>Ga0209986_10001307_pt1 | contig 23945 bp, 21 predicted proteins | sample BlataG_FD_183168 | JGI IMG/M metagenome (GOLD analysis project Ga0209986, IMG submission 183168) | Deep subsurface microbial communities from Black Sea to uncover new lineages of life (NeLLi) - Black_00105 metaG (SPAdes) (version 2) | ecosystem: Environmental > Aquatic > Marine > Oceanic >... | reverse complement strand
GGCTTGAGACCGCTGAAGCGACACTTGACGTTCCAGAACTTCTCGAAGCCGATATCTGCGGCAAAGCCGCTCTCGGTAACATGGTAATCAAACATCTTGAGACCAATGCGGTCGCCGATGATAGAGGACTGGCCCACGGCGATGTTGGCGAAGGGCCCAGCATGCACCATGCAGGGTTGATACTCCACCGTGCACATCAGTGTGGGATTGATGGTGTTGCGCATCCAGGCGGTCATGGCGCCTCCGACCTCCAGGTCGCCGGTGGTGACAATGTTGCCCTCCATGTCAAAAGCCACCGTAATCTCATTCATTCTGCGGCGCAGGTCTGCCAGGTCTGTGACAATTGACAGCATAGCCATAAGTTCGGAGCCGACGGCGATGCCGAACTTCGACTGCATGGTATAGCCGTCCATGCGGCCGCCTAGACCTATGACGATGTTCCTCAGGCTCTGGGCGCAGAAGTCCATGATCCAGCCCATTTCAACTCTGGTGGGGTCAATATTAACGCGGCGCATCCTGGTGCGCTTCTGCAGTTCAGCGTCATCGTAATTACGCTCGTGCTGCATTCTGGCGGTGACTGCCACCATGGCTAGGTTGTGAGCGTTCATTATGTCGTTGATGTCGCCGGTAAGTCCCATGGAGAATTCGGTCATGGGGATGAGCAGTGCATTGCCGCCGCCAGCAGCCGTCCCTTTGATATTCATGGTTGGACCACCTGATGGCTGGCGTATACAGCCGCCCACGTTCTTGCCCCGCTTTCCCATGCCCTCCAGGATGCCCATCGTAGTCGTCGTCTTCCCTTCACCAAGCGGCGTGGGAGTTATCGCGGTTACCTCGACGTACTTGCCGTCCGGCTTGTCCTTGAGGCGCTCGATGATTTTCATGAAATCGAGCCTGCACAGCCTCCCAGATGGAATGACCTCGTCCTTTTGCAGGTTAAGTCTTTCCCGCCACTCCTCGGGAGTCGGCATGTTCGCTTCTGCCGCTTCTGCAATCTGCCAGTCCTTCAATTTCGTGGCATCGTATGCCATATGGTCTGACCTCCTTGTGTTTTTTGTTCTAGGCCTGTGGCGGATAGCCGACAGCCCTGGTTCCTTAGTTAAAGCGCTGGCTCTCTAACCAGCTATCCCGCCTTCGCCTCCGCTGCCTCCACTGTGTTCATCAGCAGCATGGTCACTGTCATCGGGCCGACGCCGCCGGGGACCGGGGTTATTGCCGACGCCTTTTCCTTGACAGCGTCAAAGTCAACGTCACCCACCAGGCGAAAGCCCTTCTCCCTCGTCTTGTCTTCCACGCGGTTAACTCCGACGTCGATGACTACTGCGCCGTCCCTCACCATGTCAGCCGTTATGGCCTTGGGAGCGCCCATCGCTGCCACCACAATGTCAGCCTGCTTCGAGAAGGACGCTATGTCTTTGGTCCCGGTGTGACATATTGTGACCGTAGCATTGGCGCCTTTCTTCTTCTGCATCAGGATACCGGCCAGCGGTTTACCCACGAGATTGCTGCGGCCACAGATGACAACATGCTTGCCGGCTGGGTCATTGCCACTCCTGATCAACAACTCCTGCACTCCGTGGGGGGTGCAGGGTAAAGGGCAAGGCTCGCCTCGCAGCAGTTTGCCCACGTTTACCGGGTGAAAGCCGTCCACGTCTTTGTCCGATGAGATGCAGTTAATAACCTTGTCCGTGCTGATATGTTTGGGCAGCGGCAGTTGCACCAGGATGCCGTGGAATTTCGGGTCTTTGTTAAGCTTGTCAACCGTCTTGATGACTTCTTCCTCCGATGTATCGGCTGGCAGGCGAATGGTATCCTCGTGCATGCCTATTTCCTCGGCTCCCTTGGCTTTGCTGGTAACATATGATACCGAGGCCGGGTCTTCGCCCACCAGCACCACGGCCAGTGCCGGCGTTACTCCCTTGTCCTTGAGTTTGTTTACCCTCTCCTTCAGTTCCTCCCGGATTTCGGCTGCTACCTGGGTCCCGCTGATAACTTGTGCTGGCATCGCTTTGTGCCTCCTCCTTAGTATTTTGCTCTTACATCAGAGTGGAGCGCAGGGGAACCCCCGTGCTTCCACGCTCATTACAATAAGAGGGACGACTGGGTTGGGGTGTAGTTGACTAAAGCTGCTTGCACCCAAGGCTCCGAGACCTACTTTGCCAAGCAGTGATTATAGCATGTGAAACTGCGTCAAAGCAATAGGAGGCTTGCGTCCTGGCTGCGGGTTTTGAGTTACCTCATTCACTCATTTGGTCTTTGATTCTGAGCTTCCCAGAATTGACATCCTTCACGTCTATCAGTGGCAACCGCTTCTACTCTAAAGAGATTGATGAAGCCGTATTCATTGAACTCTCGCTGGTAAGAATCACCTTCCTGCAACTTGTCAAGATATCTGGCCAGTTCTGAGTTGGTGCAGTTTACCCCTTCTTCTGAACCCGATATGCCAGGCCCCACGGTAAACCCCTTGGCGAATTTACAGGTTGCACATATTTTTTCCATCTTATCCTCCTTTTGGTCATTTCCCCCTTGGCTACCCCAAGACATGTGACCCCCATCTGCGACCAGTCAGAATGAACAGATTGCATCGCAGTCTTGTTGCTTACCCGAAGGTCACAGGGTCGGGGCATTCCATGGCTTTATGCTTTGACGTGGGCGCCTGCCTGCCAATGCCAACGTAACCATAAGGCAGCCATCGAAGCATAGACAACCCGGTTCCACTACACCGGCTGAGTAATGTGACTCGTGACGAGAACTGACAGGCAGTACGACGCTCCGGGCTTTGCCCACACGTTGTCCGCGGTCTTTTCCGGCGCCGCGGCCAACACGTCAACGGGTAGGCGACGCTGTGCTGCCCCTCACTTCCGACGGGTAACCATCATGGCAAAGACCAAGAGAAGTATTTCCCTCCGCTCACAGCTCTTATGCCGTCTATGAGCTCTGTGCTTGCTGCCTTTTTGGGGATAAAGCCATGTGCACCCGCCTGTTTGGCAACAAGCATGTTCTCTTCTTCGTCATATTGTGTCAATATCAAAACCTTTGTCTGCGGGCATTCGCTACTTATTCGCCTTGTGGCCTCCAATCCGCTCATCACGGGCATGACTATATCCATCAACGCTACGTTCGGCAGAAGTAGCAGCACCTTCTCAAGAGCGTCTTGTCCGTCGACAGCTTCACCTACTACCTCCATGTCCTTCTGTAGCCCGAGAACGGCACATATTCCGTGCCTGACCATGGTATGGTCATCTACCACCAACACTCTTATCTTCTTAGGCCCAGTTGCTTCTTCCACCAGGATTTGGATTCGGGGCACCAGCGCAGCTGGCTCGATTGGCTTGGTTACATAACCCTCGGACTCGAGTTGTATTCCCTCGAACCTTCTCCATCCCCTAATAGAGCGTTCTTCATGCCGGGCGTCGATAACCAGGAGGGGTATGTCTTTGTACTTGGGGTGGTGTTTCAGCCACTTATGGATGGAGAATGCTTGCCCAGCCGGCGCCATGGTGCCCAGAACAACGATATCGGGCTCCGCAGTCATCATCTCCTCGGCTTCTGCCTTGCTGGAGGCGGTGATCACATGATAGGACTTGGCTTCCAGAGTCCTCTGGAAAGCTTCTACAAAATCAGGTTCGTCATCTATGATCAGGATTCTTTCATTGTTTGCCATTTTGCTTTCCCTCCTTGTGCGAGAGCTACCTAACCTCTTGGGCATACCGCTGCGATTAGCCAAGCGGCTGTCTCAAGGATGCACTTCGACCAAGTCGGCCGCTTCCAAGATGTCAGGCACAATCGCTTCATTGCCCACTGCCATAATATGGACACCGTGGCAGAGGTTTTCCTCCTTTATTGCCTTTATTGTGCGCACAACAATCTCGATTCCTTTCTGAAGTCCCTTACCCTTCTCCGCGGTGCTAAGCTCATCTATAACAGCCTGCGGAACAATTATTCCGGGAACATTGTCATTCATGTACCGAGCCATCCTCGCCGAAGCCATGACTATAATACCTGCCAGTATTCTCACATCAAACTGGGAGGCATATTGCATGAACCTGCGAAGACTTCCAAGGTCGAAAATGCCCTGGGTCTGGAAGAATTGCGCCCCGGCACCAACCTTCTTGTCGAACTTGATCAGTTGTGGCTCAACAAGGTCTGCTTCGGGATGTACCGAGGCACCAACGCAGAATTTCGGAGCGCCTTTGAGGTCATTCCCGGCCATGTCTGTTCCGCCTTCCATCGTCTTGATCATCTTGAGCAATTGCACCGAATCCAGGTCAAAGACAGGTTTTGCTTCCTTGTGGTCACCCACGTCAATTGAATCCCCGGTGAGGCAAAGGACGTTGCTGATGCCTCTCGAGTGTGCCAAAAGAAGGTCAGCTTGAAGCGCCAAGCGATTACGGTCACGGCAGGTCACCTGAAGGATAGGCTCTCCACCACGTTCCTTCACCAATAGACAGCCACCCAACGAGGGGAAACGCATTACCGAACTCTGATGGTCAGTGACATTGATGGCGTCAACTTTGTCCTTGAGAAGCTCTATGTGATGAACCGTTTCCGAGATATCCGCCCCTTTGGGGGGCCCGACCTCTGTTGTCACCAAGAATCCGTTCGAGTAAAGCTTTTCCTGGAATAATGAGTTAGCCATTATCCTCTCCTACGCCAATGCTGGCTTTGCTCACGATCCTTTTCGGCCTCGGAATCGCTCGGAAGTTCCTTGGAGGGTAATATCGGCGCATTTTCTCCAGTTGCTGCAGCCTCTCTAGGCGCTTGTATATGAGAATCCAGGCGCAGTCCATATCTTTGTTGGCTTCACATTTACCGTTTTTGGTGCCGGCGCAAGGCCCATTGAGTATCCCCTTCGTGCACCTGGTGATGGGACAAATGCCAGCGGTCTCTGCCAATCTGCAATCGCCACAGGCAGCGCACCGCTCATCCCAAATCCCCCACTCTTTGGCCATACCCATGAAACATGTGTTGACACCTGGTAACACGGGTATATCCGGCAAACTCTCGACTACAGCCTGCACCCCGATGCCGCAACCTAGCGAAAGAATGGCATCCACCTCCCTGACCCTGTCGACAAGAAGATCCATGAATTCGGCATCGCACTGTCTTTTCAAAGTGTATTCTGAAAAGGTGTGAGTCCCATTCCCGCTTTTAGCCTGCGCGAGTCTCAGAGCGTTATGGAGAAAGGAGACTTCACGCTCGCCACCGGCATCACAAACCGTCATGCAGGTTCCGCAACCAAGGATCAACACCCTATCATAAGGCGCAATCATTCGCCTGATCTCTTCTAGAGGCTTTTGCTCTGCAACTATCAACTTTTCACCTCCTGCATTATTACCGAGGCCAAATAGAGCGCACCTATTCGTTCTGCAAACTTATCGAGTTCCTTGGTCGGGTCCTCATTGGTGGTGCTTGGAACAAAGGCCTGAAGCCGTTCTGGCTCAAGACCGATCTGCACCAGGGTTTTTCTGACCTTTGCAACACGCTGGTCAACCCAAGAGGCAGTGTTTTCTCTGGAACACTGTTCCCCGCAGCCAGCGATGAAAACTCCCTCTGCACCCATTTCGAAGGCACGCAATATATGCTCGCCTTCTACCTTGGCTACACAAAGAACGGGCACAATCCAGGTGCCGGCCTTGGCTTCCCGCCATAGGCCCGCAAGGGTGCCAGTGCCGAAAAGCCCATACTGGCAGCAAAAACCGACAATGAAGGGCTCAGATTTGGATTCCGACGCGGACTTAAGTGTGTGCTCCAGCTCCTCAGTTATATGGCGTCGGTCATAGGGCTTCCTAAGGACTATCGCTTTCGCTGGACACTCGGCAACGCATATACCGCAAGCCTGACACTGATCAGCAGGTATTTGGATTGTGCCGCTGGCATCCAGGTAGGGGACGTGATATGGGCAGACTCTTAGGCAGGTCAAGCACGTGGCGCACTTATCTTGGAACATGATCTCGGCGCCCATACCACATCGGAGGCATCTTCTCGCTTCGTTGACGGCGGCTTCCCAGTCATAGACAAGCTCTACTGGCTCGAAGTCCCCCGCCCTTGCCTTGGGAGGAAGGATTGGTGGCTCGAATCGGCCAATTTTCCTTATCATGTCTACTGTTTCGGGCAGCAGGTCGCCTGCTAGGCTTTGGCGCGCCTCTTTGTCAACCAGCGGATATCTGTGCTGAAGGTAATCGTCGATGCGAGAGGCTGCCAGCCTGCCGGCTTCTAGAGCCTGTGTGACCGTCGCTGGCCCGGTGACAGCATCCCCTCCAGCGAAGACCCCTGCCCTGTTGGTCGTGAGTGTGACGGCGTCGACCTGAATAGTGCTGCCTCTGCCTATTCGGAGGTGGAAATCGCCCGGGGTCTGTGGTGCCTGTCCAATAGCGGTAATCAGGGTATCGATTTGCTTGGTGAAGTGGCTGCCCTTGATCGGTACAGGTCGGCGCCTGCCGCTAGCATCCGGTTCGCCGAGCTCCATCCTTGTGCAGGTCAGGCTTAACCGCCCATTTTTCCTCTTTATGCGGGTCGGTGCTACCAGAAACAGGATGTCTATCCCTTCCTCCAGGGCTTGCTCTACTTCTGTGGGGTCTGCTGGCATTTCCGCCTGGCTACGGCGATAGAGGATGCTCACCTTAGGCGCACCTAACCGAAGCGCGGTGCGCGCGGCATCAATCGCTACATTCCCACCTCCTACGACAGCAACCCTTTTGCCTAGAGATGGCTTGAGCCCGAGGTTCGCTTCGCGGAGAAAAGTTGCTCCATCTACCACCCCCGGGCTGTCTTCTCCGTCTATTCCCATTCTAAGGCTCTGATGGGCACCAATGGTTATGAAAACGGCCTTGTACCCCATGTCAAACAGCAAGTCCAGGGATACCACTCGAGTGTTCGTTCTGATTTCAACCCCGATCTGAGTTAATCTTTGAACTTCAGTGTCCAGTACTTCGCGGGGGAGACGGTATTGGGGAATACCTACTCGGAGCATACCTCCCATCTCTGAATGGGCTTCGAAGATAGTTGCCGGATAGCCCAACTTACGCAGATAGTAGGCGCAAGCCATTCCTGCCGGCCCGGAGCCTACTATGGCAACCTTTTCACTGTGCGTAGTCTCAGCTTCGGCCTGGACCATCCTGTCACCGCCGAATTCCACGGCGAATCTCTTCAACGACCGGATAGCGATAGGTTTATCTACCTGGCTGCGTCTGCAAGCATCCTCGCAGGGATGAGTACAAACATAGGCACAGATAGAGGGGAAAGGGTTGCCATCTCTTATGACCTGCAGCGCTTCCATAATCCTTCCTTGGGCAACCAAATCAACATATTCTCTGATCTCCATATATAAGGGGCACGCAGCTTGGCAGGGTGGCATTAGGCTGTGGTCAGCAGATAATCTCGCCGTTCTACTGGTTTGGGAGCTCTGACTATTGTCTGCCGCTGGTGAATACATTAGCCCCCCTTTGAACGCGAACGATCAAGGTTCTACCCGTATACTACCTGGCTTCTGATGGGGAGACAATAGGAAATGTCCCAGAACTGGATGGCTGAGTCCCTAGGATTCTTACTGGGATAGACCTTGATTTGGGCTAGGAAAAGCCCTGGTCAGGGGTGGGTTCGGGGGAGGACGTGTGGCAAGAGCTTTGTCTAGGACATCACGGGGTTATGATCGCCCTGCGAATGGCAAACTTAATGAGGTCGGTTCTGTTATGGATGTTCAGTTTGTTCATTAAGCTGGTTTTGTACCATTCGACGGTCTTGGGGCTGACCACCAGCATGTCTGCTATTTCGCGAGCAGTATGTCCTTCAACAACCAGCTTAAGCACTTCCCTTTCTCTATCTGTCAGCTGTTGGTAAGGATCTTTTTCACCTTCTACATCGGTTTTCTGTTGGCATTCCTGAACGAGAGCCGCTGCCGCTGAGGGAGATAGAAAAGAATCCCCTCTATAGACGGCCTGGATAGCCGAAGTAAGCTCTGAAAACGCTGCCATCTTGGTGACGAAACCGCGGGCTCCCGCCTCGATGATAGGGACTACATATTCGCTATCATCATACTGGGTTAGTGCCAGCACCTTGGTTTCTGGGAACTGCTTGCGTATTCTACGCGTTGCTTCCAGTCCGCCCATAATAGGCATTGCCAGGTCCATAAGTACTACGTCTGGCGCAAGCTCCGCTACCTTTTCCAGGGCTTCCTTCCCGTTTGTTGCCTCACCGACTACTTCTATGTCCGCAACTAGCCCCAGTAAAGCGCGGATTCCGTCTCGCACGAGAGTATGGTCATCGACTACTAGTAGCCTTATCTTTTTCATCTGCCACATCCGTGGTCAGCGGAACATTCCACGTAATCTTGGTCCCTTGTCCCGGACGGGATTCGACATTACAGGTACCGCCTACCAGTCTTATTCTCTCCTTCATGGTGAACAGTCCAGCGCCCCGACCGCTAGGGTCCACCTGTGTGAGCCTGTTGACATCAAAGCCTTTGCCGTCGTCTTCAATTTGCATTACACACTCGGTGCCGCTGCAGTTCAAGCTTATGGAGGCGTTCTTCGCACCTGAGTGCTCCAAGATGTTGCCTATCGCCCCCTGGGCGACACGGAAAAGTGTTACCTCAACTTCCGGCGCGAAGCGCTGGTCCGTGCCTAAGAATTCCGCAGATACATTAATGCCTTGAGCTTGAAGAGTGTCCTTGGCGTAGCGGTGGATTGCGACAGGCATTCCAAGCTCATCCAGCAAAGTAGGGCGCAGTTCCTTCATAAGCCTCACTATTTCATTGCCGGCGTGAACGGCGTAAGAATGTGTTGCCCTAATCCTTTCCATAAGGTCGGCATCTTTAATACCTTTCATTTCCGCAATTCCTATAATAGCCTGTAGACTGAGAGTCAAGCTGGTAAGTGATTGACTGGTCTCGTCGTGGAGCTCTCGGGCGATCCTTTTCCGCTCATCTTCTTGGGCAGTCAGAGCATGCTGAAGAAGGATTTGATATCTTTCTGTCGCACTTGCCAGTCGTTCGTACAGTCTTGCTTGCTCAATTGCGGTGCCGACCTGGCAGCCAATTGAGTTTAGAAGGTACAAATCGTCCTCGCTAAATCGGCCCGGCATATGGCTGGCAATGTTCATCACGCCTACGACCTTGTCCTTCGACTTCAGAGGGACGCTGGCAAACCCCTTAAGCCCTTCCGTGGTAATTAAGTCCGGGTGAGCAGCAGTCGGATCCTTAGAGATATCCTCCACTAGAATAGGCTCCCCCGTTTTGACTACCCTGCCTGCTATCCCCTCGCCCAGGGTCATATGCATCTCCTCAACGTATCTAGCGGACAGCCCACGATAAACCCGGTAACGTAGGCTTTGATTTTGTTCGTCAAGAAGCAGTGTTCCCCCTATTTCACCATTTACGACCTCCAATCCAATGTCGAGACACACATTCAGGATGGCATCCAAGTCCCATAGTCCGCTCACGGCGGTTGAAGTGCGGCTTAAGGCGTGAAGATGGTGATGACGCCTCAGGATCTGGCTCTCTAGCTCCCTTTCTGCGGTAACGTCTCTTCTCAGTTCGGCGATTGCATGGATATTACCCTGGCTGTCCCTGAGCGGATGCATGGTGATTCGAATATACCTATGGGACACTGTACTGGCGTTGTGGGAAGGCTTCGTGTGAACAATCACGGTGGGTTTGCCGCTTTGGAGTACCTTCGCAAGTGGACATGGCCATAGAGGTGCGCCGCAAGGCTTGTTCCTAGCTTCGAACACCTCGTAGCATTGTCTGCCCATTGGCATCTTATTCCTCTGATGCATCTCTTGCAGCATGGCTGAATTGGCAAACTTCACGCGATATTCCCTATCTATGATGAAGAGCCCGTCTTCCAGCCCATCCGCCACATCCTGCAGTCTTATGTCCAAGGCTTCATTTCTAGCAGCTCGCTGAGTGTTTGCCTTCTGCTTGGCCATCTCTACTACACCGTTATACCCACAAAATAGAGCAACGACTGGGCTTTGTCAAGCAGGCGTACTCGTTCAGTACATTAGTGACACATCCTTCTTCTAGAGTTGCAGTCGTAGGGACAGACCTTCAGGTCTGTCCGCTTCGGACAGGTCTAAAGACCTGTCCCTACATTTGAGGTTCCGTGATTGCGAAGCACGCAGTGCCGAAGATAATCTCACTGGCTTTTTCATTGTGGTGGGGAAAAGCAGTGCGACCTTTTAGGGTCGCCTGGGAGGGGTTCAGGCGAGGCTAAAGCCTCGCACTACATGCTTCTCATTTTCCTGATAGTGGCATGGTGTCAGCGTCACCCATCTATCCGAAACGAGATCACAGCGCTGGGCGCCAAGGTTTGTTCTGCGTTGCCTGTTATGATAAACTCAAATGGCTCTTTGGAGGCTTGCTGTTGAGAATACTGGTTACCAACGATGATGGCGTGTACGCTGATGGACTTTGGGCACTGGCAAAGGAGCTACGAGATGTGGGCACAGTAACGGTGGTTGCCCCTGATAGAGACCAGAGCGGTACAGGCACTTCGGTGACGCTCCGTTATCCCTTGAGGTTAACGCAAATAGGCTCGCCGCTTGAGGGGGTTGATGCGTACTCGGTGGAGGGCACGCCCGCCGACAGCGTTATTCTTGCTCTTAGACTCGCCGTGAAAGATGGCGTAGACCTGATAGTCTCAGGCATCAACGAAGGTCCGAATTTAGGCGACGACGTCTTTATCTCAGGAACGGTTGGTGCTGCTTTACAGGGCAATTTCTATAGCATTCCTGCCATTGCCCTTTCTATTGGCGCATTTGAAAGCCTTCATTTTGATGTTGCTGCTAGGCTGGCCAAGATCTTGGCCAGTGGACTTGTCGACAGAGGCTTACCCCGAAGGCTGCTCCTTAACGTCAACGTACCCAATCTCCCTCGGGAAAAGATTGAGGGGGTAGAGGTTACCAGGCTGGGCGAACGGGAGTACGCTGATAGGATCGAACCTGGGCATGATGGCAAGAGGCAATACCACTGGATCATGCGCGGCGAGTCGAAGTGGCGTATGGCTCCCGGGACTGACATATGGGCGCTGAAGCAAAACAGGATTTCCATTACTCCGTTGCCCAATGGTCCTGATGGGTCCGGTGGTGATTCTGTTAAAAGCCTGGTATCACGCCTTTCCCGCGAATTGCTGGACGGCACGGCTTCTTGAAGTAAATTACGAACTGGGGAGTAGGGCAGATATGTCAGAAGTAGTCATTGTCGGGGGTGTTCGAACGGCCATCGGTGTTTTCGGAGGTTCTCTAAGAGATGTTTCCGTAGTGAGCCTTGGCGCTTTGGTTATCAAGGAGGTACTGAAGCGGGCTGGACTGAGACCGAGGGCCAGCCATAGCCTACTTCGGCATGCTCCGAAGGCACTCGAGGGCGCCGGGTTGGTTGAGCTGGAAAAGGCTCATTATGCATGGGACGATTCTCTTCGAGAGACTCAAGTGGATGAGGTGATCATGGGGAATGTTCTCCAGGGGGGTCAGGGGCAGAATACTGCCAGGCAGTCTACGATTTATGCCGGTCTGCCCAAGGAGACGAATGCCTTCACTGTGAACAAAGTCTGTGCCTCGGGGCTTAAGGCGATTACCCTGGGGGCTCAGGCGATAATGCTGGGCGAGGCCGAAGTGGTAGTTGCTGGGGGCATGGAGAATATGAGCTATGCTCCCTATGCTCTGCCACGAGCTCGCTGGGGATATCGAATGGATATCACTACCAAAGGCGAAGCTCTCGACCTCATGGTTTATGACGGGCTCTGGGAGATATTCTATGGCTACCATATGGGGCTAACCGCGGAGAATATCGCTGAGAAGTACGGTATCTCCCGGGAGGAGCAGGATGAGTTGGGACTTTTGAGCCATCAACGGGCGAGGGCTGCCATAACCGGCGGCTTGTTCAAGGAAGAGATAGTGCCAGTGGTTATCCCCCAAAGGAAAGGGGAGACTCTGGCCTTTGATACCGACGAGCGACCAATGGATACCAGCCTGGAGAAGATGGCGGGGCTAGCTCCGGCCTTCAGGAAGGACGGCACGGTTACCGCGGGGAATGCGTCAGGGATTAACGATGCTGCCGCAGCGGTGGTCCTGATGACAAAAGAAAAAGCTGCAGAGCTGAATCTTGAACCCTGGGGAACCGTCAAGTCCTATGCCTCCGGGGCCGTTGACCCGGCTTACATGGGGTTGGGGCCGATACCGGCGGTGAAGAAAGCGCTGGAAAAGGCCGGCCTGGGCATCGCCGATATGGATGTAATTGAACTGAATGAAGCCTTCGCTGCCCAGGCCATAGCTTGCATGAGAGAGCTCGGGCTGAGCCAGGACAACACCAATGTTCTTGGCAGCGGCGTTTCTCTGGGACATCCCATTGGCTGTACCGGCGCCAGGCTCGTGGTGACTATCCTTCACGAGATGAGGAGGCGGGACCTGCACCTGGGGCTGGTGGCTATGTGTATTGGCGGCGGTCAGGGTATGGGCATGGTCATAGAAAGGTAATGTCTATTTGGGGAGCAACCGACTTTGGTTCGACTTATCGTGGTTAGACACGGGCGGACGGAATGGAACCGGGTGGAGAGATTTCGCGGTAGGGCCGACATCGAGCTGGACGAGGTAGGGCTAAACCAGGCCGAGGCTGCAGGCGGCCGAATCTCTGAGTGGCAGGTCTCGGCAATCTACTCAAGCCCTCTCCGCCGAGCTTTGACCACGGCCGAAATTCTGGCCCGACGCTGTGGGCTTGGAGTGAAACCGTTGCCTGGAATTATTGACATAGACTACGGGGGATGGCAGGGGCTTTCGCCCGAGGAAGCGCAGACCAAGGACAACGGGCTTTATGAGATGTGGATGCAGAGTCCGCATACGGTAAGGTTCCCTGACGGTGAGAGCCTGGCGGAGGTCAGGGAAAGAGCGGCCTCAGCAGTGGAGAGCCTGATAACGCAGCATCCTAAGGAAACCATCGTCCTCGTCTCTCATAAAGTGGTCTGCCAGATTCTCATTCTGAGCTTGCTGGGAGTGGACAATTCCCACTTCTGGCAGATAGCCCAGGATGTCTGCGCCGTTAACCTCTTTGAAGTAAGGGGTGGCGTACCGTCGGCCCTGATTCTGAATGATACCTGTCACCTGAGGGGACTGAACTAGAGGTGGTTTAGCGAATGTCCGTCTGTCATTCTGAGCGAAGCAAAGCAATCTCATGATAGTCGCCGCGAAGCAGATGTAGGGACAGGTCTTTAGACCTGTCCGAAGCGGACAGACCTGAAGGTCTATCCCTACGGTCTTGAAAGAAGGGCTCATAAGGAAAAAAATAGGTCTGGTTATGTCTGAAGTAAGAGTTGGCATCATAAACGTTACCGGCTACGCCGGAGTGGAACTAGCCAGGTTGCTTCACCGCCATCCGGAGGTGCGGCTCTGCTCGGTCACCGGGAGAAGCGCCGCCGGGCAAAAGCTGGCGCAGGTCTTCCCTCACCTGGCCGACGTTGATTTGAGCATCACGGCTGACCTTGGTGAGGTTGACCTCGCCTTTTCAGCAATGCCGCACAAGGCGAGCGCTGAGGTGATACTGCCCCTGGTTGAACGAGGCGTCAAGGTTGTTGATATCAGTGCTGACTTCAGGCTCAAGGACGCCGGCAAGTACCCGGAGTGGTATGACTTTGCTCACCCAGCGCCGGAGTTGCTGCAGAAAGCGGTCTACGGTCTGCCTGAATTACATCGCTCTGAAATCAGTAAGGCCAGCCTGGTGGCCAACCCTGGCTGTTATCCGACAGGAGCCTTGCTGGCTCTGGCGCCTGTGGTCAAAGAGGACCTTGCTTGTCCTGACATTATTGTCGACAGCAAGTCAGGTCTTTCCGGCGCTGGCAGGGGTTTGAGCCTGTCAACTCATTATGCCGAGGCCAGTGATAACGTTCGGGCCTATGCCGTGGAAGGGCACCGCCATCTGCCGGAGATTACTCAGGAGCTTGAGACCTTGAACCCTGACCTTTCTCCTTCAGTGACCTTCTTGCCTCATCTGGTACCCACGGCTCGGGGGATATTGAGCTCATGCTACCTGTGGCCGAAAGAGGGCAAACTGGCCAAGGGGAAAGAACAGCTGACAGCCCTTTATCGAGACTACTATGACGGTGAGCCTTTTGTAAGGGTAGCCGATGCGCCGCCTGAGACCAAGCAAACCTGGGGCAGCAACCTTTGCCTGGTTTATCCTACTGTCGACCCCAGGACAGGCAGGCTGATAGTCATCAGTTGCCTCGACAACCTGGTCAAAGGGGCTGCTGGACAGGCCGTTCAGAATATGAATATAATGTTTGGCTTTCCCGAGACGGCCGGGCTTGAAGCCCTGCCCGTGTATCCCTGATTCACTTGCCCCCATCGTCTAGAGGCCTAGGACATCAGCCTTTCAAGCTGGCGACAGGGATTCGAATTCCCTTGGGGGCACCAATTCCCATAAGCTCAACTTCGTCATGTACGTAACTGTGTGTGGTCTCCAATATGATTCGACCTTGAATCATACAAGGACCAGTATACTCTCAGTATAGCTCCTATATAACCAAGACCCTGTTTATGCGGAAATCGGAATTTGACTATATCGCTCCCTGAGCCAATCCAGCTTGTTCAGACAAGACCTGTCGGAGGACACCCCCCCTCTTGTTGCAGTCTGACTCATAGGTATTCCACTCTGCTTTGGCTGGGTGTATGATCAGGGCAGACACTCAGTTGATGCTTCGCAAGGCATAGACTGGATTGTCAAAGTGATGGTGACCATGCCTACAAGAAAACACAATGGGGAACATGGGGAATATGGCAAACAACTCCTTGCTCGCAAACCTAGGGCTTGCCCACACTGCGGCGGTTGCGATGACCGCAACCTGATGTTTGTCGGACCGACTCCGCCAGATGCAGACCCGATTGAATGGATAGTCTGCATGTGCTTGGACTGCGGCCGGATGTACGATTCAAACGGCAGCACAACAAGGGAACACTGTTATTCTTGGCCCAGCGGCGACTTATAGAACTTCAGGCTGTCCTAGAAGGTAACTGACCTGGTGTGTCTTTGCACCATTTCTGCATATGCTTTTCACAATCAGCCATATGACCTCTATGTGCTGACAGCTAAGACATATATGAGGTAACAGTCTATTTTGAATTCATTGTATAATTGGCCGAATATTGTAGTCTTATTCTAAGGAGGGATTGCACGAGCGTTACCGAGAAGTTTGCCGTATCCAGAAGCCAACTCATTGAAAAGATGAAGCGGCGTCATATATATGAAGGAGGACACCAATGGTAAGCGGAACCCAATTTGGAAAGCTCTTTGAGCCAGTCAGCATAGGACAGATGCAGCTAAAAAACCGTGTGGTCATGCCGCCCATGGGTACTGGCTATGCGGAGGAAGACGGCTCAGTCAGCCAGCGAACTATTGACTACTATGAAGCACGAGCTAAAGGTGGGGTAGGGCTGGTTATTGTAGAGGTTGCGGCTCCAGGCTTGCAGTGCACAGGCTCTCACCAGCTATCACTGGGTGATGACAGATATATTCCGGGATGGCAAGAGCTGATTGAAGCTGTCCATAAACACGGTGCCAAGATTGCCGTCCAAATACAGCATTCCACCATGGAGAAAAGAGATGGTGGAGATATACAAGTGGGCCCGTCTCCGCTAATAGTGCCCACCCGGGTCATGGGAGTCCTGGGTGAACCGCCTCACGAACTTACTATTGATGAAATTGGTGAGCGAATACAGTGGTTTGCCGCAGCGGCGAAGCGTGCCCAGAAAGCCAGGTTTGATGGCGTGGAAGTTCACGGGGCTCATCAGTATCTTATCGCCGCTTTCCTCTCCACGGCTACTAATGTGCGCAAAGATCAATATGGGGGCACAGTGGAGAATAAAGCCAGGTTTCTGGTTGAGATTCTTCAGGCTATCAGGAAGGAAGTAGGGGTGGACTTTCCCCTTTGGGTAAGGCTCAATGGCCAGGAATGGGGTGTGGAGAACGGAGTTACCATTGAGGAGACCAAACAGGTGGTACCGATGGCGGTGGCGGCTGGTGCCCAGGCTATCCACGTATCAGCTTATGGCGCCGGCTCTGCTATTACGACAGCTCCAATAGCGGACACCCCGGGCTTCCTGGTGCCTCTGGCTGAGGACGTCAAGAAGGTTACTGGTGTGCCGATAATTGCCGTGGGAAGGATGGACCCTGTGCTCGGAGAGAAAGTCCTGGAAGAAGGTAAAGCCGACCTCATCGCGATTGGCAGGCGCCTTATGGCAGACCCCGAGTTACCCAATAAAGTGGCTCAGGGGACGCTTGATGAAATCAATCCCTGCATCGGCTGCATGGAGTGTATTGAACGCTTGGCTTTTGTTGAGCAGGGTCAAGGAGTGATATGTATTATCAATCCGGTCATGGGTCATGAAGGAGAGTGCCAGATTAGACCTGCTGATAAGGTGAAAAAGGTGGTGATTGTCGGTGGTGGACCAGCGGGGATGGAGACAGCCATGGTGGCGGCACAGAGAGGCCATGAGGTTACGCTATTTGAGAAAGAGTCAAGCCTGGGAGGACAGCTGAATGTAGCGTCATTGCCTCCACATAAAGAGGATATCTTCCCCTGGATCAAGTATCTGGTGAATCAGGTACAAAAGGCCGGCGTGCAGGTTAAACTCAATACCGAAGCTACTGCCGCACTCATTGCGGAAGCTAAGCCAGATGCGGTTGTTATTGCTGCTGGAGGAACACCGATTGTACCCGATATACCCGGTGTTGATAGACCGCATGTGGTCACTGCTCAAGATGCCCTTTCAGGCAAGGCGGAATTGGGGCAGAAGGTGGTCGTTATCGGTGGTGGTATGGTCGGCTGCGAGACGGGGCACTATCTGGCAGAGAAGGGAAAGGAAGTAACCATAGTAGAAATACTAAGGCGAATGGCTAACGATGTGTTCCCTATGGCTAGACGTCGCCTCATGGATGGCTTGAGAGGCAAGAAGGTCACCCTCATTAACAATGCCAATTGTGAAGAGATAAAGGAAGGGAATATCAGTGAAGAGATAAAGGAAGGGAATATCACTATAACTACCAGTGAAGGTAAAAAGGAGACCATAGAGGCTAATAACGTCATTGTAGCGGTCGGCTTCAAGGCAAATGACAGTTTGCTCAAAGCTCTTGAAGGTAAAGTGCCCGAAATCTGTTGCATTGGTGATTGTTCCGAGCCTCGACGAATATTGGAAGCTGTTGGTGAGGGTTATCGCACCGCTCTTTCTCTATAAGCGCAAGCACTTCAGCAGGACAGACCAAAGTAGAAATGTAGGGAGTGGTTGTGACCTGCCACCAAAAATTGGTCCAGTTCTAGTGTTAGACAGGGATTACCAGGTCGGGCAGACTAGGTGAATAGAATGAACCATGCCGGAGTTCAATAGAGGCCTGACTTGGGGATACCGCCACTCTGGCACAGTAGGCCTAACAGCCTTCTGATGTGGTTTAGCTTGAGGAGACTCGTAGAACCTCAGGCTATCTTGGAAAGCAACTGACCTGGTGTGTCTTTGCACCATTTCTGCATATGCCTTTCACAGTCAGCCATATGACCTCTACGTGCCAACAGCTAAGACATGTATTAGGGAGGAGTCTATTTTGAATTCGTTGTATAATTGGCCGAATATTGTAGTCTTATTCTAAGGAGGCATGTATGGACAAACTGTACGATATTCAGGTAAAGGTGATATCGCAGAAAGGAGAATGCGGAGCAGAACACAAAGTAGGCGATTCTTGGATTATTGGTTCAAAGACTCAGGAAGGTATATGTTTGCCAGCATTGAACGCCATTCTCCCTGATTTGCGAGTGTTGCGTTTTGGTGGGGAATTACCGTGGTCACAAGATAAGGATACGGCAATAGTGGCTTGTCCAGACGCTGAGAACCCAGTTGTATTCGAATTGAGGAGGTTACATTAGTCTTATTCTCAATGTGCCTCTAGATTCTAATAATAATGATTCCTTGGGACAAGGTTTACCCTAACGGCAGCTTATAGAGCTTCGAGCTATCCTCAAGCCCAATCCGAAATTGGGTTCATAACTCGATAGCCAGACTGCTATGGGAATCCCATACGGATGGAGATTCTCTGTGCCCGTATTCCAGTCTGCTTTGGCTGGGTGTATAATTGGGGGCGAACGGAAGTGCTACCGGTCAGCACCAGGCCGATCATGATCAATGCGTTTAAGGTTGCTCCACTTGTCTGCGTAGTGCTGTTTGCGCTGGCATGTGCGAATCCGGCGCTAGAGCATGTTCAGCAGGGCACTGTCTATCGGGAGCAAGGGGAATTTGACAAGGCTATTGCAGAATACACGAAGGCAATAGAACTAGACCCTGACTTGGCCATCGCCTACAACAACCGTGGTTGCGCCTATTCTTGGAAGAAGGATTATGAGAACGCGATAGCCGATCTTAGCAAGGCAATCGAGCTTGACCCCATGCAGGCTAGCGCCTACATGAACCGCGCCTTGCTCTACATCGCTAACAGCGAAGGACACAAGGCAATATCTGATCTGGAGAAGGTCATCCAACTTGCCCAAGACCCCTGGATGGCTCAACGGGCAGAGCAAGCGCTGGAGGTGCTAACTTCCTTCTAGAGCCAGATGCAGACCCCATTGAATGGATAGCCTGCATGTGCTTGGACTGCGGCCGGATGTACGATTCAAACGGCAGGACAACAAGGGAACACTGTTATTCTTGGCCCAGCGGTGACTCATAGAACCTCAGGCTATCCTTGGAAGTGACTGACCTAGTATACCTCTACACCATTTCCAAAGGTTCCCATCTACCCAAGTCTTTGATTGCCATAGTGTCCACTCCATTGTTTTGACTTGGTGGACAGGCCTGGCTTTCCTCACTTGCTTGTTGAGCGACGCCATCACTCTTGCCTTACGCATGACCATTTGACTATTGACATTGCGAGAGCAAATGGTTATCGTTGATAGTACACCCATCTCAGGGCGAAGATGTGATTTATCGAATATGGTGATGACGGGTGCCCAGGGTTCTTCATTCCTTGGGGGACCTGGAAAGGAGGCGAGATGAGCAGTCAACGCGGGACCGGGAAAGGAACTGGTGCGAAGCGAACTACCGGGAAACGAACGGCCGGGAAAGGAACCGGTGGGAGGGCGACTGCGAGAAGAAGTAAGGTTGTTGAAGAGCGTCAGGCCAATTCTCCCTGGCAGTGGTCCAATTTCCTGGGACTAGCGCCCACACTGATCTTGGTTATCGTGTTTGCCCTCCCTCTCAAGACGGTGCCAGTCCAATCAACAGAAACCTACTGGGACACCGAGATGAGGAGCGAGCCTTACACCGTGACCGAAAGTTACACCGAAACTGAACCGTATGTGACCACCGAGTCCCGTACGAAGACTGTTTATGATTCCTATTATGGCGGCGGTTACGGTTACTGGGATGGTTCCTGCGCTTGGGATGGCTGTTATCCTTACTACTGGCCGTACCCGTGCTCAGATAATACAACATGCTATCGCAGATATAGTTGGGGTCCTCGGACAGTCAGCTATCCCGAGGAAGTGACCAAGTACAGGACTGTTACCAAATACAGGGATGTGATTGAGTACCGCGACGTCCCGACTCAGGTACTGAAGGAGAGAACGGTAACCCAGTACGTGACAATGTCCATCTGGGACTACCTGTTCATGTAAACAAGCCTGCGGTGTGGAATGCAGGCAACTCAGGGCATATACCCTGTGGGCGGGATTGAGATATACAGAATAGGCAAGACCTTAAGCTGTAGGTATCACAACTACTGAAGGCTGGGCGTGTTTCGCGAGGAAGCACCCAGCCTTTCAAGTTAGCGACACGGATTCGGATTCCGTTGGGGCACCAGTCCGTCACCAGAACCCCATAGCGCTTCGGTGAAATGCGTGAGCATGTGCTGGAGTAGCTACGATATACTGGGTCCGCCCGCTTCGATAATTGGCGGGTCTTCCGTCTCCATAATCCGAATGATGTCTGCATGAAGCACTTCTTTCAGCTTCGCCACTATCTTTCTGTCTTTATTCAAGCCTTTGGCAAAGGAGACGGCTTCATCCATAATCTCGTCCAGAGAGCAGGCTTTCCTGATAATATGATGCTTTTCGCACTCCTGGGCGGTGAGGCGTTTCGCTGTTAGCTGCATCTCTTCGCACATATACATTGGAACTGCCTTCTTGATTAGGGCTGTCATTCCGGGAAGAAACGGCATCTTCAGGTCAACCTCGGGCAAACACAAGAAACCGCGGTCAGCCCGCATGAACCGGAAATCGAAGGCGCAGCAGAGCATCGCCCCTCCGGCAAACGCATGACCGGTTATGGCGGCGATAGTAATCATCGGGTAGAGCAGCATCCTCTTGAAAAGCTCGTTCAGTTGGTGAAGGAAGCTCTTGGACGCGGCGACGTCCGTCTGAATTGTGGGCAGAAGCCAGTCGAGGTCTATGCCGTTGGAGAATATCTTCTCGTGGTTGGATTTGACTACGAGGGCATTGGCATCGGTGTTTTGCTCTATCTCGTCCAGAACGGCCAGGAACTCGGTCAAGAAACCGGGATTGAACCTGTTCTCACCGCTGTTCATGCTCAGAATAGCTATCTTACCGCTGTTCATGCTCAGAATAGCTATCTTGTCGTCCGTGGTCCATTCAATCAGCGCCATTAGTCATAATCCCCCGTATCCTGAGATTTGCGTTCCAGACATCTGGGCTCAAGGTTACGATGAGGTGGGTTTGGCCTTCAGGCATCTCTGGAACGTTGCACTCATTATACAGTAGCCCTGTGCAGAGATGGAAGAATCCGTTTTCCTTCAACCCCGACTGGCCGGAGTATCACAGCACCCAGAATACGAGTGACTGTGAACCGCTCATGAATGCACTGAGGCACACCTTATTCATGGAGGGCTTTGCTAACAGGTGTGCCTGAGATCCGGAGTTGTCCCGGGAATACTAAGCTCTAGGCTATCTTGACTATCTGCTGCCTGTGTTCCTTGAGGGCTTTTTCATACTGGGCGTCGAGCTCGCTGCTGATTCTGCGCCATTCGTCCTGGAATTGTGCCTGCAGCTCTGCCTGAATGGAGCCTGCGGCCCCTGCCTGCTGCTGTAGAGCCTGGGCGGCTTGCTGTAGCTTGTCTTCGAAGCTTTGTTTGAACTGCGTGAAGCTCTGTTGACGGGCCTGTTCGTAGTACGTAAGGAGATTCTCTATTCTGTCGAAGATAGCCTCGAGCTGGTTTCTGTTCTCCTTTAGCAGCTTGATGCCGGCCATGGCTTTCTTGGTGGTCTGTTTGGCTTGTTCATCACGAGGAAGTGCTATGTTTCGCAGGAATATCTCCTGAGCACCCTGGATTATGTATTTCCTGCCCCCGGTGCCCTTGTATTTGGTGAGTTCTGCGTCTAGGTCATAGCTTTCCTCGCCGAGATACCTGGCGGCCATCTTGTTCCCGGCTGGGACGTGCTCCACCTGTTTCAGCTCCTCATCGGAGGGCTTACCCAGCCTCTCCGCTTTTTCCATGGCTTTTTCCCAGGCGCTTTTCATCTCACTCATAGAATTCCTCCTGCGTGAGAGTGTTCATTAGTTCTGCATTTCTGTCCACTGGCCTCCCCTTCTCCGTGGGACGGGGAGTCTAGAGGCGATTCTTCGCCTACGGAAAGATGTTGTCACAGCACGTCGGTCTTCTCATTCAGGCGTAAAGTCCTCTCCATCTCTCCTGGTGACTTTGCTTCAACCTCTGGAAGCGTGACTGGAAGAGAGCGGAACTCATAGCATGGGTAGTCATGAGCAATGCATCCTCGCCGTTGTCCGAGTAGTAGCCCCGGCGTACGCCTGCCTTTCGGAAGCCGTACTTCTGGTAAAGTGCCTGAGCTTCTTTATTGGAAAGACGCACCTCCAGAGTAACTACCTTTGCACTGAGCTGCGTTGCCATCTCGATGGTTGAGATGAGCAGCCGTTCGCCTATGCCTTGTCGCCGGTAATCGTTTCTTGTGGCAATAGTGGTAATGTGTGCCTCGTCCACCATCACCCAGAAACCGGCAACGCCGATGACATGCTCTTTTGAAGGAGGCGGTTTCTCTTCGCCGAAGAAGCGGTCGTAGTCGAAGAGATGCTTGATTTTTGATAGTCTTTCCCGGAGACTCCTGTCATCAGTGTCCTTTTCGGGTGCTTCCGGTGTAGTCTCGTTCTGTTTGGAGACCACTATGTAGCGGGCGAGCCGGTTGCGGAGCTCCTGTTTGAACGACGCATATGTGGGGTGAGGCCATTGAGTCGGGAAAGCCTCACGGTCAATTTCAATCGCCTGCAAGATATCTCTATCTCGCATAGGCCGAATGATGTACTCCATCTTTTGCCTGGGTTTGAAAACGATTGCCAACCCTACCTGTCAAGGGTGACAGGCAAAACCTCCTGAATTTGGCGCTTTGAATTCCTCTTCGAGATTCTAACATATTTCCTTCCAGTCAATACAGTTCTGTTCTTTGGGTCTATCTTTTCGGTATTGGCTTGGCTATACTATAGGCATGCGCACGGTGTTTCCACAGAGGAGGTAGTGATGAAAGGAGAAGTCGTTGCCGAGTTGTCTGTTGTACCCATAGGCACGGGTGACGCCGGGCTTAGCCGTTATATCGCCGCGTGTCTGAAGGTTGTGGAAGGTAGAGAAGACCTATCTTACCGCCTGACGCCGATGGGGACTGTTATTGAGGGTTCTCTTGACAAAGTCCTTGAGGTGACACGCCAGATGCACGAAGTCCCATTTGGGGAGGGGGCCTCGCGAGTGCTTACCACTCTCAAGATTGATGAGCGCCGCGACAAGCCATTGACGATGGCCGGTAAGATGGAATCAGTGCTCAGACTGCGACCATCGGTTAGGACTTGAGATGGTCGACCTCAGTGTACAGTTGGCGCCTTCCCATCCAGACGGCTTGCTTTTGACCAACCCGGTGATGTCGGCTGCCGGCACCTTTGGCTATGGCATTGAGTATAGCCAAGTGGTTGACATCCAGAGACTGGGAGCCATCGTCTGTAAGAGCACTACCCTCGAGGCCAGGCAGGGCAACCCTCAGCCTCGACTTGTGGAGACGGCATGTGGCTTACTCAATTCCGTGGGTTTGCAGAATATCGGGGTTGAGGCTGTGGTGAAAGATAAAGCTCCTGTTTGGGCAGGCTGGAAGGTTCCGGTTGTCGTTAGCATCGCTGGTGAAACTAGCGACGAGTATGCCAGGGTTGCCGGCAGGCTAGAAGGCGTGGCTGGTGTGAGCGGTGTTGAGGTCAACATAAGTTGCCCCAATGTGACATCCGGCGGGATGGAATTTGGCACTGACCCCAAAGCTGCCGAGAAGGTTACCGCAGCCGTCAAAGCAGCCAGCAGCCTGCCTGTGATTGTGAAGTTGAGCCCCAACGTGACGGACATCGTGGAGATTGCTTTAGCAGTAGCTCAGGCTGGAGCTGATGCTATTACTCTAATCAATACGGTCAGGGGAATGGCCATCGATGCAGGTGGGGGGGGGCCTTCTTTGGGCAATGTCGTTGGCGGGCTTTCTGGCCCGGCCATCAAGCCAATAGCTCTCTACATGGTGTACAGGGTTGCGGGGGCTGTACATGTGCCCATAATAGGCTGCGGCGGTATTGGCTGCGCTGATGACGCCCTGGAGTTTATCATGGCGGGGGCTAGTGCTGTCCAGGTAGGTACGGCTAACCTGACTCACCCTCAGGCTGCTCTTGACGTGCTGGACGGGATTGAGCAGTTGACGACAGGAAAGGGGATACGGGGTCTAAAGGATATCACCGGAATGGCCAGGGTTTGACAACCTGGTCTAGCTCTTCCCCGTGGCAAGCTCGTTGCTGATAAACTCGGCAATCTTGTTTGTAGGGGTGCCGGGGCCAAAGACGGCCTTTACGCCCATTTGCTGCAAAGTCTGAACATCCTCGTCTGGTATAATACCGCCGGCGACGACTAGTACATCGCCCATACCTTTTTCCTTCAGTCCATC
>Ga0209986_10001306_pt1 | contig 23958 bp, 28 predicted proteins | sample BlataG_FD_183168 | JGI IMG/M metagenome (GOLD analysis project Ga0209986, IMG submission 183168) | Deep subsurface microbial communities from Black Sea to uncover new lineages of life (NeLLi) - Black_00105 metaG (SPAdes) (version 2) | ecosystem: Environmental > Aquatic > Marine > Oceanic >... | reverse complement strand
AGCACGATTATGGGATGTTTAAAGAGCTATTTCCGCCGCCGGGGAGGCTATTCCCAAAAAGCATAACTTTACGGCTGGATCTGGGCTTCACTGGCGTTGAAAAGGACTATCCAGAAGCGACTGTTATGATGCCGCGGAAGAAGCCGAAGGGAAAAGAATTGACCGATAAGGAGAAGGCGCAGAATAAGGTTATCAGTGGCTTTAGAGTCCTTGAAGAGCACGCTATCGGCGGAGCTAAGCGATTCAGGATAACGAGCGATAAGTTTCGGAACAAAAAAGATGAATTCAATGATGTGGTTATGTTGATATCGTGTGGATTGTGGAATTATCATTTGAAGTGCTGCTGAACCGGAAGTGAGGACGGGAATAGGAGTACCTCATTCTTTCGCAGGATATTATTTTGCAACAAGTCTAATGGATATTTAACCTCCTTCACCCATTCCCTTATTTTCCACCGAGCATCCGTTAAACTATCAACATCCTGTAATTTGAAAACATCTTTCAGAATATCAATCAATTCTTTCGCTTCTTCCGTTCTAAATCTAACTTCTAATTTGCCCGAATCTTTACCTTCCTGCCAATATTTAAATAAACTGAGAAGTTTATCTCGCATTATCTCCTTTTCCAAAGGTCTTCCCGTTCCTTCTTCATATAACCTCCCAACGAATTGTCTCATTAAAAATCCCATCGCAGCCATGTTAACCATGTTGGTATAGAGCCCATAAGGTGATTTTGATAAGAATTTTAATGCTTCCCCAAGATGGAAAACTCCTTCATTTTTAGTACTTTCCATCTTTTTCTTAACATCATCAGACATTTTTACAACAGGATGGCTCTCATCTGCATCAGATTTAATTCCTAAACTTTCACTAATGACATATTCTCCCCTGTTATCTTTTACAATATCTCTAAGATGCATTACTAGCCCCCGTGATGTTTTATCTTCGATGTCTTTCCTCGAATCGGCAAACAAGAATGTCTCAATAGAAACTTTTGACGTTGTTGGATATTTCCAAATATTATTGTTTCTTCTTACATCAACAAGTGTTTCCAATCCAAATCCAAATACTCTGCTTGAGATATCTGTATTAATGAGATCGACAAATCTTGAAGCTAATTCCTTTCCTTCTTCCTTTCCTAAATACCACTCCACATACCCCGATTTTATTTTATTTATCCACTCATCGATAACCTTCTCAGCATAGGTGTCATCGGTAACCTGCTCGTCCTTGAAGTTATGCCTTTCTGAGACCACCGCTCTTGCTTTGTATCCAATACATTTATTAAAAGCATCTTCAGTCAAAGAGTCCTCTACGACCACAAAAATAATGTTTTTAAACTCATCATCTATAGATATGGACTTTAATATTTCTTTTATCTGTAAAATTTCCTGATCAGTTCGTCCTATAAATACACCAATTTTCAAGAAATAATCCTTTTTAAATGCATTATTCAGTTTGCTTCTTAATATGTGCTCTTTAATACCAGCCCAAAACAATTTAACTTCCGTTCCTCTTAAAACTGAATGCGTAAGGATACTCCCTACTTCTTCTTTCTGCTTTGACATCAAAATCTCGGTTATATCTTCATATTTTCTTTTTTGTTTTTCTTTCTCATCCTCAACTTCTTTTGCGGGTGGTGTTGAAGTAGCTACTAAAAATAGATTATCAGGCGTTTTTTGAATTATTTCGCTGGAATCCATGAACTCCAACACTTCATCAACATATTCTTCATAATGTGTTCCCAAAAACATAGAACAAATATTGTCAATAGATGGAGATACGAGTCCACTTTCGGTTTCTCTAACCTTTACTACCTGATGAAGAGTGTTTAAGAGCAATGTCCCTTTAAATATACTAACGTAATGAGTTCCTTTTTCTTCTAATGTTGGCACATGAAGTTTATATTTACTCAAAATTGAGCCGAATTTTTCATAATTATCCCTTTCAAAATCTTCTACAAAGAAGTTCCACAAATAATCAGCGGTAAGATAGAAATCCTCTCCTTCTGTCGGATGCTCCTCTATAAATTTCAAAAATCCTTCCTCTTTGTCATAGAGAAATTTGAATATACTTCTTTCAGTTGAACCGATATATCTTGCGATAAATGTGGCCAAATATGCGGTGTATGGATGAAAGGGAAACAGGTTTCTTACTGAGTTTCCTACATTAGATTCTCCATTTCCAATTAGCCTATTTATCAAGTTTAAAAGTTCATTATTCTCTTCAAGTTTTTCTTTCTTTAGCTGTTCCCATTTTTCTCTGTCTACCTTTTTGATGGCTGCCTCTACTATATGATAGGTGGTTATAGGTTCCATTGAATAGTCTAAATAATGAAATCGATCGAGAACTTTATCCACTTCTTCATTTTTTAAATGTGGAAAGTCCTTAATCTTATGAGTTATTACCAGCACATATATCCCTTTTTCTTTTAGTTCTGCTATATTTTGCAGTTCATTAAGAAAAGAACTTGCCCTTTCCTGTTCTAATACACTAGTGAATTCATCCCAATAAATCATTAAATAGTCGGCAATATCTTCCTTTTTTAATTCTTCCATTACTTCACTTAGCCACTCGCTGATATTAGAAAGTGAGAAATGAATCCGCTTAGTAGAACTTATGCTCTCTAATATTCTCAAAATTTTAATATTCGGAGTTCTAAGTTTATCTAATATGTCATCTTTGTTATTAACATACATTCTCAAATCAGGGCTTTCTTCAATTAGTTTGTCCCAATCGATATGTGCCGGATTTTCTTTTACTTGATATATCATCTTTTCAAAATCGCTTTTTGTTGAAATCTCTATGTTTTGGCTCTTTAGTGCATCTTTGACAGCTTTTTCTATTACGAGAGCAAATGTTCTAATATCTGTGACATTGGAAACTCCTTTTAAAATAACTGGAAATACCTTATGCCGTTCCCGGAAACTCTTTAATCTTTCTCTAAGTTGGACTTTACCAATCCTTTCCAAAAAGTCGGATACGTCGTTTAAATCATCCCAAAGAAGGTGCTTAACCACTGCAGTTGCATGAGTTTTACCTGTTCCGTAAGCTCCTTGAAGCCATATTGAGTTCTTCTTTTCGGGTAAGGACGATGATTCAATGGCATTTAAGTGGGTTGATAACACATTGTAGAACTTTTCATTAGGTATAAATTGTTTCCAGTAATCTTTTCTTTCTTCTGTTATAACGTAAACAGGCAGAAAATACTCGTATAAACTCAATATTTCCTTATATTTCATTTAACAGCCTCCCTATTCATTCTATCATCTCCAATACATTCAAAGAAGTAATATCGTCTCTCAATCTAATATTATCTAAGCCTGCTACCAAATCCACACTTACAATTTCATTTTTATTTTCCTGCACCCATCTTAAAATGTTTTCAAATTTATCTCTTGATACACCGAATAGTTTATAAGGACCACCATCGCAACCTTCATTATAAAATTCTGAAACAGTAAAATCATATCTCTTTTTATTCTCTGCATACTTATACAAAGAATATACCGCCGTCATGGGATGAATGTCGTCTGTGCCTATTTTCCTTACATATCTGATGTTTTTCTCTTTTTCAATCAGTCCAAGTTTTAAAATTTCTCCTATTGGAGTTGAGCTAAACATATTCAACAAAGATTTTATGCCGCTTGATACTGTCCTTTCTGAAATGTCATCATGCGTATCTCTAATCATCTGATTTAGTTCATTAGAAGAATACTTTTTGTTCCAGTCAATATTGGATAAATACCATTTTACCACAGACGAATTATAAAAAAGATTTATCCATATTATTTCCCATATCAAAAGTTCATTTTCACTCAATACTTCTTTTAAAATTTTAGCAACTTCTGTCGTTTTCTTTTGCTTCTTTTCTATCAATTCTGCATCCCTTAGCCAGGCAACCATCGAATCAACTTGCTTAGTGCCCAGCTTATTGTTTGCGAACCAATCTTCTCGGTTAGTTAGGAAAGAAAGAAGCCACCCCCTTCGTATCCCGAAAGTCAAATATTTCCCAAACCCGGATAATGTTTTCTTCATGTTTCTATAACCTCCCTCTGACATGCGAATAGATTTAGCCATTAAGCACCCCCTATCAACAAAATTTAAACAATTGCTACAATGTGTGCAAAAGTTTTTGTCAATTGTTATCCTTGGGATGACATTTAGTGCTCCTGTTGGACATTCTACCTCGCATGCTCCACAGTGGATACAATATGTTGTTTTATATAAAGTTTTTTTAAACTTAGATAGAGATATAACATCTCTACCAACATTGTCTATCTTAACAAGAATCTTTTCATTATCCTCTTTCTTTTCTATCTTGAAATTAAAAATTTCAATGCCTATTTTTATCTCCCCAATAATATTATTTCCTTGATTTTTATAAATTACATCTCCAACTGTTTTAACCCACTCCAAAAAAGATTCCCTCGGTCGCGTCAAAACAACCTCTAAATTGTTTTCTTTTTCAATAAAATCTATTCTTATTCCATTAGTATTAACCCCTTCTCCACCTCCTCTTTTTTTCCATTGCCTTTGAGATATATATTCTTTTATCTTCTCTTCTTTTTTTATGCCTAATAATTCAACATGTTCTTTTATGACATTTATATATTCTTTAGCTAAGTCGGGAAAGATTTTGTTTATAATAAATTCAGACCAGTTAGAAGCAAAAGGACAAATACTACAACCAACTCTCTTTAAACCATATCTATAGGCTTTGTTTATTTCTATATTTCTTAAAAATAGATATAAAAATACTTCAGGAATATTCCAATTTTTTATAACTTCAGCATTAATTTGAACTAAATGTTTAACAGACTTAGCAATTCTCTTATATTCATTTCTTCTGCTACTTTCCTCAGCCCTCACCCCATCAAACACCAATATTTCAGGTTGATTGCTTCCTTTATGTATTTCTTTTACAAGTCTTACGAAGGGAGCGGTTTTACACACTGAGCCGCACCAACGATGAATTCTGCTTGGAGGTCCAAATTTCTTCCATAGTTCAATCGCTTCTTCCTCGTGTTTTGCTGTGCAGAACCTTAAATCAGGATAAAGTTTTTGATAGGTTTCTTTACTCTTTTCTACTGCCTCGTATGTACAAGGAAGTTCCATCGTTGTATCTGTAAAAATAACCAAATATTCATCAGGTGGTATAATTCTACTTACTATATCTAAAACCACCTGAGAATCCTTTCCACCACTAAAAGCAACTGAAAAACAGTCAACTTTATTCTTATAAATTTTATAAGTATGCTCCACAAAATCCATTGCTTCATTTTCCAAAGTAAATAATACTTCTTCATTTTTTGCTACCATTAAACCTACATCTACAGGTTCTAATATTAGATTCTTACCTCCCTCATTGATAATAATCTCGGGTTCCTCAAAAATATTGCCACCTTTTGCTTCAGCTACCATTATCCCTTTATAGTAATACCTCCTTCTAATAGCCCACAATAAAGGCTCTCTTGATTTAGGGTAACTCCAATACTTATTAAATCCCAACAAATCTAATTCTTCATAAAACACTGGCCTTGCAGAGTTTATTACCTCATTATCAGTTTTATCGGTAAGCAAAATCCCGTTAATCTCCTCATCCCATTTTATTTTAAACATCTTCCCCTCTCTCTATCATTTTATCATAGCTTCGTTAAATATTTGATAACGTGGTATAGCTGAACTTAATTTCGCTTATCCTTTCAATTTAGGAGTATATACGAATTTCGTATACCTTTCCATTTTGGTAGTATATCTGAAGTACTTCGTATATACATCCTTCTGGACGAATCACCACCTTTTTCAAAACCTTCTCCAATCATTTTCGACATCATCTCATCCAGTTCCCATTTATTCATCTCTCACTTAATTATCTTATTTTGGAAAAGTATATAAAACCTTCTGAGTTTTCGCCTATGTAATCACAGATTCTGCCAAGTTCATTAATCGCTTTCGGCGACCATATTATTTTAGCCATCGGCGCAACCGTTTTTTGGCTTCTTCGTGGCTGATGCCCTTTCCTTCATCAAGTTCCTTCAAGCCTTCATCAACGTTTTGCCGGAAATACAACTCAGCCATAACATCTGAAACGGTTATGTCCTCTGGGAGCTCTTCAATCATCTTGATAACTTTTTCTTTTATTTTTGCTTTGTCCCTATTTATTACCATATAGTGCAAGGTAAACTTTCATAGGTTGTTGAACGACACCAGAAAAAATCGAAACACCCTTATAGGATGAGGATAAACGTCAGGGAAAAGAGAGGTAGAAGATATGGAACTGGAAAAAGAAGAGATTTTGAGTGCGATACACCATTGTGTAAAATGTAAGCTGTGTAGCATTGCGAGTTTCCATCCGAATGAGGAATGGCTGCCATTATGCCCCAGCGGGGAATATTATGGCTATCAAGCATTTTACGCACCGGGCAAGATGGAGATTTTCCGGGCGATATTAGAAGGCGAGATAACCGAACCTTCGGAGGGGCTATTGAAGTCGGTCTATGCCTGTACGGTATGCGGGGCGTGTTATGAGAAGTGTAAGCAGATAACAAGCGTGGAGCTGGGAGCACCGGAACTGTTTGAAGCGATGCGACACGAGCTGGCAAGCAAAGGCTGGATTCTCGACGTGCATACGTCTATTGCAGATAAGATAGAAGAAACGAAGAATGCGTATGGCGAGAAATATGAATACAAAGTCAAAGCGGAAACGACCGCTGAGAATGCGGACGTTCTCTATTACATTGGTTGTACTGCCCGGTATAGAGTGCCGGAGATTGCAGATGCCATGCTTGGAATCTTCGGTAAATTAGGGCTGAAATACCAGGTGATGGGCGAGGAATGGTGCTGCGGCTCGGTATTATTCAGAACAGGGCAGGTAGAAGCGGCGAAGGAGCTCGTGGCACACAACGTTGAAGAGATAAAGAAGAGCGGCGCAAAGACCGTCGTTTTTACATGTCCCGGCTGTCTGAAGACGTTCGAGAAGAACTATCCTGATATGGGTGTCGAACTGTTACATTCCACGCAGTTTTTAACACGACAGGGGAATATGAACCTGAAGAAGGAGAATATGAAAGCGGCTTATCACGACCCTTGTCATTTAGGCAGGGATTTGGGCATATATGAAGAGCCAAGAGCAGTTTTGAGCGAAGTAGCAGACATAAAGGAGATGAAGCGAGAAAGGGAGCAAGCATGGTGCTGCGGCTCGGGAGGTGGCGTAAAATCGGCATTCGATGAGTTCGCACTGTGGAGTGCTGCCGAACGGCTGAAGGAAGCGCGAGAAGCAGGTGCAGAAGCACTTGTGAGTGCATGCCCGTTCTGTAAACGCAATTTAAAAGAAGCTGCGGAGAAAGAAGAAATGGAAGTGTATGACGTTGTGGAGCTTGTAAATAGGTGTTTGGAGGGGTGATTAAGATGAATGAAACGTTTTCAAAGTTAGTAAAGGAACTGCAAGCGATAGTAGGGGAGCGGAATGCGACTGACGACCTCGCAATATGCACGTCGTATTCGAGAGACCAGCACTGGCATTTTGTGCCCGCGAAAAATCCGGCTTGTGTCGTGCGACCCGGGAACAAAGAAGAAGTGCGAGCGGTTTTGATGCTTGCAAACGAGCATAAAATACCCGTGATTCCGTATAGCACGGGAATAAACGTGCGTGGCTTGACTATCCCGGTTCATGACGGCAGCATTTTGTTAGACCTGTCGAGGATGAACCGCATCCTGGAAATAAACCCCGATATGAAGACCGCGACCGTGGAGCCGGGAGTGACGTTTGGGATGTTACATGAGCAGACGCGAAAGTACAAATTGCGACCTGCATTTCCGGATGCGCCACTTACCGTGAGCGTACTGGTAAATTACTACCTGCGTGGGATATACCAAACTTCGGCTACGGATGGGCACGACCACACGATTTCGTATGAGATGATCCTGCCGAACGGCGAGACGTTAAAAACGGGTTCAAGAGCGCTTTCTGAGATGCCTTATTTCAGGTACGGCGTGGGTCCGGACTTTGCGGGTATGTTCTGCGCACATCCCGGTACGTGCGGTGTGGTAACCGAATTAACGGCGAAACTGTACCGGCTGTATGACAACAGGAAAGAGTACTTCATTGGCTTTGACGATGTGGGCACGCCGACGAAGTTCATTTACAATTTGATGAACGATGAATTAGCGGCGAGTATCCGGTTAGTGGACAACCAGAGCTGGTTGAAAGGCATCTTCGGCACTTTTGATTATCCTTACGAGGAGCTGCCGAAGTTCGTCTTGTGCGTGCTGGTAGAAGGCGTGGACGGTGTTTTTGAGGCGAAGGATGAGCTGGTGCGTGCGTACATGAACGAATGCGGTGGGCAGGTGCTGGAATTACCAGCAGAATTCGCAAGCACGTTCGAGCATGAGAGCCTGGGCGGTGCGGAGAAGAGCTGTATGGTGTTCGGCATAAAAGGGAGAGGGAATTACCATTGTATAGGGCTGTACGGACCTTTGACGCTGGCTGCGAAATATTATGAAGTGCACGAAAAGACGGCGCTGGAAGTAGGAATCCCTCAGGACCACGTTCATTTCTATATTGACCCGATATACAGTTTCCACGGGCAGCTCTGCTATTTCGAGCTTGATATATTCTACGACGGTAGCGACCTGAAATTCGGCGAGAAATTGCGGAATTATAACGAGAAGCAATTTCACCGGCTGCTTGAGCTGGGTATCTACGGCTGGTTCAGACCTTACGCGGGTATAATAGAGCCGACCGCGGAAAGGATAGGGTATCTTGCCGAAGTCTGGAAGAAGTTCCTGCATGTTCTTGACCCGAACGAGATAATGAACAGGGGGAAACTGTTCTAACAATAAGGGGCCAGACCCCCCTTATCAACCCTCCCAGCCAGATAGTTTCTTTTCCGCAAAGGCTTTTATTTTACCAAAAAAAGGGTTTAATTATGGACAGCTTGGAAATAAGGAAAGCCGTAGAGACGGATTTGCAGGATATTGTAAGGCTATGGAAGAGGAACATAAAAACGATAAACACCGCTTCAGATATCGCTGATTTGTTCTATCCCTTCGAAAAATATTACCTTGTAGCTGTTTATACGGATGCGGATGCCGACACCGCGAACAATGGAAGGTTCGAGGGCAGAGGCAGAGAGCGGGTTATTGGTTTCGTGGGTGGTGCTATAAGAAAAGGGCATGGGCATATATCGGGGATTGCGGTGGATAGAGAATACCGAATGAATGGAGTAGGGAAGCGGCTATTAAAAATGGTGGGTGCGGGATTTCTCGCTGACGGTTTCGAACAAATTACGCTGGAGGTCAGGAAAAGTAACAGGAATGCAATACGATTTTACAAAAAAAATGGTTATAAAAAGCCGTACGACATAAAAGGCTATTACGCGGATGGAGAGGATGCAATCATGTATGAGAAGAAGATTTGAGGATGCTGGATACAAGATGCAGGATACAGGTTTGATTTGCATCTTCTGTGATAATCTGTGTAATCTTGTGGTTACAACTCCTGTTCCTGCTCCAACGCACCTACCGGACAGATATTCACACACGCTTTACATCTATTGCATTTATCTTCGTTTATCTCTATCCACATGCCTATCTGATCTATTGCCTCTGTGGGGCATACCGTAACGCACGCACCGCAGCATCCACATCGGTATCTATCTATTTTTATCATATCATCTTTCCTCCTTGAATATCTGCCCCTCAAACGTGCTGACCTCGGTATCTTTCTCCAGCCATGCGTCCTGTGGCAATCCGGCCTTCCAGCACGTCTGGCATAGAAACTCCTCCGCTGACCACTCATACTCCGTAGCGACCTGAGGAAGCAAAAGCCCTTGATACATACCTTTCTTTACAATCAACCCATGCCTGCCTATCTCTATTTGCTCGGGCAGGTCCTTTGGCTTTGCTTTCAATACCTGTGGCATGGAGAGTATTGTGAGTTCAATAACTATATCCTCAAACTCCTCTTTTGTTACGGGTGGAAATCGAGAGTCGCTAACCGCTGCGGATATCGCTGCATCTATAATCGCATCCTTTAGTTTGAACACAGGATAGGGATAGCCAATACAACCTCTCAGATTACCGTGTTTGTTCAGCGTGACAAAAACGCCTCTATCTTCTTCGAACCTTGCAGGCACGTGAGCTTCTTCCGCTTTTAGCCTTCTATTCTCGCTCAGATGTTTCTCTATCGCCTGTCTTGCGAGTTTTAATCCCTCTTTTCCTTCTTCTTCTGTCAGCAGCATGGACATAACTATGATGCTTTCCTTATTTATTGTATATAAAGTATATCTCCCTTCTATTTAGGACGCAGATTTACACAGATTTACGCAGAATAGAAGATTCTAATAATTTCCTTCGTCAATTCCTTATATTTGAAATCCTGATTATCTGCGTTCATCTGCGTCCGATTATCAGAAATTATTTTTTCTTGCTTTATCATTTCACATGCGTTTATGCGGGAGGCAGGATTTGAACCTGCGAACCCCTTCGGGAGCAGATCTTGAGTCTGCCACCTTTGTCCACTCGGTAACTCCCGCTTCTCGGCAGCGAGTACTACGCTCGTTATATTCTACATTTGTGGGTTGCAGATAGGAACGTATAAGGAACGTCACACAATCATCGTAGCTGCTGAAGACATCTGTGAGAACCGCTCTAACGCTTCCCTGGCAACGGGTCCTCGTATCTCCGAACCTTTTGGAGCTCCTTTATCGTCAACGATAACCGCAGCGTTATCCTCAAACTTCACTCGCATCCCTGAAGGCCGCCTGTATTCTTTCCGCTGCCTTATTATCACTGCTTTCAGTATCTGCTTCCTTATCTCCGGTCTGCCCTTTTTCACCGTTACCACCACCATATCCCCAACTCCCGCCTTTGGATACCTGTTCTTCACGCCCCGGTACCCTTTCACTGCGATTATCTGCAGTACTTTCGCACCGGTATTATCCACGCAATCTAAACGCGAACCGGTCTGCAGCGCCTTCGTTATCTTCGCTTTTACTCCTTTCATAGTACCTATCTATCTTATCTCTAAATATGTTTCAAGCATTATAATATAAAATAGTAAAAACATATCTTTTACCGGCACTGTCGAATTTTCCTGTGAATTTGCAAATTAGAAATCCTTAAATTTCACCGCAGAGTACGCGAAGCACGCAGAGGCACCAGAAAAGAATCCTTATCGTAAGTTACCCTAAGCTTTCTAACTCTCTCGCTCCTCATTTAAATTCCGCCTACTGCCACGGGGGCATATATGCGGTGCCATCAGAAATCCCCTTAACCGATTCAACACCGGTATCCTGTATCTTGTATCCTGTATCCTGCATCATGCATCATGCATCCCGTCTCCTGCACCCTATTTCCTTATTTCTGCCCAGAGACCTGCTCTGTCATAACTTACACGGAAATCCGATTTTGATATACCTGCCTTATTTATAACCTCGCTTAATTTATCTGGTGAACTGTAAGCCTTTGCATCCTCTTCCAGGGAATGGTCTCGTAGAGCTTTCATCCTGTTTGATTCTTCTTCAGTGACGTATCGCCCGAATCCACCACCGACAAATCCAATGCCACCCTTCTTCAATACTCTATAAATTTCTTCAAATACCCGCACCTTATCTTCCCAGCAGTGATATGAGCCGCGGCTGATGATAAAATCTGCAAAATCGCTCTCGAACGGCAGCTTATGTGCATCGCCAAGAACGGGAATTATCCTTTCTGTTAATCGTTCCTTTTCAATGTTCATGCGTGCTACTTCGTATATGGCATTCTCCTTTTCCAGTGCATATATCTTCAACCTTGAACGTCTGCATAACTCAATTGCAAAGACCGCCGTGCCGCAGCCGACATCCACGCATACGCCTTCCAAAACGCCATAATCCTCTCTGATTTGTTTTACCGTAGAGATAATCGCGGGCATAAAGTTTTCCCTGACCTTCTCATCAAAACGCTTTGCCACTAAAATGTCCATCTCCGTGTAATCCGCAGGGACACGCTCTTCAGTCATGCGACACGTTTTTCTACCACCACAAAGCTCTTTGTCTTGCTCAGTGGACGACACTCCATTATCTTCACTGTATCCCCCACTTGTGCATTTATGCAAGGCGGATTATGTGCATGTATCTTCGAACTTCTCTTTTCATACCGCTCGTATTTCCTTATCTTCTTCAGATACGACTTCAAAACAACAACCGTCTTCGGCGCTTTATCGCTTACCACTACACCTTCTATAACTTGCCCCCTTACCGGCAATCTACCGTGAAATGGACAATCCTCATCTACACATTCACCATCCGGCATCGCGACATCTATCCCTATATCTCTCATCTTGTAATTATCCAACGTTCTATGCACTTATAAATAAATGCTATTACTTCTTTATTCTATCCTCTGGTCGTGAAACAAGCATGTCTCCTCTCAGTCTTACTCTTACTTCGGGCAACGCAAAAACGAATGTAGTTCCTGCTTTTGCTATTTTTTTGCCTTTCCCCGACGCATTTTCTATAACGAGCATATTCCTTGTCTCATCCACTACAGTTCCAGAAAGTCCTTCTACCTCTCTATTAGTGCTATCTTCTACTTCCGTCCTCAATCCGATTAGCTCATGCTGCAATATATTCTGTGGATTTATTTTCATTGTATTTTTGTATATAAAGTATAACGCCTCTCTACTTAAGACACAGATTTACACTGATTTACACGGACTTATTTAAGTTTAACATTGTTGATTCTTATCCTCTATCCGTGTTAATCTGCGTTAATCTGTGTCTATAAATTATTTTTCTTTTTGTTCGTTTTACCGTATTGATTCTTATCCCCTATCCGTGTTAATCTGCGTTAATCTGCGTCCATAATTTATTTTTCTTTTTGTTCTGGAATCTCGTGGTTTATTAATTGCGATTACCTTCTAACGAATACCCCATCTCACGCAGCGTCTTCTTTACCAGCTCTTTTTGGTCACCCTGTAATTCAACGCAACCTGCTTTTACCGTGCCACCACACGCACATCTCGACTTCAATTCTTTCGAAAGCCCTTTAAGGTCGACTTCCTTCTCATCTATTCCTTTTATCACCGTGATAATTTTCCCGAACCTTCTCCTCACCGTAGACACGTTCACCACTTGCTGTTCCTTTGCTATCTCTTTGCATATGCATAAGTCTTTAGGCAATCCACATTTAGGGCAAACTTCCCTGCTCATTTCTCTGTTTCCCTTCCCGGTTCCAGTTCCCCTTCAACCGTTTTTATCCGCGCTATTGTTCTCCTTATCTCTCTTACTCTGCCCGGATTGTCCGGAGCCCCCCCTGTAGCTATTATCCCGCGTTCACGCATCAAATCCATCCTCAAACTCTCTAATTCCCCCTTCCTCTCTTTTTTACTCATCTTTCTTATCTCATCAATTCTAAATATGCTCATTCTTCCTTTCCTTTTTCCTTCTTCTTTTCCTTTTTCTTTTCCTTCTCCTTCTTCTCTACTTCTTTATTCTCTACCTTCTTCTCCTCTTTCTCTTCCTTTTCCCCTTCTTCTTCCTTTACATCCCTATTTACCGCTACCATGTGGAAATTACCGGGTACCACAGCATCTGGCTTTACTATCCATACCTGCACGCCTATAATGCCGGATTTGGTCTTTGCTATCGAATATCCACGATTTACAATTTCCTCTGCTACCTCACCACAATGCTTTATATACCCGTCAACCATCTTCTCCATCCGACCTCGTGGCCCTCTAAGCTTCCCGGTCATTATAATCTCGCAACCCAATGCCCCGTGATTCATTATTCGCTGCAACGTTGACCTGCCCGCCCTCCTGAAATGCCATCCGCGCTCTATAAGTTTTGCGAGCCGATTAGCCATCAACGATGCACTCAGGTCTGGCACCGCTATGGGCTGCACGTCTATTTGGGGGTTATCCATCTCATGCTTCCTGTTTATGTCCTCGGTTAACTTTTTTATCCGCCTCCCATCTTTTCCTATTATCATCCCCGGCTTCTCGACATGCACCGTTATCTGCGTGCCCATTGGCGTCCTTTTTATCTCCATCCCTCCATAGCCCGCTCTCTCTAACTCTTTCCCTAAATATTCGTTCATTCTTACTTTCTTTATTCCCTCACGCACAAATGTCTTCTCTATCACGTTCCGTCTTTTAACTCCCTTTTTCTTTCAGTATCATCTCAATAGTAACCGTATCCGTATTCTTTGGTGTAGAACGACCAAAAGCACGTGGCATTGACCCTTTTATCGTTCGCCCTTTCTTCGTAGCTACGTGCCATATCCTCATCGTATCCGGGTCAAATCCCTTATATTCCGCATTGCCTTTTGCACCTCTTATCAATTTCAATATTTCCGCACTCGCCTTCACCGGATATCTCCCGGAATACCACTTTTTTAGCCCTCTGCGATGTGCTACTTTCTTTTTATGCCGCTTGAACGGAATCGCCACACGCTTTTCCAGCACCGCCTCAAGATATGTTTCTGCCTCTTCCACTTTCTTACCCTTTATCGCTCTGCACACCTCGAGTGCATGCTTAGGCGAGATATGGAGTTCATAAGCCATTGCCCTTACAGTCGTTTCCGGGTCAATTTCGGTTTTAGTTCCTGTTCCGGCATCCATGCAAAATTTTACCCTACCCATCGTCTCTTGAGTCTCTTTATCATTGATTTTACCTTATTTCAGTGGCACATATTTTGAAGACCTTGTAGCCCCCACCCCCGCACTTCCATGTAATACCTTTTTCCGCGTCAATGCGAACTCACCCAGATAATGTCCTATCATCTCGGTCTTTATCTCCACAAATTCGAAGCTCTTTCCGTTGTGTATCCCTATCTTCTTCCCTACCATGCTGGGTAGTATAATGGCATCTCTCAGATGTGTTTTAACACTCTCTTTATCCGTTTTGCTTCGCTCCAGCAGTTTCTCCTCACTGCTTCTCAATTCCCTCTTCAATTTCCTTCGCTGTCTTGCACCCAACAAGCCCGCTAAATCGCCGAGTGGCATTTTCTTTAGCTTCGCAAGCGTATATCCACGATACGTGAATTCCTCTTCCTTCTTTTTAAGTGTCGTTTTAGATTTAGCTTTCTTCTTTGCCATTTTTTTCCTCTTTCACCTCTTCCCTGTTCTTTTTGCCGCTATATTTCCTACCTTTCTCCCCGGTGGCGCACCCCTCGCAGGCGTCTTAGATTTGCCCACGTGCTGATGACCACCGCCGCCGAAAGGATGGTCAACGGGGTTCATTGCTACGCCTCTCACGGTAGGGTATTTCCCTGAATGTGTTTTCATCTTATGATATTTCTTTCCTGCTTTTACAAAAGGTTTTTCCGTTCGACCACCACCGGCAACAACGCCTATCGTGGCAAAACAATCAGAAGATAGCCATTTCTTTCGCCCGCTTGGCATGGACACAAGCGTTTTTCCTGTTTCTTGTTCGTGCGCTAACAACGTAATAGAATTGCCCGAAGCACGTGCAAACTTGCCTCCATCGTTTGGTCTCGCTTCCACATTACACACCGTAATTCCCTCCGGGATACAGCGAAGTGGCAATGTATTCCCTGTTTTTATTCCCGCAGATTCGCCATAAGCCACCTCATCTCCTTCTCCAACTCCTTCTGGTACGAGTACAAATCGGCGTTCGGTTTTTTCTTCCCTTTCTATTTGTATACGGGCAATGGGTGCGCTTCTTGCGGGGTCATGCACTATTTCCTCGACTGTTCCTGATACCGTCTCGCCCTTATTCACGCGTACATGCTCCAGATTTGCTTTGTATTTGTGAGAGGGCGCCCTGAAAGTGGACGACCCTTTTCCCCGCCGCTGTGCTATTATTCTTTTTCCCATTTTTTATTTAGTTATTTATAGTATTCCGAGTGAAGTGCCTATCTCCTTTGCTTTTCCCTCCTCTTCAAATTCTATTATTGCTTTCTTCTCACCTTTAAACGTTATCATTGTCTTCACGCCCCTCACCGAAGTTTCAAATACGCTTTCCACCTCGTTCTTTATCTCTCGTTTATTCGCCCGCAAATCAACGATAAACTGGAGTTTATTCTCCGAATCTATCATCAGAGCAGCCTTTTCACTTGGTACAATATGTTTTAGTTTCTCTTTTATCTCCATTTTTTATCTTGCCTCAGTAAAGTTTTTAGCGAAAAAGTTGAGAGAAGATTCCGACCAGATGGTTAGTCTGCCGGGATGTGTCCCCGGTGCAAGCAATTCCGCATTTAGCTTATCCACGTAAGACACGTCCACACCCGGTAAATTTTTCGCAGCCTTAAATTTTATTTTCTTAGTCTCTGCTGTTTCTTCCTCTTCTGGGATAACAATCAAAATGCTTTTTCTTGACTTGTATCTTCTACCTCTTGTTGTTCCTCTCCCTGCTCTCACTTTTCGCGCTTTCGCACGAAGTATGTCATTCCACACACCAATGCACTTCAAAAACGCCTCTACCTCTGAGGTCTTTTCCAAACTCGTGAATGAATCTTCCACCACTATCGGCAGCCCAACCCCCTCGCTGAACCTATGTCCTCTACACCGTACAAGGTTCTGGTCTATGGTAGCAGCGATAGCAGACCCCACCGCTTTTCGCTTTTCTTTTTTGTTTATTTTCAGTTTTAAGATTTTATCAGTTTTTGGCGGGTGTGCTCTTCTACCACCGACTGTTTGAGGCGCGCGAGCGGCTCTACTGCCTGTTTTTATTCGAGGTACTCGTGCCATTCCTCTGCCCGTGCCCCAACTCTCTGCCGATGTCTTTCGTCCCGACAATGGTGTTGGACCTTTCGGCTGCCGCCGGTTGGACTGCATTGCCAGCACAGCTCTTCGTATCAAGTCAGGTCTGTACTCATCCATAAATACCATAGGCAGTGTTATTTCTTTTACCGCCTTCCCTGACAGGTCCAGCACTTTTGCTTTATTTTTGTCTTTCTTTTTTGCTTTTTTCGCCATCTCTCTTATTCTACTTTTTTATTACCCCTGTTGTGATTCTCTGCTTATATAAACAATCTCAGGCATAATGGACTTAGGATGAGGTCGTATCGCATGAGAGATTCTTACAAGTCTCTTTTTCGGCCCCGGAACACTGCCTTCCAGCATGATATAGCCGTTTCTCACCATGCCGTAGTTTAAAAAGCTTCCTTTTGGCGTTATCTCTTCTCCATTCTCTCCAATTTTCAGTACTCGCTTATTATATTCAGTTCGCTGTTGATACCCGGTCTGCCCCATCTGAGGTATTTTCCACCTTACACGGCGCGGTGTCCAGCCGCCAATACAACCCACATGACGCCCTCTCCCGGACCTCCGTGCTTTGGCATTCTGTATCATCACACCCCACCGCTTCACAGGCCCTTGTGTGCCCTTTCCCCTTGTCAGCGCAGTAACATCTACAAAATCACCCTCTTTAAATATATCCTCAATCCTTATCTCCTTTCCAAACACTTCTCGTGCATATTCGAGGTCTTTCTCTATCTCCCCGCTCATCTTTATCTCCATCAGTTCATGCTTCTTCTTCGGCAATCCGCTCACAAGTTCGGGCGATGTAGAAACGATTATGCTCAAACCCCTGCTCAAATCGCGGTCTGAACTTTTGATTATATCTGCTATTTTATCCAGGTCAGCAGTATTTCCTGTCTCACCTGCTGCCCATACTTCCGTTGCCGCCTTTTTACCGTAACTGGTAGCTTTATAGAGCCGAAGAGCCTCTACTTTCATAGACGGCACCTCTATTATCGTTGCAGGAACGGAAATCTGCATTCCTTTTGTCTGGCTGTGAGGCGTGTTATCCGTCAGGACGAGATGAGTCATCCCCGCTTTATAGCCTGCAAACCCCTGTAGTTTCCTGCCTGCGGCTAATTCGTCTCTTTTTATTCTGCACGTTTCGCTTCTTGCTCGTTTCCTCGGTGAGAAGGCAAGTGAGCCTCTTCTTGGTCTGTGTCTCTTGGACATCTTACCCCTGCTAAGAAAGTTTGTTTGTAGATTTATTTAATTAAAGTATGATAAAATTAGGACTATATATAGTTTAGCGGTTTAGAGGGTTGGAGCATCTACTAATATCGGACAACTAACCATGCTTGAGCATCTAATTTTCTCTGCGGTAAATATTGAAATCACCGAGACATTGACAAATTACAGCCACTGCCCTATCTTCTGCTGTGGAACATCTGATTTTGACCGTAAGATTTTTTCCAACGCTTTACTCACACGCTCTTCTGAGAAATCATGTTCCTCGCAAAGAAATTCTTTTACTTTCTCTTCATCCAGATTTGCCCATTTTAGTTCATAACTCCTATTTACATCAGGATGCAAGAAGATATCGCGGACGAGTGCGTAATCCTCGATTCCCTCTTTTTTCCCTATCTCGGATTGTGCCATTAGTTTTTCGATATCGTGGTGTTTTTTTATCATTTTTAGTGCCGTTTTAACGCCTATGCCTTTTATACCGGGATTAAAGTCAGACCCCACTAAAATTGCGATGTCTACAAGCTGTTCACGGGTTATCTCGTGTTTTTCTTCGAGTTTTTTTAATTCGATGACCTCAAGTTTTGTCTTTTTCCTCGAAGCAGTGAGGTTTCTTATCATAGCGGGAGCGCCAAAAAGCAGTGAATCGTAATCCTGCGACGAAACGAGCTCGACATCGCCTTTCTGAGCCATATACGCTGCTTGGGCTTCCCCTTCCGAAGGCGCCTGCAAACACGGAATGCCCAGATACGCCAAAAGCGTCTTTGCATCTTCTACTATCGCTTTGTCCACCTTTGACGATGCTTGAGCGTACTTAAAGGCTTCTTCGGGAAACAATATCTTCGCTTCTTCCCACTTTCGCATTGCCTGGGCTCGCCGTTCCGACCGGCTTTTGAGTTCCTTCCGTTTTAGCTCTGCTGGTTTGCCATCAAAAACGAATACGAACTTTATCCCCTTCTCCATTAAAGTGGCTGTGCGATATATTAACCCGGAAAGATGCGAAGTCGTTCTACCTGAGGAATCTTTCAGTGGCGTTCCATCTGGCTGACGGATGGTAGTTAAGAATTGGTAAAGCGTGATAGACGCATCTACCGCGATGATTTTACCCGAGAGCGCATCTAAACTGATCTCTTTTGGCTCTAATATTTCACCAATCTTTGACCCCATTTTTTTCTTTCTTTAATTTAATAAAGATTAATTTACATGGAAAGAAATAAAATAATGATGTATTAACAGAAAAGGGAGAAAAAATGAGCGTCGTTGAAGTCCTGATAGAAGGGGGAAAAGCAAGCCCAGGACCTCCTTTGGGGCCTGCTCTGGGTCCGCTTGGAGTAAACATAAAGGAAGTGGTGGGCAGTATGAACGAGCTTACAAAGGACTATGCAGGAATGGAAGTCCCGGTGAAGATAACCGTTGATGGTGGAAAAGTGGACATAAGTGTGGGCACACCGCCGACATCTGCATTGATAAAGAAGGAGTTAGGGATTGAGAAGGCAAAAACGGAGTCTGCAACTGATTATGCCGGTGATATATCTATGGAACAAATAAAGGAGATAGCGAAAAAGAAGAAAGGAGAAATGCTGGCGGCATCGTTGAAAGGGGCTGTTAAAGAAGTAATAGGCACTTGCGTTTCAATGCGTGTGAAGGTGGAAGGCAAAGATGCAAAGGAAATGCAGGGGGATATAGAAGAAGGGAAAGTTGAGATATAAATATGGAAGCTGAAGAGATAGTAGAAACAGTGGAAAAGGTATTGAAGTCGAAAGAGCGTGGATTTGTTGAAAGCGTAGACCTCTGCATAAATTTGAAGGGGGTAGACCTGAAACAGCCGAAGAGCAGGATAAACGTAGACGTGACGCTACCAAAGAAGTTCAAGAAGCCGAAGATAGGTGTTTTTGGTAGCGGTGAAATAGCATTAAAAGCGAAAGAGGCAGGTGCCGGCGTAATAGACCCCGAAGAGTTAAAGTCAATGGATAAGAAAAAAGCACGAGAGCTGGTGAATGAATACGATTATTTCCTTGCTGATGTCTCGCTTATGGCGCTTGTGGGTAAGAGCCTGGGCACTATTTTAGGTCCAAAGGGCAAGATGCCCGAACCTATCCCCCCGGGGGCAGACCCGGTGCAGTTATTGTCGAGATTAGAGAAAATCGCCCGAGTGAAGTCAAAAACCACAACGCTATGGGTGAATATAGGTCGTAAGGACATGGATGCGAAGGACATAGCGGAGAATGGCGCAGCGGTGATAAAAGCGATAGAATCGCGTTTGGAGCGAGGGTGGCAGAACATAGGTTCAATCTACATGAAGACGACGATGGGGAATGCGGTGAAACTTGTTTAGCGGGTTAGAGGGTTAGATGTGCGGGAAGTTGTTTTAGCCTGTTGAATATCGCGAAAGATAAAACTTCAGATTGCAGAAAATTTTCGCTGGCAAGCTGAACTTTGAGGCGGCAAGACCAGGATAAACTTTCGGTACTTAAAAATTACCGGGGGGTTTCAGCGATGAGTCTTCAAAGCAAGTAGATGATTTTTCACCAACAAATTTAAATATATGGAATATCTATTCTGATATGGTGATAAAAATGATGTATGGAATAGAAAGGAAGAAAGTGGATGAACAGGGAAGATTCGTTCTACCATCGGATTGGAGAGCGGTGGAACTAAAAGAGAGCAAAGAGGTATTTGTGATAAAAGGAAAGGGGTATCTGAAGATAGTGCCGAAGAAGAAAGTGGATTTAACCAAATTCTTTGACAGCGCTGACCTTGGGATGAACATAGAGGAGTGGGATGAGTTCGAAAGGAGATTTTATGAGCTATGAGATTCCTTGATGCGAACGTGTTCATCTACGCATATTACAAGCCGAAACGTGAGTTGACTGATAAGCAGAAACAGATGAAGGAGCGTTCAAAGGAGATCATAAGAAGAATAAATGAAGGAGAAGAGGTAATAACAACCGTTGTTCATCTTTCGGAAGTTACAAATATTCTGAAAAGAGCGTTATCAATGGAAGATTTGCATTCGCTGTTAATCGGGCTCTTCTCAATGGACAATGTAAGGATTGTTGATGTCACAACGGAGGATTACTTGGGCGCAATAGAACTGATGAGCGAGTTGAAAATAGACCCGAATGATTGCTTGGCGGTGGATGTGATGCGCTGTGAGGATATAAATGAGATTTACACTTTTGATAGAGGATTTGATAGTGTCATGGGGATAATAAGAGTCCCGTAAAGGAGAAGGGCATAAACGAATGAACCCGCCATTAGAGCAGGAATACATGAACAAGATAAAAAAGAAAAAATAGGGAAAGCCATCAGCAGGAGAATCACTGAGAAGAAGACATATCCGAAAAGGCATATTATTTTTATGATGAATGAGATAAATAAATAAATAAATAAATAAATAAACAAATAAGTAAAACAATGTAATGTACAATGTAAGGATAAAGAAGAGATAGAGAGGGGTAGTGAAGAGAAATGAAAACAAAAAAGCGGGTAAAACGCGCAATGGAATGGAAGCAGGGGCAGGTTTCAAGCATAAAAGATTCGATTAGCGCAAGTAAAACAATAGGTGTAGCGAAAATACGGGGATTAGGATCAAAGCAATTACAACGGATACGAAAAGAATTCCGGGATACGGATAAAGCAAGGCTGCGAGTATCGAAAAATAGTTTGATTTCTATCTCTATGAAAGAAAGCGGGATGGCGATGGCGGACCTGGCGGATTTTGTGGATGACCAGACGGCGTTGGTGTTTACTGATTTGGATGCTTTTGATTTGTATAAAGTAATGGAGGAAGGTAAAATACCGGCTCCGATAAAGGCTGGTGCCCTTGCACCGCACGACATTGTAGTAGAACAAGGACCGACTTCGCTCAAGCCGGGACCGGTAGTAGGCGAGCTGCAGAATCTGGGCATACCTGCGGGAATATCCGGCGGGAAGGTAGAGATAAAACAGCAGAAAGTAGCGGTGAAGGAGGGCGAAAAGGTTTCAGCTCCGCTTGCCGAGATGCTGGCAAAGCTCGAAATCTATCCGGTAACCGAGGGGCTGGACTTGCGCGCCGTGTATGACGCAGAAGGCGAGACGGTATTCACGCCTGACGTTCTTCATATAGACCCCGCGAAGTACTTTGCGGATATAAAAGAAGGTGTAATATCTGCTTTGGCACTTAGCACGCACATAAAGTACGAATACCCAACTTCTTACACCATCGGCGATTTGATAAACGAAGCGAGCATAAAATCGCATGCGCTGGCTTTGGACATTGCTTATCCAACTCCTTTGACAATAAAGCCGTTAATTCAGAAGGCATATTCGGATGCCCGAAATCTGTCTATAAATGCGTGCATATACGAACCCGAAACGATAGAGCATCTACTTGCAAAAGCGCGTTCGCAGGCACAGGGTCTGGCAGTGGCAGCGCATTTGAGTGAATGATAACAAAATGAAACTTGAATTCACAAAGATGCAGGCAGCGGGTAACGATTTTATTTTGATAGATGACCGAGAACAGCGTATAGCGAACGAAAAGAAGGAGGGAATTGCTCGATTCCTATGCACGAGAAGGTTTTCCGTGGGTGCAGATGGCGTCTTATTCCTTTGCAAACCCACCACGCATTCGTATGACCTGCGGATGCGAGTTTTCAATCCTGACGGTTCCGAGGCGGAGATGTGCGGGAACGGGATTAGGTGCTTTGCTCGATACGCATACGAAAAAGGCTTAGTGCAAAACAGGCGAATACGCGTAGAAACATTAGCAGGGTTGATTGTTCCCGAAGTAGAAGACCCAGATGAGAAGGGTTTGGGTGTTGGCGTGGGAGAGGGAGTGATTTCTATCAGGGTTTTTATGGGTAAGCCCGTGTTTGAAAGAATATATGAGCCGTTTTTTGTGAATGAGCAAATAGGTGAGGTCAGGCTGACTGCGTTAAGTTTGGGTAATCCTCATGCCGTTATTCTGGTTGACTCCTTTGATGAGCTGGATGTGGATACGATAGGAAAAAGCGTCGAATTGCATCCCGCTTTCCCTGACAGGACGAACGTGGATTTTGTGATGACGCCGCTGCTGCGGGAAGACAATAAAGCAAACGAGATAAGCGTGAGGACGTATGAACGAGGAGTAGGCGAGACGTTATCGTGCGGCACCGGGTCAACGGCTTCTGTACTCGCATTAAACGAACTCGGTTATATAAATGCGAGTGCTCCGGTTACGGTGCACACGAGAGGCGGTGATTTGAGGGTGGAGCTAAAAGAGGATGAAGGAGAAGGAGGTGCGTATCTGATAGGGTCTGCGGAAGTGGTGTATGAGGGAGAGGTCGAGGTTGAAGTGAACGAATGGTGAATGGGCTAAGAACTTAGATATTTAGCGGGTTAGCGGTTTGGAGGAGCTTTGCACCTTTACTCACGCTTGCACCTTTATTCGGATTGGCTGGGTGGGGGATATAATCTTCTACTTGATTCCAGTAAGGTGAATTTTTCACCAATTTTTCGGTGGTGTTTCATCATCTGTTAAAATTCATCTCCAAGAGATATAATTTCAACCACCCCCTTTTCCTTATCTTGCCCTCGTTGAACGCTTTGATTTTCTCACTGTATTCCCATCAAACTTCATTTTTATCCGGAGAGATATGATAATATCCACAGGGATTCATCTCCTCTGCACCCAACATGCTGGAGGTGTTTCCCTCGGGATTTTTTTTTTATGACTTTTACCAATCTTGAAACACGACCAACTTCTTCCATTTCCATGATTTACATAGTATCTAATAGCTTATTTGTATAAAAAACCACGAGATTTCACAAGAAAATGAAGCCGGGGTGCAGGATGCATGATGCAGGTTTGACTTGCATCTTGTATCTTCAATTGTTTTCACGTAGAAATGTCGAGTAGAGCCCATAGCACACCTTTTTTTTTGAGGTAATAGCCCCAAGGTTGCTATGAGCCCCCTCACAGAACCGGACATGAAGATTTCCCTCATCCGGCTCTTCAGAAGCACATCCTCTACGGGTTCAGGTTGTATAGCGAATGATATA
>Ga0209986_10001305_pt1 | contig 23963 bp, 38 predicted proteins | sample BlataG_FD_183168 | JGI IMG/M metagenome (GOLD analysis project Ga0209986, IMG submission 183168) | Deep subsurface microbial communities from Black Sea to uncover new lineages of life (NeLLi) - Black_00105 metaG (SPAdes) (version 2) | ecosystem: Environmental > Aquatic > Marine > Oceanic >... | reverse complement strand
AAGTTCCCCTCTTGGCCCACCTCGGAGAAGATAAGCCCCCTTAAGAGCTTTCTCCCCACTTTCCGCTATCTCCCCAAGTACCTTAATAGGTATTGAGGCAATATACCCCGCAAGAGCCCCAGCCCACTCAAACGGATGTTCTTCCCACCTCGGTGGATGAATAGGCTCTTCGGCTCCGAGAGGCTGAGAAGCCACCTCGTAAACTTTCTGAAGTGACTTTTTAATCCTTCCCCCGACCTCAAGAAAAGGGTCAACCAAGGCTTTCTTCCCTTCCCTCTTCGTAGTCTCCCAAGCCTCTTCCAACGCTGATTCCGAGGTCTCAGGAAGATGAGTTTGATATTCATCTGGAATGTCGTCAAAGATACTCATCAAATCTCCTCATCAAATCTCCTCATACTCATTAGGGCCTTCGACCTTCGACCCATAAACCTCCCTTTATCATTTATAAAATTCCAACTTTATTCAATTTCAGTTTATCATAACAAAATTAAAATGTCAACAAAATAATTCGAGGTTTTCTTGACTCCTTCCCTCTCCTCCTCCCTCCTCCTCCAGCATCAATCCGTTAAATGGGTTCATCGAGAGGAGGCTTTGCCTCGGAGGCTTTGCCCCGGACTCCGGCTTCGCCGGGGCTTTGCCTCCCCAGCGCCACCAAAGGGCTAAAAAATAGGTAGGTGATTAGGAAGGTTTACCCCGTCCCCCGAGTGATCAAAACCCCCCAGAGGGGTCTAAGCTTGATATCTTGATATAATGATAGCTGGATAAGATGATAGCATGATGGGCGGGGGAGTCAGGGATAATGATAGCATGGTAACATGATTGCTGGATAGATAAGAAGCATGATGTCTTGATGTCCGGGTGGGGTGGTTTAGGCAAAGGAAAAGGCCAGACGGTTTGACCATCTGGCCTTTGGTTTGAGGGTTAAGGGTTTGGGTTAGTCACCAAGTAAGCCTGCGTCCTTGAATTCTTTCATTTTTGCTACCATCGCTTCCATAGTCATACCGAGCTCTTCTTCAGCCTTCTTGGCCTTTTGCGCCATGACTTTCTGGCCTGTTCCGATAGCCTGTTTGCCCATTTGATAACCATCAGCTAAGTCTTGCATGGCCTGGTGTCCACCATCTTTCGGAGCTCCCTTTTCTTCAAAACCTACATACTTATAATCCGGCCTTGTTGAAAGTTGACGGATTCCGGCTTCGATCAATGCTGATAATGGGCAATCATAACGGGCCTGTGCCTCCTCATCAGTTGCAGGGACTGGCCACAGGATTTGATACTTTTCCGTAGCTCCTGCTGTGAATCCAATGTTGGTTACAACCGTCTTTGTGTTGTCAAACTCCCTGACGGGTGCGTGATAGTTAATTTCCTTCTTTTCCTTCTTTTCTGTGTTCTCACTCATTTTATTTCTCCTTCCGGTTTTGGTTTGGTTAATGGGTTATTGGTTACGAGGCCTTTGCCAATATGATATTATCCCTCCTTTCGCTTTTGCTTAGATCTCATCATAGCTGAATAACGGACACTCCAGCGTTCTATAACAAGTCCTTTCATGTTCCATCACTGGCGGCTCGTTCATTATGTACACAGCCACCCACTGGCTATTTAACATCATTTTAAGCGATATAATCTTGGTGTTTGGTGGTTGCACGGCAATAGCTCGATCAACAACCTGTTGGATATTTAGTCTTCCTGGCATAGTTTTCACCTCCCTTTACATGGCTTCAATATAAAGGCCATGCTTTTTATGCAATTCTATGTATGCAATCCTTTTCCACAGCGGTGTAAGGCTATAAATAAATTTATCATACCAGTTGTACACCGTGTGACTTTTCCCTTTGTCATCAAAATACTTTTTCATTTTTACCTCCTCTCTCATATTCCACTTAACCAGTACAAGAACAAAAGCCATAAGCACCATGCCAAGGTCTCTGGCCATTGTACGATAAAGTGAGTATATTTATAATTTTTCATATCCATCTTGCCATTTACTATTGCATACTCCGTGCCAAATTACAACATTTTCTCGATTTATTTCATAACTCCCCGAAATTATTGAAAATCTTTTTTCAAGTGTTGCATTGTGCAATAGCCTTTTTCACCAAAAATATTCCCATTCGGACACCCAAAGTACAAAAATTTGAACCAAATTTCACAACTCCCTGAAATCATTACCTTTCTCAGATTCAAAAATTTGAACAACCACAACCCAGGGGTTCAAAAACTTGAACACCACAACATCTTGTGCCCAAAGGCCAGAAGCCGTCCGTTTAATGGATCGACCGAGTGATGGTGGAAGGCTGGCGAGGAATGGTGGGCAAATGGAAATACACGAACGAACGAACGAATGAATATACAAACGAGGGAAGGAACGAAGTAAATTCGTTCGTTACACGTGTACAGATGGGGTGATTGAAAAAAGGGGCGAGTGAAAAAAAGTTACTTGGTTGCGTAATATTAACATAGTTGGAATGCAGTATTAATTTTTTTTTTTTTTTTTTTTTTTTTTTTTTTTTTTTTTTTTTTTTTTTTTTATATATATATATAGAGTTTTTTTTTTTTTTAACCTTTCTCTCGATTCCCACCCCGGCCGCAGTGGCGTGGCAAGCCGGCCGCAAGCGGCCACCCCTCACCCCTACTATCTCCCATTTTTAAAAACCCGATCTCGTAGGTGTGTAACGAACGAATCTCGTTCGCTCGTTTGTTCGTTCGCCCGTTCCCGTTTTCGTATTTTTTAGAATTCGTTCGCCCATTCGTTCGCCCATTCGCTCATTCGCTCGTATAACATAATTCGAGCAATACTTGCCAAACCCCTCTAAATTTGGTATGATAAATCATAAACTCAGAGATGAAAAGGAGGTGAGAGCCACTATGCAATATTCTTACAAGTGCGGATGCGGATGCGGATGCGGACTAAAATTTAAGTCCAGGATAGAGTGGTCTGTGTCATTTATGGTCAAACTGTCATGCTAAAACCCGACTCGAAAGGTAAATTATGTAAGGGAGGTAATTAAATGAAACAATTTGCAAAAGCTGTACAACTAACAGCAAAGATAAGAGAAAAATCCTATGACACAGAAGCAAGTAACCAAGCCATACTACTCGAAACTCCTGAGATTATAGATTTTTCAAAGTTTTACAAAAAGACTATAAAAGAATCAGCAATCGAAGCAGTAGAAGAATTAGGACTCAGCAAAACAACTATACACCCTATTTACCTTTTACTTAGCTATTGTTGGAATGACATCTTAGATTGGGCTGAGGTAATTAAATAGGGAAGAGAGGCTAACACTATGTTTATTTTAAAAGTATGGAATGCTCTCATGGCTATCGAGATAAACGGCATCTATTGGTATTTACTAACCTTTATTATCGTTTTGGGTGGTGGTTGGGTGATGGATAAGATTAACAAACAGTGAGCTATGATCATAACTATAGTTCACAAATAATTCTAATTTTATTAACACTTAATTAAGAGGAAAGTTCAATGCACTCGACCAAGTATGAATATAGCCCTGTAGCCAACAAAAACAGTAAATCAGGCTACGCCGGGGTCCGTTGGCATAAGGGCCAAGAGAAGTGGATAGCCCAAATACGATTCTGTGGACAACATATCCACCTTGGTTCTTTCCCTCGACTCCTTGATGCCCTCGACGCTCGGGAACGGGCTGAGGAATTCTATGGAGCTATGAGAAAGATTCACAGACCCTCAGCTAAATTTACTGAAAAGTAAGACCGGCAAAGCTGGAAAAAGGAGGCAAAGCAAACTATGTCAACACAAAGACAACTAAGCAAAGAAGGCAAACTCCTTCTCACTAATGTAATCCCTCAGCTCGAAAAGCTCAAAGCCGGAGGGTCAATCCTCATTACAGATTCTCCCTCCCGTTTACCTCGAATCCGTAGACACCTCTACAACTACTTTGAGGGAATTGGAGCAAAACTTTACTACCGCACAATCGCCGAGTCACCAACAACTCTCCGAGTCATTTGTAAAGACCTCACCCCAGCCTCAGCTACCTCAGAGCTTTCTTTTGTTGAGAACTTCTTTATAGACCAGCTTTCCGCTTGTGAGACTCATGCAGAAGCTCAGAAGGTAGTTTCACAAGCTTACGCCCTTGGAAAACTCGATGACAAACAAGCTATTGAGGCTATTGAGGAATACGAACGACAGACGGAACACAAGGAAGAAATCAAACCGGCAAAGCTGGGAGAAGAACTAAAGACTGATCTTGATGATGCATTCGTCTTAGTCAACCCAACCCTTAGCGGCGGCAAAGCCACTAATGGCAAAGACCAGAAATGATCCATTAAATGGATCGGTTGAGGATGATAAAAAGGAAAAGACAAAATTATGGAAAAGACTTCATTACTATGCATCAACCCGAAAGAAAATAAAGGCGGCTTAGTCGCATTCCCTCCCTGTGTAGGCTGTGGGTATTGTTGTATTCAAAATCCTTGTTTTAGGTCAGCATACTTTGGTTGGTGTGTTAATGAGAAAGGGATTTGTGATCGGCTGTTTTGGAATAAAGGGAGGTATTGGTGTCAAGAGGTTATTGATAATCCAAAAGAGATGGTAAGTCTTGGAATAGGAAAGGGATGTCCATCTGTTCTGGGAAATAAATGGAGAAAAAATATAAAAAGGAGGGACGAGAAGTGAAGATAGGAACAAAGGTATTTGTTAAGGCTACTGCTCATTCATATTATGAAGAGATAGAGAAGGGCTGTCTTCAAAGAATTTGGATAAAGGAAAAATGTGACAGAGAAGGCTGGTATGTTGGATATACTCACAAACAAGAAGGTGATTATGTTATACCAAAGGCAACACACACGTATTTCAGTTCAAACTTTAACTATGAACAACCTTATCTTAGAAACATAAGGTCTATTAAATTACTAAGAATCAAATTTACAGAAAGATCAAATGATTCTTTTGCCTACCCAGCAGACGTTGTTTGTCTTCAAACTCTGTAAATAAGAATAGGAAGAGGAGGGATAAAATGAAAGAGGTATTTATTGTAATCAGTGGAGAATTTTACTCAGATACAAAAATAGAGGCAATCTATGAGTATGAGTGGCAAGCCGGGATTCATGTTGAAAATGCAGTCATAGAGTATAATAGAAACTACGTAGTAAACATAAATAAGTTAAGCCCAGTTGATATTAACTCTATACTCAAACCTGAGCCAGTGGTTAAGAAAGCTAATAAAGATAACACAACTGCTTATTGGCAAAGTAATACTGATTTTATCAGAATTGATAAATGGGAGGTGCAGTAATGAAGATAAAAGAACTAAAAGATATAATAAAAGATCTTCCAGATAATGGAGAAGTTATACTATTTAATGATTGCTCAGAGTGGTATGGAATAGAGCTAATTCCATCAGATGCTATAAAAGTTATAAACAATAATCTTGTTATAAAATTTGGCTTAGAATGGAATGAGGAAGACTTAGAAAAATATATGGTTGAGGAGATAAACAAGGGAGGTGAATGAGAATGAAGATAGAAATTAGAGCAATCCTCTGTCAACATTGCGGCTCAGTAATGGTAGAGGAAAGAGAAAAGAAAGAAGGTAAGGAAGGGATTACAATTTATATTGTATGCCCAGATGCTCCTGAGGATAACTATTATCCACACTCAATGTGGATATATAACCCAGAGACTAAAGAACTCTGCTAAGTCTCAATGAAAGGAGAAAAGGTAAATGAAGATGAAAACAACACTGGTGTTTAAGCTTGTTAGACAAGCAAGAAGGTTTGGAGGAGACCGCTATGAAGCAGAGCTTGAAGGGGAGTATAAACCTTGGGTGCTCTATGTACCACAAGTGGTGTCGAGGGTAGGTGGTGAGCCTCTCGATGCTTTTGAAGTAACGTTTGAAGGGAAAAGGAGAAAAAGGAGGTGAAGAAAGATGAAGACACTGAAACCGAGGAGAATATTACTCTTCATGCTTGGTTTTCTTATCGGAGCAGGAATGGTGTGGGTAGGAGAAGGTTGGAGCTGTGGAGGCGGCTGTAGAGGTGACTGTTACTCTTACAACCCAAGAACCTTTGAAGCTCATCAAGCCTTTCACCAGAGGGCTCATCGAAGGGCTATGCACAGATGGTACTGGAAAAAAAGGAGGAATCATTGTGTCCAATCAGAGTCAAAGTATGTTTACACTCGAAGAGGTTGTTCGGAGAATCGAAGCTGGAGAAAAGATATTTGTCCACATCTCCCAATTCGCAGCTTTCGTCATAGAAATCGAGTTCGCTCGTATCCCTTTCTGCATCACAAGTATGGTAGATGTAGATAGGGGGCAAGTAGTGCTTGAGAAATGGAATCTCAGTTGGAAAAGTTCTGAAGAAAATCCTCAAGAGAGAGACCCAGAACTTCATTAGCAGCTTAGCCACAGGGACTTAGCCCCAAAAGGAGAGAGGTTAGCATTATGTTTATTTTAGAAGCATGGTATTGGCTTATGGCTTATGCACTGGATGGCTTTTGTTGGTGTTTGTTATTCTTCATTATCTTCATTATCTTTTGTAGCGTTGGTTGGGTAATAGTTAAGATTATAACACTTATAAAAGAAATCAGTAAAGGAGAAGAGAAATGAAAACAACTCAAAAGTTTAAAATAGTTCGTATTGGAAAGGCAGATGCTTTTTATGCCGACAGAGTTCAATTTATAGGTCAAACAGGGCAAATCTCGGAAAGTTGGAGGGCCTCTAACTCTCCTTACATTAGCTGTTACTTCACTTTTGATGAAGCATTAGTAGGGGTAGTACGTGGTTTATGTTTCCACAAAGTCTTGCTTAAAAAACTTCCTCCACTTGGAAAATAAAATTCCTGCAAATGGTGACAAATGGGCCATTTTGTGGTATGTTAGAAACAGAAAATGAAAAAGGAGAAACGAGAAATGAAAAGACAAATTCAGAAGACTTTCAAATTTGGTTTCGCTCAATCAGAGGCGGATGTCTGTATAGAATTGGAGGTGAAAATAAAGTTTAACCCTTACAAAGCAGAACCTACCACCCGACACTATCCTGGACATGCCAGGTATCTTGAGATTAACGAGATTAGGATTGGTGATATAACTCTTCCTCAGAGAGTCCTCGATGAAATGATGAAGCAATGCGAAGAGAAGATTGAAGAGGCCTGCTGGGAAACTGTTGCCGAGGAGGAAGCTTCAAACGCTCAAGAGTATGCAGACTATCAAAGAGATCAAAGAGAGGATAGATAAAATGGAAAACCTACTCGAATTGAAGAAGAAAGAAGCTGGGCTCAAAGACCAAATTGCTTCGTTTAATAAGATAATTCAAGACCACCAGCGAAAACTTCTCGTCATAGAGGAAATTGTCTGGGATCTCAAGAAGAAACTCTCCATAATCCAAAGAGAAATCATCACTGAGTTCAAAGGGCTAAGCCCCGACGAAGTCTTGGCGGTAAGGTCTGGGCTCTCAGTTGAAGAAATTCGGAGAGGAAAGGTTCTTCTCAGAGAAAGTATAGAAAATGGCAAGATAAATGAGCACAAAGACCAAACCAGCTAAGCTTCCCGAGGAAGCAGAACCTACAGAGTGGAATCGACTCTCTGCAACCCGCTTGGAACAAGATATTGGGCTTCACAGGGAGATGAATTGCCCAAACTACTCTTTGTGTCTCAGCTATGCCTCTGACCTTCACTGGGAAGGTTGGAGCTGTATGTGGTGTAACTTTACTGGGAAGAAAGGATAAGAAAGACTATGAAACCAACTAAGAGATGGACAGAGAAAAGAGCACTTTACATAGCTAATGAGTTGAAAAAGAAATACAAATGCAGTTGCTCTGTGGACGCAGAAACTTGGTCATACAATATCAACAGCCTAAGACCCACTGAAACTAACTATATTCTCTACATGGCAAAAGGCTACCACCCTACCTACAAACGGAAGACTTGGGCTGAGATTGAAAAACTCTTTATTGAACTTATAGCTGAGAAAGGAGAAAGCCCCTCATGAGTCTAGAAATATTTCCACAAGCAGAACTTGTTCTCCGTCGAGCTGGCCCTCCAAGGCGTTACGATAACACTATGAGAGTCCTCTTCCATCAATGCCAGAGGAAGTTCTACTGGTGGAAGATTAGGAAAGTTGACTATCTCATCCGTCCCTCCTACTTTTCTTGGGGCTCTGCTTGGCATATAATCAAGGGTCATTGGTACTCTCATCCGGATAGCAAGGCAGAACCCTTCTCCCCTGAATGGAAAAATGCTGCGCTTGAAGCACTTACCATAGGTCTTGCCTTTTGGGATAACTCTGGAGCTATTGAGTCAAAACTCGACACCCGAGATAATCTCATTCGGCTCTGGAAAGCCTACATCCTTTCCTATCCCACCGAAAACTGGAAACTGGTTAAGGGAGGAGCAGAGCTTGGTTGGCTTTGGTCTCTACCTCGCCAAGGCGGACAAGTCTCCCCATATTTTCTCGGAGGCTCAATGGACGGATATATTGACTGGGAAGATCTTGGCCTCATGGTTCTTGAGGAAAAGACTACGGGGATTTGGCTCTCTGACTTCTTCATGATGCAGTGGAAGTTCTCCTCCCAAATCACTGGGTACATTTGGTATTTAACTCAGCTTCTTGGAGAAGTCGGAGGAGCTCTCATCAACACGGTCACAAAGCAAAATGTTGCTGCAGCAAAGACTGGGATTACTCCTCAATTCGCTCGCCAAATTGAAACCCGCTCAGAGGATGATCTCTTCGAATTTGAACACGACTGGAGGAGAGATATTGAGGCCATTGAGCGAAGTTGGGATCGCTGGCATTGGCCAAAGACTACGGACACAATCAACTGCACCGGAGGGATTGGAAAGTCTCCTTGCCCTTACAAAGGCCTTTGTCTTTCTGGCCTTCCTCCCTCCCTTGTTGATCCTCTCGCTTTCCCAAACCTAACCTATCGGGAGGAAAAGTGGGAGCCTTGGAAGCGCTCGCCTGAAGAAAGGGCACGAGGGAAGCCCTTTGCCCTCCCCAGTTGTGGTAAGCCACGCTTGCTAAGACAAAAAAACAAACCGCACACAAAGGAAACACCTTCTTGATTAATCCGTTTAATGGGTTGGTTGAGAAGGAAAGAAAGGAGGTAGAAGATGTATTGTCAACTTGAATTGGAAACTACAAAGAGAAGGGTCTTCACAGGGCCTTTTGTCTTCTCGCTTGAGGAGGGGATTAAGAAGCTGAGTCAAATGGGTTGGCTGACTAAGACCAGGCCTGGGGGGAGAAGGGGGAAGTTGAGACTGGTGGAGGTATTATGCTTTCCAAAGATGGCTCGCTGGCATCCGGGGTTTGATGGTGAGGGTGGGGAGAGGCATACGAGAAGAGTGGAACAAGTGGAGTGGGCTTGGAGGGAAGACAATGATCGAGAAACTGAGTGAAGAAGAGAAAGTGGAGGCAACTTTGCCGGAAAGTGCCTTCGCTGGGGAAGGAGTTACGGAGAAAAGTGAGGAGATAGGAATTGATCCGAAGAAGCATAAGTGGAAAGCCTTTTTGGCAGGGCCTTCGGGGAGTGGAAAGACTACGACAATAGCTACGCTCCCGGGGAAGAAGCTCCTTGTGGACTTTGATAATAGAGCTCAAACGGTCGCTGGGATGAAAGACGTGGAGGTTTTCTCGATTCATGAGGCAGATCCTCGGAGTCCCCAAGCTTGGAACAGAGCGGTGAGGTTGAAAGATGTGATTACGGCTGAGGTGAGGAGAGGAATCTTTCCTTATGATGTAGTGTTTTTTGATGGGCTGACTATGATGGGGAGGGTGAGTCTTAACTGGTCATTATTGCTTGATCCAGGGAGGGGGTTGGGAGGAGCTCCGGCACAGCAACACTATCTTCCTCAGATGGACAATTTGAGTAAATATGTCCTGGCGACGCTGGCTCTCCCAATTCATGTAGTCTATACAGGGCATATAGAGCTCTTTGAAGATAAGGCGAGTGGAGCTCATAAGTTCTATCCGAAGATAACGGGAAAGCTGAGGAGTGAGGTAGCAAATTGGTTTAACGAGACGTATTACTGCTATCGGACTCCAGATGAGAATGGGGTGGTGAAATACTACTGGCAGACTGCAGGAAGTGGAAGGCAAGAGTTCTTTAAATCGAGTCTCAATACGCTGGGAAATTACTGGAAAGATCCGATCTTGATAGACTTTGACAAGCCAGGACCAGTAGGATTTGGCGATCTTTATGAGAGGAGGTTTGGAAAGAAGAAGGGAAAGGGAAAGGAAAAGGAGGAAGGCTAATGCCAGGTTGGTTGGTGAGTATGATTGTGGTGATGAATATAGGATTGCTTCTTCTTTGTGTAGTTCTTCTCTTCTTTATTCTCTGTGGTATTAACATGCTGAGGAATAAAGAGAAGGAGAGAAAAAAGGAATGGGAGAGGAGGAAGAAAAATTGGAATAACTTGATTAAAGATAGGGAAGGAGGTGAGGAAAAAGAGGAAAAAATAGTGCTAAGAAATTGGTATAGAGACCCTTGGGGATTCTCCAAGGAAAAGAAAGAACTAAACAAAAAATGACTTAAGAAAGGAGAAGAAGATTATGGCAACTTTCGAAGTTGGAATAGGTAAAGAAGATATTCAAGAAGGTGTTCTGCTCCCTGAGGACTGGTATGTAATGAGAATAATTGAAGAACCCTTTGAGGATAAAAATGCAGCATGGAAAGCTGTTGGAAAAGACCTTCCCTACAAGGTGGCCTCAGAGGTTAATGAGAAAGCTGGGAAGAATATCGTCCTTCGACTCGTTATGGAAAGTGAAATCCCCGAGTTTCACGAACGGAGATTCACAAAGTGGCTTTCGCTCCCCAACGCTGGCGATGAAGGGAAATACATGAATGATGGACAGCCAAAGGTAGACTGGAAAGCCTCGATTATCTATAAATGGGTAGAGGCATTTCAAGGGATTGTGGAAGGAAAGGAAGTTACGCTCGCCCAAGGACAAAAGGCTTTGGTCTATGTGATTCAGGAAATAGATAGACGAGAAAGCTCTGATGGGGCCATAGTTAATACGATCTCTATGAATGTTCATCCCAGAGCCCTTGGGGCTGGTGGTGAGTCTCCATTTGGGCAACCAACGCTTGAGGGGGAGGAAGACGATCTCCCCTTTTAAGGAGAAGAGAAGAGGGGAGAAATAGTTTGGCATAGAAGCGCACTTGCGAGGGCGGAGGCTTGGCCACAAGCCCATGCCAAAATCTATTAATCTTGTTGGGCCAGTGGCGAAATTGGTAGACGCTCTGATATTAGCCTGGAACTACGCCAGAAAGGCCACAACCTATGGTCGAGTGAAATCAGATTTGGAGTGGGTAATCCCAAATTCAGGTTCGAATCCTGACTGGCCCAACAAGTTCTAAAAGGAAGGAAGATGAAAGCAATCAAGTTTTATATAGACGATAAGCTATGGGAGCGTTTCTTCCGTATCTTTCCAGGACACGGAGAACGATCAGGGATTTTAAGAAAGGTGGTGAGGAATATAGTCTCCATTCGTGCTTCTCTTCCTTCTCTTAGTGAGGAAGTAGCGAAGAAGGTGATGGAGGACTGGGGAGAGGGGGACTAATGGACAGACTTCCAAGTGTGATTGGATTAGCTCCCTCGGAGCTTTCCTTTGAGGCTTTCCGAGAGAAACTCTCAAGGGAGAGGAATCGAGTTAGGGAAAGTCTTGAGGAGTTTCGACAAAGGGGAAGGAGACCAAGGGGGAGGAGACCTCCAAAGGTCGGTAATATAACTGCAACGCTTAAAGCCATGGGGCTTTCCAAAGAGGAATTCCTTAAGGGGCTTGAACTTCTTTCAAAGATGAAGGAAGAGAGCGGATAAACCGCTGATTTCCTTGTTAGCAATCGAAAACGAAAGGAGGTGATACTATGAAATATTCAATCCTATGTATTTTTACGCAGACAGGTAGAACGTACACATTCCGAAACGTGGAAATGGTGTGGGACAATGAGACGGCTCTTCAATTCAACTATTCTGCTATGTCAGACGGTAAGGTAAAGACAGCGACCTTCCCCAAAGCAACACTGTGTGGATGGTCAGTAACGCCGGAGTAAATTGCTAACAAGAGAATCGAGCCGACCCTGAAAAACGGGCGGCTCATCTTTTACGTTAAACGTAAAGGAGGGAAATATGCGGAAAACAGGGATGAAAGTCACAAAAGAGGATTTTGAAAAGCTCCAGAATTTGGCTCACCGTGGATGGATGCCAGGCGAAACCATGATAGTTTTCTCAGTTGGAGAGGGCATTCGAAAGGATCAAGGAACAGTTGACGCTCGAGAGACATGTCATAAATTGGCGCTTGATTACGGTTTACCGGAAATTACTGGGTATTATGGCCTCAGTAATGATGGAGAGTTTGTGACTGCCTAACAAGGTGCTTAAAACGGAAGGAGAAAAGAAATGACAACAGAAGAGACAAAACTACAAGAAGAAGAAGCAGTTTCGTCGGTCTCGCCGGAGGATTTTGATTTCGATCTTGCCCCTCAGCTAAGCCGAAAATTCTACGCCGCTGGGGTGAAGTTTCGATCCGACTGGAAGGAAAACCTTGGAAGACTCAAGGAAGAGGAGGAACTTCTTCTCATCCCCGAGCCTACAAACAAGTTCGATGAGAACGCAGTGAAGATTTGTAGCTTTGAAGGAGTCTTTCTCGGTTACGTTCCGGCAAAGATTGGAGCAAACAAATGGGTGCTGGATGCACTCTATGAAGGCAGAGGGGTTAAGGCGACAGTGAAGAAGGTTGACCTCTTCGCCGAGCCTTGGCAAGCCCTCTTGGTCGAGGTTTGGATTAAACCCATAGTGGGAAAGGAGACATAAAATGCCTGAGGAAATCACAATAAGACTTCCCTGTTGGAATTGTGGAGAATTTAAGGAATTTGACTTTAGACCTTTTATAGGAGTAACAGCTTATGAGTACTGCTTATCCTGTAAAGCAGGAATAGAAGTTAAGTTTAATTCAAATGTTCTGTCGATTGATACATTAAGTTATGAAGGTTAACTATAGCCCCTCGAACGGAGAAGGAAGATGATTGAACCAATTACCCCGGCTAAGCCGGCAAGCCTCGAGCCGGCTAAGCCAGTAGCCCAAGAAACCATCTACGCCACTCATCCCTCGGACATCTTTGTCCGAGATGATCGACATCGACAGCTCTTCAAGAGAAAGCCTCTTGAGGAGCTGGTTGACTCAATTAGGGAAGTGGGACAAATCCAACCTGGAGTATGTCATTGGAATGAAGAGGGAAAGCTTGAACTCCTCGTTGGGGAGAGAAGACTTCGAGCTTGCCTCTTCCTCCAAACCTCCTTCACGTATTATATTAAAGAGGAGATCGAGGACCCTCTTTTGCTTGAGCAAATTCAGCTCGATGAGAACCTTTGCAAAGAAGATCTTGATTGGAAGGAGGAGCTTCGGGCTAAGGAGCGAATGCATGCAATTCTCCAAAAACGGTTTGGCGAGACCTCCCCCGGAAAGATGGGAGGACATTCCCTCGAAGATACCGCAGCCCATATTGGGGTAGGGAAGTCAATTCTCCAAGAAGATATAACCCTCGCTACTTTCTTAGCTATCCCAGAAGTCGCAGCAGCTCCAAACAAAACCATAGCGAAGAAGATAGCCAAGCGACTTATCGAACAAGTGAAGAGGAGAGATCTCCTTAACAAGGCCCTAAAAACCTCGGAAAGGCTTCCCATTGAGCAGGCTCCACTAACCGAGCAGGCTCGAGCAGAGGCTCGTCTTCTTGAGGTTCAACGCTCACCGGAGGAAAGGGAGGAGCTTCGAGCAAAGAGGGCAAAGCTTTCTCCTCTCGAGAAGCAGTTAATCTACTACAATCAACGATGTATTTTGGGGAGGATGGAAGAGAGAATCCTTGCCTTTGAAGATGGGTCCTTTGACATTATTTGCTTTGATCCGCCTTGGGGAGTGGAGTTTACAGCTAATAAAAGGGAAAGTGCTGGAGTTAAGGACTATGAAGATTTTGCTGAAAATTACTCTGAAAACCTTGAGGATTGGCTTCGGCTTATCTACACAAAGCTCAAACCAGATTCACATCTCTATATGTTCGCAGCTATATCACGAATCGGTTTTACCTACGATGTGCTTGAAAGGGTAGGTTTCATCACTCATCGAATTCCAATCATCTGGTGGAAAAAGGGAGCTCATGCGATTCGCTCTCCGCACAAGTGGCCAGGGCAGGCATATGAACCTATAGCTTTTGTCCACAAAGGAGGAAAGAAATCCTTAGTCAAACTGGGAGCACCCAACGTAATCCAGACTCCTATGCCTACCCCTGCCCTTAAGGACATTCACCCATCCGCCAAGCACCCACAGATCTACCGGGAGCTTCTCCTCCGCTCTGCCCAACCTTCCAACACTATCCTCGACCCAATGGCAGGATCTGGGATGTTTGGAGTAGCTGCGGAAGCACTCACCAAAACCCACAGTCTCAACTGGTTTCAAATCGAGGTCGATGAGGACTACCATAATCTCCAACTCCTCAACCTTGCTAAGGGGTATGAGGAACTCGCTAAGGAGACAGCAGCAGAACTACCCATTTTCGAGAGCGAAGCCCCAAGTGGAGACTTCAAGGGCTTCTCTCCGGGAACTCCAGAATGGTCGGAGCACTGGGCTAACCACCCCGAAGACCAAGATGCTATGCTCAAATGGAGGAAGGATAAGGGAGGGGAGGGGAGATGATTAATCAAGAGTGTTATCTCTCCTCTCTCGATGAATCCATTTAATGGATCGGGTGAGTGGGGAAAAGGGAGGGAAAGGAAAACCTTTGATATGAAATTAATATGTAATAACTGTCAAGAAGAAGTAGATATAATAGTTGAAATAAGAGGACCTCATCTTAAAGCAACTTGTTCTCAATGTGATAGGTATATAAAATTCTTAAACAAAGAGGAAAGAATGGCTTGGGTAATGAACTTGAGGAAGGAAAAGACCTTAATGAGAAATCAAGGGAAGTGAGGAGGGAAGAAAGAAGTGAAACGATTAAGTACTAACGTAGTTCCTCCAATAGGGCCTAAGGATTCCAAGGTTTGCTTCCTTGGGGAAGCTCCGGGAGAGGATGAAGACAGACTGGTGACTCCATTTATGGGAGCAGCAGGGCAGTTGATGAAGAGGGTTTTTGCTAAGAAGAGGATTATTTACTCCGAATGCTTGGTAGGGAATATCTTTTGTCAAAGGCCACCGAGGAATGATGTGGGATATTTCTATGAAGATAAGGGATTAAAGCAAAGGACAAGGCTGACCTGGGAAGGAATGGAACATCTCGAGCGGTTAAGGATTTGGTTGGAAAAACTGTTGGAGCGGCGGAAGAGGACTGGAAAGGGACCAAATCTCCTCGTAGCGCTTGGACGAACTCCAATGTTTCATCTGACTGGGAAGAAAAGGGTTTATAAGTGGAGAGGGAGTATTTTGCCATGTATCTTAGTCCCTGGGTTTAAGGTTTATGTTACTCTTCACCCGAGTCATGTGATGAGGACTATGAATGAGGAAGAGGTGAAACTGACTGGGATGAAGAAGGAGAGAGCTCAGAATGTTCTGCCACTTTTTGAGATAGATATGGATAGGGTGAAAGTGCAGGCAGAGACCCCGGACTACACACCTCCAAAACGAAGGTATGATATTGGGCTGAGCTTTGGAGAACTTTGTACTCGTCTTGAATGGGTTCTGAGGGAGAAACCTCCACTTATCTCTCCTGATATCGAAATACTTCGAGGAACTCATGGGCCAATAGTTTGGTGTATTGGCTTCTCTGACAGGGCAACCTGGGCTTTTGTAGTTCCCATTATACGCCGAGGAACATTTGCTTGGAGTTTAGATGAAGAGGCTCATCTTTGGAGATTGATCTCAAAGATCTTTCTTGACCCGAAGATTAGGAAGATTTTTCAAGGAGGAATGTATGATCTGGCAATACTGGGAAGGTATTATGGGCTGAGGCTTGCTAAGGGAACTTATGGAGATACTATGTATTGCCACCATGCCTCCTATCCCTATCTTTGGAAAAGTCTTGAGGTGCTAGCTTCGATCTATACTTGGGAGCCTTATTATAAAGATGAGGGAAGGGTGAATATTGGCTCTCGAACCGACGAGGCAGAGTTTCGATATAATGGAAAGGATTGTTGTGTGCAAAGAGAGATTTATCCGATTACGGTGGCTAATGCCAAAGAGCTTCAGACTTATGAGGGATATAAGAGGACTATGGGGATTCTTCCCAGTCATCTTGGTATGACCATCCGAGGGGTGAGGATTGATATTGAGAAGAAGGAGAAGCTAAGTCAAAGGTTCACGGAGAGAGCGGAGGAATGTCGGAGGGCTGTGGTGAAGGAAACAAAGATGGATGTGAATCTTAACTCCCCGACGCAAAAGTCTCGGTTGCTTTATGGATTGCTTGGATTAGAGCTTCAGATCAAACGGACAACTAAGAAGGTGACTACAGATAAGAATGCGCTTAATAAGTTGAAGAGGAAGTATCAAGGGACTACGGAGGGGAAGATAGTCGAATGGATTCTTGATTACCAAAAGTTTTCTAAACTCGCTTCAACTTATACAGGGATGAAGCTGGACTTGGATGGTCGGGTAAGAACTTCGTATTCACTCGTTACGACTTGGCGGATGAATTCTTCGGCCAGTCCGTTTGGAGGATGGACAAAGGAGGATAGGGAAGGAGGAAATCTACAGAATATTCCCATCCGAAGTGAGGAGGGGAGGATGATTAGGGAACTTTTTATTCCAGACCCTGGGATGGTTTTGCTTTCCTCAGATCGGAGACAAGCTGAGGCTATGGTAGTGGCTTGGGAAAGTCAAGATGTGGAGAGGATACGATTGTTTCTTAAGGGTTGGGATGTTCACTGGTATAATGCTAAACTTATCTTTGGAATTCCAGAAGGATCGCCCTATGATCCCAAGACTCTTTGGAGAGATATACTCACTGGAGAAAAGCATACACTCAAAGAATATCGAGATATTGGGAAGACAGTGGTTCATGCAGGAAACTACGGAATGGGGCCATATAAACTTCAAGAGGTTCTAGCTCTTGAGGGATTTATCTTTGAATTTCAGGTATGTAAAGCTTTTCTTGAGGCTCATAAAACTCGGAATCCTTTTCTCCTCAGCTGGCAGAGAGAGATTAGAGAAGAAGTGAGAGCTACAAGGACTTTGGTCTCAGCGATAGGGAGGAAAAGAGAGTTCATGGGAAGGTTTGGGCCAACCCTTTATAATGCAACCTATGCCTTCAAACCTCAGAATACGGTAGGGGAACTTACAGAGTTGACCATTCAGAGGATTTGGGAAGAGATTCCAGAGTATCAAATTCTTCTCAACTCCCACGATGAGGTAATGGGGCAGTGTCGACCTGAGGACCTGGAGTTTTGTCGGGAGAGGATTAAGGAGGTTTCTCACTACCCCCTAATGATTAAGGGAAGAGAATTAGATATTCCTGTGGATTTTAAGTGGAGTGAGAAAAGTTGGGGGGAAATGGAGGAGATGAGCTGATGAAGTGCTTAATAGGATTATTCTGCCTCGCTGGTTTGTTTCTCTATTGGTTTAACAAACCAGCTTATGTGATGGAGAATCCTATCAGGGTGGAGGATTTGGTGGATAATCTAAAAGCGGTTGAGAAGGCTGTGCTTCGAATGGGTCCACTATATCAATATAGAATCGAACCTGATGGAACGCTGGAGATTAAGCTCAACAACCAATGGCTTAGGCTTAGATACTAAAGAGGAGGAAAAAGATGAACATCAATGAGCTTAGATCTGCACTAACTAATATACAAATCTCGTTTAGAGGAGAGGAGGTGAGAAAATGAAAAAAGTTCTTATTGAAAGTCCATATAAGGCAGCAACACCAAGTCAAAGAAAAGACTTTGATCTATACCTCAAGGCCTGTGTGCTTGATTCACTGGGAAGAGGAGAAGCTCCCTTTGCCAGTCATGGCTTCTACACTCAGTATCTTGAGGATAAGGAACAAATAGACCGAGACACTGGAATGGCTTGTGGAAGGGTTTGGGCAGAGTCTGCAGATGTGATTGCTTTCTATGTAGACTATGGAATGTCCCCTGGGATGATTAAGATGCTCGAATGGCTTTTTAAAAAGCTTAGAAATAGAATTACTATGTACCCAGACCCAGAAATTCGTAGCCTTCCTGATTGGTTTGATGAGAATGCGACTTTACCACAGGAAAAGGAAGGAGACCTTGCTTGAGCTCCTCCCGAAAATGCAATGGAAGTTGGCTCAAAACCCTTGGAAAGTATGTAGAGGAAACCGAATCACCAAGGCACTTTTGGCTTTGGTCGGGGATTTTCGTCTTGGGTTCGGCCCTCCAACGCCGAGTCTGGGTCCCTTTTGGAATGGATACTATCTATCCTAATCTTTTCATTATGGTAGTGGCTCCTCCAGGATGGTCAAGGAAGGGAGCTCCAGTAGGATTTGCCAAGAAGATTCTTGAGGACATAGGACTTCCGGTAGGAATTGACTCCCCTACGAAGAGACATCTAACCAAACGGTTGGCTACACTTTCCGAGACGGAGCAGTTTTTCTACGAAGGGTTTAAACGGCCCCAAGCTCCCTTGGCGTTGGTCTCTCGAGAGCTCTCCTCTTTCCTCGCTGTCGATCCGAAGAATATGATCGAGGCACTCACAGATCTCTATGACTCTCATGAGAAGTGGGATTATGGAACAAGTGGAAAGGGAGAGGACTTTCTTCGAAACCTCTGCATCTCTTGTTTCTTTGCTACGACTCCAGATTGGATAGCAAAAAATCTTCCGGAGGAAGCGATTGGAGGAGGATTCACCTCAAGGTTTCTCTTAGTTAGTGGAGTGGATAGATACAAAGAAGTCCCCGTCCCTCCGCTTCCTCCATTAGAACTCTATAAGAATCTTAAGATAGACCTCGAAATGGTAGCTCATCTGACTGGGGAGTTTAAATGGGGAGAAGGGGCCAAAGAATTCTATGAAGATTGGTACAAAGGGATTAAGGCTTGGGCAGACTCAATAGGAGATGACCGACTCTATAGTAGTTTCTCCCGAGCTCATGTCCAAGCAATCAAGACCGCTATGTGTCTTCATGTGGCTCAGAAGAATGATCTCGTCTTGGAGAGGAAGGATATTGAGCGGGCAATCTCGTTAGTTAAGGCTACCTTTGCCACAGCCTCAGAGGCTTTTTCCTCCCACGGACGGTCGCCTATTGCTATTGCGCTTGATAAAGTGGTGAAGCAGGTTAAAACTTTTGGAACAGTAACAACATCTCGGCTGCTCAAACTTAACTATCGAGATGTGACTCAGAAAGGGCTTTATGAAATCCTTGAAAATCTCCAAATGATGAAGATGATTCGACAAGAATATGATGAGAAAACTAAGACAACGTTTGTTTATTGGATAGGGAAATCTTAAACGGTAGTGGCAGTGGCAAGCCACAAGGAGAGGAGGAGAGATGAAACTAAATTGGAGTGGAGTCAGAACGGTTTCCGAAAAAGGAAAAGAGGTAATTGAAGAGCTACTTGAGAGAAGGGGTGAGATTGCTATAGCTTTTGACTACATGCCAAGAGCAACCGCACGGAAAATAGCCAAGACGAATAGTCTTTCCCTTGATTATAAGAATATTCTTCGAAAGGGGAAGATGACTGAGCACTATATCTTCCGAGTAGACCATCAACTTCTCCTCCAAAAGAAGTTAAAGCAAAGGCGACAATGGAGCTTTATAAGAAACCTCATTGTCGCCTCAGTAGTGGTTTATCTTCTCAGCCTTTTCACTCTGGTGTTTTTAAACGGAGGATAGCCCTCGAGAATCCCTCAAATCCTTCCTTCTTGGCTCCCCGATAGAAAGTCTTAGCCTGAAGGCCTCCAGGGAGAAAGATCACGGAGGTATCGAGGACTGCCTTAGCATGTCTTGCTGAGACCTTTGGGTTCTGAATTCCCAGCACAGCTGCTCCTGCATGGTAAACCGGAGCCCAAGCTGGAGGAAGAAGAAACTCATTGAACTCCTTTGGAAAGGGACCAAGGAAAGTACTCCTCACTGCAGTTTGCTTACCCCACATAGGACTCATAAGGGAATAGGCCATGCTCTGAGAAAGCATCATAGTAAAAAGACGCTCAACTTTGGCTCCTGGACTCGCCCCTGTGGTCAACCACTTGTTCATTAGAGTTCCATAGTTCATCCACCAACTTTGAAAGATTAGGGCAGTTCGCCCTGTGGCTCCATATTTTCTCAGTGCTACCGGAGCCTCTGCAGCCCCATAGAGATACTGCGTATCCGCAATTACATCTCTAACATAGGTGGCTTTGGCCTTAGCGAACTTTCCTCGGAAGAGAAGGTCCTCAACCTCCATCCTCGACCATTCATACCTCCGGTCGAGGCCAAGCTTCTTCGAAAACTTAGCCACATTTTGTGGTTTCACCTCTCCACCAAATCGGCTCATAAGTCGATCCCACTTAGTCACCGCTGCTCCCCCAGTAACATACCGATTAAATCTATCCGAACCTCTAAACATCCACATTCCTACATCTCGAACACTTTCGAGGGTAGGAAGCTCCCGTCCCTGAAGGGTTTTGCCAAGACGAAATATCCTTGGCCTCATATGAATTTCCGGAGCATACTCTGCAATCGCTCCGATATCTTGAATATAAGCTCGGTTCTTGGGATTAAATGCCCAGCGGTAGCCTTCAACCAAACTCCCAAGATCTTTAGCCCCACCAAGATCTGCAGGGACGGTGAGCAAGGGTTGGAAGAGGTTTCTCGTTGCCGAGAACGGCTTGAACCCAAGCCCACCGAGATAGGTTAAGTTGTTAATAGTGTAGGCGAAGTTAATCACTCTTGTCTCATTCCAAAGTCCCTCTCCCATTTTGGTCACTCGAGCTAGTCCCCCTACAGTCTTAGTGAGAAACTGAGCCACTTTGTAGTCCCCAATAGTGGGAACTCCAAGGATTCCGCTTAGATAACTCTCGGTGTACTCAATCCAAGCAGGAGGAAGACCCTCCGTGAAGTTTACAACCTCAGTGAGCTTGTCATAAAGAAAATGCTCCTTCGAATGAGCCATAGTTCTTGCTTGAATCATAGTCTCAAAGTCAACTGGAGCTCCCCTTTGCTTTTCCAGGGTTCGAAGTTTTGTGTGAAAAGCCCCTTGGTCCTTAAAAAGCCCTCCCCTCCACCTCTTAAGAAGTGCATCTTCATGTTTGGAGACTCTTGCTACATAGTTATCATGATATCTCATAAACCCATCTTTCCCCCAGGAGAATTCCTTCTCCAACCTCTCGAGAGTCTTGGCTAATTCCTCTCCAGTCTCCTCAAAGTAGGGATGAGTCTTCCCTTCGAAGACCAACTTCTCCCTCACCTTCTCAAGAACTTTCTTCATTCCAGCAACTTTCTCAGTGAAATTCTTCCCACTCTTCGTAGCGAAAAGCCTACCCACTTCGTAGTTCAATCCCCCAGGTCCAGTAAGCATTTCATCAGTCTTAGCCCGACCAAGCCGAGTAAGCTTAGCCTTCCCAAAGACCCTTGGAATTTGCATCTTCACATGAGAAGCATAGAGATGGTCAAGATACCCTCTCGTTGTCTCCATGATAACCTTGGCCCCAGGACTCATCATCTTCCCCGCCTGAGCAATTTCTTGCTGAAGCTCTGCTACCATCGTCTTATCAGTAGCCCTCTCTGCTGCCATAGACAACCCATCTAACTTCACCATCGCTTCATGCACTTCTCGAAAGACCTTCGGACTGGCCCATTTAGCTCGCTTAAGTGTAAACTCCCCATTCTTCTTAATCACCACTTTCCCAATCCCTCTCTGCTCAAGCATCTTCGCAAAGAGAAGGGAGTTGTCAAAGAAATTCTTATTCATCCGAGCCAATGAAGCCACTGTAGGTTTATAAATCCCATTCATAGCCCCAAGAACTCTTTCCCCATATCCAAATACCACCCTTGCTGGCTTGAGCGAAGCGAGGAGAGTGGGATTCTGAACCTGCCAACTCACTGCCTTATGTTCCATCGTATCGAGGAGTATATTCGCCATCTGCGCTGGGGTTACATCTCCATACCCAGCCCCTACCTTGTTCGGGTAGAGGCGTTCCAAGTGAGCCTTAAAGATAAAATCTGTAGTCCGTTGAGCGGGCTGAACCTTCAGTACCTCCTTAGTAAGCAACTTCTCAAACTGTTTTCCATAGAACTTAGCCCTCAACACATCCTCCCCAAATTCCTCAACCAATTCCTTCCTTAACTGCCTCTTCGGATAAGCTCCTCCAGTCCTCCAAAAGGTTGCCTTCTCAAACTCCTTAGTCATTTCCTTCCCTTGATACCTCCTCTCCACAATGACATTGAGAAGAGAATCATCACTCTTGGTAACCAAACTCCCCACCACCGCTTCTGCTTCATCCTTTCCAAATCCCCTATTCACAAGCTTTGTCTTTGCCTCTTCAGCCCAGACAAACGGTCTTACCTTATCCCCTACACCAAGGCTTTCTAACCCTTTCACAGCATCTTCATAGGGCATCACAGTTGGTTTCCCAGCTTGAATATACTTCCCAGGAGCTCTCAAAACCTTTCCCACAGTCGCCCCAAAGAGATACTTCACATCCTTTCCTAACCTCGGAAAGCTCCCCCAAAGTGCAGCTCCAAGACTATCCCAGAGCAACGCTTGCGTCTGCTCCTCTTGACTCATTTGCACAAACTCATCCCTCGCCGAGGGGAGAGCATAGCTCGCAAAGGGAAAAAGGTCCAAGATTGTCCGCATTCCTGCATAGACATTTGGACTCCATTCGGCAAACTCTCTCTCCATCCCCCTAAGCGGAATCTCTTTTTCCGGCTTGATCGATCCATTAAATGGATCACCCGAGAAGCGGGGGATTGAGGCCTCTTGAGGGTTCATACGGTCAAGGGATTGAGGTTGTCTCTCCTCGTATTGAGTTAGTTCTTCGCTTGTCATTCGGTCAATAGGTAGTGGCATAGGTTTATCTCCTTAGGCGGCTTTACCGCAGTTGGGTTTGGAGGTTAGCTTGGGCCTCCTCAATATTCGTTCCGATTACCTGGTTATATTTGTCTCGAACTACTCCTTGGGTGTCTATGTAGACAGGGACTGGATTTCCCTCGTCGATTTTGAGTGGGGTGAGGACTCCTTTGACAATGTTGGCTGCATAACCTTTCTTGCCTTTAGTGTCATCGACAAGCCAACCAAAGGCTGGAATCCAATCGAGTGCTCGCCAGAAGAGAGAACCTTGGTTCGTCCGCTCAATGTTAATGGTGTAACCAGGCCAACGAGACTCGAAATATTGGGCAGCTTCGGGGGAAGAGATTCGCTGAGAACGCTGGCCAGGTTTGAGAGGAATGTTGGCTACACTGTCAAGGGTGTCGAGGATCTTAGCCACTTCAGGATCCTTTTGGTCAAGGATAGCAAGTTTACCTATAAACTCACTAAGGTCTTTTGGTATGTCAGCTTCGGGGGGGAGAGGAGATTGCTTTGAACCTACCATTCGACGAGAATAGGTGGGTTCTCCAGGTCTGGCCATGAGGTTGTAGTCGAGTTCGTAGTCAAAGATAGTTCCGTTGATAAGTGCCCCGGTTTTTCGGTCGGAGGGATAGCGTCCATTGTTAAGATAGACTGATTGGAGTGCTTTGTCTTCATCAAGGCCAAGGCGCTTAGCAGTTTCTCGGATACCAAGGTTTTGCTCATCGAGGACGGTGACTGTTCCATCATCACTACGAATGGCAGCTCTCCGACTACCTAAGGGCATAAACTTCTTCTTCTCTGGAGCTGAAGCCTCATTGAACATAAAGATATGCATCTGGCGTTGGTAGTCGGTTTGGGCAAAGAGGTGACTTGCCCACTCACGCTCCCAAACCCCCTCGTTTTCCTTCCAGCTCCCGGAGGGAATATTAGGCTCTCGGGGAGGAGGGTTGTATTTGAGGAATTCTCTTCGCTTCTCCTCCTGGGGGGAGATGGGACTGTGCTTGATATAGGGGTCTACGGCAACCCGGAGAGGTTGAGGAAGTCCTCCATAGTAGTCTCGCATTG
>Ga0209986_10001304_pt1 | contig 23971 bp, 17 predicted proteins | sample BlataG_FD_183168 | JGI IMG/M metagenome (GOLD analysis project Ga0209986, IMG submission 183168) | Deep subsurface microbial communities from Black Sea to uncover new lineages of life (NeLLi) - Black_00105 metaG (SPAdes) (version 2) | ecosystem: Environmental > Aquatic > Marine > Oceanic >... | reverse complement strand
TTTACGCCCTCTCCGAGTGTCGCCCCATCGAAGATGACACACCCTTCACCTATGCTTGCCATGTCGCCGATGTAAACTCCATGCAAAACTGATGCTGTGCCCACAATAGTGAGACTACCAATGATGGCTGGATTGTCCTCAATGTGTGCATGTATCACCACACTGTCCTGAATGCAGGAGCTCTCTCCAATTCTGACTGAAGATTGGTCGCCGCGTATTACTGCACCTGGCCATATGCTTGCCTGCGCACCAATCTCAACATCGCCCACAATGGTTGCCTGCGGGCTCACGTAAGCTTTCGTGTCGATTTTCGGAGTCTTATCGCCAAAAGGAAGAATCGGCAAGTCTGTCACCTCGCTATGCGTTAGCTTAGAACCTGCTATCTTCTCTAATAAAACAATGGAGTTGGGACGGGGACTATTTCATAAGCTGCTCAATCACATTTTCGTAGTGCTCTGCCGGCCTGGTACCTATCAGACGATCTGTAACTTCTGTTTTATCACCACGAATAAGCTCAAATTTGGCTGGTCTTCCATCAAAGTAAACGAGTACACAGGGTATGGCGTAGAGGTTTTGCTTGGCAGCGAACTCCTGATGAATTTGTGTGTTGATCTTTAGAAATCCGACATCTGGATTATCAGCGTATTTCTGATTAAGCTCATCCAATATCGGCCCCAAAGCCAGACAAGGTCCACACCAGGGTGCCCAACAGTCTACAAACAGGAGCTTGGTTTCATTGATTGCTTTCTCGACAACATCTGGGGTGACATCATTAACCAATGGAGTTCACTCCGTTTCTGCGTCCAGAATTCGAAGCACCTAATAATGTTCCTAGTCCCCAGTGGGTTGAGAACGGCTGTTCGAAAAAGAAGGAGTTCCCCCCAAAGGGAGAGAGAGTAATGAGAGAGAGTGAGGTACGGGGGGGACTCTGTTATTCACCTATGCCGCTTCGGCTAGAAGATTCTCAGCAATCTGTTCGTAGACCTCGTTTGGCATTACACCTACGAGTTTGTCCATCTTTCGTCCACTGCCGTCGTCAAATACAACACGTTTGCCTTCGCTATACACAAGTACACTAGGAACTCCTGTAATTTGATTCTCTGCGCTGAATTCCCTGTTCTGATCCACGTCAATCTTGACGACTTTCAGACCCTTGTCCTGGAATTTCTCATCGAGCTCTTCCAAGATGGGACCAAGGATTTTGCAGGGTTGACACCAAACTGCGTGGCAGTCAACAAAGACTACCTTGTTATCGCCTATCAATTGTACCAATTCGTCGGACTTAATGTCTTCAACCATTGCCAATCATCTTCCTGATCACTGCGGGTCGGTTGTGCATGTTGGTTACACAACCGCATATAAGGTTAACCATTGTGACGCAAACTTGGGATTGTGAATCGCATTCTGTGCCAAAGTTTGATAAGAGGAAATCGGACGGTGTCTGTAGTCCAGGTGGTTAGGTTAGTGGTCGTTCTTCATTGTGCAAAGTGTGGTTCCACACTGGATATCAAGAAGGGAGGTCACATCTGGGCAGTGCGATGCTACTCCTGCGATGCAGAGATACTTGTTGATGGTAGGAACAAGGATCTGTTCGATGCATACGCGGCATACACGGACGCAATCACGACCGGACGCGTTTCCGCTGGGGATGCAAGAGGCTCTTCACGCATATCCATAACGACTGATAGCGTAGCAGATGGACGGGATCGTGCAACGCGCAAGTCCCGCGCAGGTCGTACCCCTATCCAATCACGGACGGAGATTCAAAAGCTAGTAGAGAATGGAGGCTCCAAGCTTGAAACTCTCAAGGATGAAGTTCGTGCTTTGGTCACCAAGGGGAACGACTACCTGGTCACTTATCGCCATATGCCCCAAAGCGATGCAGAGTACGGTAGTCAAGTAGACAGTCTCCAGTTACCGACACGGCTCAAAGAGCATCTCCAAGCAAAGGGAATCAAGCAGTTGTATTCCTTTCAAGAAGAAGTGTACAATTCAATTTTGAAGGGCAATGATGTAGTCATATCTGCTCCTACAGCACAGGGGAAGACCGAGGCTTTCATTTTGCCTATCGTGAGGAGTCTTGTTGTCACGGTACAAGAGGCCTTCATGAGTCCGGGTGTTCGGGCTTTGCTGATATACCCAACAAAAGCACTTGCAAAAGACCAGTACAGCAAGATCAAGGGGATATGCGAATCTTCGGGGTTAACTGTGGCTGTATTCGACGGGGACGTTTCACAATCTCAGCGAAGTAGGATATACGAGAGCCCTCCAGATGTACTACTCACGAACCCTGACATACTCCACTATCATCTTGGATGGGACCGCTCTCGATTGGTGCCTTTGCTCCACACAGTGAAATACGTGGTTGTTGATGAGATTCATCTCTACACAGGATCGATGGGTGCCAATGTTTACTATGTCTTGAAACGACTTGAGCTGGAAGCAGGCCAGTTCCAAAAGATCGGTGCCTCTGCCACAATCGCGAATCCGAAGGAGTTTGCTGAACAAGTCTTCGACGGGGATGTGCACCTTGTGGAGTCAGTTACCGCCAAACGTGGACCAATCCATTTCATGATGTACTACCCGGAGAAACGCAGCAAGTACAGCATGATTGTGGATGTCGTGCAAACCCTGCAGAGCGGCGGGTTCAAGACTCTCGTCTTCGGTAACACGCATTCTGAGGCTGAGGTTCTTAACATACTCATCAATGATCTCGGAATCAAGTCGATGGTCCATAGGGCAGGGCTTCCTAAGAAGTACCGCAGCCAAGTGGAAACTGACTTCAAAGCTGGCAGATTGTCTGTTCTAGTATCTACACCGACCTTGGAGCTAGGGGTTGACATTGGCCACCTTGATAGTGTGGTCAGCATGATAACTTCGATTACACGACTCACGCAGCGCATAGGTCGTGCAGGCAGAATGGGTCAGGAGAGTGTAGCGATACTTGCCCTTAGAGAGAATGACCCGATATCATCCTTCTACAAGAATCAACCTGAGAAGTACTTCACAGATGTTGATGCTGCATACATGGAACCTCAGAATGAAATTGTTGGATACTACCAGCTTATCGCCGCAGCGATGAGTGGCAAACTGAATACATCTCATTTCCCACAACAACTCAAAATCATCGAAACCCTTGAGAGGGATGGCCTGCTTCATGTCAGTGAAAATGGCAGTGTTAGGGTGGTAGACTCGGAGAAGGCTCGAAAGGCTTGGAGGGGCTATAGTATCAGAGGGATTGGCGATACCGTTCAGATTAAGCTGGGAAAAAGAACAATTGGAGATCGGTCCATGCCAATGGCCGCTCAGAGTCTGCATCCTGGTGCAATCTATCTTCACGGTGGAAATAACTTACTTTCTGTTGAATTCAAATACGCTCCTGGCTTTGGGAGCGCCACCGTCGTTTCCATGCAAGATCGGACTTACCACACTCGCCCATTGTATTCGCTCATGCCCAGAATCCTAAGTGTGGTTGAGGAACGAAAGATCTTGGGACTCAACGCCATATATTGCAGTCTCGAGATGACCCAGACTGTTCATGGATACGTCAAGAAGGAAACGCGGACTGGAAGAATCCTTGGAAAATCTGATTTGCCTGAGTCGCTTATTTACAAGTATATCACACGAGGCTTTGCTTTCACTGCCCCAGAACCAACGAAGACTGTAAACGAATACAGTGAAGGTAAATTGAAGGGCTCCAAGGGCCCAAGACTGGGTCCAGCTGAGCTCTATGGAGGTGCATTCCACGCGTTGGAGCATGTTGTGATTGAGTCCAGTGATATGCTGACAGGCGGGAGTACCCGAGAGATTGGAGGTGTTTCGATGGGTGACTCTGGAATTATCTTTGTTTATGATGGAAGTCCAGGAGGAAATGGTGCATCCAAGTTGCTTTTCTCAAAATTGGATGAAGCCTTCAGAAGAACAGAAACCATCTTAGCGACGTGCGATTGTAAGACTGTGGATGGCTGTCCCCTATGCACGTACTCATATCAGTGCGGTAATAACAACCGACCATTGTTCAAAGCAGGTGCCTTAGAGAGCGTGAGGAAGATTCTTGGGAATGTTGAAACCAGTGTGGATACAAAGGAATACAGTGGTTATCAGCCAGTTGTCTAGTCTAAGAGGTAAGAGAGTATGACGGAGTTTCTCATCGGGCGCGGTCACGACGGCCCTGCAAGAGTTGGCGTGTACAAGATGGGGTCTACAAAGGTTCAGACTCCATTCCTGGTTGGCCTCCTCGGCACCGAGTCCATCATGAGATATGCGACTCTCGGCAGAAACGATAGTCCCGTAGGCGGACCAATGATTCTTGCTGTTCCCTCGTCGATTCATGATTCGAAGTCACTCACGTCAGGGGTTCGCGAAGATGACTCACTCCTCTTACCCTCATTCCCTGCTGTTTCGTTTCTCGGCCCGGAAGCAGCTGAGCTATTACTAGAAAATCAGTTACGTTTCATACATGAAGTTCAAGGCAAGGTAGACCCTTCTCGTTTGATTGTCAGAATCCCCTCGCAATTGGATTCCGAGAAACTTACATCAATACTGGTAAAATTCTCTTCCTTAGGGGTTAAGGCTGCGTCTGTGCTTTTCGATGGATGGCTTGGACCACACGATTACAGCGCCCTCAGCAACCGGACAATGCTGCCAATCGACTGGTTAGCCATTGCACTCGGTAGAATTTCTCCCTCTTCAGTCCCCTTCCTCTTCTATCTGGGCTTTGATGTGTTTGATCTAGGATATGCGACTGAGTCGGCCTCGAGAGGAGTTCGTCTTTGGAATCTCTCAGAGGAATCAATCACGGGCAGGATTCTTCCAAGGACTTGTTCGTGCACCGCGTGTGCAGATCATAGCGACCTTCGAGAACTAAGCAGAGATGAGCTTCATACAGTGTTGTTGCGCCACAACCTGAACATCTACCAGTCTATTCTGTCCGAGAGCATCCAATCCTTGGGTTTGGGGAGGCTGAGGTGGCTCGTCGATTCAATGGTACACTCAAGCACCGCAGCAACATCTCTGCTCAGGAAGACAGACAAGTTGCTATTCGCTTTTCTTGAGGAATTCACTCCGACGTCTGGTCAAACCAACATACCCCTGATTGGTCCCGAATCCTACAACTCGCCTACAGTGAAACGCTTCCGTGATTGCCTAGCATCCAGATACACCCCTCCTGAACATAAGAAACTCGTTTTGCTTCTCCCGTGTTCTGCTCGAAAGCCATATTCAGAATCCAAGTCGCATCAGCGCTTCATCAAAGCAATAGAGCACGCAATTGGGATTACACGTTCTTCAGTGGCAGAAACCATTCTAACCTCTCCTCTGGGAGTGATTCCAAGAGAATTGGAGCGGCTGTATCCTGCTGCGTACTATGATATTCCAGTGACTGGGGACTGGGATACCGAGGAAACCGAAATCGCAGCTGAGGCTCTTGTGACACATCTCCAGAAGTTTGCTGAGTCCGCTGTGGTTGTGGCACACGTTTCAGGTGGTTATCTCGATGTTGTGAAGAGTGCTGAGAATCGTGTTAATCAGAGCATTGTTTACACGACGGATCAGCACTCACCTTCGAGTTTTGACTCTCTACAGTCACTGCAGAATGTGCTGTTAGATATGCGCGAAGTTCTCTCATTGAAAGGAGGTCCTCCCGCTCTCTTCGAAGACACTCTGCGCGCTACTGCAGACTACCAGTTCGGACCAGGGGCTGGCGAAGCACTTGTACCTAACGGAGCCAAACTTGGAGGAAAGCTATACAGAATGGTTGTGTGCAGAGTCAACAAGGAACAGACATGCGCATTCATCGGTGACAGTGGCTCCCTTTCGCTCACGCTTGAGGGCGGACGCCGGCTGATTCCACTCCACCGCTACTGGGTGCGATTCGAGGGGCGCAAACTGGAGGGCGGCTCTGTCTTCGCAGTGGGAATCAACGAGGCTGATTCAGGGATACGCCCTGGCGATGAGGTAATTGTGTTGAACAACCAAGATGAGGTCATTGCTGTGGGTCGGAGCGAGATGTCTGGGCGTGAGATGTGCGATTTCAAGAGGGGCAAAGCAGTTTCAGTGCGGCACAAGGTGAAGTGATACAGTATGAGCGATATCATTGAACGGCTTGAACACATCGTTGTAGATTCAACAATCAAAGCTCGTGGCACTTCAGTGGCAAAGCGACGTAGACGAAACCCCACAAAACCCTCAGCCAAGTGGGTTGCACCTGCAAGGATTGGAAACGAGGTTGGCGTGGCACTTGCGGTCGTATTGGGAACGGTTGGTTGCTCTCATGCGCGTGGTGATTCGGGGGGTTGCACGATGTGCAGCTACCTGCTAGACGGCGATGAACGCAGTCCGACCGCTGATGAACTGCTACAGCAGTTTGACGCTGCTCTCTCAGATTTGGCTGACGACTCGACGCCTCTTTCTGTAAAAATTTATACGAGCGGGAGCTTCTTCGACACAACTGAGATACCAGCTGATGTCCGGGCCAAGATACTCTCCCGAATTGCTAAGGACGATCGAATTCAAGAAGTTGTCATTGAGTCAAGACCTGAATATGTCACACCCGAGTTTATGCATGAAACGCGCGACATCCTGGGGTCTCGTAGAATAGAACTTGGGATTGGTCTTGAGAGCTCAAATGATGCTGTTCGGGCAATCTGCATCAATAAGGGATTCAGCCTTGGCACCTTCAAGGACTCTGTAGCAATCGCCAAGGAATATGATATTGGAGTGCGCGCTTACGTTCTCTTGAAGCCTCCCTTTCTAACGGAGAGGGACGCTCTCCTAGATGCCGTTAAGACCATTGAAGACGCCGCCAAGTTGGGAGTTTCAACGGTTTCTATGAATCCTATCAATATCCAGAAGTACACGCTTGTTGAGCGCCTCTGGTCGAAAGAACAATACAGCCCTCCTTGGTTGTGGACCGTGCTGAGTGTCCTAAGAGATGCTTGGGACAAGGTAGGGAGCTTGGTCAACATCCTGTGTGATCCTGTTGCCGCAGGGAAGCCTCGTGGCGCACACAACTGTGGTTCTTGTGACGAATCCATAACAAGCGCTATCCGAGAGTTCTCAATTCATCAAGATGTTTCTGTGTTTGACTCACTGTATTGTGATTGTAAGCGTCAGTGGCATCATGTCCTCAATCACGAGGATACCTCTTTGCTCATCCACTCACGCAGTCGCAGGAAGCTAGTCGGAAAGGCTTAAAGCAAATCGAATGCCAATGGCTTCGTTCCAAAAAATTGGAGTTCTTGGTCATGACACGCTATGTGACACGTGTTTCAGTTTGGTTCTATAGTGAAGGTGCATCTCCCTCTTTGGTTATGCAAAAGCTGCTTGAACTTGGATTCAATGCTGTGAGAGGTGCTTACGACTTTGTGTATGAGCATGGAAAAGACGAAATGGATGACCGCGATTTGAGTAGTGCAATCCTCGAGATTTCGAACGCCATCCATGCAACACTGAAGGGGTTCAAGGTTTTGTACACGCTTGATACGCAACGTGCAGAAGATGTAGACCATACACTATTGCAGGACATTGATGAATTTCTGGACTCAACACGAAAGGAAATTCGCAATCTTGAGGATAACCACGGGTAGACGTAGAATTGAGCGGCAGGTGGGGGAATCCTACCCCCAACCTGTTGATAGGGTGCACGTGATTGATTAGTCAGATGTCACTTGCGGCTCACGGCGTTCATATTCACCTTCACCGCTTACAGACAATCTGATTTTCTTCTTCTCGCCTGGGTTCATCCGGGTGAAGGTCCACGCGACATTGCTGCCTTTGCGGGCGGGTTTTACCCTAGGTACTAGTTCCTCAGGGTCCACTGACACATATTCAAAGCCAGTTGGTATCCAATCTGTTACGACCACGTTCTCCGCAGTCACCTCGCCTCGATTCTCAACAACGAGCACAACAATATACTCCCCGACGTCCGCACCCTTATTTATCGCCTTCTTCGTCGAGATACTCCTCTTCTTGTATATGATATCCAGCTTGTGATCTTCGCTAGCTACTGTGGTCATTAGTCCTGCGGGGTGTGTATTGGCAGAGCATAGTATCGGACTGGGATACTCCTTCTCAGGCCTACTCTTCCATGCCATTATGGCATAATTAATCTTCACACTCTCGCCAGGGGCAAGTTCTCCTACGGAATCCTTGAGATTACTTATCCCAAATGTGAGCTTGTGTACGGTTTCCGGATCTTGGTTATTCGGTTCTTTGGTAAACTCGAGGTCGCCAGCGTACTCATTCCCGCGAATCCAGACGGAAACATGCTCCTTTAGAGGCGGCATGACATCATCAGGAAGGTTATCCTCCACAAGAATCTCGTTCAGCTTTGCAGAGCCCTTGTTGGTGATTTCAATTGTGACCTCAACGGGAGTTTTATCAAAGCTGTCCACAGCAGGGGGTTCGAAGACTTTCGTGTATCCAATTCGTGCTATGGGGATTATTTGTGCAGTTTTCTCGACCGTTCCTAACACTCTTTTTGTGACAGTTCTCATGGGGGTATAGATGACATCTTGGCTGCATTGTGGCGGCGACTTGCTCTCGACGTCAAACTTTGCGCTCCAATCCTGACCTGGAGTCATCTCAAACGCAGGGCTCTCGTCTATCCTTAGTTCCTTTTTGCTGCCGCCCTCTGGAACTAGGAACACCGCTGCCTTGTCAAGTCTTATCATTAAATCGCTCTCATTGGAACACTCTAGTGTGCATTCCCATTGATTTGGCTCGGTTTCGGCGTTCTCGATTCCGGTGAGAAATTCTGTCAAGGCGGTCAAGTCCGGATCTAGTTCCGAGCGCTGCTGTTCCTCAGCTCTATAGGTTACAACTATTTCACCCGCGGCTTTGGATTTGACGTCGTCAACATTGCCAATCGCAGTCACAACCAGAGTGGAGCTTTCCTCCGCGTAGATCATGAAGTCTTTCCACACAACCTGACTGGTACCTTCATCGAATTCAGCCACTCCTGATGACGCGCTCTCGATGGTGACCTCGGAGAGCTCTGGAGGAATAGTCTTGTTCAATAGAATGTTGTCAATCTGTCCGTCTGAGCTATTCTTCAACTGGATTGTCATCCTGATCGGATTATCCGCGCCAAAGACATAGGCCCATTGCGGCTCTTCGGCTTCAACACTGCTACACGTGTCATAAACCTCGGTGAGTGTGAGGAGTGGAGCTTTTACACCAACCGTGTAGTATGTTTCCCACTTTCCACCAGCATCAATCTCTCCCCCAGCAAGCGTTTTCTTCCGGATGCCAGTGCCTTTGCCAGTTTCACCTAGGTGGACCTTGACGTTCCATATCCTACATCGATCCGATGGGTTGGTCACTTTTAGAACGCCTGAAACGTCTATATGGTCAAGGCTGCTTTTTCCGCCTAGTGTGATGTTTTCGCTTTCTTCCAAGTCAATGTTTACAGTTTTATGCTCGCTCAATCGCGGCTCACCCACTTATCTTTCTCTTAGCTTCTCGAGTGCGTATTCTGCTCAAAGAGCAGCTCAGCGAATGGATTAGGATAACGTGTGTCTAAACTCGTTACCCGCAGCCCAGTGAATCTCTAAGACTTGATCATGCTCCATGACCACGGGTATAACTCCCTGTCCGAATTGGGATACATACTTCGCGAAATTCAATGGTTGATCTGATGAAGTCCACCTTACAGGGATACCAATCCTGGGTTTGGCGTCTAGGCACAGGCTGACCGCGTCTTTCACCTCGAACACCTCTCCGCCCCCTATGGGAGCAATGAGAACATCCATCTCGAATTGTCCGAATGGGCCTTGCACTACACTATCACCAAGATAACCGACCTTCATGCCGCCCATCTCGATATAGAGTCCAAGGTTCTCGTACCTCTCACCAGACGTGGGGTCCTTCTTCTGAAGGGGGTAGGCGCTAATCTTCAGGCCTGGGGTTTCATAGGTTTCTTCAGTCTTGAGTGTATGAAGCAACCAAGATTTTCCGCCCTGAGACCTGACCTTCTCAATGGTTTCCTCGTTTCCTAGGAACCAGGCCTTAGCATTGGCCGCAATTTCAGCGGCATTTCCCACAGAGTCATCGTCACGGTTTGTCGCCACAATGATTCGCACGTCAACATCTTCAGGTACAACGGGTTCGCCATTCCAAATCCCTGGGTTCAGCAGGAGTGTGATGTCCTTAGACTCCAGTACGAATGTCGTATGACCGAAGTATGTGAGTTTCAGCAATCAAGCACTTCCCGTCGCTTCGCTAAGTTGCCATTTAGCCAGAATACTTGCTACAGAGGTATCGTTGCAGTGTATCCTTAAAAGATAATTCCGCACAAGCAAATTTCAGTATTGATTAACGGCGATATTACGCAGGTATTGCTGTCGATGACTCATGCATTCCGAGTGCTATCTTTTTATGATTGCATCCGCACTCAACGGTGGCAATCGTTTGAATGCGTATTTGCAAATCTGAAAAGAGGGGTTTGATGCTCGAGAAGATTCTCACCGACAAGTTCAGGAAACTATTGAAGACGGTTCTTATGGACATTCAGAACCAACAAGATCGTCGGGATGAGGAAGAGTTCGCCAAGGACGAAATGAGAATCAAGGAGGACCTCCTTGATACCGTGGAGTCCTACTCAGCTAGTATTGTACTCGATGAGGACTTCCTCGTTGCAGCTGTTGACGGATCTGGGACTGAGAACTTTGGCATGCTGGATGACATACGCATCCATCTGTTAAGCACTGCAACCGTGATACTTGACACTAACACGCAGAAAGGTCCCCCATTTTCGATAATGGAACGAGCGGTTTTGGGAGCCGAACTTGGAGAACAGCCCTCTCTAGATATGCATTGGCACTCCGGCGTACGTCACGATGCAAAGAACAAGATGGCCGACAGTCTGACGAACATCTATCCCAGTAAGGACCCTACTGACTTCGTAACACAATTCTTCCGAGATGATTTGGGGCCCCAAGTAAAATCGTTCTCTGACTTGGACGGCACTGATTTTGCCCGCCATAAATCCAAACTGGAGAACATGGTTTCCCTCATCTCAAGGGCCGGATACCTCACCAACCCCGTGGTCCATGATGAACTCAGAACGGTGTCAGAATATGCTGCTATCAGAAAAGTGCTGATTAGCAAGTTCAAGCCGAAGTTTATCCTGATCGATGGAGCAATGAGTATCTTCGTGCACCATGTTCTCAAGTATCCCTCAATGCCAAGCGGTTTCATGCTGAGAGAGCTCTGTGCTCTGGCACGCGACAAAGAAGTCATTCTCTGTGCTGTGAGCAAGAATCACACAATACCATTTGCACACAGGATTGCGAAAATGGCAGAGGACATATTCGGTGCGGAGGCGAAATGGTTCTGTTTGCTACCATCAAAGAACGATCCGAATGGAGGTCTCCACATCTACAGTGACAGGACGTACCTGCCGCCAAAGCTTGCGGTGCCATACCTGTTCAGCTTCTCGCGAGACAACAGACCTTCGCGAATCGATTTCGATCGGATTTGGTGGCTCAAAAACATCTTTGTACGTGGCAACCCCGCGGCAACAAGAGCGAATGAGAAACAGCTCTTTCGTGACCTAGAGTTCATGTCTAGGGACGCAAGATGGTATGGCTATCCCGTGGCACTAGCTCTCGCTCACGAAGCATGTAAGCTCAGTTATGAGAACCTTGGGCTAGCACGTGAAGTATACCGGGACGTACTGCGTGCAACCAATCATGATCCCCGGAGGGCAGCTCCTCTTCGGGAAGACTACAACCTTTGATATGAGATGATAGATGATGGTGTTCAACAAAGACAACCTAGGCGAACTATTCGGAAAAGTCGGTGTGGGTAACCAGACTAACCTCGAGATAATGGGAAGCAATCGCGACATTAGTGTCGGCGAGATATTCATGATCACTTCGGAGCGTGATGGTCATGAGAGGGTCTTTTTCTTCCGAGTTTTAGGTCTCCAAAACTATCTGAGACAAGTAGATGACATGAGCCGCGTTGCTGGCACCCTCATGGTGGAGGGCGACGCGTATCTCTCGGGAATCGAACGCAACATGCTTCTGGATGTGCAGGGCCGAATGCTTGGCTACGCAGAATATGCTGGGGGTGAGTGGGTGTTTCGTTCTCCGCGCCGTTTGCCCGACCATCTTGCGTCTGTGTACAGGCCAGTGCCCGGGACTTCAGACTCTGACGTCCGGATGATGCTTGAATCTCAGATTGGCGGTGAATTGTTTGTCGGAGACCTGCAGGTAGGCGAAGCGACCCTTGATGTGCCGGTGATGATTCCGTCGAAATTCCTTCCTATGCATGTTGGAATATTCGGTTCAACAGGGTCGGGAAAGAGCAATCTCATGATGGTTCTCATCAAGTCATTGATTGACACCAATATCACTGCAAGCACAAATCCTGATGGCGACACGCTTCGGATATCTGCCTTCTGTATCGACCCGCATGATGAATTCGCTAAGGGTGTAGACAGGTACGGAATCCACCACATAGTCGAAGCCATGGGTCCAACGATTAGGTCAGAGGTCTTGGGGAACTTCTACTACCTGACAACCCACTTGAGAGCCACGCCGCGGGAGGTAAAGAAGTACGCGAAGGAAATCAGGATCAAGTGGGAAGAGATTCAACCACGGGATTTGTACTCTATCACTGAATTCACCCCCCAGATGAACTCATTCATTGATTCCATGTATGCGTCCAAGCACCAGAACTGGATTGCCGAGATACTTGAAATGCAGGAAGAACCTGAGGGGACGTCTACACCCAAGGGGACAATGAAAGCGGTCCAGCGGAGACTCCGGTTCCTAGAGCGTTCTCCAATATTCATCAAAGACGGGACATCGGTTCTTGATGACATTTATGAGGCGATGGAAACTGGCCGTATTCTAGTTGTGAACACAAGCCTGATGAGTGACACTGAGCAATTCCTCCTGACAACCGTGGTTACCCGTACCTTGTCTGACATGAGGCGAGCTGTGAAGAGTAGTGGTACCCTAGGAGACTTCGAAACGCAAGGCAAGATGCGACTCCCAATTCCCTTCTTCAATCGAGTCAAGAAAATGGCCCGGAGTTTCTATGGGCGTGGAGGGACAAGTGATTCTGCTGAGGTGAAAGATCCGCGTGATTTACCGGTCATTCAGATTACAGTAGAGGAGGCTCCTTCAATCCTCAATCCAGAACTCATGAAGGGACGGTCGGTATTCAAGGACATCTCAAGGCAAGGACGGAAGTTCAATATCGGACTCCTAGTTGTAAGTCAACAAGTGAGCGTACTTGACAATGTGATTCTCAGTCAGATGAACACGGAGATTAACCTGCGGATGGGAAATGAACGTGAGATTAGGGCGTGCATCGATAACGCAAGTGTCAACATCTCTGGATTTGAGAATGAGTTCCGAGTGATGTCAAGAGGAGAAGCATTGCTGACAGCTTCATATCGAGAGCTGCCATTACCTGTCAAGATTCCGTTGTTTGATACTATCTTCGAACGCGATAAGGACAAGTACAAGAGTAAGGGGTCCAGCAAGAAGAGTGAGAAACACATTCTCTGAGGAGTAAGGCGATGACTGTAAGAGTTGCGCATATTTCTGACACCCATCTTGGCACGAAGCCACGGGAAGGTGTGCGACATAACGTCTGGGCAGTTGAGATGCGCACCAGAGTCCTCGAGAACGACTTCTACGAGCGTTTCTCAGAATTGTTTACCAAGATAGCCGAGCTCGATCCTCCGGTTGATATTGTTGTCCATTCTGGGGACCTCTATAATCAACCTTGGGAGGGCAATCCCACTCAACCTCCTGTTGTTGCGATAGAAACAGTCATTACCGTACTGAAGAGATTCATTGAGAAAACCAGCATACCTGTTCTGATACTGGAGGGCAATCATGGCATATACAGGAATCTTGAGGTGTCATTTCTTGATAGCCTAAAGATGGCAATTCCCGGTCTGGATGTGGCTACCCAACAGGAGCTAAAACGTGCATTACGGAACGGAAAACCACTCGTGCGTTCATACGAGAAACTGAATGTCTATTGTTTTCCCTTCATTGAGTACAACGTTCTCGAATCTGCTGACGCAATAGCTGCCTTCAACGACTGGATCACAACCCACCAGCTTCCGGACTCTGACCGCCCATCTATTGCAGTAGCACACGGAATGGATATTGATCGTAGCCTTCAGCCAGCCATCTTCAGTATGGGATATGACTACATTGCACTAGGTCACAACCACCATCAGCACAAGCACTCAAAGAATGCATGGTACGCTGGTTCTCCAGAGCGGTGGAGGTTTGATGAAATCCGACACGAGAAAGGCTTCCTTGTTGTTGATATTGAAAGTGGAAAGGCTCCGATAGTTTCTCCTCACCACATTGTCTTTGCACGACCTGTTTGCACCGAGAAGATTGCGATTGAAACCGATGATACAGTTGAATCGATCGTTCAAAGGATAGAATCATGGTTCGACGAGAAGAATCTGAAGGGACAGTGGGACTCGGCTACTGCCGCGCGAGTGCGTTTGATCTTCGAAGGCGGCTCATCGAGAATCAGTGGGTTCGACCTTAGCCTCGCAATGGAAACATTTCGCATGCAGGTCCTATCACAGGACTCTGAGTACAACATCGTGCAGCTCGTATGGACAATAAAGCATCGCGAAATCGACCATGATGAAGCAGCATACCCTGAGATTGAATCCGAGTATCTTATCGAAGATCCCGAGGAGGATTTCAAGACTTATCTAGAAACGCTATCACTCGACGAGAAGTACGACCCCGAAACACTAACTCGAATTGCAGTACGTGCTCTTGAGATTGCAGTGGGACGCAGTGGTGAGAAGCTCACTCTGGATACGATGTCAAAGGAGGACTCCGGGTGAAATTACTTCGTCTCGAATTGAAAAACTTCAAGCCATTTCGAGACCTCGAGCTCCCTGAGGGAGAGGGTGAACTGCCTGGAGGACTGATACTCATCCAGGGGCCGAACTCGACAGGGAAGTCATCAATATTGGAAGCAATACTGTGGGCTCTGTGGGGGGCCGATGCTGTAGATCTTACCAATGATGAGCTCGTCAGTTTCACGTCAACTTGGTGCAAGGCGGTCTTGACATTCGAAGTTGCCGGGAATCGATACAAAATTGACCGGTCCTATAGTTCTGCTAAAGGAATGGCTATTGTCTTGTATACGCGAACGGAGGATGCGTGGAAGCGTCTTGCTGACAAGAGCAAATCTGTAAGCAATGAACTTGTGCAGATTCTGAATCTTGATTTGCAGCAAGCCTTGAACACGTTGCTGGTCCGTCAGGGGGAAGTGGCTCTAATCGCCAACGCCACTCCCGCCATGTTAAGAAATCTCATAGTGAGGGTATACAACATCGAGCTATTGGACAAAATGTCAGACCACTTGAAGAGCTTCGAATTGGACGTTGAAGCACAGATTAGAGGCCTTGAAGATGACTACACTCCTCCTAAATCCATCGAGGAAGAGATCGGAAGAATAGAAAAAAGAATCAAAGACCATGAAAATAGTTTTAGAAGCCACGAGGCAGACGCCGAGGCGACCAAGACACTCCTGAAGGAGATGCCTAATCCCGAGGGTCTTGCCGCGATACAGCTCCTGACTCGAAATACTGAAAGAGCAGAGCAAGAATACGAATCCCACGTGCGTTATCGAGACTCCGACCTCACAAATGCAGGTCTTGCGTCTTCAGATATGGAGGTGGTACGGGCGCGCCTGAAGACCCTCAAGAAGGAGATCAAGCGATACGAGTCCAGTCGTAAGACGATCGAGGTAGAAACAGCTGAAATTAACCGCAAGCTCGGGGCAATCGAAGCATCTGAGAAGGATCTCTGTGAAAAGATCAAGGTTCTTGAGAGTGTTCCAGCAGATGATGATTCGGGCATCGCTGAGTGTCCAACCTGCTCAAAGCCGCTCTCCAATGAAGAACGCGAGCACCTCCTAGCGAAATACCAACAAAAACTGAAACAGGATGGAGCAGGAGCTGGGACACTTACGAACCGTCGTGAGGCGTTATCAGAGGAGCTTCGTGGGACCGATGAGAGTTTGTCTGATTTCTCCAGGGCTCATGAGGCAGTTCGCCGTATTAAAGAGAAGCAGAAAGACGTTGATCGAGCTGAGGAGTTCCTTGAGAAACAACGGATGAAACTCTCGGACGCTATTGAGACGGCTGGTGTGAGTGAAATCGAGTCACTTCTCAAGAAGCACAAAGCGAAGAGCATTCTTGAGCTTCAAGGCCGGCTCACCAAGTTTTCGACAGCTTTCGGAAACAGCATTCAACAATGCAACTTCTTCAGGGAGCTCGTCAGCAAGGAGCAACTGAATATCAAGGAACTAGAAGCCAAATCCGTGAAGATGAGTGAGCTAGGTGCAGAGATGGGCTCGTTGAAGAGTCTGAACGAACATACCAAGTATGTCAGATTGAAGCTAGTCAGCGGCTTTGTGGCTGATTACGTGGTGCAAAAGCGATTGTTGGGTATCATCAAGGGTGCCACGAACGGTTACGTTCGCGCGTTTACAAACAATCAGTATACTGGAATTGATTTAGTTCCAACAATTGCACGAGGGCGTTCTGGAGCAGGATTGGCATTGAAGATACACGATCAACGAGATGATGCTACGAAGAAGACAACACAACTAAGCTTTGGCGACAGAACTGCCGTCAGCCTAGGACTTCGTTTAGGCATTAGCAGGACGATGAGCTCTATTCGGCCGCTAAGGGACAGTCCCTCGATTGCTCCTCGGATTCGATGTGTTATGCTTGACGAACCGCTTGGAGGCCTTGACAAGAGCCGCAGAGCCTCTGTTGTTAGTAACTTGGTGAACGACCAGAGTTTCGAACAAATTTTGCTGATAACCCACACAGACATTCAAGGCTGGGACGATGTCCCGGCAATCGAGGTTTCCAAGATTGGACCAGCTGCCACCGCGAAACTTCTCATGTAGCGGCTTGCTTGATATGTGAGTCTGATTCTCTCTTCAATCACAAACATTATTCAGAGGTTCTGCAAGCCTATACGCCATGCGCATTGCAAGACGAGCAGAACGATTCCTGTTTGCGTGGACAGTGCGCGGACTACGTTTCTTGCTTGAGAATGCAATCTTGATACTCGTTCTTTGTTTTGCCGCTCTTGTTTGGAATCAGGTTTTTCATGCCGCTGTGATTGACTTCACCAGCTCCACTTTATGGAGGACTCGTGGTGTCTGGCTCGGAAACGGGGAGCTCGACCTTTTCGGCTACACTTTGGTGTACCAATTCGAGGGCTACACGGACTATTCCTTCTACTACTTCCACTGGGGCAACAATATGCTCAGGGGCGTGATGCCCTACAGCCCCGGATTCGGGTATATTGAACTAGATGGTTTTGTCAATGAGAATGGAGCTTACATCTTCCCTCCACTCACTGCCATTCTGTATGCCATCGGTGTTATGATTCCGGTGGATGGTTGGGGAATTGGCCTTCTTTTCGCAATCCTTGGATACTTCACTGCTTTGCCGGTATATGGAATTGCCAAGCAGCTATCAGGTAACAGACGAGTTGGCGAAGTCGCCGCTTTCACCTACCTCATGAATCCGAATGTTCTGTACCATACCCCCTTTGTGTGGTTGAACACAGCACCATTCATCTTCTTCTTTTTCTCAGGCTTCTACATGCTCACCAAGGGTAAGCGTGATGCTGCAACGCTGCTCATTGTGACAGCAGCATTATTCAAACAGACTGCGTGGTTCTTGGGTATTCCGCTTGTCGTTTACTTGATCTTGAGAACGCAGTATTCCTCCAAGATAATATCATCCACCGTAGAGAGAACGAAGGGGTTCTTGGAACGTATTACTGAGCATCTTGACATTCGCCAGTTTATGATTAGCGTTCTAATCGTCTTCACCTTTGCTGGAGCTATCATATTCCCATTCTTCATAGCGCAACCAAACATGTTGATCAATATGCGTTTAGCCATGGGTGGCTTTCCTCTCGTATCACTGACAGATCCCCCTGGCTATGGAAGTCCGATGCGGCTTCAAATTCTAGCGGTAGTTATGGGTATGCCCGTGCTCGCACAGATACTTGATGGGCTTGTATACTATGGCTTCTTGCTCTGGTTCGGTGCGACTCTCATTGCTGGCTTCATGTTCATCCAGACGAAGGATGGTGACAAGAAGAGATTCTATCTTCGTCGTCTACTATTGCTCACAATGATAATGATGATTTGGGTTCATCTAACAGGGCCTCGCGGCGTTTACAAGTACTACTTTACTCTATTTGCTCCATTCTTCTCGATATTCTCGTCTTCGCAGATGGTCACAAGTCGTGATGAAACAGTACCATTCTCATTATCCATGCTTTGGCTGCCAATTGCTCTCAGCCTTATGATACTCATCCCTCCCCGAAACGTCTACCTCTTCAGCGTCATCCTGATTTTCGTTGGTTACGGCCTTGCCGATAAGATTGGCACCTTCTGGTCTTTCGTTAAGGCTCCTGGGAGATACCTCGCTAAGCAGTCTAGTGGTCGACTACCGCGTGCTTCGTTTGTTCTAAAAGACATCAAGACAAATCTCACCGCAATCCGCAGCGGAATATTCGCTACCTTTGATTACTACCTGAACGAAGGACAGATCAATGAGCGCTCCGCAGACGACGCGTGAAAACTACTGCCCAATCTCCTTGAGTTCCTTCTTCTTCGCTTTTAGACGATTCTTCAAGTTCTGCAGGCGAGTATCGAGTTTCTTGACTTGTTCATCATAGGTGTCCTTCGCCATTATTCCTGAGGAGTGCCTTTGATCGATGTGATCTTTCAGCTGTTGTATGGACTGGACTTCTCGTTGGAGTGCCTTTATATCCGCCTGCAAATCCACTTCTTGATTCTCTTCTAGAGTCTTGAATTGCTTGGTTGGTATCATTACTCCGAGCTGCTGTTGTGTTTTTTCTGCGAAATCTTGGAACTGTTCGCGCAGCGTTTCTACGTTGCTGTCGACTCTTGTGACCTGCTCTCCTACTTTTCCTATGTCTTTCTGCAGGTCAAATACCGCATTGACGAGCCTTCGAAGAGCGCCCTCCATCTCGTCGAGCTTTGCAGGTGAAACCTCTGTTGCAGGCGCACCTTTCTCGGACTCGACCCTGGCGACCTTGCTTGGTTTGGCTAGTCTGACATCCCCACTGAGCCATTTTAGGGCATTGATTGCAAATGTCTTATTTCCAGCATGCTTTAGTCCGCCCCCTTTTCGGAATATCTCGTAGCTGCCGGCGCAGATGACTCGCCCCTTCCCATATTCAGCCACTGCAATTACGGGTTGATTTGCCGGGTCAGCCATGTCAGATGAAGATGCCACTATCACTGCGCTCCCTGACACCTTCAGTGAGCACCCGGATGGGTATAGAATGTCTTGAACATCTTCAGTGCAGGAATGTGCCATGAGATTGCTGACAAACGGCATTGTGGGCAAACCTGCATTGGTTCTCTCATCCTTTACAGCGGTATTGTCAAACTCAATGCCAAAGATCTTGGACAGCTTGCTGAGATTGTTCATTAGGCCACGGTCGCCCCCTGACAATGAGAGCAGGAGCAGCCCGCCGCCAGCTTTTACATAATGCGTTAGAACATCTATCTCTGCAGGCCGCAGTTTGGAGCTGTTTGGACATCCAAAGACCAACACTTCTGCATCTTTGATATTCTTGGCCAGTATCATGAACTCGGTATATGGTTCTACATCGAAGTCATTGTCTTTGAGAAGGTTGCCAAGTGTAGAATATGTGGTGTCTAATCTCCCACGTTCGTTCTGTGTTTGATCAAAGAGGACCTTTATTCTCCTGCTCAACTGGAACCACCTGTGAAGTCAAGTTGAGATTATGAGATGCGCGTTAATGAGGCTTGTGCGCGTGTCTTTGTACGAATTTCGAACGATTTATTTCAAACACCTCCAGTCAGTGACCAATATGAGCGACAATGAATCCTGCCTTTTCTGCAAGATAGTTCGCGGTGAGGTTCCCGCATCTGTCATTTTCGAAGATAAATTCACGATGGCCTTCATGGACATATTCCCCATTAGCAAGGGACACTGCTTACTTATTCCGAAACAGCACTATGAGAACATGTTGTACGTTGACACCAAAGTCGCTAAGCATCTTGCTGTGCGTCTGGCGGAGTTGACCCGCAAGGTGCACTCAGAATTTGAACCGGATGGCATAATCAATGTGATTGCCAATGGGGTTGGTGCCGGACAAGAGGTTCCCCATCTACATATACACGTGATACCTCGGAACGAAGGCGATAGATTTGGTTTCCTGTTTCCAGACGACTACCGTGAGGAGATGGCTCCACGCGATGAGCTTGATAGCGTTGCCAAAGCTATCCGGGCACAAACTGACCTGCTTGGTTCGAAATAACGAACAGCCTAAGAGTTTACTTGATATCAAGCAGATTCAGACCGGTCGCTTCATCTCTGGCTCGCTTAACATCGTCGTCCATTTCAGTGATGATCAATTCTATCGTGACAGATACTTCGCATCCCAGCATGAGATGGCCTCCATAGCACCTACCGTCTTGATCTGCAACAACCATGTGAGCATGTACAATGAGCCCTCCCTCATGTGTGGATGCGATGTTTCCCATGCATGAAACAACTTCAAGGTCTTTGTTCACAGTGAATGTCTTGTATTCCATGCTCTCTCTATCAAAATACCCCAGGCTGGCCATTGATACTGCTCCTATCAATGTCAATTGACCTGCTCGAACGCCATGTTCCGAAGAAACGGCTTCAATCATCCTTAGAATGTCCTCGCCGGGCTCCATGCGCGCGAAGATAACTCGTTTCGCTTCAGTAGTGAGTGAGCGCACCATAGGCCTGCAAAAGGCTGACTTCTCATATGAACTGCTCGGAATGTATTTCTGGTTCATTGGAAGTGCTTATCAGGACTGAATAGCCCACCTATGGAGTGAGCGACTTTGGTGAATGACGAGCGACCTGAAGATGAAAATCAGTCCACTTTGGATGATTATTTTGGTGGTCAGGAAGACCCCGGTGCAGAAGTAGCGCCAGATGCTATTGCCAAGAAAGCCACACAACCTAGAATGACTTCGGTCAATGCAGGTGTTGAACGCTCAGACAACGTTAAGCCCACTCCACCTAATGATGAGAAAGAAAAAGCCCCGGCAGCTGTGGGCAAGGACAGGCAACCTCACGAAATTGGCCACCGCGATATGCCAACGAATCTTCCACGCTCCTTCCTTCTCTCTATTGACTACGATCGGGGCACAAACAAGGCTATTGCTAGCCTCTACAGTCCTGAAACAAAGAAGATCCATTTCTGGACTGATAATAGCGGACACAAGCCGTATATGTACACTGACTTATCGCAACAGGAAGTCGAGAAGATCAATGGAATTCGACGTCATCCTGGCTTCATACGCACCGAAGAGGTTGAGCTCACTGATTTGCTCCGTGATGAGCAGGTCGCTATGACCAAGGTAATTGCTAACGATCCCCTCAGTGTTGGTGGTCGCCCAGATTCGATGAGAGAGAGCCTGCGAATCAATGAAGTGAATCATGCCTGGGAGGCCAACATCCGATATCACCATACGTACACCTACGATATGAAATTTGTTTCCGGTCTCAGCTACAAGATTGAGAATGGGAATCTTGTGGCCTGCCCCCCGGCGATTGATAAGACCACCATGAAAGAGTTCAAGAGAACCATTCCGGGTTCGGAGGATATTGAGGGAATCATCGAAACCTATGCTCCCATGTTCTTTGGTGAGGTTCCTGACATTCGTCGGATTGCCCTAGATATCGAGGTCTATGCTCCCGTCAAGAATAGAATCCCAGACGCAGGGACGGCCCCCAACAGGGTCACAGCAATTGGCCTTTCCGACAATGAAGGCTACAGGAAGTGTTTCGTCCTCAAGCGAAAAGGACATCCCACAGGCAAGAAGAGGGATGATTTTCCAAAGGGTCTTGAGATCGTGTATTTCAATGATGAGGCAGAGATGCTTGTAAAGGCATTCGAAGTCATTAATGATTATCCGATCGTTCTGACTTTTGTAGGAGATGCTTTCGACCTGAACTACCTCTATCATAGGGCTCAGCGGTTGAGGGTCGACATGGATACATACTGCCCTATCAGAATGAATCGCGCAAATGATACTGCATTCCTTCGTAGTGGAATCCACGTGGATCTCTATAGGTTCCTCAAGAACCCCTCCATCCGAATCTACGCTATGTCAGGTGCTTATGATCGGGAGAACCTGGAAACGATTGCCCAAGGCCTTCTAGGCAAAGGAAAACTCGAGCTCACCACTGACATCTCATCTCTTCCCTACTATGAGCTGGCACAGTATTGTTGGCGCGACGCTAACATAACATTGGATCTGACGCGATTCGATGATAACCTACTCCTCCGATTGATTGTCTTGTTGATGCGCATATCCCGATTGTCGATGGAAGATGTGACTCGTCTGGGTATCTCATCCTGGATTCAGTCCCTATTCAGACAAGAGCACCGTTCTCGGAAGGCTCTGATCCCTCGACAGTCCGACATAGAGGCTGCTAAGTCTACGGAAGCGCACACTGAGGCTATGATAAAGGACAAGGCCTTCAAGGGTGCGATTGTAATCGACCCAATCGCGGGAGTTCACTTCAATGCCACGGTGCTTGACTTTGCAAGTCTGTATCCGACAATTATGAAGCGGCATAACATCAGCTATGAAACAGTCGATTGTCCACACGAAGAATGCAAGGTTGCGACAGATAACAAAGTTCCTGAAACACGTCATTGGACCTGCAAAAAGCGTACGGGCATGATTAGCGAAACCATTGGTTTCTTCAGAGATACCAGAGTGATGTGGTTCAAGGCGAAGAGCAAGGACAAGTCATTGGACGAGAGAACCCGGACCTGGTATAGCGTCGTTGAGAAAGCTCTCAAGGTGTATGTCAATGCTTCCTATGGTGTCACCGGAGCTCAGCACTTTGAGCTGTTTTGCATGCCAGCAGCTGAGAGTGTCACGGCCTATGGGCGAAATGCCATCATGAGAACGAAAGAGAAAGCTGAGTCCATGGGTGTACGAGTACTATATGGGGACACAGACTCCGTGTTTTTGGATAATCCATCCAAGGAACAACAAGAGGAGCTTGTAAAGTGGTCTCAGGAGGAGCTTGGAATCGACCTGGAAGTGGAGAAAACCTACAAGTACGTGGCTCTCTCAGAACGCAAGAAGAACTACATTGGCGTCTACTCCACAGGATACGTTGAGGTGAAAGGCTTAAGCGGCAAGAAGAGAAACACGCCTCGCTTCATCCAGGACGCTTTTTCGGAAATGTTGACGGTACTTAGCAAGGTGGACAATCTCGAAGGATTCGAAACAGCAAAAGACGAGATTCGTAAGATTGTAAACACAACAATTGACCGGTTGGAGGGCAAGGCCGATCCCTTCACTCCAGATGATCTGGCATTCCGCATCCAGCTGACCAAGAAACTCGAACAATATGGGAAGACCACACCTCAGCATGTTCGCGCAGCCAAGATGCTTGAAGCTGCCGGCCATGATATCCAACCTGGAACAATAGTTGAGTACATCAAGACTAAAGGCAATGGAGGCGTAATGCCGATTGAGCTAGCAAAGGAAACGAGCTACTGGCTGGATACGGACAAATACACCGACACACTAAGGTCAGTCTTCGGCCAAGTACTTGATTCGGTAGGTATCGATTTCGAAGAGCTACTAGGATTTACGACCCTTGATCAGTTCTTCTGATAATAACTCGACAGGAGCAGTTGCAGTCATATGGAATATCGTTCGAGAAGTGAGGATATAATAACACACGCGTTGATAGTCCCTCTAGGAAATTCTTATAGCGAGAGCAGACCACTGCTAGAGCGAGGAACCGACAATAGAATGCCAGAGCAGCACTGACGGGGTATACTAGCATGAAACAGAACATCAGAGAATTCCTCATGCAAAAAGCGCTGATACTATTCAGACCTGAAGAGATAGA
>Ga0209986_10001303_pt1 | contig 23991 bp, 21 predicted proteins | sample BlataG_FD_183168 | JGI IMG/M metagenome (GOLD analysis project Ga0209986, IMG submission 183168) | Deep subsurface microbial communities from Black Sea to uncover new lineages of life (NeLLi) - Black_00105 metaG (SPAdes) (version 2) | ecosystem: Environmental > Aquatic > Marine > Oceanic >... | reverse complement strand
GCAAGGTTTTTGCAAAACTACTGTGATGGAATTCGGACCACTGGTCGGTGCAAGGGATTGGTAAGCGGCCCGCTGGTCTTGTCACCGCGCCAAACCAGCCGGAACGATGGCTAACCTGAGGGTCGTGTCCGACAGCCTCTTCGACCTGCCCGCCGGGGACCGGCGACCGGAGGCGGTCACGGCCGCCTCGCCACTGGCGGTACGGATGCGGCCGGCCACCCTCGATGAAGTCGTTGGTCAGGAGCACCTGCTGCGACCCGGCTCGCCGATGCGCAGGCTGGTGGAGGGTTCCGGCGCTGCCTCGGTGATCCTGTACGGGCCGCCGGGAACTGGGAAGACCACCCTGGCATCACTGATCTCCCACGCCACTGGGCGTCGATTCGAGGCACTCTCCGCGCTCAGCGCCGGTGTCAAGGAAGTGCGGGCCGTGATCGACAACGCGCGTCGGGCCGCCGTCCACGGCGAGCAGACCGTGCTGTTCATCGACGAGGTGCACCGGTTCTCCAAAACCCAGCAGGACGCCCTGCTGGCCGCGGTCGAGAACCGGGTGGTGCTGCTGGTCGCGGCGACCACCGAGAACCCGTCGTTCTCGGTGGTCGCTCCGCTGCTGTCACGCTCGCTGATCCTGCAACTGCAGCCGTTGGGCGCCGACGACATCCGGGCGGTGGTGCAGCGTGCGGTGGCCGATCCGCGCGGGTTGGGTGGAGCGGTGCGGATCGCCGCCGACGCGGTGGAGTTGTTGGTCCAGTTGTCCGCCGGGGATGCCCGCCGGGCGCTGACCGCGCTGGAAGTGGCCGCTGAGACGGCCGCTGCCGGCGATGGCGAGGTGACGCTGGAGGTCGTCGAGCAGTCGTTGGATCGAGCTGCGGTGCGCTACGACCGGGACGGCGACCAGCACTACGACGTCATCAGTGCTTTCATCAAGTCGATCCGCGGATCCGATGTCGACGCCGCACTGCACTATCTGGCCCGGATGCTGGTCGCCGGGGAGGATCCCCGATTCGTCGCCCGCCGACTGGTGATCCTGGCCAGCGAGGACATCGGCATGGCGGACCCGACTGCGCTGCTGACCGCGGTCGCGGCGGCCCAGACCGTCGCGCTCATCGGGATGCCCGAGGCGCAACTGACCCTGGCCCACGCCACTGTGCACCTGGCCACTGCGCCGAAGTCCAACGCGGTCACCGCCGGAATCGGCGCGGCGATCGCCGATGTCCGCGCCGGTAAGGCCGGTCCCGTGCCCGCCCATCTACGGGACGGCCACTACTCCGGCGCCGCCGGACTCGGCCACGGACGAGGCTACCGCTATCCGCACGACGACCCCGACGGCGTGCTGGCCCAGCAATACCCGCCCGATGACCTCGCCGGGGTTGAGTACTACCGCCCGACCGGCCGAGGCGCCGAACGGGAGATCGGCACCCGGCTGGGCAGGCTTCGCGCCATCATTCGGCGCGGGCGCTGACATTTTTCCGCCCCGCCAGCGCGACTGCGCGCAAGTCCGGTGTCCTGAGACATCACCCGTCCCGTGTCACAGTGGCAGCGTAGTGTCGAACGCATGTTCGAGTCAATTGGTCCCGACGCGTTGCCCGCGGCGGACGACGCGCAGGTGGTGGGCGCAATCGAGGGTTGGGCCGGTGGTGAGGCGGCCGCGGCCGCCCGGCGGCTGGCGGCGATCGGTGAACTGGTTGCGCGCCGCTGCGGGGTCGGGGAAACGGATCCGGATCTGGTCGACGAGCGCTCCCGGTGGGCCTGCGACCCCTGGGACGCCACGGCCGCCGAAGTCGCGGCCGCGTTGGGAATCAGCGCTCGGCGCGCGTCGTCTCAGATGTACCTGGCGCAGTCGCTGCGCGAGCGGTTACCCAAGGTCAACGCTCTGTTTCTGGTCGGACAGATCGGCGCACGACTGGTCGCCACGATCTCATGGCGTACGCATTGCGTGGTGGGCGCGGCGGAGATGGCCGCAATCGATGCCGAGATCGCCGCGGCCGCCGGGAAGTGGGGTCCGTTGTCGGACCGCAAGGTCGAGACGCTCATCGATCTGGCCGTCGACGCCCACGACCCGCAGGCCCGGCTGTGGTTCTGTGAGGCGGCCCGGGGCATGGACGTGCAGTTCGGTAAGCCCGACGACGATGGAGGGACCCGATCGGTGTGGGGGCGGCTGTTCGTGACGCACGCCGAACTGATCGACCGGCGGCTCACCGCAATCGCGCGGGCAGTCTGCGACGCCGATCCCCGGTCCATCGGACAGCGGCGCGCCGAGGCGATGGGCGCGGTCTTCGCCGGCGCGGACCGGATCGTCTGCCAGTGCGCCCTGCCGGACTGCCCCAACCGGGATGGCGCGCCGCTGGCCGACTCGGTGGTCATCCACGTGGTTGCGGATCGCGCCGCCGTCGACGCCGCCCAAGCCCAGATCCGACCGGCCGCCGACCAGAGCCCGCCCGCGCCGCCGACGTCGGTGCAGAACCCGGCCCCGACCCGCCGGGCATTGTTGACCAACGGCGGGGTCATCCCGAACCCGCTACTCGGGCAGGTGATCCGCGACGGCGCCCAGATCGTGTCGCTGACCACCCCGTGCGAAGAGGCCGACGCGCGCTACCGGCCGTCGGTGACGCTGCAGCGCTTCATCCGTTGCCGGGACCTGACCTGCCGATTTCCCGGGTGTGACGTTCCGGCCGAGGCCTGCGACATTGACCATGCCGTCGCCTACCCGGCGGGGCTCACCCACCCGTCCAACCTGCGCTGCTTGTGCCGCAAACACCACTTACTGCGTACTTTTTGGATCGGCGACGGCGGCTGGATTGACCGGCAATTGCCCGACGGCACGATCATCTGGACCGCGCCCAGCGGCCACACCTACACGACCTGTCCCGGTGCCCGGATGTGTTTCCCGGACTGGTGCACCAGGACCGGTCCACTTCCTCCGGTCGGTCCCGGCGGCCCTGAAGCGGCCAATCGGTCGCTGAAGATGCCTCGTCGCCACCGCACCCGTCAGGCCGGTCGGGCCCAGCGAATCAAGAATCGTCGCGCCCAGAACGACTCCAGCTGAACTCTCGCGCTGGAACTCTGCACCGGTCAGGTGCTCGACATCGACATTCGTGGCGGCAGGGCTCGCGCTGCGCCCGATACCCTTGTCCGGTTGACACCCACGAACCGAGGACACCGTTGCAGACACATGAGATCAGGAAGCGGTTCACCGACCATTTCGTCAAGGCCGGCCACACGGAGGTGCCGAGCGCCTCGGTGATCCTCGACGATCCCAATCTGCTCTTCGTCAATGCCGGCATGGTGCAGTTCGTTCCCTATTTCCTGGGCCAGCGCACCCCGCCGTACACCACCGCGACCAGCATCCAGAAGTGCATCCGGACCCCGGACATCGACGAGGTCGGCGTCACCACCCGGCACAACACCTTCTTCCAGATGGCCGGCAACTTCTCCTTCGGTGACTACTTCAAACGGCGCGCGATCGAACTCGCCTGGACGCTGTTGACCAACCCGGTCTCCGAAGGCGGCTACGGTTTCGACCCCGAACGGTTGTGGGCCACTGTCTTCTACGACGATGACGAGGCCGTGAAGCTGTGGCAGGAGGTGGCCGGGTTGCCGTCCGAGCGGATTCAGCGCCGCGGTATGGCTGACAACTACTGGTCGATGGGGATCCCGGGCCCCTGCGGGCCGTGCTCGGAGATCTACTACGACCGCGGCCCGGAGTACGGGGTAGCGGGCGGTCCGGAGGCCAACGAGGACCGCTACATCGAGATCTGGAACCTGGTGTTCATGCAGAACGAGCGCGGTGAGGGCACCTCGAAGGAGGACTTCGAGATCCTCGGCCCGCTGCCGCGGCAGAACATCGACACCGGCATGGGGATCGAGCGCATCGCGTGTCTGCTGCAGGGTGTTGACAACGTTTACGAAACCGATCTGCTGCGGCCGGTGATCGATGCCGCCGCCCGTCACACCTCGCGCGGCTACGGACGGGGCAGCGCGACCGACGATGTGCGCTACCGGGTCATCGCCGACCACAGCCGGACCGCGGCGATCATCATTGCCGACGGCGTGACCCCGTCGAACGAAGGTCGGGGCTACGTGCTGCGCCGGTTGCTGCGCCGAATCATCCGCGCCGCAAAACTTCTCGGCATCGAGCGGCCGATCGTCGGGGAGCTGATGGAGACCGTACGCGACGCAATGGGCCCGTCCTACCCGGAGCTGGTCACCGACTTCGACCGGATCAACCGCATTGCGGTCGCCGAGGAGACCGCGTTCAACCGGACGCTTGCCTCGGGCTCAAAGCTGTTCGAGGACGCCGCCGCGGCCACCAGGTCGGCCGGCAGGACCGAACTGCCCGGTGCCCAGGCGTTCGCCCTGCACGACACCTACGGCTTCCCGATCGAGCTCACGCTGGAGATGGCAGCCGAGGCCGGACTCAGTGTGGACGAATTGGGTTTCCGTGAGTTGATGGCCGAGCAGCGCCGGCGCGCCAAGGCCGATGCCGCCGCCCGAAAGCATGCCCACGCCGACCTGACGGCGTTCCGTGAACTCGTCGACGCCGGTCCTACCGAGTTCACCGGCTTCGACGAGCTGAGCTCACAGGCCCGGATTCTGGGTATCTTCGTCGACGGCAAGCGGGTACCGGTGGCTGCGCACCATCCCCGGGTGCACTCCGAAACCGTCCCCGCCGAGCGGGTGGAGATCGTTCTCGACCGCACCCCGCTCTATGCCGAATCCGGTGGCCAGATCGCCGATGCCGGCCACATCACCGGAACCGGCGCAGGCGAGTCGGCGAGGGCGGCCGTCACCGATGTGCAGAAGATCGCCAAGACGTTATGGGTGCACCGGGTCAACGTCGAGTCGGGCGAGTTCGTCGAGGGCGACACGGTCATCGCCGCGGTGGACCCCGAGTGGCGCCGCGGTGCCACCCAAGGCCACTCGGGCACCCACATGGTGCACGCCGCCCTGCGGCAGGTGTTGGGGCCCAACGCAGTTCAGGCGGGCTCCCTCAACAGGCCCGGCTATCTGCGCTTCGACTTCAATTCCCAGGGCCCGTTGACCGATGAGCAGCGGAACCGGGTCGAGGAGGTCGCCAACGAGGCCGTGCAGGCGGACTTCCCGGTCAACACGTTCCTCACCGGCCTCGATAAGGCCAAAGCCATGGGTGCGATGGCGATGTTCGGCGAGCAGTACCCCGATGAGGTCCGTGTCGTCGAGATCGGCGGCCCGTTCTCGCTGGAGTTGTGCGGCGGCACCCACGTGCACAACTCAGCTCAGATCGGTCCGATCACCATCCTCGGCGAGGCCTCGGTCGGCTCCGGGGTGCGACGGGTCGAAGCCTATGTGGGCCTGGACTCGTTTCGGCACCTGGCCAAAGAACGAGCGCTGATGGCCGGTTTGGCATCGTCGCTGAAAGTGCCGTCGGATGAGGTGCCGGCTCGTGTTGCCACGCTTGTGGAGCGGCTCAGGGCCGCCGAGAAGGAGCTCGAAAGGGTGCGACTGTCGGCGGCGCGCGCCGCTGCGGGAAATGCCGCCTCAACCGCCGAACAGGTGGGTAAGGTCCGTCTCGTGGCCCAGCGAATGGCGGCCGGGATGACCGCCGCGGACCTGCGCTCCCTGGTGGGCGATATCCGTGGCCGCCTCGGCTCCGATCCCGGTGTGGTGGTGTTGCTCGCCGAGGGCGCCGACGGCGGTGTGCCCTTTGTGGTGGCTGCCAACCAGGCCGCCCAGGACGCCGGGGTCAGAGCCAATGACCTCGTCACGGCCGTGGCGGCCGCGGTGGGTGGCCGCGGCGGCGGTAAAGCCGATCTTGCCCAGGGTTCTGGCAAAGATCCGTCCGGCATCGAGGCTGCCCTGGCCGCCGTCCGTGCGGAACTGGCCCGGGACTGAGTCACTCGATGTCCGCGCAGAATCGCATGCCCGACCGGCCCGGGGCCGACGATCCGGGCCGGGGTCGCCGGCTCGGGATCGACGTGGGCACCGTCCGGATCGGCGTGGCGGTCAGCGACCCCGACGGCATCCTGGCCACTCCCGTCGAGACGGTTCGCCGCGATCGCGGCGACGGCCACCTTCGCAGGCTGACCACCCTGGTCGGCGAACTGGATATCGTCGAGATCGTCGTCGGGTTGCCGCGCACGCTCGCCGACCGGGCCGGCGCATCGGCCGACGATGCGGTCGCACTGGCCGCCGCGGTGGCTGGGAGGGTCGGCTCGGTACCGGTCCGCCTGGCCGACGAGCGATTGACTACGGTCAGCGCGGCACGTTCGCTCCGGGATGCCGGGGTGCGCGCCAGGCAACAACGGGGAATGATCGACCAGGCTGCCGCCGTGGCGATACTGCAAGGCTGGCTGGACCAACGCCGCAACGCGGCCACGACATCGAAAGAGCAGTAGTGACCATGCCGCACGACCCGCATGATGCACAACCGGAGCGCGCGACACCGACCGCTGTCGGCGCGCCCCAATCCACCCGGGCGCAGGACCGGACCCGGTCCGGCGGTGGCCGCGGCCGGATGCTCATCCTCTTGGCCCTGCTGGCGGCCGGCGTGCTGGCTGTCGTGGTCCTCGGGCCCAAGCTGTTCGGCGGGCCCAAGTTACCGAGCGATTTCACCGGCGAGGGCAAAGAGGACATCGTCATCGAGGTCAACCCCGGTGACTCGGGTTCGGTGATCGCCCAAAACCTGGTGGAGAAGGGCGTCATCGCCGACGTCGGGATGTTCATCTCCGCCGCGTCGGGCAATGCCGAGCTCGCCGCCATCCAGCCTGGCTTCTACAAGGTACGCACCGAGATCCCGGCAGCTACCGCGGTCAAAACATTGATCGATCCGGCCTCCCGTGTCGGCAAGCTCGTCATTCCGGAGGGTAAGCAACTCGACGACATCACCGCGGTCGGCTCCGGCGTCGTCAACCCCGGCATTTTCTCGCTGATCGCCGACGCCAGCTGCGTGGACCTCAACGGAACCGAGACGTGCGTCTCGGCCGCGGATCTGAAGGCCGCTGCCGAGGAGGGCACGCTGCAGTCGCTCAACGTGCCGGACTGGGCGATACAGGGTGCCGACGTGATGGGCCAGAGCCACCGCCGGTTGGAGGGGCTGATCGCCCCGGGTACCTGGAATATCGATCCGTCGGCCTCTGCCAAGGAGATCCTGGCCAAGCTCATCGGCCAAAGCGGTGAGGGTTACGTCAAGGGCGGAATCCTGGATGCGGCCAAGGGGCTGAACATGTCGCCCTATCAGGTGCTCATCGTGGGTTCGCTGGTGCAGAAAGAAGCTCAGCCGGCGGACTTCGCGAAGGTTGCCCGCGTCATCTACAACCGCCTCGCCAGCGACTACGACTGGCTGGAGTTCGACTCGACGGTCAACTATCCGTTGGATCGCCAGGAGGTGGCCACTACCGATCAGGACAGGAAGACCAAGACCGAGTGGAACACCTATGCGATGCCCGGTCTGCCCGCAACGCCGATCTGCTCGCCCGGGGCCGAGGCACTGGCGGCGGCCGAGAACCCCGAGGCGGGGGACTGGCTCTACTTCGTGACCATCGACTCCGACGGCACCACTCTGTTCACCAGCGATTACCAGGAGCACCTGGCGAATAGGGATTTGGCCTTGGACAGCGGTTTTCTCAATTCCGGACGGTAGGCCCAGGTGACGGTCCGCAGGGCTGCCGTCCTCGGGTCCCCGGTTTCGCATTCCCGGTCACCGCAGTTGCACCTTGCCGCCTACCGGGCGCTGGGCCTCGACGACTGGACCTACGACCGGATCGAATGCACGGCTGAGGAATTGCCCGCCCTGGTCGGTAGTTTCGGCCCGGAATGGGTGGGCGTCTCGGTCACCATGCCGGGAAAGTTCGCCGCTCTGGAATTCGCCGACGAACGAACCGCCCGCGCAGAACTGGTCGGCTCGGCCAACACCCTGGTGCGAACCGGGTCGGGCTGGCGTGCTGACAATACCGACGTCGACGGGGTGACCGGAGCGCTGGGCGAGCGCACCGGTCTACGGCGGGCGATGGTGCTCGGCTCGGGGGGGACGGCGCCGGCGGCGGTGCTCGCACTGGCCGAACTCGGTGTCACCGAGATCACCGTGGCGGCGCGGGACCGCAGAAAAGCCGCCAGGCTGATCGAACTCGGATCGCGGATCAGCGTGCCGGTGCTGTTCTGCGACCTGGCCGGCGGGGGGCTCGCCGAAACCGTCGAACCCGCGGATGTGCTGATCAGCACAGTCCCCGCCGATGCGGCGGCGTCCCACGCCGCGGAGCTCGCCGGAATCCCGGTACTGCTGGATGCGATCTACGACCCCTGGCCGACCCCGTTGGCCCGGGCCGTCGCGGCGGCCGGCGGCGAGGTCGTCAGCGGCCTGCAGATGCTGTTGCACCAGGCGTTCAGCCAGGTCGAACAATTCACAGGGCGGCCTGCGCCGCGACAGCAGATGGCGGCGGCCCTGGGTTAGCGTGCGGGCGTGGTTGTGCTGGCCTGCCTTGCCGTGCTGGCCTGGACGGCTGCGCTGTCGGTGATCGACCTGCGGGAGCGCCGGTTGCCGAACGTGCTGACCCTGTCTGGCGCGGCGGTGATCCTGACCGTCTGCACGGGCTACGGCCGCGGGCACGCTGCACTGCTGGGCGCGGCGGCCCTGGCTGGGCTGTATCTGGCCGTCCACCTGGTCGACCCGGCTGGTATCGGTGGCGGCGACGTCAAACTTGCGGTCGGCCTCGGTGCGATGACCGGGGCCCTGGGAGCGCCGGTCTGGCTGCTGGCCGCGTTGGGCGCCCCCGTGCTGACCGCGATGCTGGGTGCGATGACGGCGCTGATCCGCCGCAGCCGACTGGTCGGGACGGTCGTGCCGCATGGGCCCTCGATGTGTCTGGCGAGTCTGGCCGCCGCGGCGCCCACGTTGTTCTAGGGACCCGGCAGGTTGGGTCGGTTATCGGCGACGTGGGAAGATGATCCGGTGTTGCGTTGGACCACCGCTGGAGAATCGCACGGCCGTGCCCTGGTCGCCATGGTCGAGGGCATGGTCGCCGGCGTCGGGGTGACCACCACCGATATCGCTGCCCAGTTGGCTCGACGCCGACTGGGATACGGACGTGGTGCCCGGATGAAATTCGAACAGGACGAGGTGACGGTGCTGGCCGGTGTCCGGCACGGCGTCACGCTGGGCGGGCCCATCGCCATCGAGATCGGCAACACCGAGTGGCCCAAATGGGAGTCCGTGATGGCTGCCGACCCAGTCCCGGCCGCTGACCTCGAAGTCGCACGTAACGCCCCGCTGACCCGCCCGCGGCCCGGTCACGCCGACTACGCGGGAATGCTCAAGTACGGATTCGACGACGCCCGCCCGGTGCTCGAACGGGCCAGTGCGAGGGAGACTGCGGCCCGAGTCGCGGCCGCGACCGTCGCCCGGGCCTTCCTGCGGCAGGCACTCGGTGTGGAGGTGCTGTCGCACGTGGTCTCGATCGGGGCGTCGACGCCCTATGACGGACCCCCGCCGACGGTGGCCGACCTGCCCCGCATCGACGACTCCCCGGTACGTGCGTTCGACGCCGCGGCCGAGGAGTCGATGATCGCCGAGATCGAGGCCGCCAAGCGCGACGGCGACACCCTCGGCGGGGTGGTCGAAGTCGTCGCGCACGGCCTGCCGGTCGGGCTGGGCTCGTTCGTCAGCGGTGAGAACCGACTCGACAGTCAGTTGGCCGCTGCGGTGATGGGCGTGCAGGCCATCAAGGGCGTCGAGATCGGAGACGGGTTCGAGACGGCCCGTCGACGCGGTAGCGGAGCCCATGACGAGATGTACCCAGGCCCCGACGGCGGTTCCAATGGTGTCGTGCGCTCCACCAATAGGGCCGGCGGCCTGGAGGGTGGGATGACCAACGGGCAGCCGCTGCGGGTACGGGCCGCGATGAAGCCGATCTCCACGGTGCCCCGCGCGCTGTCGACTGTCGACCTCGCCACCGGCGAGCAGGCGCATGCAATCCATCAGCGATCCGATGTCTGTGCCGTACCGGCGGCGGGAGTCGTGGTCGAGGCGATGGTCGCGCTGGTCCTCGCCCGCGCCGCGTTGGAGAAGTTCGGTGGTGACTCGCTGTCCGAGACGTGCCGCAATATCGAGGGCTACCGTCGCGAGGTCGCCGACCGGGAGTCCTTCGGGCACCCATCGGTGCGGTTGTCGGGGTAACGGGGATGGCGCCGAAGGCCGTGCTGATCGGGCTGCCTGGATCGGGCAAGACCACTATCGGGCGCCGACTCGCCAAGGCCATGGGGCTCTCGGTGCTCGATACCGACGCTGCGATCGAGCAACGCGCGGGCCGCAGCATCGCCGAGATCTTCTCGGCCGAAGGCGAAGCCGGCTTCCGCCGAATCGAGGAACAGGTGATCCGCGAAGCACTCGAGAGCCATGACGGCATCCTCTCGTTGGGCGGCGGGGCCGTCACCACCCCCGGTGTGCGCGAGGCATTGTCCGGACATCAGGTGGTCTACCTGGAGATCAGTGCCGCCGAAGGGATCCGGCGCACCGGTGGCAGCGTCGTCCGTCCACTGCTGGCCGGACCGGATCGGGCCGAGAAGTATCGCGAGTTGATGAGCGAACGGGTTCCGCTCTACCGTCGCGTCGCCACCATCCGGATCAACACCAACCGGCGAAATCCCGGTGCCGTCGTCCGCTATATCGTTGGCCGCCTTGAGAATCCGCCGCCGACGCCCCGGCGTCGGGCCCCGTGGCGGAGGTCATCGGCGGCGGGGTCCCGTACCGCGGCGCCGGATCGGGCCGAAGTGCCGACCGAACGCTCGGAGTCGCGCCCTCCCGTCGATCCCGGTCCGGTGACGCCGGCCACCCTGGCGCGGCGTGCCGGAGTCCGCAAATGACCGGGGCCGTCACCATCGACGTCGCCGTCAACCCGCCGTATCCGGTGGTCATCGGAAATGGTGTGCTCGGCGGTCTCAGCGGTCTGCTGGGATCACGCCACAAGGTGGTGATCCTGCACCAGCCGGTGATGACCGGGACCGCCGAAGCGATCCGAAAAACACTGGCGGACAACGGTGTCGATGCGCACCGTGTCGAGCTGCCGGACGCCGAAGCCGGTAAGGATCTGCCCGTCGTCGCCTTCGTCTGGGAGGTTCTCGGACGTATCGGTGTGGGCCGCAAGGACGCGATCGTCAGCCTCGGCGGCGGGGCCGCCACCGATGTCGCCGGCTTCGCCGCGGCGACGTGGCTGCGCGGTATCGACATCGTGCACGTGCCTACCACCCTGCTGGCCATGGTCGACGCGGCGATCGGCGGGAAAACCGGTATCAACACCGATGCCGGTAAGAATCTGGTCGGCGCGTTCCATCAACCCGCCGCCGTCGTGGTGGACCTCGCGCTGTTGGAAACACTGCCGCAAAACGAGTTGGTGGCAGGCATGGCGGAAATCGTCAAGGCCGGCTTCATCGCCGATCCGGAGATCCTCGACCTGATCGAGGCGGACCCGCAGGCAGCCCTTGACCCGACCGGCCCGGCACTGGCCGAGTTGATCCGGCGGGCCATCCAGGTCAAGGCCGATGTCGTCGCCGCCGACGAGAGGGAGTCGGCGCTACGCGAGATCCTCAATTACGGCCACACCCTGGCCCACGCCATCGAACGGCGGGAGCGCTACCGGTGGCGGCACGGCGCAGCGGTGTCGGTGGGTCTGGTGTTCGCGGCCGAGTTGGCCCGGCTGGCCGGGCGCCTCGACGACGCGACGGTGCAGCGGCACCGCGACGTGCTGACCGCGCTGGGCCTGCCGGTGAGCTACGACGCAGACGCCCTGCCCGAGCTGATGACGGTGATGGCGGGGGATAAGAAGACCCGCTCGGGGGTCCTGCGTTTCGTGGTCCTCGACGCCCTGGCCAAACCCGGGCGATTAGAGGGTCCGGACCCCGCTCTGCTCGCGGCGGCGTACGCCGAGATTGCGGCCCCGTGAGCCCTTGCACGAAGAGGAGATTGAACCCGTGAGCACTGTCCTGGTCCTCAACGGCCCCAACCTCGGCCGGCTGGGTCAGCGCGAGCCCGAGGTCTACGGCAGCGCCACCCACGACGACCTGGTGGCGATGGTCGAGGCTGAGGCGGCCGAGTTGGGATTGTCGGCCGTGGTGCGCCAAAGCGATAGCGAGGCGCAGTTGATCGCCTGGGTGCATGCGGCCGCCGATGCCGGCGACCCAGTGATCATCAACGCCGGTGCGCTCACCCACACCTCGATCGCTTTACGGGACGCCTGTGCCGAGCTGCGGGCCCCGCTGATCGAAGTGCACATTTCCAATGTGCATGCGCGGGAAGCCTTCCGGCACCACTCCTACCTGAGTGGTGTTGCGACGGGGGTAATCGTCGGACTCGGGGTTCAGGGATACCTGCTGGCCTTGCGATATCTGGCAACCGCGCACTGACCAGTCGGGCGCCTACTCCTCGCCTCGGTTGAGGTCATACTTGCGCTGCTGGACGGTCTCGTGGACCTCGCGCACAGCTTCCCGGGACTCCTGCCGCCAGGACTCCTCTCGGCGTCCGGCCACCGAGACCTGCTCGCTGGGATCCTCGTAACCGTCTTCCAGCACGGACTCGAAGACATCGCCGTCGGAGTGGTGCCGGGGCACATCCGGCCGCTTGCGGTCGATGAGTTTCCGGCCCACCGATACCGCGAAGATCGCGGGCACGAACACCATCAGGGCGGTGAATGCGGCGAACACGGTCGTCTCCGTTATCGGACCTTCGGCGTAGATCGCGGCGTCGAACAGCGAGATGATCCACGCCACCAGGCCGCTGAGCGCGCCAGCGACCAGGCCGGCCACCAGCCAGCGCATGGCCAGGTCGCGGCGACGGTCCGGGTCGGCGTTGGCCCGGGCGTCGGCGATACCGTCGAACAGGCCCCAGATCGCGGCCGCCAGGCCGAACAGCAGAACCAGGATCACGCTGATGGTGCCGGCGTTGGTGGGGCTGGCATTAATCAGCGTTCCCTGCGCCAGTCGGAGAACCACCATTCCAGCCGCGAACACCAGTCCGCGCAGCAACCACGTCGTCATGAGGGATCAGCCTAGCGAGTACCGTCACCCACCGTGACACATTCCCAACGTCGGGCCAGGTTGGCGGCGCGCCTCACCGCCGACGGACTGGACGCGCTGCTTGTCACCGATCTGGTCAACGTGCGCTACCTATCGGGCTTCACGGGCTCCAACGCGGCGATGCTGGTGTTCGCCAACGACACCCCGCCGGTGCTGGCCACCGATTCCCGGTACCGGACCCAGGCGGTCCGCCAGTCTCCCGATCTGCATGTTGCGATCGAGCGGGCGTGCGGGCGTCACCTCACGCAGCTGGCGCTGGCCGGGGGAGCGCGCCGGATCGGGTTCGAGAGCCATGTCGTCACCGTGGACGGATTCGAGGCGTTGTCGCGGGTGCTGGCCGAGTACCCGAGAGCGGACCTGGTGCGCGCCTCGGGCACGGTTGAGGCGCTTCGCGAGATCAAGGACGCCGGCGAGGTGGCACTGCTTCGGTTGGCCTGCGAGGCTGCCGACGCGGCATTAGCCGCTCTGGTCGCCGCCGGCGGAATACGGCCCGGCCGCACCGAGCGGGCTGTCGCCCGCGACCTCGAGGCACGGATGCTCGATCACGGCGCGGACGGGCCGTCTTTCGAGACCATCGTCGCGGCCGGGGCGAACTCGGCGGTGCCGCACCACCGGCCCACCGACGCCGTTCTGGACAGCGGGGACTTCGTCAAGATCGACTTCGGAGCACTGATCGGCGGGTACCACTCGGATATGACCCGCACGTTCGTTCTGGGCAAGACCGGGGCGGCCGCGACCTGGCAATGCGAGCTCTACGACCTGGTGGCGGCGGCGCAGCGGGCTGGTGTCGCGGCTCTGCGGGCTGGCGCGGCGCTGTGCGCCATCGACGCCGCGGCGCGCGAGGTGATCGCCGACGCGGGTTACGCCGAGCACTTCGGTCACGGGCTGGGCCACGGGTTGGGACTGCAGATCCATGAAGCGCCCGGAATCAACTCGTCGGCCGCCGGTACACTGCGTGCTGGCTCCGTGGTGACCGTGGAGCCTGGTGTTTACCTGGCCGACCGCGGTGGCGTCCGCATCGAGGACACCCTGGTCGTCGGTGCGCGGGGCCCCGAAGTGCTGACCCGGTTCCCCAAGGACCTGACCATCCTCTGACCTCCATCCGAAGGAGAACGACCGACCGTGGCATCTACTGCCGACTTCAAGAACGGCCTCGTGCTGAACATCGACGGGCAGCTGTGGCAGATCATCGAGTTCCAGCACGTCAAGCCGGGCAAGGGTCCGGCCTTCGTGCGGACCAAACTCAAGAACGTGCTCTCCGGCAAGGTGGTCGACAAGACCTACAACGCCGGGGTCAAGGTGGAGACCGCGACCGTGGACCGGCGCGACGCCACTTACCTCTACCGTGACGGCAGCGACTTCGTGTTCATGGACAGTGAGGACTACGAACAGCACCCACTGTCCGAGGCACTGGTCGGCACCGCGGCGAACTTCCTGCTCGAGAGCATGCCGGTGCAGATCGCCTTCCATAACGGCGTACCGCTGTACCTGGAACTGCCTGTCACGGTCGAACTCGAAGTGGCCAGCACCGAGCCGGGACTGCAGGGGGATCGCTCCAGCGCCGGCACCAAACCGGCGACGCTGGAGACCGGCGCGGAGATCCAGGTGCCGCTGTTCATCAACACCGGCGACAAGCTCAAGGTCGATTCTCGCGATGGAAGCTACCTGGGCCGGGTCAATGCTTGACGGGATGTGTGGCCTCGCGGCTCTGTCCGACGCGCCCCGCCGTGGCTGAACGCAAGGTCAGCCGGCACCAGGCCCGTAAGCGAGCCGTCGACCTGCTCTTCGAGGCTGAAGCACGCGGGCTCGCAGCCGCCGAGATCGCCGAGTTGCGGGCGACCCTCGCGGAGTCCAACCCGGAGGTTTCCGGACTCAACACCTACACGGTGACGGTCGCCCGGGGGGTCAGCGAGCATGCCGCTCATATCGACGATCTGATCAGCTCGCACCTGCAGGGCTGGACGCTGGAGCGGCTTCCCGCCGTCGACCGCGCGATCCTGCGGGTCGCAGTGTGGGAGTTGCTACACGCCGATGACGTGCCCGCGCCGGTCGCCGTCGATGAGGCGGTGCAGCTGGCGAAGGAACTGTCCACCGACGATTCGCCGGGGTTCGTCAACGGCGTGCTCGGGCAGGTGATGCTGGTGACGCCGCAGATCCGTGCCGCCGCGGATGCGGTCCGGGGGACCCGAGACGTCCAACCGGCCGCCGGTGAGTCAGCTGGGCCTGGTCCGGCCGGTAACGTCGGGCCGATGGAGGCTGAACACCACTTCGCAAACCTGGCCGGTATCTGGGACAGGCAGGCAGAGGCCTTGGATACGTCGATGGGTGCGCACGGCACCGCGGCCCGCCGGGCACTGTCGGCACGTCCGGGCGAGCGGGTCGTCGATCTGGGTTGCGGACCCGGTCTGTCCGCGGTGGCGCTCGGCGCCGCCGTCGGTCCGGAGGGTTGGGTCGCCGCGGTCGACGTGGTGCCCGAGATGGCGGAGGCCGCGCGCCGACGGTTAGCTGCGGCCGAGGTGCACGGGGTGTCGGTGGCAGCCGATGTGGCGACCGCCGACCTCGTCGCCGTCGCCGGCGCGGGAGAACTCTTCGACGCCGCGCACTCCCGATTCGGGCTGATGTTCTTTCCCGACCCGAAGGCGGCCTTCGCCAATATCTTTGCCGCGCTGCGGCCGGGCGGGCGGCTGGCTGCGTCGGTGTGGCAGCACCTGGACCGTAACCCCTGGATGATGTTGACCACGGCGACCGCGACGCAGATCCTCGGCATCGACCGGCCGCCCCTGCCCGGACCGGGCCAACCCGGTCCGTTCTCGCTGGCCGACCCCGACGCGACCGCTGCCCTGCTGGCAGAAGCGGGCTTCGCCGACGTCGAGATCGTCTCCGTCGAGGCGCCGTTCCTCTTCGAGGGCGACGGGACCGCCGCCGCCGAGCGGATCATCAGCGCGGGGCCGCTGGGCGGGGTGTTCCTGGCGGCGGACGAAGGACGCCGTCGTGACGTCATCCACGGGGTGGTCGCCGCCCTCGAGCACCACCGCGGCGCTGACGGTTACGAACTGCCGGCCGCATCGTGGTGCATCACGGCGGTTCGTCCCGACTGATCAGGCCTGCAGCGCTGCGTAGGTCCGGCGGACGAACTTCGGCTGGGCGGACTGCAGTTGGGCAAGCGCGGTGTTTCCGGCGACGGCTGCGGCCGCCGAGGTCAGGTCCGGGTAGTTCTGGATCAGGTAGATCATGATCAGTTCGTTGGACGGGTCGGCCTGCCACCAGGTCCCATAGGCGCCGGGCCAACTGAACGTGCCCGCCCCGCCGGGGCCGAACAGCCGCTGCGATGTCGCCGGGTCGGTGACCACCGACAGGTTCAGTCCGAATCCGCGGCCGATCCAGAATGGCATCCCAAGGAAAGGGTGGCGTTTCTGCTCGTCGGTGAGCCGGTCGGTGCGCATCAGCCGCACCGACTCCGGCGACAGAACCCGCACCCCGTCAACGGCTCCGCCGCCGAGCAGCATGCGAGCGAAGCGCAGATAGTCATCGGCGGTGGACACCAGACCCGCGCCGCCCTGGGAGAATCTCGGTTCCTTCACCGGCACCGGGCCCATCGCGTCATGCTGCAGCCCATGCTGCGGGTCGAGCCGGTACATGGTCGCCGCGCGCGGACGTTTGTCGGGGGAGATGAAGAAGCCGGTATCCGACATGCCGAGCGGCTGAAGGATCCGCTCGCTGAGCACAGTCTGCAGCGGCTTGCCCGCGATTCGGGACAGGACGATGCCGAGCACCTCGGTGCTCTGGGAGTAGGTGAGCCGTTCGCCGGGCTGGTGGACCAGCGGCAGCCCGGCCACCTCGGCCAGCCAGTGGTCTTGGTCCTGGCGCAGCGAGACCGTCGCGTAGGCGCGACCGATCGGACCTTGGACCGAGAACGCGTAGGCCAGGCCGCTGCGGTGGGTCATCAGATCGTCGATGGTGATCGGCCGGTGGGCCGGTACCGTGCGATCCAACGGGCCGTCCGGATCGGCCAGCACCCGCATATCGGCCAGTTCCGGCAGCCACCGGGAGACCGGGTCGGACAGCGACAGCGCGCCCTCCTCGATGAGGGTCATCGCGGCGGCCACCGTCACCGGTTTGGTCATCGAGGCGACCCGGAAGATGGTGTCCCGCTTCATCGGTCGGTTCGCCTCGATATCGGAAAACCCGATCTCGTTGACCTGGACGACCGCTCCACGGTGCCAGACGAGGGTGACCGCGCCCGCCAGCAGACCCGCGTCGACGGCATCGGTGATCGAGGTCCGGTTGTCCGCTAGATTCACCGCCGCGAGTCTACGACAGCGGTGTCGGCGGACCGCGCAGCCCGTCGCGCCGGGGTGTTACGCTCACCGGAATCGACATCCTTTAACGATCCGTCCTGCGAGGCGGAGAAGGAGGTCTGGGCTCTCGATGGGTACCACTGACCGGGAACTGATGTCCCGCGCGGACGTCGGTCGAACCATTTCCCGAATGGCCCATCAGATCATCGAGAAGACCGCCCTCGACAGCCCCGATGGGCCACGGGTCGTGTTGCTTGGCATTCCGACCCGCGGAGTCACGGTGGCGAGCCGGCTGGCCGCCAAGATCAACGAGTTCTCCGGCGTCACCGTCGCGCGTGGGGGTCTGGACATCACGCTGTACCGCGATGACCTCGACTTCAAGCCGCCTCGTGCCCTGGAGGAGACCTCGATCCCGGTCGGCGGTATCGACAATGCCCTGGTGATTCTGGTCGATGACGTGCTCTACACCGGACGCTCGGTCCGCTCGGCGCTGGACGCTCTCCGCGATATCGGCAGGCCGAAGTCGGTACAACTCGCAGTCCTCGTCGACCGCGGCCACCGTGAATTGCCGCTGCGGGCCGATTACGTCGGCAAGAACGTCCCCACCTCGCGCTCCGAGAACGTCAAGGTCCGACTCGCGGAGGACGATGGGGTCGAGGGCATCTGGATCGCGCCGCACGGAGGTCCCGCCCGCTGATGAGCGCTTGCGCGAAGAAGAGATGGCTGCGATGAGCGCTTGCGCGAAGAAGAGATGGCTGCGATGAGCGCTTGCGCGAAGGAAGTACAGCTGTGAGCGTGCGGCATCTGTTGTCCGCGGCTGACCTGACCCGTGATCAGGCCACCGCGATCCTCGACGACGCCGACCGGTTCCGGCAGGCCCTGCTCGGCCGGGACGTCAAGAAGCTGCCGACCTTGCGGGGCCGCACCGTCATCACGATGTTCTACGAGAACTCGACCCGGACCCGGGTGTCCTTCGAGGTGGCCGGCAAGTGGATGAGTGCCGACGTGATCAACGTCAGCTCGTCGGGTTCCTCGGTGGCGAAGGGTGAATCGCTGCGTGACACCGCCCTGACGCTGCGGGCGGCCGGCGCCGACGCCCTGATCATCCGGCATCCGGCGTCCGGGGCGGCCCAGCAGTTGGCCGAATGGACACGCGAGTCCGACGGCACCGGACCCTCCTCGGGGGCGGGAGCGCAGCGACTCGGGGGAGGACCCTGTGTCATCAATGCCGGCGACGGAACCCACGAGCACCCCACCCAGGCACTGCTGGACGCGCTGACTGTCCGGCAACGGCTGGGCGGGATCGAAGGCCGTCGGGTGGTGATCGTCGGCGACATCTTGCACAGCCGGGTGGCACGGTCCAATGTCGCGCTGCTGAACACCCTGGGTGCCGAGGTGGTGCTCGTCGCACCGCCCACGCTGCTGCCGGTCGGTGTGACCGAGTGGGGTGATGTGACGGTGTCACACGATCTTGACGCCGAATTGGCCGCCGCGGATGCGGTGATGATGCTGCGAGTCCAGGCCGAGCGGATGAACGGCGGGTTCTTCCCGTCGCCGCGGGAGTACGCCGCGCTCTACGGCCTGTCCGAGCAGCGGCAGTCGTTGCTGCCCGATCATGCCGTGGTCCTGCACCCCGGCCCGATGCTGCGCGGTATGGAGATCTCATTCCCGGTCGCCGACTCCTCGCAGTCGGCTGTGTTACAACAGGTTTCCAACGGGGTGCACGTCCGGATGGCGGTGCTGTTCCATTTGCTGGTCGGTACCGACGAGGCGGTGAGTGTATGAGCGGCGGGGGATCGAGTACCGCGGTCCTGATCACGGGCGTCCGACTGTACGGCGAAGGCGATCCGGTCGACGTTCTGGTTGCCGACGGGCAGATCGCCGGGATCGGCGCGGACCTGGCGGCGCCGGCCGACGCAGAGGTCATCGATGCCACCGGCCAGGTGCTGCTACCCGGACTGGTGGACCTGCACACCCACCTGCGCGAGCCGGGCCGCGAATACGCGGAGGATATCGAAACCGGCTCGGCGGCAGCCGCTCTCGGCGGATACACCGCGGTGTTCGCGATGGCCAACACCGATCCTGTTGCCGACAGCCCGGTGGTCACCGACCATGTCTGGCGGCGCGGCCGGCAGGTCGGGCTGGTCGACGTCCACCCGGTGGGTGCGGTGACAGTCGGACTGGAGGGCAAGCACCTCACCGAGATGGGGATGATGGCCGCCGGGGCGGCCCGGGTTCGGCTGTTCTCCGATGACGGCCTGTGTGTCCACGACCCGCTGGTCATGCGTCGTGCCCTGGAGTATTCGGCCGGACTGGGCGTGCTGATCGCCCAGCATGCCGAGGAACCACGGCTGACCGCTGGGGCGGTGGCGCACGAGGGGGTCAATGCCGCGCGGCTCGGACTGGCCGGATGGCCGCGGGCCGCCGAGGAATCGATCGTGGCCCGCGATGCGCTGCTGGCCCGCGACGCGGGCGCCCGGGTGCACATCTGTCACGCCTCCACCGCCGGCACGGTGGAAATCCTGAAATGGGCCAAGCAGCAGGGTATTTCGATCACCGCCGAGGTTACGCCGCATCACCTCATGCTCGATGACAGCCGGCTCGCCAGCTACGACGGGCGCAACCGGGTCAACCCGCCGCTGCGGGAGGCCAGCGACACCGAGGCGTTGCGCCGCGCTCTCGCTGACGGGGTCATCGACTGTGTGGCGACAGACCACGCCCCGCACGCCGAACAGGAGAAGTGTTGCGAGTTCTCCGCGGCCCGGCCCGGAATGCTCGGTCTGCAGACTGCGCTGTCGGTCGTGGCGGCGACCATGGTGGAACCGGGCCTGCTGGACTGGCGCGGCGTGGCCAGGGTGATGAGCGAGAGCCCGGCGGCCATCGTCGGCCTCGATGACCAGGGCCGGCCGCTGGAGGTGGGCGAGCCCGCCAACCTCGTCGTCGTCGATCCAGACGCGACCTGGACGGTCGACGGCACCGCACTGGCCAGTCGGTCTGCCAACACGCCCTATCAGGCCATGACGCTGCCGGCCTCGGTCACCGCGACGCTGCTCCGCGGCCGGATCACCGCACGGGACGGCGAGGCCGTTCTGCCATGAACACCCCCACGGCCGTCGGGACCTACATTTTCGGGTTCCTCGTCGTGCTCCTGATCGGCCTGGTGATCCGACGGATGCTGCGCGGGTGGCGGCACCGGGCCGAACGTCAGGAGGAGCTGATCGGTAACCTGCCGGCGGTTCCAGAGCTGGTCGCCCCTGCCGTCATCGCACCCACCCGCGGTCTCTACCTAGGTAGCACCATCGCTCCGAACTGGTTGGAGCGGATCAACGCCGGAGACCTGGGCTACCGCTGCAAGGCGGTGCTCACCCGCTATCCGGAGGGAATCCTGCTCGAGCGCTCCGGAGCCGGGCCGATCTGGATGCCACAGCGCTCCATCATCGGCATCCGTGCCGAGCGGGCGCTGGCCGGGAAGGTCATTCCCGGCCGAAAATCCGAGACCCCCGGCGGGATCTTGGTGATCCGCTGGCGGCTGCCGTCGGGAACCGAGATCGACACCGGCTTCCGCGGCGAGGACCGCCCCGATTACGCGGAATGGATTTCGTCGAGCGACGACCATCAGACAGGAGACAGCGCGTGACCCAGCAGAAGGCCGTCCTCGTCCTCGAGGACGGGCGCATCCACACCGGGACGGCGTTCGGTGCGGTCGGCCAGACGCTCGGCGAGGCGGTGTTCTCCACCGGGATGTCCGGCTATCAGGAGACCCTCACCGATCCCAGCTATCACCGCCAGATCGTCATCGCCACCGCGCCGCAGATCGGCAACACCGGCTGGAACCAGCAGGACGGCGAGAGCCGGGACGACAGGATCTGGGTGGCCGGCTACGTCGTTCGCGATCCGTCCCCGCGGCCCTCGAACTGGCGTTCCACCGGAACCCTCGAGGACGAGCTGATCCGGCAGGGTGTCGTGGGCATCGCCGGCGTGGATACCCGCGCGATCGTCCGCCATCTGCGGACCCGGGGATCCATGGCAGCGGGGGTGTTCTCCGGTCCTGCGCTGGCCGATGACGCCGAGATGCTCGACCGGGTCCGCAATCAGCCCGCCATGCTAGGCGCTGACCTGTGCGGTGAGGTCAGCACCTCCGAGGCCTACATCATCGACGCTCAAGGCCCGCCACGGTTCACCGTCGCCGCTCTGGATCTGGGGATCAAAACCAATACGCCGCGCAACTTCGCGCTGCGCGGCATCCGGACCCATGTGCTGCCGTCGACGGCGACCTTCGAGGTGATAGCCGACCTCAAACCAGACGGGGTGTTCCTGTCCAACGGCCCCGGTGACCCGGCCACCGCCGACCGGGTGGTCGCGGTGACCAGAGAGGTTCTCGGTGCCGGGATCCCGCTGTTCGGAATCTGTTTCGGCAACCAGATTCTGGGTCGGGCGCTGGGCCGGTCCACCTACAAGATGGTGTTCGGCCACCGTGGGATCAATGTCCCGGTGATCGACCACGTCACCGGACGGGTCGCGGTCACCGCACAGAACCACGGCTTCGCGTTGGAAGGGGAGCGTGGCGAGGTCTTTGATACCGACTTCGGCCCGGCGGTGGTCAGCCACACCTGCGCCAACGACGGTGTTGTGGAAGGTGTGAAACTCGTCGACGGCCGAGCGTTCTCGGTGCAGTACCACCCCGAGGCAGCGGCCGGTCCGCATGACGCCAACTACCTGTTCGACCAGTTCATCGACTTGATGGAGGGCGATACGTGACCGGCACCACCGCGAGCGGGCGTGTCGGTACACCGACACGCCGCCCAGGGGAGACGTACGCGCACGCTCGCGCAGGGATGGAGGGCACCTAGATGCCACGTCGTACCGATCTGAACCATGTTCTGGTGATCGGCTCCGGGCCGATCATCATCGGACAGGCCTGTGAGTTCGACTATTCGGGCACCCAGGCCTGCCGGGTGCTGCGCGCTGAGGGCCTGACGGTGAGCCTGGTGAACTCCAACCCGGCCACCATCATGACCGATCCCGAATACGCCGACCACACCTATATAGAGCCGATCACTCCGGCGTTCGTCGAGAAGGTGATCGCCCAGCAGGCCGCCCGGGGCAGGCCGATCGATGCACTGCTGGCCACCCTCGGCGGGCAGACGGCACTGAACACCGCCGTCGCGCTATCCGAGAACGGTGTCTTGGACCGCTACGGCGTGGAACTGATCGGTGCCGACTTCGAGGCTATCCAACGCGGCGAGGACCGACAGAAGTTCAAGGACATCGTCACCAAGGTCGGCGGTGAATCTGCCCGCAGCCGAGTGTGTTTCACCATGGCGGAGGTTCGCGAGACGGTCGACGAGCTCGGACTGCCGGTCGTCGTGCGGCCGTCGTTCACCATGGGCGGGCTGGGCTCGGGAATGGCGCATTCGCTCGAGGACGTCGACCGGATGGCCGGCGAGGGCCTTACTGCATCGCCCAGCGCCAATGTGCTGATCGAGGAGTCGATCTTCGGCTGGAAGGAGTACGAACTCGAGCTGATGCGTGACGGCAACGACAACGTCGTGGTGGTCTGCTCGATCGAGAACCTCGACCCGATGGGTGTGCACACCGGTGACTCGGTGACCGTGGCTCCGGCGATGACGCTGACCGACCGTGAGTACCAGGTGATGCGCGACCTTGGCATCGCGATCCTGCGCGAGGTCGGTGTGGACACCGGTGGCTGCAACATCCAGTTCGCGGTCGACCCCTCCGACGGCCGGCTGGTCGTCATCGAGATGAACCCACGGGTATCCCGGTCCAGTGCGCTGGCCTCCAAGGCGACCGGGTTCCCGATCGCGAAGATCGCCGCGAAGCTGGCGATCGGCTACACCCTCGACGAGATTCTCAATGACATCACCAGGCAGACCCCGGCCTGCTTCGAGCCGACGCTGGACTATGTCGTGGTCAAGGCACCCCGGTTCGCGTTCGAGAAGTTCCCGGGCGCCGACCCGACCCTGACCACGACGATGAAATCGGTCGGCGAAGCGATGTCGATGGGCCGCAACTTCGTCGAGGCCCTCGGCAAGGTGATGCGCTCCCTGGAGACGACCCGGACCGGGTTCTGGACCGGCGAGGACGACGACGGCTGGGTCGACGATGTCCTGGCCCGGCTGCGCACCCCCACCGAGGGGCGGCTGTATGACATCGAGTTGGCGTTGCGGCTGGGCGCGAGCGTCGAGCAGGTCGCCGAGGCCTCCGGGGTCGACCCGTGGTTCGTCGACCAGATCAACGGCCTGGTTGGCCTGCGCGCGGAACTGACCGACGCTCCGGTCCTGAACGCCGAGTTGTTGCGCCGTGCCAAGCACAACGGTCTGTCCGACCGCCAGATCGCCGCGTTACGTCCGGAACTCGCGGGTGAGACCGGTGTGCGGACGCTGCGCCGCCGGCTGGGTATCCACCCGGTGTTCAAAACGGTCGATACCTGCGCGGCGGAGTTCGAGGCCAAGACCCCGTATCACTATTCGACCTACGAACTCGATCCGGCGGCGGAAACTGAGGTGGCGCCGCAGACCGACAAGCCCAAGGTTCTGATCCTGGGCTCCGGGCCCAACCGGATCGGGCAGGGCATCGAGTTCGACTACAGCTGCGTGCATGCGGCCACCACACTGTCCGAAGCCGGGTTCGAGACCGT
>Ga0209986_10001302_pt1 | contig 23998 bp, 17 predicted proteins | sample BlataG_FD_183168 | JGI IMG/M metagenome (GOLD analysis project Ga0209986, IMG submission 183168) | Deep subsurface microbial communities from Black Sea to uncover new lineages of life (NeLLi) - Black_00105 metaG (SPAdes) (version 2) | ecosystem: Environmental > Aquatic > Marine > Oceanic >... | reverse complement strand
GTCTATGTGCGCATAGTGCCTGTTCTCCGTCTCATACTCCACATGGGAGATGGCTATCGTCAATCCCCTCTCCTTCTCCTCAGGAGCGTTGTCAATCTCGTAAAAGGTGTACCACTTGCCAAGACCCCTGTAACTTAACACCTTGGTCATCGCCGAGGTCAAGGTCGTCTTGCCATGATCCACATGCCCTATGGTGCCCACATTCACATGCGGCTTCGTCCTCTCAAAATGCTCCTTGGCCATCGAAATCCTCCTTTCCTTTGAAAAGTGACAGTGCGGGGGCCTCAACACTGCCACTCCAAAGCGATTCGCTCCATAACTTCAGGCGGCACTTGGTCATAGTAATCGAACTCCATGGTGAAAACACCGCGCCCTTGGGTCATCGATCGGAGGTCAGTGGCATAGCCAAACATCTCCGCCAAAGGCACGTGAGCCTGCACCCCTTGCAAGCCCCCGCTGAGAGGCTTCATGCCTTCGATCTGGGCCCCTCGCGCGCTCAGATCGCCGATGATCTCGCCAGAGAACTCCTCGGGCGCCACTGTCTCCAGCTTCATTATGGGCTGTAAAAGGACAGGACCAGCCTGCTGCACGCCGTTTCTCAAAGCCACAGAGCCAGCAATCTTAAAGTCCATATCCGAGGAATCCACCTCGTGGTAGGAACCGTCCACGAGGGTAACCTTTAGATCAACCAACGGATAACTGGCCAGGACGCCGCTGTCCAGAGCCTCACGAACGCCTTTCTCCACGGCGAGGACAAACTCTTTGGGGATAGCGCCCCCCACGGTCTTGTCCCCGAACTCGAAGCCTCCACCCTTCTCCAGGGGCTCCAGCTCCAGCCAGACATGGCCGTAGTGGCCTCGCCCCCCCGTCTGACGGACGAATCGCCCCTCAGCCCGCACCGGCTTGGTTATGGTTTCCTTGTATGCCACCTGAGGGCGCCCTACGCCAGCCCTGACCTTGAATTCCCTCAACATACGTTCAACCAGGACCTCCAGGTGTAACTCTCCCATGCCGGAGATGATAGTCTGGCCAGTATCCTCGTCAATCTTCACCTTAAAGGTTGGATCCTCTTCGGCTAACCGGTTCAAGGCTTCGCTCATCTTGTCCTCATCGGCCTCGGTGCGCGGCTCGATAGCCACCGAGATGACCGGTTCCGGAAATTCGATGCTTTCCAGGATAATTGGGTGGTTGAAATCGCACAGGGTCTCACCCGTGAAAGTGTCCTTGAGCCCCAGCGTAGCCCCGATGTCACCGGCCAGCACCTCGTCTATCTCCTCACGGCGGTTGGCGTACATGCGCAGCAGACGGCCGATGCGCTCTTTTCTGTTCTTATTGGTGTTGCGCACCGCCCGCCTAGCCCTAACCTGGCCTGAGTACACCCGGAAATAGGCCAGACGGCCCACATAGGGGTCGGTTACAATTTTAAAGACCAGGGCAGCTAAGGGCGCTTCCTCATCGACAGGGCGGCTCTCCTGGGCATTGGTCTTAGGGTTAATCCCAACGATAGGTGGTATGTCTAGCGGCGAAGGCAGGTAGTGCACCACCGCATCCAACATGGTCTGCACACCTTTGTTCCGCAGAGCCGACCCGCAAAGCACCGGCACCAATTCACCGTCCAGGGTAGCTTGGCGCAGGGCGTGCCGCAACTCCTCGGCGGTGATCTCCTCGCCCTCCAGATACTTGATGGTCAGGGCCTCATCGGTCTCGGCCACCTTTTCCACCAAGGTCTCTCGCCTTCGGGCTGCCTCCTCCTGCAAATCGGCCGGAATCCGGGTGACCTCAGGTTCCGCGCCCAGCTCGTCGCTGTAGGAGATAGCCTGCATGTTAATGAGATCTACGACGCCGCGAAAAGAGCTCTCTACCCCAATCGGTACCTGCAGGGCCACAGGATTGGCCTGCAGCCTCTCCTCGATCATCTCGATGGTGCGCCAGAAATCGGCACCCACGCGGTCCATCTTGTTAACGAAACAGATGCGCGGCACCTTGTAAGAATCGGCTTGCCGCCAGACGGTCTCAGACTGGGGCTCCACACCGGCCACGGCATCGAAGAGGACGATGCCCCCATCCAGGACCCGCAAGCTGCGCTGAACCTCAACGGTGAAATCTATGTGGCCTGGGGTATCAATGATGTTAATCTGATGGTTGCGCCAATAGCAAGTTATGGCCGCGGCAGTGATGGTTATGCCCCTCTCCCGCTCTTGTTCCATCCAGTCGGTGACAGTCGTGCCCTCGTCCACCTCCCCCATACGATGGGTACGACCGGTGTAAAAGAGCACCCGCTCAGTAGCAGTGGTTTTGCCCGCGTCTATGTGGGCAATTATGCCTATGTTGCGCATCCTTTCCAGAGGGTATTCTCTAGGCATATCTAATAACCAGTGACCAATGACCAACATTCCTTTGAGATTTGGTCATTGAGTCATCGTTACCACCGGTAGTGAGCGAAAGCTTTGTTGGCTTCAGCCATCCTGTGGGTATCGTCCTTCTTTTTGATAGTGGCCCCAGTGCCCTGAGCAGCATCCATCAGTTCGTTAGCCAACTTCTCGGCCATAGACCTGCCGGGGCGATTACGAGCCGACTGCAGCAACCAACGCACGGCCAGCGAGACCCGGCGGTCGGACGGCACCTCAACCGGTATCTGATAGGTCGCCCCGCCAACTCGCCGGGGCTTAACCTCCAGGACCGGGGATGCGTTATTGAGGGCCTGCTCAAACACATCCAGAGGGTTCCTATGCATCCTCTCTTCGATGATCTCAAATGAATTGTAGAGGATCCTTGCCGCTAGGCTCTTCTTGCCACCCTTCATCAATTTGTTGATGAACTTGGCTACCATCTGATTGTTGTACTTTATGTCGGGCTCAATCTCCCGCTTGGAAGGGCGATAACGTCTGGGCATGCTAAACTCCTAACGAAGTTAAAGGCTCGGTTTCAAGAGATTAACCAACTCACAACTTCTAGATCCTACTCTTCCCTGAATTTTTCGGGCATCTTGGCACCATACTTTGAACGCCCTCGGCTGCGACCTTCGACTCCGGTGGCATCCAGGGCTCCCCGGATCACGTGGTAGCGAACGCCTGGCAAGTCTTTGACCCGGCCACCCCGAATCAAGACCACTGAGTGCTCCTGCAGAGTGTGTCCTTCGCCGGGGATGTAGGCCGTAACCTCAATGCCGTTGGTGAGACGCACCCTGGCGATCTTGCGCAGAGCAGAGTTAGGCTTCTTTGGTGTCATCGTCTTGACCTGAGTGCAGACGCCTTGTTTCTGGGGCGCCCCTTTAGCAAGACGCTGCCTCTTTTGCTTCAAGGCGTTAAAGGTGTGGTGCAAAGCTGGAGCCTTGCTCTTCTTCCTCTGTTTCTTCCGTCCTTTTCTGACCAGTTGATTGATAGTCGGCAAGTTACACCCTCCTCTCAAGGCTGACCCTACTGGTCAGCATTCAAGGGATGAATTCGCTGAACGAGGCCATCGTGAAAGAGTCGCGATGGCCTCGTTCTAAAACCTAACGCGCTCATCATGAAGTGAGCTAAGGAACGCTTAACCCACGAGTTTCAATTACATTATAGCATAAAGAATTAAAAAGAGCAAATCCAAAAGATCTCTAATCTCTTCTGCTGTATTTCGATAAGCCCAGGCCCAGACCAAACCGAGGAAGCCTCTCCCTCTCGTCGTCCTTCCCGAACTTGATGGCCTCGCCGTTATCGTTAATGGCCTCCACAGAGAGGCCCAGGCTCTGTAGTTCCTTGACCAGGACCTTGAAGGAGGCCGGCACGCCAGGTTCCTGGATCTCCTCTCCCTTGACAATAGCTTCGTAGGCCCTTACCCGTCCGGTGATGTCGTCGGACTTGATGGTGAGCATCTCCTGCAGGGTGTGAGCAGCTCCATAGGCCTCCAGAGCCCAGACCTCCATCTCACCGAAGCGCTGTCCACCAAACTGGGCCTTGCCACCCAAGGGCTGCTGAGTGACCAGAGAATAGGGGCCCGTGGAACGAGCGTGCACCTTGTCCTCCACCAGGTGAGCTAACTTCATCATGTGGATAACACCAACCGTTACCGGCTGATCAAAGGGCTCACCGGTTTTGCCATCGTAAAGGATCACCTTACCTAGGGTAGGCAGGGGGATGCCAGTCTCTTTGCTCACGCGCAGGGCCTCCAGCGCTACCTCCTCATCCGACAGAGCAGACAACAGGGGGCTGCGGGAAGTCAGCGTTCCCTCTGCTGCCTGCTTGCTGCTTGCCACTTGCTGCTCCTTCAGCCAGAGGCGCAGGCAAACCGCGCGCGCCCGACGATCCGCCTCCTCCTTCTCGGCCAGGGAGCGCTGATCATCCTCGAAGACCAGGATGGCCTCAGGGTCGTAACCCTGCTCCTTCAGCCACTCCCGAAGTACACACCGACGAGCATAGACTCGGTCTAGCGCTAAGGCCTCCTCATCGTATCCCTTCCCCTCCAACGATTGGCTGATGTAAAGAAATCGGACTTCCTCGTCGTCCTCCATGACTTCGGCGAGCTCAGTCGAGCCGTACTCAGGGTCGTACTCCATCTCCTTCAGCCACTGCCAAGCTCGCTGCGTGATTTCGGCCCAGGCTTTATCAATGAGCCAAGCCCGCGCCAGCTCTGCGGCGATCTCAGCCTCATCAGCCCCATCGAAAACGGGTGAGATAGCCCGAAATCCCAGCCGGCTGGCAGCCCAGCCCAGGTGGGTCTCCAGGATCTGGCCAATGTTCATGCGACCCGGCACGCCCAGGGGGTTGAGGATGAGCTCCACCGCAATGCCATCGGCGAGGAAGGGCATGTCCTCAATGGCAAGCACCTTGGAGATAACTCCCTTATTGCCGTGGCGGCCGGCCATCTTGTCGCCTTCGGTGATCTTGCGCCGCTGGGCCACGCCGACTCGCACCATTTTATCAACGCCAGCCGGGAGGTCCCGGTGCTCATCGCGGGTAAAGACCTTCACATCAACCACCTTGCCCCTCTCACCGTGGGGCAAGCGCAGGCTCGAATCCTTGACCTCCCTGGCCTTCTCACCAAAGATAGCTCTGAGGAGTTTCTCCTCAGGGGTCAGTTCCTTCTCGCCCTTGGGGGTGATCTTGCCCACCAGGATGTCGTTGGGCCCCACCTCTGCCCCAATGTGTACAATGCCACCCTCATCGAGGTCCCTCAGGGCCTCTTCTCCCACATTGGGTATGTCGCGAGTGATCTCCTCAGGACCAAGCTTGGTGTCGCGGGATTGGACCTCATGTTTCTCGATGTGAATGGAGGTAAATTTATCTTCCCGCACCACGCTCTCGCTGATCAAGACGGCGTCCTCGTAATTGCCGCCCTCCCAGGAGATGAAGGCAACTAACACGTTCTGGCCCAGGGCCAGCTCGCCGCCATCGGTAGAGGAGGAGTCGGCCAGCACATCGCCCGTCTCAACATGCTCACCCTTGCTCACAATCGGGCGCTGGTCAATACAAGTTGACTGGTTGGAGCGATTGTATCTGCGTAAGGGGTAAATGTGACGACCACCATCGCCAGCCACCACGATCTGGCGGCTGGTGGCGCTAACCACCTCGCCATCCTCCCTGGCTACAGTCACCTGACCCGAATCAATGGCGGCATCCCACTCCATACCGGTACTCACCAAAGGTGCCTCAGGGATAACCAAGGGCACTGCCTGGCGTTGCATATTGGAGCCCATCAGGGCCCGGTTGGCATCGTTGTGCTCCAAGAAAGGGATGAGAGCCGCCGAGATGCCCACGATCTGCTTGGGTGAGACGTCCATGTAGTCAACCTTCTCTGCAGCCTCGAAGAGGAACTTCTGGCTGCGTCGCACCGAGACGCGAGGGTTGACGAACTGACCCCTGTCATCCAAGCGAGCCGTGGCCTGAGCGATGGTGTATTTATCCTCCTCGTCGGCCGAGAGATAGACGATCTCGCTGGTGACCACGGCCCTGATCTTGACGTCGTCCTGCAAAGGCAGCGCTGCCATGCGCTCGGCCAGCTCCGGGGTAATGAGAGTCCCCGCCTCGGCCACCACCTCCCCACTCTCGGGGTCGAGGATCTGTTCCCGCAAGGTCTTATCCACCAACTGCTCGTATTCGTTGGGCACAGCCCTGATCACCTTACGATATGGGGTTTCAATGAAGCCAAAGTCATTCACCCTACCATAGGTGGCCAAGCGGCCGATAAGGCCAATGTTGGGCCCTTCGGGTGTCTCGATGGGACAGATGCGGCCGTAATGGCTGTGGTGAACATCGCGCACGTCGAAGCCCGCCCGCTCGCGCCTCAGCCCTCCCGGGCCCAGGGCCGACAGAGTCCGCTTATGGGTCAGTTCGGCCAAGGGGTTGGTCTGGTCCATGAACTGGGACAACTGGCTGCCGCCGAAGAACTCTCGGATAACCCCCACCACAGGGCGGATGTTGATCAGGGCCACGGGGGTGACCTGCCCTGGGTCGCGGATGCTCATGCGCTCCTTCACCACCCGCTCCATGCGCCTGAATCCGATGCGCAATTTGTTCTGGATAAGCTCGCCCACGGTCTTCACCCGTCGGTTGCCCAGGTGGTCTATGTCATCGGGCTCTTCCACCCCATTGTTGATGCGGATCATGCGCTCCACCAGCCTGACCAGGTCTTCCTTGGTGAGGATGTGCCGCTCAAGCGGTATGTTCAGGCCAAGCCGCTGATTGAGTTTATAGCGTCCCACCTTCTCCAAATTATAGCGGTGTTGGTCAAAGAGCTGGGCGGTCAGATATTCCCTGGCATTGTCAAGGGTTGGCGGGTCACCAGGGCGCATCTTTCTGAAAAACTCGAGCAGAGCCTCGTCAGCCACGGTGCGCCCACCCTTTGGCTTCCAATCCGGCTCCTGCTTGATGGTGGTGGCGATGTACTGATGGTTGGGCATGTTATCAACGGCCGCGAAGAGCTCCAACAGCTCCTCGTCGCTGCCATCCTTGAGAACCCGGCTGTCGGTACCATCGTCCACCGCTGCCAGGGCCCGCAGGAGGATGGTCACGGGGAAGGTGCGCTTACGGTTGAACTTGATGATAATGTAATCGCTTTTGCGGGTCTCGAACTCCATCCAGGCTCCCCGGTCGGGGATGAGTTTTGCCTGGCTGAGCCTACGTCCCGTAGCCCGATCCTTCTCGGAATCGAAGTAAGCGCCGGGAGAGCGAATCAACTGGCTGACCACCACCCGCTCGGTGCCGTTGATGATGAAAGTGCCGCTTTCGGTCATGATGGGGAAATCACCTATGAAGATGTCCTGCACCATGGGTTGGTCGAGCTCCCTGCTGTAGAGCATGACCTTCACGTACAAAGGGGCAGCGTAAGTTATGTCCCTCTCCAGGCACTCCTTCTCGCTGTACCTGGGTTCCTCGAAGCGATAGTCCAGGCCGAATTCCTCGTTCATGCGTTGGTTGAAGCCAGGAAAGTGAAGTTCCAGGCTCCCGCTGTAGCTGACGATGGGCGAGATCTCATCGAACAGCTCACGCAGACTTACCTCTTGAAACCACTTAAAGGAGTGCAACTGGACCTCGATCAGGTCGGGCAGGCGATGCACATCTGCGATTCTAGCATACGATTTGCAAACATGATTATTGGCCATAGGTTACCTCTAGCTCCCCCTCTTCTCCCCTGAGAAAAGACAAAACCCAATCCGCTGAGACATCTGCGCCTTTGCAAATTGGGTTGAAGATATAGACGCAATTTTATATTATACCAACTTTTTCGATTTTTGTCAAAAAACAGTTTTTTCGAGTATCTCCCCTGGCCGGATGGCCTCCCCTGCCGTTTTTTGGTAACCCCGGGCCTGAGGAATGATTCGCTGCACCTCGCGCAGGATCTGGCCGCGGTTCATCTCCGGCACCAGCACCGCTCGGCTGCACGGGGCCAGCTCTTGCACGAAGGGCTCAGGGAAGGGCCAGAGGGTTTTAAGGCGCAGGAGGCCGGTGCGCTTTCCCTCCTGGCGAGCCATCTTCACTGCCTCGAGGGCGCTCCTGGCAGTGAAGCCGTAGGCGATGACGAGAAGGTCCAGTTCCCCATCGCAGAAGTGCTCCTCGACCTCCCAGATCTCGTCCAGGTGATTGATGATCTTGCTGCTAAGCCGCTCCACCAGTCGGGCCTGGGTCTCCGGATCGGCGGTGCGGCGATAGCCCCACTCATCGTGAGTGGAGCCGGTTATCAGGAGCTCGTGCCCCTCGCCCAAGGCGGGCATGGGGGGTACCTCGGCTCCCCCAAAGGGTGGCTCCTTCCCCCTGGGTTTCCGCCGATTATAGACCCTCACTTCCTCGGCCACGTAGAAGTTCTCTCGCAGGTGGCCTACCACCTCGTCGGCCAGGACGAAGACGGGGTTCCGGAAGCGTTCGGCCAGGTTGAAGGCGCGGATGGTCAGATCGTACATCTCCTGGACCGACCAGGGCGCGAGGGCAATGGTTTGGTAGTCGCCGTGGGAACCCCAGCGAACCTGCATTACGTCACCCTGGGCGGGGCGGGTGGCCTGGCCGGTGCTTGGGCCGGCCCGCTGCACGTCTACCACGACCAGAGGAGTCTCGGTGATGACAGCGTAGCCGATGTTCTCCAGCATCAGGCTCAGGCCCGGGCCGCTGGTTGCAGTCATGGGCTTGGCTCCGGCCCAGGCGGCCCCGATGCAGGAGGCTATCGAGCCGATCTCGTCCTCCATCTGGACGAAGACCCGTCCCAGTTCGGCGAAGCGATGGCAGACGTGATGCATGATCTCGCTGGCCGGGGTGATGGGGTAGCCGGCGTAGTAGTTACAGCCAGCGGCGATGGCCCCCTCGGCGCAGGCCTCGTCCCCTTGCAGAAAATAGCGCCCTGGCGGAAGGGCGCTTCTTATCGTTGTCCATCCCGATTCTTGGTCGTTGGTCATTGGTCAGTTGGTCCTTGGTCTTTGGTCACCTACCGCTATTTCCATTGGATTTCGCACATTATATCACATACCAGAGAATTTGTCCAAGCAGCGCTAAACCGCACCGACCCAGGACTCAGGACGGATCGACTGAGGCTTCGATGGTGAGGGCTTCGACTGAGCTCAGCCAAACGTCCTCAGCCGCACCGCTCGCCGAAGTCTTAGCACCAACTGACCACTCCGTTTCAATCCCCTATTCATCGGGTCTAGGTAGAATACAAAACGCCAACGCAGGGACACACCATCCCCTCACGTTGGCGTAGGCAAGTCGAAAAGAGGAATGCTCTTGAACTGAGATCCGAGCTTATGAACAGTTCTCACGATGCTACTCCCGAGATGACTACAATCGCTATGAGACCTCTCTGTCCCACCCACCACTCAAAGCTTGAACATCGGGTGGATACTCAAAACAGTCAGTTGTTATTATCGCACAGGATTCCGAAAAGGTCAAATGGCTAGACCATTTGTGGTAGCGGCGTACTCTAAACCTCCTCGGAGACGGCGATGGCCAGGTCTGGGCAGAGCAGCTCACAAAGACGACAGACGGTGCAGTCCTCCGGACGGACAACCACCACGGGGTGAAACCCGCGCACGAAAACGGTCTCGTCCCTCTCCAACACTTCCCTGGGACAGAGCTCAACACAGATGTAGCAGCCCTTACACCAATCTTGCTTGATCTCGATCTTCGGCATTGATACTACCCACCTAAAAACAAACTGAGGGGACTGTGAGCCCCCAACTCCTTCAGTCCCCTCAGCCCCTTTGCTGCTTATGTAACCTCTGCCTGAACTGCTCGGCCAGGGCCGGCGCTACCTCGAAGAGGTCCCCCACAATGCCATAATGGGCAACCTGGAAGATGGGAGCCTCAGGATCTTTGTTGATGGCCACGACGAGACGCGAGGTCTTCATCCCCGCCAGGTGCTGGATGGCACCCGAGATCCCACAGGCGATGTACAGATCTGGCCGCACGGTGCGGCCCGTCTGACCCACCTGATGGGCGTAGGCGATCCAGCCGGCATCAACAGCGGCGCGTGAGGAGCCCACCGCACCACCCAAAACCTCCGCCAGCTCACGAATGGGAGCAAAACCCTCAGGCCCTCCCACCCCCCGGCCGCCGGAAACGATGACCCGAGCGTCAGCCAGGTTCACCACGCCTTCTTGGGTAATGAAATCCACCACCTTACTGGCGATCTCATCCTCGCTCACGACGGGCCTCTCGCGGACGATCTGGCCCTTCGACAGGCCCATCCTGAGCGAAGCCGAAGGGCTCAGGACACGGCCCTGGCGGCTGGCGTCCATCTCGGGCATCTCGAAGACCCGGTGGCGGACGGTGGCCATCTGGGGGCGGTGGTGGGGACAGATGATGGTGGCCATGATGTTGCCGCCGAAGGCCGGACGGGTCTGACGCAGGAGGCGCGTCTCTGGATCAATACTCAGCTCGGTACAGTCGGCCGTCAGGCCGGTGCGCAGGTGGGTGGCCACCGATCCAGCCAGGTCACGCCCCCGGCTGGAAGCCCCCAGGATGAAGACCTCCGGCTTGTACTTCTGAACCAGATGTAACAGTACAGCGGCGTAAGGATCGGTGCGATAAACGCTCAACGTGGGGTCTTCCACCAAAAAGACCCGATCAGCGCCATAATAGATGGCCTCCTGGGCGATGTGCTCTACGCCCTCGCCCAATACACAGGCGGTGAGGGTTGTGCCCAGCTCATCGGCCAGCTCCCGGCCCTTGCCCGCCATCTCCCAGGAGATGGAACAAGCCTGGCCCCGAAACTGCTCCACCCAGAACCAGACCCCCCGATAGGCGCTCAGGTCAACCTCTTCGACCTCCTTCTCCGGCAGGCTAAGGGCCTCGACCGGACACTCGGTCAGGCAAGCACCACAGGCCGTGCAGGTCTCATCCACCACGGCGATGTTCTCATCGTCCAGGCTCAGAGACCCAAAGGGGCAGACATCTATGCAGAGCCCACAGCCGGTGCACTTCTCGCGGTTGATCTCTAAGAGAGCCAACGCAATCCCCTGAAGTACTTGCTTACCGCACCTTTCATCCTACCACGAAGACACCAAGGCACCAAGATTACAGAATGTAAGCCTTCAGCCCGACCTCCCTCCTGAACGCTTACTGCAGAATCACTGTATCTCCTTCGTGTCTTCGTGGCTTGGTGGTTAATCTCAAAGTTGCGCGACGGTAAACAAATACTCTCTAAATCGCTTTCTCTGCCATCAGCTTGTCGGCCAGCAGGGCCGCTGCCTCCTCGACGGTGTCGGCCTCGATGATCTCGGCCTCTTCCTGGCGAGATGGGGGGGTGAAGACGCGCACCACCTTGGTGGGCGAGCCGTCCAGGCCAAATTGGGCCGGGTCGGCTCCCTCCAGAACATCCGCCTCCCACACCGGAATATCCACCCCGCGCGACCGAATAACCCCCTTGAAATCGGGGTAGCGCGGCTGGTTGATGTCCTTGTTCACCGTGATGACAGTCGGCAGGGTGCTGGCGACCACTTCGCACCCCTCCTCCACCAACCTCTCGACGGTGATGGCCTTACTCTCGAAATCAACCTGCCTGATCCTGGACACATAGGTAAGCTGGGGGATTCCCAGGCGGTTGGCAATGCCCGGCCCCACCTGACCGGTATCACCGTCAATGGCCTGCCGGCCACAGATGATGATGTCGTAATCGCCGATTCGCCTGATGGCTTCGGCCAGGGTGTAGGCCGTGGCCAGGGTATCGGCGCCGGCGAAGGCGCGGTCCGATAGCAGGATGGCTTCGTCTGCACCCATGGCTATCGCCTCCCGCAGGGCATCCTCGGCCTGGGGCGGGCCCATGGAAACCACCGTCACCCGGCCGCCGAACTCCTCCCGCAAGAGAAGCGCTTCCTCGATAGCGTAGGTGTCGAAAGGGTTAATGATGCTGGGCACGCCCTCGCGGATCAAAGTCCCCGTCTCAGGGTTGATCCTCACCTCCGTAGTATCGGGCACCTGTTTGATACAAACTATAACGTGCATTTCCTCTTTATGGGACACAGATTAACACAGATTTTCGCAGATTTTTTCCTTTTCATCTGTGTTCATCTGTGCAAATCTTGTTCTAATTGCCTTCTACCCTTCCACAGGACTTCGGCGAGCCTTCGGGCCGAGGGCTCAGTCGAGCCGCTCAGGACACCGCTCCAACATTGCCTCGATCTGGGCCATGATCTGCTCGTGGGTGAAATGGCTGAGGATCATCGTACCCGAGGGACAGGCCGCCGCACAGGCTCCACACCCTTTGCACAGCACCTCGTTCACGGCCATGATCCCCCTCCTGTCATCGCGGGTCAGCGCTCCATAATTACACAAGCTCTCGCAGATGCCGCACCCGGCACAGGTCTCCAGCTCGACCACACCGGTCACAGATTCGACCTTCACCTTGCCCCGCGACAGAGGGATCATGGCCGACGAGGCAGCGGCCTTGGCCTGAGCGATGGTATCGGGGATGTCCTTAGGCCCCTGGCAGCAACCCGCCAGATAGATGCCATCGTTGACCGTGTCCACCGGCCTCATCTTGGGATGAGCCTCAGCAAAGAAACCATCGGGGGAACGGGGCAACTTCAGCAGCTCGGCTATTCCCTGAGCACCACGGCGGGGAACAACCCCCGTAGCCAGGACCACCAGGTCCGCCTCCATCTCCAACGGCTCACCTAGCAGGGTGTCCTCCACCCGCACCACCACCTTATCCCCACGCTTGTATATCTCCGAAGGACTCCCATGCCTGTACCTCACCCCCTCACCCCTCACCCGGTCGTAAAACTCCTCGAAACCCTTGCCAAATGCCCGCACATCCATGTAGAACACCGTCACCGCAGCCTCGGGTATCCTCTCCTTGACCAGATGAGCCTGCTTGGCCGTGTACATGCAGCACACCCGCGAACAATACTCGTTGCCCACGCTCTGATCCCGCGAACCAACACACTGGATGAACACCACCTCCTTCGGCCCTTCGACAGGCCTGTCCTGAGCGCAGCCTGCCCTGAGCTCTGCCGAAGGGTCGAAGGGCTCAGGGCGCGGCTCCCTGCCGTTGAGGGAGATCACACCCCCGGTGGGACCTGAGGCCGAGGAGAGCCTCTCGAATTCGAGGCCGGTGATGACGTTGGGGTATTGGCCATAGCCCAGCTCAGGCTTGATGCGGGCATCGAACTGGTCGTAGCCGATGGCCACTACAACCGACCCCACCTCAAACTCAATTATCTCCTCTTGCTGCTCGAAGTCAATCGCCCCTTCGGGACAGGCATCAACACAGGCCGGCGATTCCCCGCACTTCCCCTCCCGCACAAACAGACAGTGTTCGGAATCAACAGCGTAGACAGGTGGAACAGCTTCGGCAAAAGGCATGTAGATCGCCGCCCTCTTGCCCAGGCCGAGCTCGAATTCATTACCAATCTCGCCGTTGAGGACACAGGCCTCCGCACACTCTCCGCAGGCGGTGCACTTGTCACCATCAACGTACCTGGGCCTTCTCCTGACCTTAACCTGGAAGTTGCCGATGTAGCCCCCGATGTCCACTACCTGCGAGGAGGTCAGAAGCTCGATGCTGGGGTGCTCCACCACCTCCCTCATCCTGGGCCCCAACAGCTCCAGGCAGCTCTCCAGGGTGGGGAAAGTCCTGTTGAGCTGGGCCATCCGTCCGCCAATGGTCGGCTCCTTCTCCACCAGGTAGACCCTGAAGCCTGCGTTGGCGATGTCAAGGGCGGCTTCGATGCCGGCTATCCCCCCGCCGATGACCAGCGCCACCGGAATGACACCCACCTCCCTCTCGTCCAGCGGCCGCAGCAGAGAGGCCTTTGCCACCGCGGAGGCCACGATCTGCTTCGCTTTCTCGGTTGCCCGCACCCTCTCCTCGTGTACCCAGGAACACTGCTCCCTGATGTTGGCCATCTCAAAGCAGTAGGGGTTGATCCCCGCCTCTTCAACCACCCTCCGGAAGGTCGGTTCGTGCATCCTGGGGGAGCAGGCAGCCACCACCACGTGGGTCAGCCCGTACTCCTCGATGTCGCTCTTGATGAGCTCCTGCCCAGGATCGGAACACATGTAGGTGTAATCCCTGGCCACGACCACGTTGGGCAACGTTTGGGCAAAGGCGGTAACCGCTTCCACATCCACCGTGGCAGCGATGTTAATCCCGCAATGGCATATATACACCCCGACCCGTGATCCCATCGTCCAATCTCTAATATCTAATCTCTAATATCCAATCTCCAATATCCAACTCTCGCTATCGGCTATTAGTTATTGGGTATTGGCTATTGGCTATTGGCTATCTTGCCTCCAGTCGTGCTGTCAGCGCCGGCACCACCTTGAGAAGATCGTCAACGATGCCGTAGTGGGCCACCTTGAAGATGGGCGCGTCGGGGTCTTTGTTGATGGCCACTATAGTGCTTGAGGCCCGCATGCCGACCACGTGCTGTGAGGCCCCGCTGATGCCCACCGCCAGGTAGAGTTTCGGCTTCACCGTCCTGCCCGATTGGCCCACCTGGCGGTCGGGCGGGAGCCAGCCAGCATCAACCACGGGGCGGGAACCAGCCAGCACCCCACCCAGAGCCTCAGCCAACCTCTCGACCAGGGACATGTTATCCTCTTCTTTGATGCCCCGCCCCACGGCCACTACCACATCGGCCTGGGAGATGTCCACCTCGCCCACAGCGGCTTCCACATATTCAATAAACCTTTTGGACTTGATCTCTTCGGTCAGCGGCGAGTCTACGGCGATGATCTCGCCGCCCAGCGGCTCGCCCTCTTCGAAGGGGAAGGCGGCCTGCCGCACGGTAGCCATATAAGTGTCGGCCTGGCTAAAGGCGACCCTGGCACTCACCTTGCCCCCGTACATCTCTCGCACCGCGAACAGTTGTCCGTCCTCGACTTCTAACCCCGTGCAGTCGGTGACCAGAGGCAGGTCCAGTTGGGTCGCCAGGCTGGGGGCCAGATCCATGCCGCAGGCACTGTGCCCGATCAATACCAGGCTCGGCTTACGCCCGGTAATCAGATGAGCCAAGACTTGTTGATAGGCTGCGGAGTTGAAGTGTTCGAGCCGCTCGTCTTCGACAACCAGAACCTGGCTGGCTTGCTTCGCCAGCTCCGTGGCAAAGCCATCAACGCTATGACCTAGGAGCACAGCCGTAAGGGGTTCGTCCATGGCTCCAGCCAACTCCTGCCCCTTACCCAGCATCTCGAAGGTGACATCCCTCAGCTCGCCCTGCCTATGCTCTGCCAGAACGAAGATCTCTCCCATCAGACAACCCCCTCGTTTTTGAGAATCGTGACCAACTCGCTGGATACCTCCTCCGGAGAGCCCTCCAGGATCGTTGCCTGGGCTGTCACCACGGGGATGAACAGCTTGATCAGGCTTGTTTTGGACCCTGCTTCGCCCACCGCCTTCTCCGCTAGACCGAGGGCCCCCAGATCGAGGGTCTCGATCTCCTTTCTCATGGCCTTCCTGATGCCGAAGATAGAGGCGTAGCGTGGCTCGTTGATGCCTGTCTGGATGGTGAACAGGGCCGGCAGCTCGATCTCCAGGACCTCATGCAGGCCGCCCTCCAGCTCGCGGTGGAGCTTCATCCTACCATCCTCCACCTCGGTGCTTACCACCAGCGCCGCGTGGGGAATGCCCAGCATCTCAGCCAGGGTGACACCCACCTGAGCACACCCGTCGTCGTCGGCCTGAACGCCGGTCAGCACCAGGTCGTAATCCATATCCCTGATGGCCTCAGACAGGATGCGAGCGGTGGCATAGCTGTCAGAGGCCTCGAACACTTCATCGGTCAGCCGCACCGCCTTGTCCACCCCCTTGGCCAGGCACATGCGCAGCGTCTCGTCAGCCTCTGGCGGACCGACGGTCAGCACCGTTATCGAACCACAGAACTCCTCCTTGAGAAGCAGAGCCTCCTCGATGGCGTAGTTATCCGCCTCGCTGATGTCGAATACAAGCCCCCTTTTCTCGATCGCCCTTTCGTCAGCGCGGATGGCGATCTCCGTTTCCGTCGTGTCGGGCACGTGCTTCACACAAACGACTATCTCCATTCCCTTCCTCCCTATGTACCATTAAGGCTAAGTGACACATTGCCGATCAGTTGTCTGCAATCTGTCATTCTGAGCGACCAAAGGGAGCGAAGAATCTCGCTTTCGGCGAATGAGACCCTTCGCTTCGCTCAGGGTGACAAATGCAAGTGCGATTTTTGCCTCCAATGCCTATTTATTGCTCAATCGCGAACGGAGAATTGAGCATTTTGTCATATCGCCTGAGCAACCAGCTCTATGATGTCCAGGACCTCAATTGAATCCTCGGCCCCCGTGGTCTTGACCGCGTCTTCCAGGGTCAACATACAGAAGGGACAAGCCGTGGCGATCACCTCAGCGCCAAGATCGAGGGCATCCTTGACGCGGATTTCCGCCAGCCGCTCTCCAGCGCTGCTGGCCTCCACCCACATCCTCCCCCCTCCTCCCTCGCAGCACAAGCTCCGCTCCCTCGACCGATCGAAATCCACGAACTGCAGGCCAGGGATGCTCTGCAGTATCGCTCGTGGCTCATCGTACACCCCGTTCTGCTTCCCCAGGAAGCACGGGTCCTGATAGGTGACCACCTTGTCCACCTCTCCTGAGAAAGCAAGCTCTCCACGTTCGATCAAATCGGCCAAGAACTGGGTGTAGTGTTGAACCTCGAAATCCAAGCCTTCGTACTCGTTCTTGAAGCTGTTGTAGCAGTGGGGAGAGGTAGTCACCATCCGTTTTACGCCGTACTGCTTGAAGAGCTCCAGGTTGTCCTCTACCAGAAACTCGAACAGCCCCTCCTCTCCCAGCCTGCGCATCTCGCTACCACAACAGATTTCCTCGTTCCCCAGTATCCCGAAGTCAACCCCCGCCTTCTCGAAAGCCTTGACCATCGCCCGGGCCACTGCCTGAACCCTGTCGTCGTAGGCCGGGGTGCAGCCCACAAAATAGAGTATCTCCGCATTGGCGCCCTCAACAAGATTCTTCAAGTTCAAATCCTGCGCCCACTCCGACCGTTTGGCCTTGCCCCGGCCCCAGGGGTTGCCGAACTTGAAAGTGCTCTCCAGAGCATCGCGGACGGTGGGCTTGATGCGCCCTCCCTCGGTCAATACCCGGCGCATGCCGATCAGGATCAGGGCGGGGTCCAGCCCCTTGGGACAACGCAGCGTGCACGTCGAGCAGGTGGTGCAGTCCCAGATCTCAGGTCTCTGCTTGATGTCCAACTGGTCACGAACCAGAGCCTCGTAGATGATGCGTCTGACGTTGAGGGGTGATCTCAGCGAAAGGGGACAACCTCCCGTACATCGCCCGCACTGGATGCACCCCAGCAGATCGTATTGTTCTACAAAACTTCGTGTTTTCAGCACTGCGATCGTTCGCCTCCGGCTCGTTTTCGACTCCGCGGCTGGAGTGAGCCCTCACCATCCCCCACCCCATATGCGTCAACTTGATATAGGCGCCCCATGAAAAAAACAACGCCAAGTATGCTCGCTGACCAGCCACGCCGTGGCATAACCCTTCGACCCTTCGGCAGAGCTCAGGGCCGGCTGCGCTCAGGGCAGGCGTGCCACGGCTACGAAGCTGCCACCCCGTAAACGGGGTTCCTGAGCCCGATTTATTGGACGGGAGGGCGTGCGGCCCCAGCAAGCAGTCTCAATACTTTTCACCAGCGCCCTCTTCCGTAACAGCGTATAACTTCATCAACTCTTCTCGCCAGCTATCCGCTTCCGTCACATACAATGATGCGTCCTCTCGCACCAAACGCGGCCCCATATTCTCCGAAGTCATACGCTCCAAGATGGGAATGATCGTACCTTCCGCGTGATGTTCCTTTTGACGCTCGACGTAGGCAATGTTAGTTGGGTAGTCGCTTGGCATCGAATGAGAAAGCACCATATTCATCTTGCCACTTGAAACGCACATCGCTGATGCCTGACTTGTTGAATCTCATCGAAACAGCACCCTTAATTTGCCCAACAAACTTGGATACTGAAATAGCCGGAGGGATAGCCACGACCATGTGAACGTGATCTATGGTGCCACCGATGGTGTAGACAACGCCTTTGAGCCCAACAGCCTTGCTGGTCAAGTAGCCGTAGATGTGCTTCTCGACCTGGGGGGTAAGTAGGGGTTGACGATCCTTGGTTGACCAAACCAGATGGTAGAATAGTTGCCAGCAAGGCATACCTTAAGCTCCTTTGGCTCCCTTATGCTACATTCAACTGTGCCGTGCTGATCCAAAGCCCGATTCATCGGGCGGGAGCTTTGTAGCACGGCCACTTCATGGCCGTGCGGAGCGAGGCGGGGGAAAGAGAGGGCTTTCAAGTCAGCCCCAATGAACGAAGGAGGGGACGTGGGTCTACAGCGTGGCGCTTGAACCAGTTGTCGGTGCCCGGCAGGTCGAGGGCCAGGCCCAACAGCTCCGTGAAGTAGAAGATCGGCATGTGGTGCCCCTTCTGGCGGGTGTCCAGGTTGATCTGGCACATCCCGCAGGCCGTGACGATGCAGTTGGCCCCCGCCTCCTCAGCCGCCTGCACCAGCTTGTTCACCAGCAGCACCACCACGTCGCTGCGGTTCAGGCTCAGGCTCGCCCCGCAGCAGTCCACTATGTATGACCAGGCAACCGGTTCAGCATCCATCGCCTTCAACAGACGATCCATGATCACCGGATGCTCAGGATCGTCCCAGCCTGTCAGCTCCGGCGGGCGAACGAGCACGCATCCGTAGTAGCTGACCGGCTTCAGGCCCTCAAGAGGTTTCTTGACCCTGGCGGCGATCTCTTCCGAATCGAGGTCACAGCCAATGATCTCCAGCAGAGCACGGGGCCGCGCCTGGCCCGTGTACTCGAAGCTCAGCAGTTCTTCCATCTCTGCCCGCCAGGCTTCATCCTCCTGGAATCGCTTATCGGCGGCCAGACAGTGCTGGTAGCAGGCCGGGCAAGGGATGGCCATGTCCAGGCCAGCGGCCTGGGCCTGAGCCACGTTGCGCCCCGGCAAAGCGACGGCCAGCTCGTGATTCAGAGCGTGGGCCGAGGACGCCCCGCAACAGTTCCAATCCTCCAGCTCGACGAGCTCTATGCCCAGCGCCTCGCACACCGCCTCGGTGGAGAGGCCGTATTCCACACCCGTGGTGCTCGACGTACAGCCGGGATAGTATGAGTACTTCAAAGCAATCTCCTTTGGTCTAGTAGTCCCTGGTCTGGTGGTCAGTTGGTCATTAATCATTGGTTCCTTCTACTGGCCTGCCCTTCTGTACAGCTCCTTTACCTGATCCAGAGCCTTGACCCGCTCTGGCAGGAGCGGTATCTTGCCCTTGAGCAGCAGGAGGGCTCCCAGATCGAGATCGGAAAAGAGGTCCCTGCTCCTCAACTTGTATTCGACCAGCATCGTGGCCTCGTGCACCCGCCCGAAGAGCTTGATGTTGTTCAGGAAAGAACGATGCAGGGCGTAGGCCTTGGCCTCCGGTGGGGCATAGCCCGCCTCCAGGGCCATGTACTTGAGGGTGTCCATCACCGGGGCCAGGCGAATGCCATTGGGACAGCGGGTGCCGCAGGCCTCGCAGCCCACGCACAGCCAGGGGGCCGAGCTCTTGAGCAAGGGCTCCCTCATGCCCAGTTGGATCATCTTCAACACCTGGGCCGGCTGGTAGTCCATGACATAGGCAGTGGGGCAGCCGACCGTGCACTTCTGGCAATAGTAGCAGCGGAAGACGTTCTCGCCGCTCCGCCTTCGTACCTCCAAAGCAAAATTGGAAGCCTGTCCTGAGCGAAGCCGGCCCTGAGCTCTGCCGAAGGGTCGAAGGGTTAGAAGTTGGAAGTTTGAAGTTTGAGCTCTGACCTTTGGATTTTGAACTTTCATTATTCTCTCTCTCCCAGGCTAGTGAGTTCGTCCTCGCGGAAGGTGGCCACCGGCAGCTCCTCTTCCAGGCTCCTGCCAGGCACGTAATCGAACAGGGCCTGCACCTTCTCTCCCACAGCGCGGAAGATGGTAGCCACTGGCAAGTCGTTGGGGCAGGCGCTCTCGCACATCCCGCACCCCACGCAAGACGTGGCCATGTGATTGAGCCGCGTCAACTGGAAGATCAGGGTATCAGTCGGCATGCGGATGGAGCCCTTGCGCGTGGCCCATCTGAAATACTGCGCGGAGGCGTGGTCGAATGTAGCCGTGTGGAAGATGCACTCCTTGCAGTAGCATACGGGACAAGCCACCATGCAGTTGTGGCAGCGGATGCAGCGCGAGAACTCAGCCAGCAGGCTGGGCATATCCACCACGCGCTGGCGAATCTCGGCGAAGCGGCGGTCGCGCTCTGCGGTCCGTTCAGCCACCAACCCATCCACGGCTTCCTGGCGAGCGGCAGGCACCTCGGCCGGGCTTAAGTCCAACCTCTCGGCCAACTCATCGCTGGCAGTTATCAATATCTCCCTGGCCGTGTCCAGCCCAATCAGGCCCAGGGCCAGGTCAACGCCCTGCGGAACAGGCTGCTCGCACAGTTGACAGGCCACCCGGAACTGATGGCCCTCGTGCGGTGCAATGTGACCCCCTTTAGCCTGAGCCAGCAGATCCGCGGAAAGGCGGTGTCCTGAGCCTGACTTCGGCGAGCTCAGTCGAGCCGTCGAAGGATTGCCATTGCTGCCTGCTGCTAACTCGGCATAGTCGTTCATCTCGTAGGTGCCCAGGCAATCCACCCCGATGAGGACCACGTTATCCAGGCTGGCCTGCTTGAGCTTGACCAGCTCGATCAGAGCTCTGACCTCACAGGAGCGCAGCACCGCCCCCAGCCGCCCCACTGCTCCAGTAGCCGTCAGGTCCGACACCAACCTGGCAGAGTTCACCGGCAACACCGGTGCAACGGGATCAACGTTCCCCAGCATGGTCGGATCGGTGATCAGGGTCTGGACGACGTTGTCGCCAGTTGGCGTGCGCACAGGCACCAGCAAGGCGTCAACGATGCCCCTTTCCAGCAGCCGTCGCAAGAAAGCGGCCATCGTCTCCAGAACGCCGTCCTTTACTTCGAGTTTGTAATTATCATTCATCTCCTGGTTCCTATCCCCCTTGACGCACTAAGTGAGGCAACTGAGGAATCCTGGCCCCACTACCACTTGCTACGTCCCCCCTAGCTCCCGCAAGGCATTCGGCCCCTTCTCCTTGAGCGCGGCTACCATCTCCTTGACCGTGTCGGCGAAGTACTGGCCCTCGCTGGCGCTGATCCAGCGCAGCCACACCCGGTCATCGTCGAAGCCCATCTGCTCCAGGATGCTCTTCAGGATGGCCACCCGCCGCCGGGCCTTGTAGTTGCCATTCTGGTAGTGGCAATCGCCGGGGTGACACCCGCCGATCAGCACCCCGTCGGCTCCTTCCAGCAAAGCTTTGAGGACGTAGGTCACATCCAGCGCACCGGAACACATCAGGCGGATGATGTGGATATTGGGTGGATACTGAATGCGCGAGGTGCCGGCCAGGTCCGCCCCCGCATAGGCGCACCAGTTACACAGAAAGGCGATGATACGCGGTTCGAAATCGTCCATGTACTTCTTCCCCCCCTTGTTACTAATTACCCACCAGCGCATCTATGGCCATCAGCATCTGCCTGGGCTCGAAAGCCACCTGCGCGGTGGCCTTGTTGGGACAAACCATGGCGCAGACGCCGCAGCCCTTGCAGAGCACTTCTATCACCTTGGCCACGCGCTCATCGTAGTCCAGATAGCGGGCCTCGTAGGGACAGACTTCCACACACAGCCCACAGAAGCTGCATAGCCTGGGGTTAACCGTTACCAGGGTGTCCTTGCTCTCCAGACGCGGCAATCCCAGCAGCGCCGCAGCACGCACGGCCGCGCCCTTGGCCTGGCAGATGGTTTCATCTATCAGGCGCGGCGAATGGGCCAGGCCACACAGGAAAACGCCCTCCCTGAGGAAGTCGAGGGGCCGCATCTTGGGGTGAGCTTCCTGGAAGAAGCCATCCTCGTCCAAAGGCACCCCCAATACCTCGCTCAAAGCCCCGTTGTCGTTAGGAGCTATCCCCGTGCTGAGGACCAACAAATCGGCGTCGAGCGCGATCTCCTGACCCAGGATAGGTTCGCTCAGATGCACTCGCAGGCCCTCGCGCGCCGCCCCTCGGGCTGAGCCTCGGGACGAAGCCTCGACGCGGGGCTTGTCGGGCAGCTCGTAACGTATAAAGACCACGCCCTTGTCCCGCGCCTCCCTGTAGTACAGCTCATGAAAGCCGTAAGTCCTGAGCTCCCGGTAGAGAACATACACCCTGACCTCAGGATTCAGCTCCTTGAGCTTGAGCGCATTCTTGATGGCGTGAGAGCAGCAGACCCGGCTGCAATAAGGGCGACTTTCATCGTTCGACCGAGGCTCACGAACGTCGCGGGAACCTACGCACTGGATCATCACCACCGACCGCCAGTGCTCGATCTGTGATTCGTTATTCGCAATGAGTTCCTCCAGTTCCTTCTGAGTGAGGACTCTGTCGTGCTGGCCGTACAGGTACTCGGTCGTGGTCGCCGGCTGAGCGCCCGTGGCCACGATGATCGCGCCGTGCTCCAACACCTCGTCGCTGCCATCGGCCAAAGCGAGCGTCGTCAGAAAGCTCCCCTTGCTTCCTCTGAGCTCCCTCACCTCTGTGTTGAGATACACCTCGACCAGCTCGTTCGCCCCCACCCGTTCGATAAGCGAGCGCAGCAACTCCTGGGGCTTCCCACCCTCCAGGGTGTAATGCGCTGTCCGCAGATTGCCCCCCAGCTCCTCGTCCCTCTCCACCAAATCCGCCTCGAAGCCCAGCTCCGCCAGCTCCAGGGCAGCGGTCATGCCCGCCAATCCCCCTCCAATGACCAGCGCTCTTCTGCTCGGCTCAAGCCACGAACGAGAAACGGCCTTGTGGAAGGCAGCCTTGGTCACGGCCATCTCCACGGCAGCCTTGGCCTTGGCCGTAGCCTGCTCTGGCACATCTCTATGCACCCAGGCGCAGCCCTCGCGGATGTCGGCCCGCTCCAAAAGATGCGGATTCAATCCCACCTGGCGCATGAGCGCGGAGAACTCAGGTTGGTAGAGACGAAACGAGCAGCCCGTAATCACCACCCGATTGAGGGCCTGCTCCTCAATGGCCTCTTTGACAGCGGCCAAATCCGCGCCACAGGCGTCCTCCACCACCTTGGCCAGGGCCACGCCGCCCAGCCGGCCCGCGTATTCCGCCACGGCCCCAACATCCACAACCTCCGAAACCTGGCCCCGGCAGGTGCAAACAAATACCCCCACCCGGGGTTCCTCGTCACTGACGTCCCGCTCTGGCGGCACCTCCCCTGCGACCTGCGGACCTGCGACCTGCGACCCTACCACCAGCTTGGCCGCCTCCCCAGCCACACCCGCGGCCTCGGCCACGGTCTCAGGTATGTCCTTGGGCTCCCTGAACGCTCCGCCCACAAACACGCCTGGCCGTGTCGTCTCGTGGGGCGCAAAGCGATCGGTCAGGCAGAAGCCGAACTCGTTCAGCTCGACACCCAGCCTGCTTGCCAGCGCCCGAAATCCCTCGGGCGGGGCCAGCCCCACCGAGAGGATTACCATCCCAAAGTCCTCTTCGAGGAGGGTGCCATCCTCAGCCACAAGGGTCACCCGCAGGTCACGGGTCTTGGGCACTTCCCTGATCGAGGAGACCATGCAGCGGCGATAGGTGACCCCAGGCAGGTTCTCTACCCGGTTGAAATAGCGCTCGAAGTCCTTGCCGAAGGTGCGGATGTCCATGAAGAACACCGTGGCCTCCAGGTCAGGCGCGATCTCCTTGGCAGCCGCCAGTTGCTTGGCGGTGTACATACAGCACACCGACGAGCAATAGGGATAGCCGCTTGTACTGAGCCCAGCCGAAGTGCCTGTACTGAGCCCAGCGCTGTCCTGAGCCTTGTCCTGAGCGCAGCCTGCCCTGAGCTCTGCCGAAGGGTCGAAGGGCTGTCGAAGGGTCGAAGTGATGGATTCATCACGCGAGCCAACACATTGAATGAAGGCCACACGTCGGGGAGCCGCCCCGTCGGAGGGCCGCACCAGGTGGGCCTGGGTTGAGCCAGCCAGGCTGACCATGCGCTCGAACTCGATGCT
>Ga0209986_10001301_pt1 | contig 24006 bp, 22 predicted proteins | sample BlataG_FD_183168 | JGI IMG/M metagenome (GOLD analysis project Ga0209986, IMG submission 183168) | Deep subsurface microbial communities from Black Sea to uncover new lineages of life (NeLLi) - Black_00105 metaG (SPAdes) (version 2) | ecosystem: Environmental > Aquatic > Marine > Oceanic >... | reverse complement strand
CAAGAAGAGCCCACCCGGCGTTGGTTATGATGCTGAAGCCGATGATTTTGGTGATATGGTAGGTAAAGGTATTATTGACCCCACCAAGGTGGTAAGGTCCAGCCTGGAGAATGCAGCTAGCATTGCCGCTATGGTTTTGATTACCGAATCCCTAGTTACTGATATACCGGAGAAGGAGAAGATGACAGGAATGCCACCCGGTGGCATGGAATATTAATTAAACCTTTGCCATAATAAAGGGAATGAAAATAGCCGTGGTCTTTGGGCTACGGCTATTTTGTTATCTCACAACTTGAGGATTTCTTCCAGAGGCTCGTCACTACTGACCGGACCAACTACTGCCAGGCGGAGCTGGCTACCTACCAGTAGCTCTTGGGCTAATTGCTTAAGCTCCTCAGCGGTAATGGCATCAATAATGGACACTACTTGGTCAACGCTGAGAATGCGCCCGGTGAGAATCTCCTGCCCTCCCATCCAGCCAGCAACACTGCGGCTATCCTCCATGCGGAGTAGCAAGCGCCCTTTTGACATTTCCTTTGCCTTGGTTAATTCAGGTTCGGGGACTGTTTCCTTGAGCTGGGAAAGTTGCTCTAGGATTGCCTTGATGGCTACCGGCAGGTTTTTGGGTTCTACCCCGGCATAAACGGTAACTGAGCCTGTGTCAAGGAAGTGCTCTACATAGCTACGGATGCTGTAGGCAAGTCCTAATTTATCTCGAATTTCAGTAAATAGACGACTGCTCATACCCTCCCCTAGGATGACATTAAGCAGGTCAAGGGTGAAGCGCTTGGGGTGAAGCAGTGGCAATCCGGTTAGTGCTAGGCAAAGGTGGGCTTGCTCTGTGTCCTTCTTCTCAATGTGTAGCCGAAGGAATTGTTGCTCTTTATACGCCGAGTATCCAGCATGAGGCTGCTGATTAGCCCAGTTGCCAAGGGTTTGACCTACAGCGATTACCATCTCTTGGTGTTGGAGAGCACCAGCAATACCGACTACTGTATTGCCAGGTAGATACTGATGAGCCAGGTAGTCGAGCATCATGTTCCGGCTAATGGCAGCCACCGATTCCTTGCTGCCAGCAATATCCCTTCCCAAGGGATGATTTGGCCATAGAAGCTCATCGATGAGCATATCAACCCGTTGTGGCGGGGAATCTTTGCTCATATTAATCTCTTCAATGATAACCTGGCGTTCCCTTTCAATATCCGCTGGGTCAAACTTGGAGTGGAGCAGCATATCCGTCAGCACATCTAGGGCTAGGTGGAAGTGAGGTTGAGCCACTTTACACCAGTAAAGGGTTAATTCCTTGTCAGTGCCTCCGTTAAGGATTCCACCCACTCCCTCTATTGCCTCAGAGATTTCCTTGGCTGTGGTGCGTTTTTGAGTGCCTTTGAAGCACAGGTGCTCAATAAAGTGCGAGATACCAGTCTGTGGCCCGGTCTCGTATCGGGAGCCGACGCCGATAAAGATGCAGATAGATACCGAGCAGGTATGAGGCATATTAGCGGTGATAATACGCAGCCCATTATCTAGGGTAGTCCTTTGATACAATATCTTGCCTCTATAATTAAGTATTAAATGATATTCTAATGGTGTTACTACCTGGGTGTCAATTTAAGGGCATCTAAGAGGGGCTCCGTCCCTCTTTTTGATATCCCTCCCCCTCTCCTTTGAAGGAGCAGATACTAAAGGAGAGTCAAAGAGAGGCTTCGCCTCTCTTACATAACCATTTCCCCCTCCCTCGCACAAGGCGAGTCGCCTCAGGAGACTTATAAAGGAAGGGGGATAAAGGGGGAGGGTTGCTAAGTAAATGTCTAAGGGGGTGAGGTAGACAGTAAATTATAAATTGACTTCACTAGCGGGCACTGCTAACATTGAGGAGATGATGTCTAGGCTTTCTCTGTTTCCATTAACGGCTGAGGTGAGTAACCAGGGTCACCTCATAATAGGCGGCTGTGATGCTGTGGAGCTAGCGGCTGAGTTTGGCACGCCTCTTTATGTCTTTGATGAATTCAGCTTGCGCAGTAGGTGTGCTGAGTTTAAGAAGGAGTTCGGCCAGCGCTATACCGATACTACGGTTATCTATGCCTGCAAAGCCTTTATTAACCAAGCTCTAGCCCTTATATTTGGAGAGGAGGAGTTGGGACTGGATGTAGTCTCTGCTGGGGAGCTCAGTATTGCTCAATCTGCTGGTTTCCCCTTGGCTCGGGTCTATTTCCACGGTAATAATAAATCAGCTGAGGAAATAAAGCTGGCTCTGGAGTGGCATATCGGTCGCATAGTGGTCGATAATTTTCACGAGCTTAACATGTTAAGTGAAATAGCCGGGGAGAAAGACTATACACCCGATATATTGCTGCGGCTTTCTCCCGGGGTGGAGCCCCATACTCATAGGTATATTATTACCGGTGCCGTTGATACCAAGTTTGGTTTCCCCTTAATCAATGGGGATAAAGCTGTGGCTCAAGCTATGTCAATGCCCAACCTGAACTTGGTTGGTCTTCACTTCCACATAGGTTCTCTTATTTACGACATTGAGCCATATCAGCAGGCTATTGAGCTTATACTGAGCTTTGCCGCTGAGATGAAGCAAAAGAATGGTTTTGAACTCAGGGAACTGGATGTTGGTGGTGGGTTTGCTATTCAATATGCTGTGGATTTTCCAGCCCCACCCATTTCTGCCTATGCTGAGGCGATAGCGTCTAAGGTTATTGATAAATGCCGGGAGCTGGACCTGGCGTTACCCCAGCTTATTATTGAGCCAGGGAGGGCGATAGTGGGACGGGCTGGAGCGGCGTTATACCGGGTGGGGGTGGTGAAGGACATTCCTGGTGTCAGGTGTTATGTCTCGGTAGATGGTGGTATGGCAGACAATATCCGTCCTGCCCTTTATGGGGCTAAGCATGAGGCAGTGGTAGCCAATAGGATGTCGGAAAGCGAGGCAAAGAAGGTTACTATTGCTGGCAAGTTTTGTGAGTCCGGGGATATACTAATTGAGAATATCGCTCTGCCCCCTGTTTCAGCCGGTGATATTATAGCTATACCTGATTGTGGTGCCTATTGCTTGCCGCAGGCAAGCAACTATAACGCCTCGCTCAAACCAGCCATTGTTTTAGTTAAGGAGGGCAAGGCACACCTTATTCGGCGCCGTGAGACCCTTGATGACCTAACTAGGTGTGATTTAATTTAGTAGGAGGCTCTAGGTGTGGCAAGTAGTTGGGCAAGCTCGGGCGGTTTCCTTGCTCCAGCTTAGCTTGGAGAAAGGGACCTTATCCCATGCCTACCTTCTGGTTGGCCCCTCTCATGTGGGCAAGATGACCTTGGCTTTAAACTTGGCTCAGGCACTGAACTGCCAGGCGGCTGAGCCTCCCTGTGGTTTATGTGACGCCTGTCAGAAAATAGCTTCAGGCAAGCATGCTGATATTCAGATTATAGGCTTGAACTCTGCTGGGAATTCAACTGAGGCTAAACCTCGGACAGAAATCGGCATCGACCAGATTAGAGAGATACAGCACTCATCTAGCCTGCCGCCCTTTGAGGGTAGGTATAAGGTATTTATTATTGATGGGGCTGAACTCCTATCAAGTGAAGCAGCCAACTGCCTGCTTAAGACCTTGGAAGAGCCTGTAGGTGGTGTAATTTTTATTCTGCTGACCACCAATGACGGAATTCTGCCGGCCACCGTGGTTTCTCGTTGCCAGCGACTGGAGTTACGTCCTCTAGCTACCTCCCAGGTTGAGTCTGCCCTTAATGAGCGCTGGGGCATTGAGCCACAAAAAGCTGAGCTTCTGGCTAGGCTTTGTCATGGCTGCTTGGGTTGGGCACTATCGGCTGCTGTTGATGATAGTTTGCTTCAGCGGCGTGCTGAGAGGATAGACAGATTGCTTGATATCACCAACGGTGATTATGAAGAGCGGTTTGATTACGTTGCCCAGTTGGCAACTCAGTTCAGTCAAAGTCGAGATTTGGTTCAGAAAATATTGGATTTATGGCTTGACTGGTGGCGTGACCTGTTGTTGGTTAAGCTCGGCTGTAATGATGCCATCACCAATATCGACCTCAAAGCCATGCTGGTTGACATGTCCAGAGGTTATAATCTGGCTCATATAAAGGCTTTTATCAACAGTATTCAGGCGGCTGGGGAGCAGCTCAGGCAGAATGCCAATCCGCGGCTAGTGCTGGAGGTGCTGATGCTCAGTATGCCTGTAAGGAGCGGTGTGTAAACTATGACTGAGATTGTTGGCATACGTTTCAAAAGAGCCGGGAGGGTATATTACTTTTACCCAGCAGGTATCGATCTGGAGGTAAATGACTATGTAGTGGTCAAGACAACTCGTGGTATGGAGCTGGGGAAGGTGGTCATTTCTCCCAAACAGGTTTTGGCTAGTGAGGTGACTGAGCAGTTGAAACCAGTAGTGCGCAGGGCAGAGCCAGAGGACATCCAGCGGGCTCAGGAGTTTAAAGACAAGGAAGACGAGGCTCTCGCTGAGTGTGGTAAGCTGATAGCTAAATTAGGACTGCCAATGAAACTGCTAGCCACTGAATATAATCTTGATGGCAGTCGGCTTACCTTTTTCTTTAGCGCTACTGAGAGGGTTGATTTCCGTGAGCTGGTTCGTGAGTTAAATAGCCGTTTTAAAATAAGGGTCGAGCTACGTCAGCTGCAACCTAGGGATGAAGCCAAGTTGGTAGGCGGCTTTGGGCGGTGTGGGCGCCCTCTGTGTTGCATGAATTTCCTAACCGAGTTCTCCCCAGTTTCTATCAAGATGGCCAAAGAGCAGGATTTACCCCTTAACCCAATGAAGATATCTGGTGTTTGTGGTCGCTTGTTGTGCTGCTTAGCCTATGAGAGTGAGCAATACCATACCATGAAGGACAAATTGCCTAAGGAGGGTCAACGAGTGTCTACACCTTTAGGGATTGCTAGCGTAGTGGGGGGTAATCCACTCAAGGAAACAGTGTTGGTTGAGCTGAATAGCCGGGCAACAGTGGAGTTGCCCCTCAGTGAGATTACTATTGAAGAGCAACTGCCTAATGAGGATTAATTCTCATTGGGGCAGGTATTTTTGCCATTGACTCTGGGCTTGTAGGTAGTGGTGGGGGATATAGAAGAAGGTATTACCACGTGGTGGCGTGGGGTGGCGAGTTAATTTCATTCCAGCTTCATCGGGGGTTCTGCCCGCCTTGCGGCGATTGCAGGGTATACAGGCACTAACCACATTTCCCCAGACATGTTCACCACCTCGGTATCGGGGGATGACATGGTCTAGAGTAAGTTGATGGATCTGCTTGCCACAATACTGGCAAGTATATTGGTCACGGTGGAAAACCTCAAGGCGGGTTAGCTTCCTTTGAGGTCGGGGGCGCTTAATCATATAGGCTAGTCGGATTACCGAGGGCAAGGGAAAAGTGTAACTAGCTGAGTGGATAAATCCTGTGCCATTCTCTAACATCTCAGCCTTACCATCGTATAATAACACTACCGCTCGCCGGACCCGACATACATTGAGTGGCTCATAGTTTTGATTTAGCACCAGGACAGGAAAGTTTACCATCTCTAAAGCTTCTCTCTACAAAAACCTCCTCATTTTAGCTGAAAAACCTGTGACTATGCAAGCTTTGGGGGAAGGGTGTTTATCTCTCACTTTGATTGCTTCCTCGAATCCCACAACAACCAATCAGATTGCTCTCTTTCTCGACTGGGCTCATATCGGTAGTCTTAGCTCCCTTTCCTGCCACGGCGATATCTCTTAGCGCTTTGGCTAGAGCGTAAATCGCCTCGGTAGTCAGGGGCAATGATATTGAATACCAGACTAATGCGGGGGTCGATGAAGCGGGAGCTAATGGGACTATCAATTTCATCCAGTGAGTTGCGGGTGGTTATTACTGTGGCTAGCCGGGCATTATAGCGATAGTTGATAACCTGATAAAGCTTTTCTTGTGCCCAAGGGGTGGTAGACTGCTCACCAAAGTCGTCCAGGATGAGCAGTGGGGCATTCTTTACCTCTTCAAAGAGTTGGTCATAGGACACCTCGCTCTCAGGGCTGAAGGTGAAGCGCAAGTGGTCAAGGAAATCAGGCACTACCTCAAATTTAGCTGGCTTGCCGGCTTTGAGACGCTCGTTAGCGATGGCGGCAGCTAGGTGGGTCTTACCACAGCCAGTAACCCCCTGTAGCACTAGCCAGCCATCGGGTGATTTAGCGAAGTCAAGGGCTAAACGGAATGCCTGCTCCAAGTTCTGACGCTGTTCTGGCAAGAGATTAACTCGCCTCCAGTCAAAATTGTCGAAGGTCATGCTTTTAAGTAACTCTAGGTCAAGTCCGCTATATCGCTGCAGGCGAACTTGGTGCTCTTTATCTAATTCTTTTTGGGTGCAGCGACAGGGGGTAACTCGACTATAATCTGGCTTGCCTGAGGGCAGGAGAGGATGAACAAATCCGGCCCCTTTACAAATTGGACAGACTGAGCTTGGTGAGGCTTCTTCTGGTTCTTCAGCGCCTGACCATGTGTCCGTATTTGCCTTTGATATATTTATCTGGGCTTGTCTTCTTAGAATCTCCCCTATATGTTCCATTGCTTTTACCTTCCGCTGACCAGCGCTCTAAAATCTTGGCAATATACCTCCAATTTCGTTTGTTAAGGGAAACCGCCTCTTTGATGGCATCTCTTAACCAGGTTTCAGGGTAGAGCCTCTCGGCATCACGCAGCTCATCGGCAATCATCGGGGTTAGCATACCGATGTTCTGTTCATAAAGGGTGAAGATGCCAGGCTGCTCCTCAGTCTCAATATAGGTTTGTTCTTTTGCTTTCAGTCCGCTCAAGCTGAGCTCGCCATTTTGAATCTTAGCCATAATCTGTCTAGCAGACTCGGTATTGAGAAAGTAGATGTCCTCGGGCATCCCATCCCTATCTAATACCATATGAAGGATGGTACCCCGCTTGGTAGCCATTTCCAGGGCATGGCGCAATACTTCGTCTGGCGGTCTTATTGCCCCCTTGATGCTGCTCACCAGGCTCTTATTGCCCAAAAGCTCTCTGTAGGTGGTGAAGCGAGGGTAGCCCCGCTTGTGGTAGAGTGTCTGGAAGATGTGGAGGGTTGTTTTCAGCTCGTTGATATCACTGATTTGTGGTAGTAGCGTGCTGAAGAAATAATTGGGCAAGGGGGTAAACTGCATCTTGGCTGGAAAACCTTTAAATTGCTCCATAGTAAACTTAGCCCCTAGTAATGTTAATATCTTCCAACTTGGCTATCTGGAATTTGAAGTGAAGTTTAAATGCTTCATAATAAACTCGGCTCTTCGCTGGTAATATTCTCGAACTTAGCCATCCTGGGCAAGAAGCGTAGGTTGATTTGACCGGTAGGACCATTGCGGTGCTTGGCAATTATGACTTCAGCCGGTGGCGGGTAGCTTTCGCTTGGGTGTTCCCTCTCCCATTCCTCTCTGGTGTAATAGACATCGTCCCGGTAGATAAACATAACCACATCGGCATCCTGCTCAATGCTGCCGCTTCCCCGAAGGTCGGAGAGTTGGGGCTTATGTGAGGTGCGCGACTCGACGGCTCGGCTCATCTGGGATACGGCTATTACCGGCACATTGAGCTCACGAGCCAATCCCTTGAGGGAACGGGAGATATTGCTAATCTTTTCAACCTCGTCTCTCCCCTCTCCCTGCATTAGTTGCAGGTAATCCATAATGATGAGGTCGATGCCGCGCTCAAAGTGCAGGCGGCGGGCTTTGCTTCGCATCTCTACTACCCGCAGTTGAGGGGAATCATCAATATAGATTGGTGCTTCGGAAAGCCTGCCGATGGCATCCATAATCCTTTTTTCCTGCTCTTCAGTGTGAAGCCCGAGGCGAACCCGCCTGGAATCAACCTCAGATTCACTAGCTAGGAGGCGTAGGACCAATGGCTCCCGTGCCATCTCGAGGCTGAACAAAGCCACGCAAGCTCCTTGTTCCACGGCGGCATTCCTGGCAAGACTAAGAGCAAGGCTTGTTTTGCCCATGCTGGGTCTGCCAGCAATGATGCTCAGGTCAGAGCGCTGAAATCCGCCTAGGAATTCATCTAGACCAGTGAAACCTGACAGCACGTATGGGATTGGCTCCTTGGGGTAGCCTTCTGCCTCAAGGCCAGGGGCGGTAGTTTCAAAATACTTGTCTAGCACCTGGCGAATATGGGTGAAGTCTCGTGGGCTTTGCCTATGGTGCAGTCTATATAGGATGTCCTCAGCTCTATTAAGGCTGACATCAACATCTGGGTCAGCCTGATAACCAATATTGGCAATTTGCCCCGCGGCATCAATAAGGCGTCGCATCATCGATAGCCGGTGAACAATTTGAGCATAGTGTTCAATATCAAGAGACGTAGGTACTATAGATACTAGATGACTTAGATAAGCAGCACCGCCACACGCCTCCAGTTTTTTCCGTCGGTCTAGCTCTTGGGCTACCGTTATCTGGTTTATCGCTTGGTCATGTTGGTAAAGCGATAGGCATGCATCATAAAGTGATTGAGTGTGTTCGCCGTAGAAATGTTCTTTTTCAAGGAAGGTGGCAATTTTATAGATTGCCGTGCCATCTATCAGCAGTGAGCCGATTACTGCTTCCTCAGCGTCAATATCATGTGGCGGTAATTTCTCGCCATTCATTCTGCTAAGTCTTCTCCTCTTTCTCCTGAGGCTTCTTCTTTTCCTTCGGAGGCTTCTTCTCTTTTTCCTGAGGCTTCTTCTTTTCCTTCGGAAGCTTCTTCTCTTTTTCCTGAGGCTTCTTCTTTTCCTTCGGAGGCTTCTCCTCTTTCTCCTGAGTCTTCTCCTCTTCAGTCACGGTAACCCTTATTTTGGGTATAATGTCTTTAGCCAGTCTAATGGCTACCTCATAGCTACCGAGTTGACGGATAGGCTCGTCCAACTCTATCTTTCTTTTGTCAATAACTAGCCCAGCGGTATTGTTTAGCTCAGAAGCAATATCGGCACTGGTGATTGAGCCATAAAGTCGGTCTTTGGTTCCAACTCGAGCCTTGAGGTTGACCTCCTTCCCTTCTAGCTGATGAGCCAGCTCAATCAATTCTGCGTTTACCCGGGCTTTCGTTTTGTTCCCTGTTTCTATCTGACCCATCGCCCGAGAGTCGGCTAACAAAGCTAGTTTTTTAGGGATGAGGAAGTTCCTGCCATAGCCATCGGCTACCTCTTTTATCTCACCGGCTCTAGCCACATTGGGCACATCTTGCAGGAAAATGACCTTCATAATTTCTCCCTTAGCCTAATTATACTTCACTTGGTGGAGAAGTGAAAGGTTATTGAGAGATGAATTTTTCGGTATAGATGGCAGCGGTAGCGCCATCCCCAGCGGCGGTTATTGCCTGCCGGGCGGAGTCGCGGCGTATATCGCCAGCAGCGAAAATACCAGGTATTTCGGTCTCCATCCTCTCGTTAGTGGCGATGTAGCCAGCAGCATCAAGAGGTAAAACGCCTTTGAGGTAGTCTGTGCTAGGTGTAAGACCAATAGATATGAAGACCCCAGATACATCCAGGGTAGATTTCTCCCCGGTTATCACTTGGCGGAGCTTTAGCCGCTTAACTGTATCTTTGCCCTCAATTTCCTCGACTACGGTATTCCACAGGAATTCTATTTTGTGTTCAGAGAAGACTTTCTCCTGTAGAATGTGGGTGGCGCGGAGCTGATTACGACGGTGTATCACTGTGACCTTGGAGGCAAACTTGGTAAGGTGGAGGGCTTCAGTAATTGCCACATCGCCACCACCAACTACAGCTACAGGCTGCTCTTTGAAGAAGAAGGCATCACAAGTAGCGCAATAGGATACCCCTTTACCAGTAAATTCCTCTTCCCCTGGTATGCCCAATTTGCGCCGTTCTGAGCCGCTAGCTATAATAACAGCTTTAGCAGTAAAGTTGCCCTTGGTGGTCATTACCACCTTTTTCTCTCTTTGAAACTCAATGCCAGTAACCTCAGCTATAATAGTGTTCAGCCCATATTTGGTTGCCTGCTGATGCATCGATTGCCCCAGCTCAAGGCCAGAAATACCTTCAACAAAGCCAGGGTAGTTCGCCACCAGCTCGGCATCTGCTATCTGACCACCCACCAATCCCTTTTCTATGAGCAGGCTATTGAGCCCGGCTCTTGAAGCGTAAAGTCCGGCGGTAAGTCCAGCAGGACCACCGCCAATAATAATTATCTCATATTCATTATTCATGGCTTAATCCAGAACAGCATCCAGACTTCGCTTCAGCTCCGCTTTGGGTTTAAAGCCCACTATCTGTGAGACTGGCTTTCCATTTTTAAAGATAATAAGATTAGGAATTGCCATTATACCGTATTTGGCGGCAGTTTTTGCATTCTGGTCAACATCCAACTTAGCAATAGTTATTCTGCCGGCGTATTCCTCAGCCAGCTCCTCTAGCACTGGCGCAGTCATAATACAAGGTCGGCACCAGGGTGCCCAGAAGTCAACTAGCACCGGCATCTTAGCCTGTAGCACCATTTGGTCGAAGGTGCTATCATCTATGGTAATCGGTTTGTTCATAGTTTTCCTCTCTAATCATTTGGCAGATGTCCTGTTCTACCGTTTGTTTGGCTAAACCTATAGCATTGCTGATAGCCTTAGCTTGGCTGCGTCCATGGGCTACAATGACATTTCCATTTACTCCCAGGAGACATGCCCCCCCGTATTCTCTATAGTCCACCCTTCTAACCCAGGAGCCTAATCCTAGGTCGCGGAGAAGAGTTCGTCCTTGGAGGTGATAGGCAGCGGAAAAGACATGCCCTACCTGTCGCACTAGACCTATGAAAGTGTCACCTAACCCTTCGATAGTCTTGAGCACTATATTCCCGGTGAAGCCATCGGTAACGATGACATCGGCTGTTGTCTTTGATATGTCTTGCCCTTCTATGCTGCCCATAAAGTTTAAATCGGTCTTCTTGAGGAGACTATAGCTTTCTTGAATCAGACGATTGCCTTTCGTTTCCTCTTCGCCATTGCTGAGCAAGCGAATACGCGGAGAGCTGATGTCCAGGAGGTGTTTAACGTAGGTTGTGCCTAAGCGAGCAAATTGGACTAAGTAGCTTGGTCGGCAATCGGCATTGGCACCAGCATCAATGAGGAGGGTAGGGGTAGATGGGGTGATATCAAGGAAACTGCCCAAGGCGGGGCGCTCAATGCCTTTTATCTTTCCCAGGCTGAGGAGGCTAGCACATAATACTGCCCCGGTGTTGCCTGCGGAGACAAAGGCCGAGGCTTTACCATCTCTTACTAGATTAATGCCTACCACTATTGAGGAGTTTGGCTTGCTGCGGACTGCCTTCAGAGGTGGCTCATGAGGCTCAATAACCTGGTTTGCTTCAATGATACTGAGGTTCAATTTATTTAAATAGCGACCTGCCAGCACATGGAGTATGGCTTTGCTGCCCACCAGTGCAATATCAACATCGTATTCCTGAGCTGCTTTTATAGCTCCTTTCACTATTTCATGGGGAGCATACTCCCCGCCAGCAGCATCAATGGCAATTATCATCTTCTTTTCCACTCAAAAATTTTAGCTAGTTGGGCTTCTTTCCCACAGGTCACAGCGACCTCCCCACCGGGCGAGAACCTGACCATTAAGCGAAAGCTGGGCAATCTCACACAGGCTGGGGCAGGCTTGGCATTCAAATGAGGAGGTATGATACTTTATCTCACTTATGCCAAATCCCTTGAACTTGCTTCCCTCGTGACTGTGTGCCATCTCTTCGTGCACCAGTAGGGCGGCACCTATTGCCCCCATCACCTCATGGTGTGGCGGGACAATCACCTCGCTGCCAAGCTCTTCTTGAATTGCCTTCACTATGCCTTGGTTAAAGGCAACACCGCCCTGAAATATTATGGGGGATTGAATATCTTTGCCTAAGCCAACATTGTTAAGGTAATTGCGCACTAGTGCCTGGCATAGACCATATAGAATATCCTCAATTCGATGCCCCATTTGTTGTTTGTGTATCATATCTGATTCAGCAAAAACGGTGCATCGCCCGGCGATACGTACCGGTGTCGTGCTATCCAGTGCCCGCTGGCTGAATTCCTTGATGCTCATATTGAGGCGCAGTGCCTGATGGTCAAGGAAGCTGCCGGTGCCGGCAGCACATACGGTATTCATACCGAAGTCGGTCACTATCCCGTCTCTAATAATGATAATCTTACTATCTTGCCCTCCGATTTCGATGATGGTTTGCCCTTCGGGGAAATAGCGCAGGGCACCTACAGCATGGCTGGTAATCTCATTCTTGACCAAATCAGCACCCATGATAACCCCGGCCAGGTAGCGAGCGCTCCCTGTGGTAGCCACACCACGGATGTCCACACCTTTAGGCAGTTGCTGTTTGATTTGTTTCAGCCCCTGCTGTACCATATCGATGGGCTTACCTTCCGTCGGTAAGTAAACGTGGGTAACCAGCTCATCACTCTCGTTTAGCACAGCAAATTTGGTGGTTACTGAGCCAACATCAATGCCCAGATAGGCTTCCATGCTCTCTCCTTAGGCTGTTACTTTGTGCCCGTCGCCTGTGTTCTAGCAGGTCGACGAACGCTTCCAGTCTGGTTAACATGCCTGGCTTGGCTATTTGCTCATCACAAAGTATGGTTAGAACTGGAATATTCTCCTTGGTCGACGGCATGATATTTTGGGCTACTATCTCTGGCATACAGGTGAATGGAGCGAGGTGGATTAAACCATCGTACTCCGTAGCGTGGAGCACCTTTTCCCCTACTGATTCCCAACCATCGCCGCCGATATCCCGCTTAAGATAGGGTAAAGCTGCCTTATGAATCCTGTCCTTCTCATTCATGCCCAGGGGATTGAGAAATAGGCTGAATTTAGTCCACTCTGAAACAAATGTTGTCCGTCTTACCTCTACCCCCAGCTTACCCAGCTCGCTCTCCACATCTAGATTGGAAAAGGGCTCCAGTAATACATAGAACTCTCCAATTATGCCCACTACCAGTGGTTGAGCCTTGCTGACCTTAGTTACCTGGTTGAGCTGGTCAATGCAGTTAATCTGCACCTTCTTCAGGGTATTATAATCATCAGCCTGGTCAATAGCCTTAATCGCTTTAGCAAATAGCTTATTTGCCGTCCCCTTTATCCGCTCTACAGGACGTATCTTTTGCACTGCTCGTTCTATCCTATCCATGGCATTTAATTTAGCTAGACCAAAGCGGAAGGCTGATATAATCTTAGACCAAGGAGCATTGTTTGACAAGCGCTTAATCATTTCAAGTAAGCCGAAAAGCTTTCGCTGTGAAACCCCTACAGAGACCATTGCGATGTTATACCCCAGGTCATGAAGAATCTGTTCCTGCGTTTTAGCATAGTAGCCCAAGCGACATATGCCAGAGCCGGCAGGCATGAGTAAAGTATCTGCCCCAAGCTCGGTGGCTTCAATCAGGTTGCCCAGAGTTAGCTTGAATGGGATACACATCCCTTCTGGGGAGTGCCTGACCCCCAGCGATAGAGTGCGTTGGTTATTGAGCGGTGGTATTACAAAGTCAATATTTAGCCTTTGGAATAAAGCTTTAAAAGGTATATATAGATTACCCATATGGGGCATGCCTATACGCATACTTCTACCTGACTCCTCTTCCTTCTCTGTATCATATCAAGGAAGGCTTCTAGTCGGGTAACTACCCCTGCTTCGGCGGTATGTTCCTCCAGGGTAAGGCTCATAAAGGCGGTAGTCCTCAGCCTAGCCGCCCGCCGATGCACCATGTCCATCATTAATGAATCTGGTCCGCAGCCAAAGGCCATTATGCCAATGACACCACCAACCCCGCTTTCTAGGTAATGACCTCCAGCCCCCACCACCTCTTCTTCATACGTCCAGTAAGACCTGCCTACTAATCTAGTTGTAGCCAGTTTAAGCTCCTCAGCGGTGAGCATCTCCGGCATTAATACCTTATAGTGAGCCTTCTCCAATCGGTGGATAAGGCGATGGTTTATATGTTCATCATAGAGGAGATAGGGGTGACCAACGACGGCAATGGCGGCTTGAGTTTGAGTGGGGCTGCTGGGGGGTATTTCTGGTTTTGCCTCACTTTTATTTGATATTCTCTCTATCGCCTGTGGTGGGGTTAAGCCATGGATTGACATTAGCTGTCTATATTTCAGGTGGGCTTGCCAGGCAGCGATACCGGCTTGCCTCACCTTAAATGGATTCCAGGTAAAACGTCGACCTAGTTTATAGATAGCCCGATATAACTCGCGCTTCCCCTTGTTAATATCTATATCTATATCGAAGATAGGGGGAGATTCGGGGATAACTGCTTTAGTCATATCAGGTAAGCCGAGAAACTTGGAACAGTTATAAATCTTGGTTTTCACACTGCAAATAGCAGGAATAAAGATATAATCGCACTCCCCTATCAGAGCCAGAACATGCCCGCAGAAGACCTTTACCGGCAAACAGGTATCAGCCACTACTCGAGATGAGCCCGAAGATAGTATAGCCTGGGTGGTTAGTGGTGAGACCACCACCTCTGCCCCCAGTTCCTCAAAGAAGGTCTTCCACATAGGGTAATATTGGTAGTAGAGCAGAGCTCTGGGGATACCTACCTTAATCATTTACCTTGCCAAATTCCTGTTTAATCCTGATAACTATTTCAGGATTGGCTGTTAGGTCGACCACCGTCATAGCTAGAGCCTTGGCGCCGTCAAGGAGACCGCGGATACCTGCCTCAGAGGCAGCCGCCGAGGCAAACTCTGGAGAATGTACTACTACCTCCACCGGGGCTATGGCTACAGTAGGATGAATGCTGGGCACTATCTGGCTGACATTTCCCATATCGGTGCTACCAACCCCTTTATTGGGGTCAGAGAGCTGCATCTTGCGTCCCAGGGATTGCATATTCTGTCTGAATAGTCTGGCTAGGGTTAGATTATTACGCAGGGGGGCATAGTGTACCTTTCCCCACCGGTATTCCAGACGGGCACCACTAGCTATGGCAGCTCCAATGAAGCAATTTAGAACCTTCTCTTTCAGTCCTTCTAGATAGGCATCATCCTTGGCACGCACCAGGAAGGTTCCGGCACTGTGAGCTGGGACAATATTAGCTGCTTTACCACCATCGGTAATAATCCCGTGGATGCGAGCCTTATCCTTAATGTGTTGCCTGAGTGAATTGATGGCGGCGAATGACTGAATCATTGCTTCTAAGGCGTTGATGCCTGCCTCTGGTCGAGTTGCGGCATGAGCCGCTTTGCCAAAGAACTCAACCTCTAAACCTATGCAAGCCAGGGCTTGGGTAGTAGCGGTATCATGTACCCCTGGGTGCACCATCATGGCCATGTCTATGTTATCAAAGGCTCCTCGTTCCGCCATTATTACCTTTCCTCCGTATAGCTCCTCAGCCGGGGTGCCGATAACAAGGATGCTACCCCCGAATCGGTCGATAGCTGGTTTAGAAGCTACTGCAGCACCAACGGCGCAGCCCGCTATTAGATTATGACCACAGGCATGCCCAAGCTCAGGTAGGGCATCATACTCAGCCAAAATTGCGATAGCTGGTTTCCCTTGTCTGTAGCTTCCTCTGAAAGCTGTCGGTAGCTCACAGATGCCCCGCTCTATAGAGAAGCCATTTTCCTCTAGGTATTGGGTTAGCCAAGCTGCTGCCTTGACCTCTTGGAAGCCTAGCTCAGGGCTAGAGTGGATTTTTAGTCCCAACTCGCGAAGTTGGTCGTGGCAAGCTTCTACTTCTTCTATGACCGAAGCCTTTAATTCTTCTATATCTGAACTCCTCACTATTCTGAGGACTGCCTTCTATATTTACTGCTGATTATTATACCTTAGTGCCGATAGAATTTCTAGGCGTTGACACCCTCGTCTATTTGTGGACGAGCACATTGCGAGGTAACGAAGCAAACAGCTGAAGCAATCTCAGGCAAGGGGGATAACCATGGGATTGCCACGCCTTCGGCTCACAATGACAAGGCAAGGGAACGATGTATCACTAATCATGTGAACGAGTGCACCTAATTTACAGCTGCTCAAACTTATGCTATAATCGGTTGATTTATAGTATAGTTAATGTTTGCTAAAATAACTATGAATACGGGGATATAATTTGGACAAAGAGAAAAAGACAGAAATCATAAATAAATTTGGACTCCATGAAGGAGACCAAGGCTCGACCGAAGTTCAGGTAGCCCTGCTTACAGAAAGGATTAACCAATTGACGGGGCATATGATGGCTAATCGGCATGATTACCACACACAACGGGGGCTGCTTAAGCTGGTGGGGCGAAGAAGAAGGCTACTAGCCTACCTGAGCAGAGAGGATGTTGGTCGATATCACAGCCTAATTGGCAGGCTCGGGCTACGCAAGTAAAGCCTTCAGCAGGGAGGGGTTATTGATATCATCTAATTCTTTTGAGCGTGAGGTTGGCGGCAGAAGGCTCATTGTAGACACAGGAAAGCTCGCAGGACAGGCGAGCGGAGCGGTAACCATCCGCTATGGAGATACCGTAGTTCTGGTTACTGTTTGCACCGGCGATGAACCTCGCCAGGGGATAGATTTTGTGCCACTAACCGTTGACTATGAAGAAAGGCTTTATGCTGCCGGTAAAATTCCGGGCGGCTTTATCAGAAGGGAGGGACGCCCCACCCAAGAGGCAACTCTAGCTAGCCGACTTACCGACCGCCCACTGCGTCCGCTTTTACCTAAGGGATGGCGTAATGAGATTCAGCTTGTAATTACCGTCCTTTCCGCTGACCAAGAAAATGACCCGGACATCCTAGCAGTTATCGGTAGCTCAGCTGCCCTATCAATCTCACAAATACCATTTGATGGTCCAGTGAGTGCGGTTCATGTAGGCTATATTAACGGCGAGCTCATATTAAATCCAACCTTAGTCCAGCTTGGAAACAGCCAGCTTGACCTGGTTGTGGTTAGCACCAAGCAAGCAATAGTAATGGTAGAGGCAGGAGCCAAAGAGGTTTCGGAAGATATTGTTCTACAGGCAATAGAATTTGGTCACCAGGCAAACCAAGGTATTATTGAGCTCCAAGAACAGCTCCAGCAGGCTTGTGGCAGACCTAAGGTAGAAGCCCCTGTAAGCGAGGTTAACCCCGAGGTTATGACAGCAATCTCACCAATGGTCGATGGTAGGCTTGCCCAGGCCCTGAGCCAGCCAGAAAAGTTACAGCGCGAACAGGCGCTCAGCAACCTAAAGAGTGAGCTTGTGGAAAGCTTAGGTGAGTCATTCCCTGAGGAAGACATAATCGCCGCTTTCGAGACAAAGGTCAGAGCTGAAATAAGAGGCAACCTCCTTGACAAGGCAAAGCGTATTGATGGTCGTGGTCTGACCGATATCCGACCCATCAGTTGTGAAATAGGACTTCTTCCCCGTACCCATGGCTCAGCCCTGTTTACTAGGGGCCAGACTCAAGTTCTAACAATCACCACCTTGGGCTCTACTCGGAAAGAGCAACCGCTTGACGGATTAGGTCTGGAGGAGACCAAACGCTTTATCCACCACTACAATTTCCCTCCCTTCTCCAGTGGCGAGGTGAAACGCATAGGAACACCCGGTCGCCGTGAAATTGGACATGGTGCTCTAGTGGAGCGGGCTATTGCCCCGGTGCTGCCCAAGGACGAGGACTTCCCTTACACCATTCGCCTCGTTTCAGAGATTCTCAGCTCCAGTGGCAGTACCTCTATGGCTAGCGTTTGCGCTTCATCACTATCCCTGATGGATGCCGGAATACCTACCAAGGCAGCAGTAGCCGGGGTGGCTATGGGCTTGGTCACTGGTGAAAAGGGCAACTATGCTATTTTAACTGACATTGAGGGTATAGAGGATGCCTATGGGGATATGGACTTTAAGGTGGCTGGGACGGCTAAGGGCATCACTGCAATACAGCTAGATATCAAGCTCAAAGGCATAAGCACAGAAATTCTGGGAAAGGCGCTGAATCAAGCCCACCAGGCTCGTCTGTCCATTCTGGAAACAATGCAGCAGACCATCAGCTCTAGTCGACCTGAAATCAGCCGCTATGCGCCACGAATGCATAAAATAATGATTAACCCTGATAAAATTGGTGCTGTCATCGGCACGGGAGGCAAAACAATCAGGGCAATTGCTAGTGAAACCAAAACCACCATTGATGTTGACAATGACGGTACGGTGGTTATTGGCTCACCTGATGAGGAAGCAGCCCGCAGAGCCATTGAAATCATAGAAGGTCTAACTAAAGAAGTAGAAGTGGGCGGTACCTATACTGGGAAAGTAACGCGCCTGCTGAACTTCGGTGCTATGGTAGAAATTCTTCCCGGCAAAGAAGGATTGGTTCACATCAGCGAACTAGCTGAATATCGGGTAGCCAAAGTCGAGGATATAGTTAAACTCGGCGATGAGGTTACGGTTAAGGTAATTAACATCGATGAGCTTGGTAGGGTAAACCTATCACGACGGGCTGTGTTTGAAAAGCTGTCTCAAGTGCCCGGGGCTAAGGTAAATGATTCACTATCTAAAGACTACCCATTTAAGAAGCAGCATGAGGTCCGCTCTCCCAGAAATAAACAGGGTTACTATAATAAAAGGCCTAGGTGATGAAGGCAATAAGGGTAGTAGTTCATGGTGCATCGGGCAGAATGGGGCAAGAGGTGGTTAATACCCTGTGCCATGAGCCCAACATGCAAATAGTAGGTGCTGTAGACTTAAAGGCTGCTGAGGATTACCTGCCTTTGCCCGATGGCTCTGGCACTGTGCCCTTTTCCCCAAAGCTGGGTTACATCCTCACCAATTGCCAGCCAGATGTATTGGTAGATTTCACCACTGCTCAAGCCACCATGCCAGCAGTGCGCGTGACAGCCGAACAGGGTGTTAACTTGGTCATAGGAACTACCGGCTTAACCGCCGACGACATCAATGAAATTGACCGCCTGGCAGAAGCCCACCAGGTAGGTGCTGTAGTAGCTCCAAACTTTGCTCTAGGCGCAGTGCTAATGATACACCTCGCTAAGGTAGCTGCCAAATACCTTGACTATGCCGAAATTATAGAACTACACCACCACTTGAAAGCTGATGCTCCTTCAGGAACTGCCTTAGCTACAGCCAAAGCAATGGCATCAGCCAGAGGCAAACCATTCTCTACCCCACAACAAGGGAAGACCTCAGATAGCCGGGGAGAGCAAATTGAAGGTATTACCATTCATAGTGTGCGTCTACCCGGTCTCCTGGCACACCAAGAGGTGCTCCTGGGAGGACCAGGACAAACACTGAGCATTCGGCACGACACCATCAGTCGAGAGTGTTATATGCCAGGCGTTATGCTAGCCATTAAGGAAGTAGCTAAACACAAAGGGCTAGTCTATGGTCTAGATACTCTGCTCAGTTTATAGGAAGAGGCGATGAGGAAGTATAGAGTAGCTATCGTTGGTGCCACCGGGCTGGTAGGACAGGAATTCATTAAGGTATTAGAGCAACGCAACTTCCCTATGGACTCAATTCATCTTCTAGCCTCAGACCGCTCAGCAGGCAAGAAGCTGTTTGTTAGTCACCGCGAGATTGTGGTCAAAGAGACTGCTCCCGAGTCCTTTAAAGAAATAGATATCGCCCTCTTCTCGGCAGGGGCTGAGACCAGTCGCTACTTTGCTCCTATAGCTGCCCAATCAGGAGCCGTAGTTGTTGATAATAGCTCGGCATTTAGAATGGACCCGAGGGTCCCCTTGGTGGTACCTGAGGTCAACCCCGAAGACATTAAATGGCATAAGGGGATTATAGCTAACCCAAATTGCTCCACCATACAAATGGTAGTAGCTCTATACCCCCTGCATAGGGTTAATCCCATCAAGCGCATTATTGCTGCTACCTACCAGGCAGTATCAGGCACTGGCTCAGCAGCAGTAGAGGAGCTAACAGAACAAGCCAAGCAGGTATTGGAGGGACAGACCACTGTCCCCCATGTTTACCCTCACCAGATAGCCTTTAATCTACTACCAGAGATAGATGTTTTCCTGGATAACGACTATACTAAAGAAGAGTGGAAGATGGTGGAGGAAACAAGGAAGATAATGCATGATGATATTGCCATTTCGGCTACCTGTGTCCGAGTCCCGGTATTTATAGGACACAGCGAGGCGCTCCATATAGAATTCTCCCAGCCTATGTCTCCCGATAAGGCACGACGTATCCTTGCCGAGGCTCCAGGGGTCAAGATATTAGATGACCCAGCTATCAGCCTTTATCCCCAGCCCTGGTCAGCAGCTGGCACCGACGAAGTCTTTGTTGGACGTATTCACCGAGATGCCTCTCACTCATGTGGTTTAGTTATGTGGGTTGTCGCTGACAATATGCGTAAAGGAGCTGCTCTAAATGCGGTCCAAATTGCTGAAGAGATGATTAAAAGGGATTGGATACATCCCGGGAGTTAGGGGAATGAAACAACTGGGGCGATTGCTCACAGCTATGGTAACCCCCTTCAATGAAGCGGGGATGGTTGATTATGAGCAGACCAAGAGATTAGCTCAAGCCCTGCTCAATTCAGGTAGCGAAGGATTGGTAGTCTCAGGCACCACGGGTGAATCTCCCACACTTAGCCGTGAGGAGAAGCTGCGCCTGTTTGCCGAGGTCAAATCGGCAGTAGGCGAAAAGGGAACAGTAATAGCTGGCACCGGTAGCAATAACACGGCGCAGAGCCTAGAGCTGACCAAAGAGGCAGAGCGAATTGGGGTTGATGCCTGCCTATTAGTAGTCCCCTACTATAACAAACCTGCTCAGGAAGGCTTATACCAACACTTCAAAACTATCGCTCAGGGGACTAATCTACCCTGCATCCTTTATAATGTGCCGTCACGCACCGTTACCAGCCTTTCAGCCGATACAGCTATCAAGCTAAGTCACATAGACAACATCATCGGAGTAAAGGAAGCCAGTGGTAATTTGGGTCAGATTTCCAAGATTATCGGCGAGGCAAGAGAAGATTTCCTCGTCTGGAGCGGCAATGATAGCGATACCTTACCCATACTAGCCTTAGGAGGCTATGGTATCATTAGCGTTGCCTCGCATCTTGTTGGTAACCAAATCAAGGAGATGATTGACAGTATTGCTTCAGGTAAAATAGATGAGGCAGCCAGCATACACCGCCACCTACTACCCCTCATCGATGCCATGTTTGTTGTCTCCAACCCTATTCCTGTTAAATATGCCCTTAACCATGTCGGCTTCAATGTAGGTAAGCCACGCCTTCCTCTCACTGAGCCTGATGAAAAATCAGCCACCCTCATTAAAGACACACTGAAAAGATACCAGATTGATTTACCTTTATGAGGGGGAATTGCTCCCTGCCGAGATGATTTCCGCTATCAGCGAACTTCAAGTAGTTATTTATAAGATAGGTGCTTTTAAGATGGTCTGCTCTCGTCCTGCCCCCACTGAGATAAGTTTCACCGGGCAAGAAATGAGCTCTTCCAGTCTAGTTAAATATTGGCGAGCCTCAAGTGGTAACTGGTCGTATTCACGAATATCGGAGGTCGGAGCTTGCCACCCAGGTAACTCTTCATAGATAGGTTGACATCTGGCTAGGGCAGCAACGCTGCCGGGGAAATAATCAATAACCTGCCCATCCAGTTCGTAGCCTGCACATATCTTCAGACGAGGCAAGACATCAAGGATATCAAGACGAGTAATTGCCGCCCCGGTAAAGCCGTTAATTCGGCTGGCGAAGCGACCGGCAACAGCATCAAACCAGCCACAGCGGCGTGGTCGGCCAGTAGTAGTGCCATATTCATGAGCCCGTTCCCGAATTAGGTCGCCGGTTTTATCATTCAGTTCGGTAGGCATCGGACCACCGCCCACCCTGGTGCAGTAAGCCTTGAACACACCTAAAATATGACCCATCCTAGTAGGGCTCAGACCAGCACCCAAGCAACCTCCCCCTGCCAGGGGTGAGGATGAGGTAGTATAGGGATAAGTGCCGAAATCGGGGTCAAGTAAAGCCCCTTGAGCCCCCTCCAACAGGACCAGCTCTCCCCTGCTTAATGCCTCCTCCAGCATTATAACTGTCTCCCGAATATAAGAAGCCAGACGCTCTCCGTACTGGCAATACTGACCATACACTTCATCCAATGATAGAGGGCTAACCCCATAAATTTTGGTCAAAATGATATTCTTGTAGTCAAGTATAGAACGAAGTCGCTCTAGCAGCGCCTCTTTATCTAAAAGGTCGCCAGTCCTAATGCCCAACCTGGCTGCCTTATCGGCAAAGGCAGGACCTACACCCCTGCGTGTTGTGCCCAGTGCCTTGTCACCTCGCGCTTCCTCCTCCAAACCATCAAGGAGAATATGATACGGCATAATCAAGTGAGCCCGGTCACTGATAAATAACCTAGAGGTATCCACGCCACGCTGGTTAAGCTGGTCTATCTCACCAATGAGCACGCTAGGGTTAATCACCACTCCATTACCAATAATGCAAACAACCTGCGAAGAAAAAATGCCAGAGGGAACAAGGTGCAACCCAAACTCACCATAGGGATTAACAACAGAATGCCCGGCATTATCACCACCAGAAAAACGGACTACCACCCTTGCTTTCTGAGCAAGCAGGTCAACCACCTTGCCCTTCCCCTCATCTCCCCACTGAGCCCCAATAATAGCAATAACCGGCATTATTTCTCCCTCTGAGTTAATATCTCAACTGAGAAGGCTATTCTTCCTCCATATACTTCTTACCCCAGCGGTGAAGCAAAAAGCCGCCACCGACAATCTCAACCACAACACCAATCAATACTACCGGTAACCAGCCCATAATTTTGAAAACTATCCCCAGTATAATCCACAGCACCACCAGCACCGTCAGTCCAGTAAGGCTTTGTTCAAATAACTTGTCGCTCACTAAAATTACCTCCCAGTCTAAAAATAAGCTTTTCGCTCCTATGAAAGAGTAATGCAAGCCCCTGTTATTTCTCAGTTGTTATTATCTTCTTCTCCCGGTTAAGAGTTTCCTCAATCTCCTATTCGTACCACCATTTCAGGTGCACACTGTAACTTCCGGTCCGGAGCCCCTTAACCTAAAAACAGAGCGCAATCCACCTTTAGTGGATTCGCTAAGCGAAATAAAAGGCGGCCCGGGCCTTTTTCTGGTTATTGTAGGCAGTAATATATGGTCGTTTTTCCTTAAGTACATGGTATACGACTTTGAGTAGCCATCTCGCTGTTGCCGTCTTTGCTACGTTCGCCCTTTTCTTTGCTCTCAAAGTTTCCAAACGTTCCTTTATTTCAGCATCACCATACGACGCCGGCAGTGCAGCTTCCACTAAAGCCCACCTTAGCCACCGGTTACCTTCTGATGTAATCTTCCCGTGATATGTTTTCCCACCCGATGAATGAGTGGAGGGCACCAATCCCGCGTAGGAACATAGCTTGGAGGGAGAACGAAAACGCTCAATGCCATCTATTTCAGTACTGATAAGTGTCGCCAGGGTTACCCCTATGCCTGGGATAGTGGTAAGGAGCTGGGCATCCCTGTCTTTCTCGTATATTTCCTTCACCATATCATTAGTAATTGATATTTCCTGGTTAATAGCTTCCATGACTCGCAAGTGTGATTCAACCAGTTTCTTGTCCTCATCCCTCGCCCATTCCAGAGAGGTAAGCCATTTCATGCCTTTCTTAGAGAACAGGTTTATGGGTTTTGCCTTAAGTACGTCTGGCGGTAATAGCTGGCTATCTACCGAGTCATGTATTCTGCACTTGACCCGTGTTCTCATCACTACCATGAAAGCCCTGTGTCTGATTACCCTTTGCTTAACTCTATTCTGCGCTTTCCTTAGATGGGCTTGGGGGATAAGGTCAGCCATCAGTAGTCGAGCTAGCGTCCGGGAATCAATAGCGTCGGTCTTTATTTTAGCTGAGGCAATGGCCTTTACCTTTAGTGGATGAGCTAATATTATCTCTTCTACAAGATCCTCGGACAGCTCATATGTCCGGGACCAGTCCCGGCATGACTCTATGACCATTCTGGT
>Ga0209986_10001300_pt1 | contig 24014 bp, 35 predicted proteins | sample BlataG_FD_183168 | JGI IMG/M metagenome (GOLD analysis project Ga0209986, IMG submission 183168) | Deep subsurface microbial communities from Black Sea to uncover new lineages of life (NeLLi) - Black_00105 metaG (SPAdes) (version 2) | ecosystem: Environmental > Aquatic > Marine > Oceanic >... | reverse complement strand
GCCCTGGATTTAGTCTTTATAATTATTTACAGGCAGGCCTTAAAACTTATGATCACCACGTAAAATTTTTATTTTCAATTTTGAGTGAAATTGAACTTTTAACTATTTTCTTGGAAAGAACGTTCCATAAAATTCTTACTGATAAAGGTATTCCCTATAGAATTCGTACTAAAAAATTATTTAAACTGCAAGTTGATTTTGATTACGAAGAAGAGATTATGAGATACTGGAACAACATAAAAATTGAACTTTATAAAAACAATATTGAATTTGAATCTCATGAAAACGAACCTGGTAATATGACAGATACTCTAGAAATAGTAAGAATAATAAGTAGACATATCGCATTGCATCCTGTTGACATGTATTTATACGCTTTGGGGATATTTGAAAGATGTGATGAGATATATACTCGTGACAGTGAATTTAAAAAAGTGATTAATAACATTTACCACAAAAATGAAGGCTGGCGGACTTCTAACAAGAATATACAAGAAGATTTAAGAAAATACGCCTTTTCTTTCGAAGAACAATTCGATAAGGAAGGAGAAATAAAATTACCTAAAGGCGTACCTACTAGGAGATCCTCACCATGTCCCCCACAACCTGGTCCCACCTAAGAAAAACCATAAAAGAATGCCCATATACCAACTGCCCCAGAAATGAAAATAAACTGCCTATATTGTTTGGGAGAGAGGAAACATCTTTATCTAAAATAAAATTTGTAGTGGTATCTCAAGAACCTGGAACTTCTTTAAAGAAAAAATTAGGTTCAGATGTCGAAGTCATGGAGAAACATCTAGTTGAAGATTGCTTAAATTCAAAATCAGGAGGATCATCGCCGATCAATAAAATGATCGAGATTTTTGGAAAAAATTTTAATCCTCTAACTGACGAGATTTACTGGACTCATGCACTCAAATGCGTACCAATGAAAAACGATACAGAAATCAGAAAAATTTGGAAAGAATGTGCTCCTTACTGTGTAAATCACTTCAAGAATGAATTAAGTTTAATCCCTCCAAAGAAACTGATAATAATCACATTTGGAAACTATGCGTTAGCTCTATGTAGACATGTTTTCGAAGATAAACTGTTAACTCATACAGGAGGCATCAAAAAGTATATTGAAACTATTAATCTTGAAAATAAGTTCATATTTGATGACAAAGAGATATATCTTTTTCCCTTTCTCCATCCATCGTACCGTAGTGCGCATGTAACCGAGAATCTTGAAAATAAAGAAAAAAAATTTATCAAAATGATTCAAAAGATCTAAAGAGGCGATTTTCTCCCCCACAACCTTTAAATAGTTGTAAACAATAATGTTTACAGTGATATCATGGTGCAAGTTCAGGTGAGAGTCCCGGAGGAAAAGATCAGAGAGATAGATAAGCTGGTAAAAGAAGGCGTATTTAAAAGCAGGAGCGATGCTATCAGGACGATGATAGAGTTGTATCAGGAGAGGAAAAAGATTAGAGAGTTCTATACAATGCTCAGAGAGCGAAGTAAAGAAGCAGAAGAACATCCGGAAGGCCTGATCCCTCTCGAGGATGTGTAAATGGGTTTTAGAGTTTTTCTCCATCCGAAGGTAAAGAAATTTGTGGATAAGCTGGATGAAGAAACAAAAGAGAAGATAAAAAATAAACTCAAAGATCTTAAAGAATATCCAGAGAAGAGGGGTGAACATTTAAAATACTCAGAGTTCTGGAAGTTGAGAATAGAGGATTACAGAGCAATTTATGAGATAAAAGTCAAGGAAAAAAAGGTAATAATTCTCTTTATTGGTCACAGGAAAAACGTATATGACGATTTTTCAAGATTGGTTTGATTACGAAAATCCCTTATTTGGAGAGGTAGCCCAACCGAAACCTTTATAAAGTGATATGTCAACAGACATGTCAGATGATATAATGAGAAGACCACCATTCAGAGGCATGTTCAAGCTCTTCGTGCTCCATTTCCTCAGAGAGGAACCTCTTCACGGGTACGCACTGATGGAAAAATTCGGGGAAGAGTTTCGAATGCCCAAGCCAAGCTCGAGCTTTGTGTATCCTGCATTAACACGGTTAGAACATTCAGGATTCATAGAAGTCCTCGATGAAGGCGAAAGAGAAAAGAAAACGTACAAAATGACAGTTAAGGGTGCAGAATACCTTAAAAAACACGAGAAAGAGCTGAATGAGATGCTCAAGAGATTCAGAATCTTTGCCGAACTTTCAGAACTCGGTGGAAACGAGATGATGGAAGCTCTCCATATCATGATGGATCGATTTGACGAGCTCAGTGACGAACAGAAGAAAAATCTGCACGTCACCTTAAAGAGCCATGCGGAGGAGATACGGAAGATCATCTACGGAGGTAAATAATATGGAAAACGCAATTGAAGTTGAGAAGATTGTTAAAAGATTTGGCGACTTCACGGCGATTGATGGAGTCAGCTTCAAAATTAAGAAAGGGGAGATTGTTGGATATCTTGGTCCAAATGGTTCTGGTAAAACAACCACAATAAAGCTACTCACTAATTTACTCACCCCAGCATCTGGACATGCCTATATCAATGGTATTGATGTTAATAAAAAACCTACGGAGGCACTATTATCTGTTGGAGCGTTAATTGAAGTTCCAGGAATCTATGATTATCTTACTCCTCACGAGATGCTAACATATTTCGGAAAAATCTATAAAATGGATAAAAGAGAAATAAATCAGAGAATTAAAGAAGTTTTGAGGGTAGTTAAACTATCTGATTGGGAAAATAAGAAGATAGGTTCATTCAGCACAGGTATGCAGAGAAGATTAACAATAGCAAACACGATATTGCATAATCCAGATATACTAATTCTTGATGAACCAGTCATCGGCTTAGATCCAAAGGGAATAAAAGATGTAAGAGATTTGATAAAACAGTTCAAAAGTGAAGGCATAACGGTTTTTTTAAGTTCACATTTACTGCATGAGGTTAGTGATACCTGTGATCGTGTTATATTTTTGGATGGTGGTAAAGTTGTTACTCAGGGTTCTATTGATGAAATTATGAATAGAATAACAGTCGAAACAATTGAAGTGAAATTTTTAAATCCCCTCTCAAAAGAAGACATTAAAAAAATAAGGAGTATAGAAGGTATACATAATCCAGAAATAGGGGATAGTATCATTAAAATAAATTTTGATGGAAAGCCAGAAACTAGTTCCAAAATACTGATTGAATTGGTTGAGCATGGATTTAAGGTGATTTCATATGCTCCTCAAAAGAGGGAACTGGAGGATTTCTACATATCTATAATGAATGATGAAAGAGGGGTGATTTAAATGGCTACTGCAGATGATTTTAAACATATGTATCTCTCAGTAAGATTTGAATTTTTAAAACATTTTAGACGGAGAAGAATTCTTATCACCGTTGTATTGGCAGCCTTACTCCCTCTTATTTTTTATATAGTGCCTCCGCTATTAGATCAGGATTATACGGATGCTGCTAATGATTTTGCAGCTAGCAATCTCGGGTTTATCACTCTCTTGATAATAATCTCTGGAGCAATATTTGCAGGAGATTCTATTTCAGGAGAATTTGAGAAAAAAACTGGGTTGTTATTATTCCCGACGCCTCAGCGAAAAACGAGTATCTTTACAGGTAAGTATATTGCTTCTGTAATTGCCACATGGTTGATTGTTACATTATTTTACTTAGTTACAGTTATAGAGATAGTTTCAATATATGGTGTATCAGAGATCTCTGTAGAAGTAATTCAATCATTTTTAATTGCCCTACTCTACTCCACTAGCGTGGTTAGTGTAATTTTCCTCTTCAGCAGCATTATGAAACGAACAATAACGTCCACACTTATTGGTTTCTTCTTTTTAATGATGATACTCCCGATCATAACTGGCGTTTTAATGGTCGCAGAAGTAGACCCATGGTTTGTCGTGACTCATTCAGCGGATTTAATCACCGATGGATTGGGAAGTGGAGGCGGTTTTGTACATGTTAGAGGCCAAGGTCCAATTGAGTTCACAATCTTTGAACCAGATTTATACACTGGAATAGGTGTTATGGCAGCTTATGCGATTATCTTATTTTTGATAGGCTTGGTATTTGCAAATAGGAGAAGGATGGAATAATGTATTCGGGTGTCATTATGAAAGAAGCAATGAGAAAAGCATGTGAATTTTTAAGGAATTTAGTTGGTTACTCTTAGGAGTTGCACTCTATCTCTTTGAAAGGGCCACGATTGAGTGAACTCTTTTTTCTTTTTATGGTATGTATTTCCACAAAAAGGTAATCGCTTTCCCTCTAACTATTGTCAGTAAAGAGTGCTAGAGATGGGCCCAATATCCACGGGTATCATGAGAACGCATGGTCTGAGGATTCTTTCGCAGGCGTAAAAAATCATCAAAAGGTTTATATTAAATAATACTGGGAACTTTTAAAATAAAAAATAAAGGTGTTTCCCATGTCAGAAGATAAAATAGTAGCGTTCTGCGGACTCGTATGCAACGAGTGTCCCGCGTTTATCGCCAAGCGAACGAATGATGATGAAGTGAGAAAAAAGGCCGTTGATGCGTGGTCATCGGAGGATTTTCCTCTTAAAATAGGAGATATCAACTGCGATGGATGTATTGATGGGAAAGAGCTATTCAAACACTGTACTATGTGTGACGTACGAAAATGCGGTCTGGAAAAAGGTGTTAAAAACTGTGCGTACTGTGCAGAGTATTCCTGCAAACAACTTGAGGAACTCTGGAATTTCTTACAGTCTTCTAAAGCGAAGGATATGCTGAATGAGATACGAAAAACGCTGTAAGTTATTGATTTTTTTGATACTAAGCGAAAATTAAAGAGTGAAAAAAAGGGATGCAGAAACCATAATTCGTGTGCTAGTGGAAAAAAACTGATTAGAAGACACAAAGATTTATTAGGAGAGATGACTTGGTGGTAGTTATGAGGGAATCAGAGATAATTGAGGAATTAAAAGTTATAAAGAAAGATTTGAGATATATAAAAGAGCATATGGTTGATGTAGATATGGTACTTACATCAGGTGAAGAGAAGGTATTGAAGGAAAGTATAGAGGAATTTAAAAAAGGGGAGACGATAAAGTTAAAAGATTTGGGAAGGGAGAATGAGTGAATTTTGAAGTTCATCTAAGTAGTAAGGCAACTAAATTTCTCAAAAATACTGATAAATAGCTTTACAATCGTATAATAAACAAACTCAAGAAGTTGTCAGAAGATCCATTTCCGCAAGATGCCAAAAGAGTGGTGGGGCAAAAAGAGAAGGTCTTCAGGGTGAGAGTAGGAGATTATAGGATTCTTTATGTTGTTTATCTGGACAAAAATGCAGTATTAGTGGCAGACGTTGATAAAAGGGAAAGAATATACAGACAATAAGTCACATATGAAAAAATAGTTAAGTATAGAAAAATCACATATCCCCTTAAGACAATATTGGATATGAACGAATTGGATGTAATGACCTATAAGAGTTAGGTTAGAAAGGTGTGTCTACTATGGAAAATTATTCATTTAGAAAAAATCTGAGCTACATGAAGATGGCATTTTCTAAACCGAAGCTACTTCTTGATCTTTTTCTCAAAGAAACTTCCTCCCTTTACAGTATTGTTCCCCTCGTTATGTTTACAGTTTTTTATGAAATCTTGTACGTGTTGGATTATCTTTTTAAAGCCCCTGATGTTATTCCTCCAATTGCACAGGTTTTGCAGATACCCGATGTTCAGTACAATCTCTATCAAATATTTCTTTTTCCTGTCGTTCACATTGCAGATTTTTTTATTTTCGGTGGGGTAATTTATGCTGTATCAAGATTTTTGCGGCTTTATAAGGTCGATACTGTAAAAACGATTCTTTTCTTTATGTTCATTTTTAATACAATCGGTCTTTTATCGGTTGTCGTAGATTCTCTGAGTTTCATATGGAAATCAGAATTCTTTATCTATGTTCACCCGATTACCGGCATAATATTTTTTATTTATCTCATGGAGTTTATTCATAAGCACGCTGAGGTGAATAGGTGGAAATCGCTAGTTCTTTGCGTAACGAGTTTAACTATAACTTTACCTTTTCGCATCATATTTCTTGGATAATCGCTCTTTTTTATTATTGATATTTCTTGTATCGTGTAACTTCATCTCTTCCACCACAGGGAAATATATACGAAAAAATAGTTAAGCACAGGGAATTATATATCTTCATGGGCAACGATATCTAACGGTGTTGGATACAAACGAGTTATATGCCATGAGGAGAAAGAAACATGAATAACGAATTAAACTTCAGAGTCATCCTCACCATTGTGTTTATCTTGATGGCTTTCATTAGGATATACTATTATCGAAAAGTTCGACAATCGGGCGAAAGCGTCTCAATAGAAAAGGAAGCTAGAGAGCGAGAAGGTAAATTAAGCATGATATTACGGCTCACTCTGTTCTTCTCCATGATCCCTCTTCTAATGCTTTATGTAATCAGCCCCCATTGGATGACGTGGTTTATGCTTCCATTTCCCACATGGTTGCGTTGGATCGGGGTAGGCTTGGGAATAGTAAGTCTTCTCTTGCTAGTCTGGGTCCAGCAGAGTCTCGGTAAGCACTGGTCCACGGATCTGCAACTAAGGAAACAGCATATATTGGTTACAAGTGGGCCGTATCGTTGGGTCAGACATCCAATGTACACAACGATCTTTACATTGTTGATCGCTTTTTCTCTCTTGTCAGCCAATTGGTTGATCGTGCTGCCGTGCATCGTGGGTTTCATTGTAATCTATGTGCGGATCGGCAAAGAAGAAATAATGATGATAGAGCAATTCGGTGACGAGTACCGTGATTATATGAAGCATACTGGACGTTTGCTGCCGCGCTTAATTCGCTGAGACGGATTGGAAAACAAAAAAAATAAAAAAAGAAAAACGTTTTATTCAGGCAACTCATCCAGAACGTGCTTCATGCTTTGCACGTATTCTTTGAACGCAGTTCGTCCTGCATCAGTAAGACTGAGCATCGTATGGGGTTTTTTGTCTACAAACTCTTTCTTGATTTCAATGTAGCCCGCAGCTTCCAGCTTGCTCAAATGCGAGGATAGATTTCCTGATGTCAATCCCGTCTGTCGCATCAAAAACAGGAAATCCGCACTTTCCACTACGTAGAGATGTGCGAGGATCGTGAGCCGGGATGGTTCGTGGATTATTCTGTCGATCTCGGCAATGGAGTGGAACTCGTCTTCTTTAGTCATTGGATACCTCCTCCGGCAGAGGATACTTACGCAGGAAGCGGATTAGCAAGACCATTCCAATGGCTACCATGACAGCTGCTGAAACGAAAAATATGCTGAGACTGATACCAGCAAAGTCTGTATGTTTTAACATCATACGAGCAGGATGGGGTATCGCATACAACACACCGTATAAATATAGGCGGTTAAAATCCAAAAGGTATGCTGCCAAGCTGAAACCGATTATGAACACCCCAATCCAAACAAGTATGGGAATGGATATACCCTTTGCCAATTCAGGCGAAATGATTGATGTTGCGACCAGAATGCCTATAATTAAACCCAATATTAACACGATAAATAATATTGCCTGCATCTTCTTCAGTTTAGCTTTCCGCTTCGGGCCGAATTTGACAACGCCCATCCGTGGGATAGCGATGTATTTCTTACCTACAAAAAGGAATATCATGGCAGGGAGCATTGTAGATATGATCCAATATTCCGAGAGCCCCATGCCGATATCTTCAAGCAATGGGGCAAGGCCCATTCCAAGTATCAAAAGACCTAGGAAGATATCCCAGATACCATCCTCGAAATAGGACGTCCAAACTTTTTTTTCGATTTCTTTCAAATCAATATTTTGTGTCATTTTTGATCACCTTTATCTAACATAATGTGTTTGTCCTTTAAAAAGCTTTACATTGCAAAGTAGTTTGTAATGATCAATACACAAATTAACATACGATTTAATAAAGAGAAATACCAACCAAAAATATTATAAAATCTGCAGTTCTTTAAAGAATATAGAAGTGAGACACATGAAAAAAATAGATCTCAAAAAAGAACTCAAACATCTGTACAATCCCTCTACGAAAGAAATCTCGATTGTTGATGTTCCAAGAATGAATTTTCTTATGATAGACGGTAAAGGCGACCCGAATACGTCGCATGAATATAAAGAAGCGATAGAAGCACTGTACGCAGTATCGTATTCTCTTAAATTCATGATAAAAAAAGGAGAGACAGCAATAGATTACGTCGTCATGCCCCTTGAAGGTCTCTGGTGGACAGATGATATGGCCCAATTCTCTACGGAAAACAAGGGTATATGGAAATGGACGGCGATGATTATGCAGCCAGAGTACGTGATAAAAGATCTTGTAACCAAAGCGTTTGAACAAGTTGAAAAGAAGAAAAATCCTCCTGCTCTTTCTAAAATGAGATTCGAAAGTTTCCATGAGGGGGTATCAACTCAGATAATGCACATCGGCCCATATTCTGCTGAAGGTCCAACTATCAAGAAACTTCATAGTTTCATTAAAGAAAAGGGGTATGAATTTGACGGATTGGTACAAAAACATCATGAGATATATCTGAGTGATCCTCGTAGAACGGCACCAGAAAAGATGAAAACGATCATAAGGCAACCTATGGAATGACAGGTAAAGTCCATTGTATAATACGTGTCACAGGGTAAAAAACGTGTTGATAAAGTCTTTAGCAGCATGAGATACCATCAAAGTAAATAAGGCGTTGGCCATTTTGAGAAACATGATCCAAAAAGCACCAATTAGCGAGATCTCAGATTGCAGAAATATCTTTATGGTGATTCTCATGGAGTATTAGCTTCCTTCGGACGTATAATAGACGAAATGAAAGATTAGATTGAAAAAACTTTTTGGTAATAGGTATGAAAAAGTAGACAAAATCCGACAATAATAGAAAACTATTTAAATACATAAGATCATAAAAGATCGAGGAAGTTGGAAATCAACTTTTTTAAACTCCCACACCCCCATCCAACTTCCTCACTTTTTTCAATAAGTTAATATAATTCTATTAGCAAAATTGATAAAAGTGATTCGAGTGATAAGTGTAAGTTCCTTAAGAGAAAAAGCAAAGCAACTTAAAATTGACGTATACGCTCTTTATTTAGCCTATAAAGATCCAAGAGTCCCCTGGCATGCAAAGATCTTTATAGCTTTAATTGTTGGATACGCTTTGAGCCCCATAGATCTGATCCCTGATTTTATACCTGTTTTAGGTTATCTTGATGATTTAATTATTATACCCGCAGGTATTTTCCTATCCTTAAAAATGATTCCGAAAGAAGTTTTAGAAGAGTGTAGAGACAAAGCCAAATCCAGAAGTGGTGAAAAACCGAGAAACTGGACTGCAGCTTTTATTATAGTTTTAATTTGGTTGCTGTTAGTATATTTGTTTTTAAGATTTGTTTTACGAATTATTTCTTAAAATTTCCACATACATGAACGTTTATATCACTATACAATCTTCAAAATTTCTAAAATGTTTATCTTTAGAGATCAACTTTTGATTTACTGATCTTGCACTTGCTAGAATAATCCCATCTATAATCCCGAAAGTTTTTTCATTTTGCTTTGTTCTAAAAGTTATCTCTGCAGCATTATGGCATATTTCTGGAGTTAATTCGACTACATTAGCAATTTTTTCAATTTTTTCTTTCCAGAGTTCAAAATCTTTTTTATTTCTTTTACACCATACAGCAGTTTCAGCATATGTCAGAATAGAAATGAAAATATCTTCTCCTTTTATGGATTCTAAGATCTTACTTCCTTTTTCTGTGCCGAGGAATAACTCTATTACTGCACTGGTGTCTAAAAACATTAAAATTCCCTATTCCCATGATCTTCCCTTATAAACTCTTTTCCACCTTTGAAAAGGCCAAAAGTTTCCTTTAAAGCTCTCTGGCGATCAGAATTTATAATCGATATCTTTATCTGCTGTCCTTCTTTCAGTTTCTTTTTTCTGACTGCCTCTTTTGGAATCAATGCCCACAGGGAGTTTCCAATCTTTGTTATTTTTGTTTCAATTATATCTGACATATTGATCACTACAAATAGTTAAACAGTTTAACTATAAAAATCTTTTCTTCGTATCACTCATACTGGGTAAGCACGATTATATTTTTATCAGGATGAGCATTACAGCAGTTCTGCCTCCCCAGCCCTGAGTTTTGGGCTCTGTAATGAACTCTACGCCTTTATATTTTAATTTTCTATACGTTTCATCCAGGTTTTCGACAGCAAGATAAATTACAGAAACCACTGTAGGAATGTCTTTTAGTTTTCCCGAGAGTCTGAGCAAACACGGCGAACAGCTCTTGCATAGTTCTCCTTTTTTACCTTCTTTTGTGCCGCTTACTGCAAGCGCAAACATTGTTCCTTCTATATCAAAAGATGTCCATACGGGATGCTCATAACTCTTTTTAAGTCCAAGTAGTTCTTCATAAAAAGCTACAGATCTTTTCATATCTGAAACAGGAATTTCTATACAACCGATCTTTTTAATCATATACTTTCTTTGTATTTATTTTATTTATGTTTTTTTCATAAATCTTTATCCTAACTGTTTTACCAATACTTCTTTCCCTCAAGAAACTTCAATTCCTTGCTTTTTGATCTTTCTCAGGTTTTTAATGTGTGCGTCTCCATGAATAGGCTCTAAGAACTCTAACTTTTTGCACGTTTCGAATTCTTCGCATTCCCAGCATCCTTCATATCCTTTTTTCTGGCAGCATTTTCTGATTTTACAAAAGGGTGGACCTCCTCCACCTTTACATGCTTTTTTACATCTTAATCTGACCATCGCTCCCAAAACTTCATAACACTCCTGATACTTATCAAATTCCTTGAAATATTTGGATAATCCCTGGGATACGCGATCGAATTTCGCCTCTCTTAATTTTTTCCTTAAATCTCTAGCCAAGTCAGCAATTTCGCCCTTGTGATTAATGCACTCTCCACAGTACAGACCGCAGTATGCGATTAAATCTTTTTCTTCATCCACGTACATCACCTCCATTATCGGATGTAAAAACCAGTTCCCTGATTATTTCCTTTACTATCTTTGCCTTTGATTTTATATCAGACTTTTCTATTCTTTCACTCTCAAATTTCTCTTCTGCTTTCTCTATTGCTTTCTTTATTAGTTTAACAGGTAGATTAGTGCACGATTTGCAATAAGAACTCATCGATCTGCCTTCATTATAGTTCTCAAGCATTTTTTCTAGCAACAATCTTCTCTCTACTTGTTCTTTTAACCAATCTTCGACTCCCTCTCTTCTAATTCTTTCTAGACTCTCTCTAGGAATCTTCCAATCTTCTGGGTATTTGGCCCATCTTCTCTTGTATCTTTCACAGGGATATTCATCGCATTCTATACAGGTAATCAATCCTTTTTTTATTACACAACATTTGTAAATGCTGCACCAGTCATGCTGCTCGCCTAATCTACATCCAATGCATCTGCTCGGTGCTTTCGACTGGTATTTTGTACATAATCCGCAGTATATACCGCAACAGCCGATTAAATTTTCATCTTGTTCATTCATTTTATCTCACCCTTTCTAAAAGAATACATTTTATCATACTTATCGACACTATATTTTTTAATAAATTCATTGGCTTTTTTTCTTATGTTCTTTACATAATTCTTATCACAGTATTTTGTTTGATAAAGTCCCTCATATTTTGGGATTAAATTTGGATCATAGCTTTTCAGGAACTCCATAAATCTACCCCCTGCCTCCTCACGGAAGTTGAGCATGTCCACAATAACGTAATCTGCTCCTGACTCTGCTGTGGTCTTTATTAGTTCCTCTATATCTTTTTCATGATCAGAGATATATGGCAACAGAGGAATCGCTGTAACGCCAACGGATATCCCTTCTTCATGAAGCTCTTTAATCACATCAAGCCTCCTTTCTGCACTTGGAGCCCTTGGCTCAATCCTCTTTCTCAAATCTTCGTTTAAAGTGGACAGAGTGATAACGACATTTAGGAAACCCGTCTGTGAAATTTCTGTGAGTATGTCCAGATCCCTTAATATCAACGCAGATTTCGTGGTAAGTATTAGAGGATTATTGTGTTTTAAAAATATCTTCAATACCTCTCTAGTAATTTTAAATTTACTTTCAGCTGGTTGATAAGGATCTGTAACAGTTGCTAGGTTAACCGTCATTTTCCTCCATTTTTCTCCGAAGAACTCCCTGTCGAGGGCTTCTGCCGCGTTATCTTTAACAATAATTTTATGGGCAAATTCTCCAGTTTGGAGCCCGAGATATTCATGAGTATATCTTGCATTGCAGTAAACACAGTTGTGTTCGCATCCTCTATATGTATTAGCCCCCCATCTGAACGGTAAAAACCAAACATTGATGTAATGAAGCATCTTTTTAATTTGAGTATGCTCATAAATGACTTTCTTTGGTTCCTCCATAACTTCGCTCACTTTATCTACCTTCCTCCTTCTCTATCCTTTTAACAATTTTTCGTAATAAGATGAATTTCCAGTTTCGAGTATTTCAAGTATAATGCCTTCCGTTGTTCTGCCGACTCCCTTCAGTTTTCGCAGCTCTCCTTTCATAGTCGATAACGGCTCTTTTAATTTAGAGATTGAATAAGCGGCGTAACCATAAGGCGATCTTTTTCCTTCCAGTTTCAAAAGATAATCTATATGTTCTAGTATAACGATCACTAGATCGTTTTCACTCAATATATCTTTAAAAAGGGCATACGGGATGCGTTTGGGTATCTTATATTTTTTCGCAATCCTATTAAATGTTAGGTTTATTGAGTCATAATATTCTCCTGATGCCTGTCCCCATTTGTCTCCTGTATATATTTTTTGATACCCTGTAATGAGGTCTGGATAATGCTCTTTAAGCACATTGAAAAAGTAATCTTTTTGCCTCCCATCTTTCAGCGTCATCCCTCCGAAGATCACAAAATCCAAACCAACTTCAGTCGCTTTTTTTACACTTTCTTCCATCAATTCTAGTTTATCTGTTATGAAGGGAATCACAGGAAGTAAAAACATACCGCATGGAATGCCTTCACTCTTAAAAAGAGCAAGCGTTTTCAATCGCTCGCTTGGAGAGGGAACACCAGGTTCAAAGATAGAGCTTATCTCGTCGTCAACAGACGAAAAACTGAAACTTACAATTGCTCTATTCTGCCCGTTGATTTTTTTTAGAATATCGATATCTCGTTCGATAAGTGTAGATTTCGTGAGCATGTGCACGGGAAAATTGTGTTCATACATAAGCTCGAGGGCTTTTCGAGTTAATTGATACTTCTTCTCAATTGGTTGATAGCTGTCACCGACGCCGCCGCCCACCATGATAAAACTTCGCTTCAAGGGAGTACGTTTTCTTTTCGGGTCTAATTCTCGACGCAAAACATCTATAGCATTTACTTTTACGGTAACATCTTTCCCAAACTCTCCCCCAACCTGATATTTTTCTGATCGTCCATCACAATAGACGCAATTATGGGCACACCCTCTGTAGAAGTTCATCCCGTACTGAGAGACAAACCACGAATCAATTTTTTTGTGCTTGCGCAATATAGATTTTGCTTCAATTTCTCTGATAGTCATCTCTTTTATATCTCCTTTTTTTATATTTATATTCATCTATTTTTAATATATCCATCACTTTAATGGGATCTTTTTTTACGAGGTTTCTGCACGCCCTATACGCTATCCAGTAGGAGTTTTTATCCCCGCTGTCTACCAGTACCCTGACTAAGCCATAAACAAGATCCGGGAGTTTTCTCGCCAGATCGCTCAGATTATTCCCTACAGAAGTACGCGGATACGGTGAACTCTCTTTGAACATGTTTTTAAGGATAGATAATGGATAATCCGGATTTTTATAGAACCATCTATTCTCCTGTACGGGGCGTAACGTTTCACTGACGAAACGACGTATATTAGCATCTTTAGATTTTACAAGTTGCAATAAATACTCTTTCATTGGGATACATTTTTATAATTTTTCGAAAAAACATTTGAGCCATCTCACGCAGATCAAAATTGGAAGAAACAGCAGCGGATTCAAAGTAAGGAAGCACTTTTTCATAATCGTCAAGTCCATAGAAGGACAGTATCCCCAGTGAAACACCTTTGCTTTTGAAATCGTTACCATTATAGAATATGTTAGATGCAGTCTCATATACCGGTACATTTAGCTCTGTGAATCGAGTATATAGATATTCACTCAATACTTTAACTGTATGAACTATTCCGTACGAGATGCGTTTATTGTCAGGAATGTTGGCATACAGAGCATCGATGATCTGAGGGATAGCTTCTATCGTGGAATCATATTCTTTCTCTTGAATTTTTTTTATGATCTGAGTCTGTATCTTTTTCTCTATTTCGTCGTTCATTATCTTCATTGACTTTCACTTCTTCCTTAACTTCAATTCAACTCCCTCTTTAGAAGCCATTTCATTGAGAATTTTTTTAAGGTTTTTAGCTCTTATTTTAATATTGTCTGATTTTTCTACATTATTTAACGATTTTTCTAGGCTTTCTATAGTGAGTAGAGTTGCAGCAAGACAGTAAAAACTTTTTGACCTCCCTTCATCATAATCATTGAGCATTGTTTCCAGCAGTTTAATCCGTTTTTTTTGCTGTTCTATAAATTTCTCTATGCCATTTTCTTTTATAAAATCCAAATTAAAGACAGTTTTTCTGTGAGTTATGAATGAATCATAGGAGTTTTCACCTTCAGATTCAAATTTCGGGCATGGAAATTCAGGACAATCGGCACAAACTTCAAGATTCTTTTTCTTCACACAACACGTTACAAAAGAACAGGAGGGATGTTTACTAAAAAAATCAGGACCGCAACACCCTGGACATCTTGAAGGACCTTGAGTATAATATCTCGGGCACAGTCCACAATCTAATCCGCATGCGCCTATAGTTGGATATTTTTTTGTAGGATTGGTCATTTTACGGCACTTCCAGGGCATCTATCTCTCATTTTACATTTTGCACATGCTCTTTTTCTACTTATCGTCCCGCTGTACATCGAGACTGCAAGGAGCAAGACCAATACTAAAACCTTTTCATAAGAAAAGCTTAAAAGCGATACAACAAGGCAAACTATAGGAACGAGTGTTAGAAAACCGTAAGCCATTGGAGCAATTTTTATACCAGTGCAGTTATCGAAACTTTCTTCCTCTTTTTTAAAAAATAGAGCAGATAGTTTTCCCCATCCCATAGAACACCATTTATCATAATAATAACAGTGTGTGCATACCAATTTTCTCAGAACAACGTAAACCATCCCAATCGCAAAGAGAAGATAGATCAATGCAATGATCGAGTTCAAAAAGAAACATGCTAAGGTTCCCAGAGAAATCCACAAAACCATAAAAAAGTTTCCTATTAAAACATCTGTTTTTGAATACATAACATACCAACTTTTGATAAACTTTATACTTTTATGAAAGTTAACTTTATAAACTTTTTGTTTTAAAAGTATTTATGGATGTTAGAAAATCTGTTATTGAGGATTTTGAGGGGATGGTGCAGGGAGTGGGATATGATCAGGTTTATGGCAGAATCTTTGGGATATTATGGGTATCGGATAAAGAAAAATCCCTGGATGAGATATGTAAAGAGAGTAGTTATGCATTATCAACTGTCAGCATTGTTCTAAAGGAGATGTGGAAGTTCGGGATAGTTAAAAGGATAAAAAGAAAAGGTGACAGAAAGATTTATTACAAAACAGATTTAACGATATCGGATCTCTTTAACGTCTTTTTATCAAAACTTTTTTTAGAGGGATTGTATCATATGCAGGAAAGGGAAAATGATCTCAAGGGTCTTGAATTGAAAGACAAAGATAAAATAATCGTTGATAAATACTTGAGAGAAATGAAAGAATTCAGAAAAATGCTTGAAGAGATATCACTTCTCAGGTGATTCTTTTTTCTTGGTCTCAGAGATCTTTATTTCTATCTTTACAGGAATGAGTGGAGGTTTAAACTTCATTTCTTTTGGAGAATCTAAAGAAAGTAACTCAGATACCCCTTTTTCTAAAACTGCAATACGTTTTTTTATTATCTCCAGAGGAGAGACTGCATTGTAAATATATGGATTTCTTCCGGCATTTTCCGTCTCCATTTTCTCTCTTTCAAGTACTCCTTCCTTTACCATCTCTGTAAGTACCTCTCTTACGGTAGTGGGATAGAGTCCTGCTTCTTCCACGATCTCTTTTGCAGTCGCTCTCTTTTTTTTCAATAGATATAGATAAACTTTTGATTTTGCCTCCCCAATATTCAGCCATCTCAATGTTTCCGTCAAAAAGCTTTCTTTCTCTTTATCTTTTTTCAATTCTTTTATCTCTTCTTTTAATTTTTCTATCTCTTTTTTATAATCCTCTTCCATAGTTTAACCTTTATTTAGTTTTCCATTCTTTTATAAGTGAAAAAAAAGCAATCTTATCTGTAATCTCTATGTTTTTTATTCTCAACATATTTAAAAATTTAGAGTTTGCATTAAATCCAATTTTTACAATTTCTTTACCCTTCAATTTTACAGTCAAAGTCTTTTTCATTCTATTCAGTTCTTCTGCAAATTTCTCAATTCTTTTATAGAAGTTTTTAATATCTTTTTTCTTTGCAAACTTCTCTATAAGCTTAAGATCCCAGATATCTACTATTATATCATTCCTGCTCATATTGATCGAGTTTTTTGCTATACCAATCTCCAGGGATCCGTCCTTTACCAGTTCTAAGATATCCATAAGCAACTTCATCACCAAAAATAAAAGAGAGATTTATTCTCTCTTTTTCAAAGGCGAAAAAGATATTGTAGTCTCGCCATCAATAGTTAGTTTATCGAACTTTATCCTTATTTCTACCTCTCTTTCTCCAACCAACTGAGTGATTTCTTCTATCCTCGCCTTCGGAAGAATCTTCTCCCTGGCTTCGACAATGAGATCTACGATCTCTTCAATCTTTTCTTTGGAGATCTCTGGTAGTTTCGGTTTGAGTTCTTTTAAAGTTTTCAATGCCTTTTCTAAGTTTTCTATGGTTTCTTTGTCTACCATAGCTTTCACTTCTATACTTTTTCCTCCTTCTTTAATTTCTGTTTCTGCCTTTACCATATTTTCACCTCTTTTTCAATAGGATAATCCTATTATTTTGTCGTCGACATAAGGTATTAATTTCAGTCTTTATAAATCTTTCTATTGTGTCGGCGACTTAAGGTAAAAATTATATAAAAATTGTCAGAGATAGACAACATCCCTGCACTATTTCCACCATTTCTTTTTCAGAGGCATGGCAAGAATTTCCCTGATTTCCAGTCTTTTGTTTTCGTCTTCATCAAATATCTCCTTAGTAGTAGTTGCTCTGGCAATTATTGCAGTATCTGCGCCCTTAGCGGTTCCGCCTACGCCGATGACATCTTCGTAAAGGTTAACCTCTCCTTTATCGGCAGCAATCAGAATAACTTCAACAGCGACCTTGAATCCCTGTCCAAATGTACGGAAGCTCTCTCTCACGTCATCCATTCCCTTCGTATGGAGAGGTAGATGTGTTTTCTCAACAGCTTTGCCGCCAAGTTCGATAATTTGCTGTTTATGCGCAGGCTGCATTTCTTCATATGTGACAGCGATAACGTTTGCAAGGTCTTTAAGCGCCTTTGAAAATTTAACTCCGGTTTCACCAGAAGAGCTCGCCACGATAACTGTTTTAACGTTGCCTTTCTCCACTCTCTTTTTTACAATCTCTATAGTTCTCTCCATGTTTTGAGAACCATAATTCGTGAAATATTCAATTATGTTCATTTCTTATTCCTCCGTTTCTGCACTAAGAATCTGATGGGCCTTCTTCAGCTGGTCGATTATGGGTATTTTTTGAGGACACTTTTTTTCACATTCGCCGCATTCTATGTAGGCGGTCGCATTTTTACCCGGTGGCCAGTCTTTCTTGCCAAGCCAAGAATACCATATTTTAGGTTCTTCTTTTTGACCATATATCTGATGACGAATTAAGAAGGTAAAAATATACCGTATGTTCACATCGTTCGGGCAGGGCATACAGTACCCGCATCCTGTACAGACCAGATCCGTTAATTCTTTGAATTTCTTTGCAATGTTCTGAATACGTTCTTTTTCGTCACCTACTAACTTATTGTAATCTTCTCTTGAGACGAGATTAAGGTTATCAACGAGCATTTCTTCTGATCCCATACCCGAAAGGGCCACCGAGACATTTGGATTACTTAAGACAAATTTGAGGGCAAGATCCACGAAATTCTCTCTACCTTCGCTGATCCATTGCTGCATCGATTCTGGGGGATCACCAGCTAGTCTGCCACCACCTACGGATCCCATTATTGCGACTCCTAAACCTTTTTCGGCAGCGTATTTGATCATTTCCTCGTTAACCTGGTCAACTATATTGTACTGGACAAGCATTACCTCGAAATGTCCTGTGTCTATAATTTCTTTAAGGACTTCTGGTTTGTCATGAAATGAAAATCCTATGTGTTTGATCTTTCCTGCTTCTTTTGCTGCCTTTGCTCTTTCTATGAGGTTCATTCCTAATACTTTTTCTTTGAATGTTTTCTCGTTAAGCGCATGGAAAAGATAAATATCGAGATAGTCTACATTGAGCTTTTTTAGCTGCTCGTCAAGATATTTATCGTAATCTTCTGGTTTAGTAAATAACTCCTCAATTCCTACTGGACACTTAGTTACTAGAGTTACTTTTTCGCGATAACCATCTTTTAAAGCCAGTCCGACAACTATTTCGCTTTCTTTATCGTGATACGGATAAGCTGTATCGATGTAGTTGATCCCTGAATCAATTCCTTTTCTTATTAACCTGATTGCCTCTTTGCGATCAATTGCTTCTTCTCCAGGTTTGAGCGTGGGAAGCCTCATGCATCCAAACCCTAAAGCCGAAACTTTAATTCCTGTTTTTCCCAGTGTTCTGTAATGCATACCCTTTCACCTTATTATTTACTTAATGTAATCCTCCTTGAATTAAGAAATGTGTTATCTCTCTTTTGAAACTAATTTTTTTAGTGTTTGTTCTTAAACACATTTTCTTCCTCACAAATAGGAGTTTATACGTCAATGACAAGATATATCAATCATAGTAAGTGGATATATTAATTTTTCGGTATTGGCAAGTCGAAAACAGAAATTCACCTCAGATGAACAACATCTCCCGCATTTATCTTTTTTCCGTTATCCAGAATTAAAAAGCCGTTTTCGTCTATGTCTATCGCTTTCCCGGAAAGAGTTTCAGGTATTGTTTCTACTATAATATTTTTGCCCAACGTACAGGAATTTTGCTTCCATTCTTCAATTATCTTAGAAAATTCTCTTTTTTCGTATAAACTGTAATAATATCTCATGTTATTTATTAAAACATCCAGAACTTCTTCCAAATTGAATCTTTTTTTAGTTTCCACAGACATGGAGGTCCAGTTTTCCGTATTCATCTTTGATATATTGACGTTCAATCCTATTCCTATTATGACATTTTCAGAGATCTTTTCAAGAAGGATTCCGCAGATCTTTTTTTCGGATACTAAAAGATCGTTAGGCCATTTTAATTTTGAATCTATCCCAAAATTTTTGAGCGTCTCCAAGACAGCCAAACCCATATCTAACGATAGCAAAGAAGAAAAGAATTCAGGCTTAAGTATTACAGAGGCCCATAACCCCCCCTCAGGTGATTCCCATTTCCTGTTTAGTCTCCCCCTACCACTTCTCTGTTTTTTTGCCAATATTATTGTAAAATTTTCACTTTTTGAAGCAATCTTTTTTGCATACTCATTTGTGGATTCTACTGTATCAAGTTTTATTATTTTCATTTTTGTATGGAATGCATAAAAGCCCCGATAGCAGTAGTAGCAGCTACTATTTTAGCTTTAGATCCTGTCTTTCTCGTCTCTTCTGCATATTTTTTGACTTCTTCAAGGATATTATATCTCGGAATGAAATGTGTTGTATAATCTCCTTTAATGAATTTTTCATGATTCATTACCACTTCATGGAAAGGAATATTCGTTTTCACACCCGAGATCTGATATTCCCAGAGTGCCCTTTTCATTCTTATTATCGCTTCATTTCTGTTACTTCCCAAAACAATGAGCTTGGATATCATCGGATCATAAGTGGATGGGATTGTAAATCCCTGATAAACTCCAGAATCAACTCTGATACCCGGACCTCCAGGTTCTGCGTAGTGCACAATTTTTCCTGGTGCAGGCGTAAAATTATTTAAGGGATCCTCAGCATTTATTCTGCATTCCATGGCATGTCCTCTTCCTATCACATCTTTTTGTTCATAACTGAGTTCCTGTCCCGAAGCTATTCTTATCTGTTCTTTTGCCAAGTCAATACCTGTAATTATCTCAGTTATAGGATGTTCTACCTGCAATCTCGTGTTCATCTCCAGGAAATAGAAATCTCCCTCGGAGTACATGAATTCTACAGTTCCCGCATTAACATATTTTGCAGCTTTAGTTGCTCTGACAGCTATTTCTCCGATTTCTGCCCTTTTTTCGTCGGTTACAACGACGGAAGGTGTTTCTTCTATAAGCTTCTGGTGTCTCCTCTGAACAGAGCATTCTCGTTCTCGCACGTGGATAACATTGCCATGTTTATCAGCAAGAACCTGGAACTCTATGTGTCTCGGTTCCTCGAGATACTTTTCTATAAACACAGCATCGTTTCCAAAAGCTGATTTTGCGAGTCTCTGTGTCGATGCAAGAGCTTCTTCAAAATCCTTTTCGTTGTGCACTATCTTTATTCCTATACCTCCTCCTCCTGCAGACGCTTTTATCAAGACAGGATAACCACATTCTTTTGCCACGTCTTTTGCCTTTTCCACATCTTTGATCTCTCCTTTGCTGCCGGGAATTATAGGAACATCCGCTCTTTTCATTGTATTTCTTGCCACAATTTTACTGCCCATATCTATTATGGCTTGTTTTGTGGGTCCAATGAATTCTATTCCCTCCTTTTGACATCTTTCTGCAAAATTTGGATTCTCAGCTAAGAATCCGTAGCCCGGATGTATTGCCTCCGCTCCACTCTGATTAGCTATTTCAATTATTTTTTCTATGTTCAAATAAGACTTTAAGGGGGGTGCCGGGCCTAACAGATAGGATTCATCAGCATATTTTCTGAATAAGGCAGTTTTATCCACTTCACTGAATACTGCTACTGTTCCTATACCCATTTCTTTACATGCCCTCATAACTCTGATGGCTATCTCTCCCCTGTTTGCTACAAGGATTTTATTGAACATCTAATCACCGATAGCAAATAGTATGCTATCTGGAGAAACTTCTTCCCCTTCTTTTACGAATATATCTTTTATGACTCCAGACTTTGGAGATGTGATCTCATTTTCCATCTTCATAGCTTCTAAGAGTACTACTACATCTCCCTCTTTTACTTTATCCCCATTTTTTGCCTTTATTTTTAATATAGTTCCCTGCATCCCTGCTGGTACTCCTCCCTCTATTTTCTTTTTCTCAGGAGGTTTAGCAACTTCGTATCCTTTCGGTGTCAGTTTAACGTCATATATCTCTCCATCGACTTCCACATCGAACTCTGTCGGGATGGCACCTACGCCCTTGCTTCCGATACCTTCTATCTCCTCATCTGTAAGTTCGGGGAAGATGGATTTTATCAAAGCCCTGGAAAATGGATGAGTTACTGGCAATGGAAGTTCCTTTGAAGTAAACTCTATTTTTGCTTCTCCTTTTAAAAACTTAAGTCCTACTTCTGGATATATTGCATACGTCATTACATCTTCTTCCTTCTTTATAAGCCCCATATCTTCGAGCTCGTCTCTTCTTTTCTTATAGAGAGGTTTCAAAAGATCGGCGGGTCTACATGTTATAATCTGATCCTTCCAGTCTTTTCCCAGAACTAACTCCATAATCTCTGGTTTTATCTCTCCAGGAGGTTTTCCGTAGAGCCCTTTGCAGTAATCTTTTGTTTCTTTTGGTATCTTTTTGTATCTTCCGAACTTTACGTTCATTACCGCCTGGACACCTACTACCTGGCTTGTCGGCGTGACAAGAGGGGGATATCCAAGCTCGTCACGAACACGAGCCGTCTCATTCAGGACTTCAAAATATTTATCTCCAATCCCCTGCTGCTCTAATTGGAATATAAGATTGGAAAGCATACCTCCCGGTATTTGATGAACGGTAACAGAAGGATCTACCTTCAGGGCATTAAATCTGTGAAGATGTCTGTATTTGTCCCAGATCTTCACAAAATACCTTCTTATCTTTACCAATTCTACTAGATCATATCCTGTGTCCCATTCCGTTCCCTTTAAAGCTGCAACAATACTTTCTGTCGCGGGCTGGGCGGTACCTCCAGAGAGAGGAGACATTGCTGTATCAACTATATCCACTCCTGCTTCTATTGCCCTCATATACGCCATTCCTGTCATTCCACTTGTATAGTGTGAGTGCAAGTCTATGGGTACCTTTATTCCAGCATCTTTACAGCCTTTTATTATATCATAAGCTCTTTTTGGCGAGATCATACCAGCCATGTCCTTTATACATAAAGAGTCGCATCCCATCCTTTCTAACTCTTTGAACTTTTCGACGTATCGTTCTACTGTGTGTACAGGACTTATTGTGTAACATAAACATCCCTGTGCATGTGCCCCTATTTTCTTTGTAGTTTCGATAGGAACCTTCATATTCCTGAGATCGTTCAAGGCGTCAAATATTCTGAAGTAATCGCATCCGTTCTTTTTAGCAAGCTCGATAAATTTTATCACAATATCGTCAGGAAAGTTCCAGTATGCAACTATGTTCATGGCCCTCTCCAGCATCTGCATTGGTGTATTCGGCATTGCTTCTTTCAATTTATTCAGTCTTTCCCACGGATCTTCGTTTAAATATCTTATAGGAACGTCGAAGGTAGCTCCTCCCCAGACTTCCATAGAAAAAAAGCCTATTTTGTCCATTTTTTCTGCTATGGGCAGCATATCCTCTGTCCTCACTCGCGTAGCCAAAAGTGATTGATGTGCGTCTCTGAATGTTTGATCATGTATCTGTACCATGTAATCACCTTATAGTATGTAAAGTGATGAGATCACTATTTTAAAAATGTTTCGTTTGGAGTTTTTCTAAAGAAAAGTTTAAATATTCTCCAGTTAATTTTATTTATGGAACTGAAATTTATTGCGATAGCTCTTGCAATTCTTAATATACTTATATATCTCTCCTTAATAATGAGAATAAAAAAAAGAGGAGGTAAAGGTATCCCCAAAACTAAAAAATTAAAACTTAAAAAAATAGAACCTGTAATCGCTCCTCCCAAGAGTAAAGTTACATGGGATGAACCTATCATGGATGAGGATATAGACCTTTACTGGGAAGAAGCAGAAAAAGAAGAAAAAAAGATAGAAAAAAAAGAGGAAGAAAAAATAGAAGAAGTCATAGAAAATGATGAGGAAAGGAGGGTAAAATTATTGTGGGAAAGTTATATGAAAAAACTTGATAAATTCATAGAGAAGCTTGAAAAAGGAGGTCCTAAGAAGTATTTTGAGTATTATAAAGAGTATGAAAATTTAGATAAATTTTATTCCAGGTTTGTTTTTAACTTCGGTCTTTATTTGGATGAAATGGAAAAAAACAAAGCTTCGGGGAGACTTGGCTACTGCTCTACCCTTCTTAAAGAGATGTTGAGTGAGGTATGAAAAACTTTATATAATACCTCTTCCTTATACCCTTCGATGAAGAGGGAATGTCCAAACTGTAAAGCACAGGTAGAAAAAGATTGGGGTTTTTGTCCAAAATGCGGGGTAATGTTGGGTGCATATGAAGAAGTTTCAGGTTCCTATAAGCTCAAGGCACTCAATATTATGGACACTCCAAAAACGGGAGGAATAAGTATATACGTTAACTCTTACAATTCTGAAAAACCCGAGATCAGAGTTTCAGTG
>Ga0209986_10001299_pt1 | contig 24025 bp, 22 predicted proteins | sample BlataG_FD_183168 | JGI IMG/M metagenome (GOLD analysis project Ga0209986, IMG submission 183168) | Deep subsurface microbial communities from Black Sea to uncover new lineages of life (NeLLi) - Black_00105 metaG (SPAdes) (version 2) | ecosystem: Environmental > Aquatic > Marine > Oceanic >... | reverse complement strand
ACACAGTTGAGAGTCCAGGACGAACTATCAACGAGACCGACATTGTGCTCTTCGCTGGTCTCTCTGGTGATTACAACCCCCTTCACACTGACACCGAATACGCCAAGACGACGATTTATGGCGAGCGAATAGCCCATGGTTTGTTAGGACTTTCTATAGCTAGCGGTCTTGTCTGGCGGACCGGCCTCCTGGAGGGGACCGCGGAGGCAGTCACTGGAATAGACTGGAAATTCCGTGCCCCCATTCGTATTGGAGACACGATCAGATTTCGGGCGGAGATTCTTAATAAGAAGGAAATGCCCCGTCTGAACGGCGGTTTCGTCACCTTTTCCGCCACTCTCCTCAACCAAAAGGATGAGACTGTCCAGAAGGGAACATGGATGTTGTTGATCCGCTCCCGACCCCCGGGTTAGGAAGAATAAACATGAAATTACTCGAAGGAAAGACCGCACTTGTCTTTGGTATCGCTAACGACCACTCGATCGCGTGGGGAATCTCTCGGGCCATGCACGACCACGGCGCCCGACTGGCGTTCTCGTACTCCAGCCAGACCCTTGAGCGGCGAGTCCGCCCATTGGCTGAAGAGGTTGACGCCGTTTTTATCGAACTGTGCGACGTGAGTCAAGATGAAGACATCGAGGCTGTGTTCGCCAAAGCAGTAGATAAGTTGGGCACGATAGATATCCTGGTCCACTCCATCGCCTTTGCCAATCGCGAGGAACTCACCGGTCCGTTCTACGAGACCAGCCGTGAAGGATTCCGAATGGCGATGGATATCAGCGTTTATTCACTTGTCGCACTGGCGCGCGCTGCCCTTCCGCTGATGACCAAAGGGGGCTCGATATTGACATTGAGCTATTATGGTGGTCAGAAGGTCATGTCAAATTACAACGTAATGGGGATAGCCAAGGCCGCCTTGGAGGCTACCACTCGCTATCTGGCCGCTGACCTGGGCCCGCATGATATCCGGGTTAACGCGATCTCTGCTGGACCGATTCGGACGCTCTCGTCAGCCGGCGTGAGCGGCTTCAAACGCATGTACCGACAATTCGCCGCTATCGCCCCACTGCAACGCAATATCACCATCGACGACATCGGGGGCGCGGCAGTCTGGCTTACCTCCGATCTCGCCCACGCGGTCACCGGTGAGGTGCTCTTCGTCGACGCAGGTTTCAACATCCTCGGTTTTCCCTCTCTCCGGGAGTAAGTACAGTTGTAGATAACAACAATCTCCACTCCAAATACGCGTTGTACTTGTACTACTCTAACCCCTGCCTATAATGTCAGTGCGGTGAGGGCTTACCTCACTAAATAGACACTATGGGTCAATCGATGAAATCCCTGCGCGGTCTTCTCATCAGTAGTGCTCTGGCGCTGAGCCTGGTCGCCCCTGCTCGTCTCAGCCTCTTCACCTGGACCCAAAGCTCCCTGACCCCGGCATTGCACTTTTCTTTTATTCAGCCTACGCATGCCATCACAGAAGCCGATTTTGACTCCGACGGATGGGAGGAGGAGGTCGTCCTACAAGACGGGGTCGCTTATATCCGGCGCGGTGTTGTTACATTGTGGTCCAGCCCTCCCGAATGGCTGGTGAAACAAGCTAAAATCACCGACCTCAACCTTGACGGTCAACTCGAGGTCGCCCTCCTGCTGTGGCGAGATTTCGCCCCCTGGCCGATTGATGCATTCCTGGTCCACCCTGGTCGCATCCAAGGTTTTCACGATCGACATGGCCAGTCATGCCACCTGATCCTGATCGGATGGCGCCGCCATGCGTTTGGTGAAATCTGGGCCGGCTCAGCGCTTGTCGACCCACTGCTATCCTTTACCACCGCCGACCTGGACGGTGATGGACGGGATGAGTTGATCGCCCTTGAGAGCCATTACGATGAACCACGAGAAATAGGTCGCACGGTCACAGTATGGGAATGGAATGGATTTGGATTCTCCCTTCTATCGCGCGGACCCAAAGGAAGTATCCGCGCGTTGCTCGCCGTCCGCACTCCGAATAAAACCAATCTCCTGCTCGTCCAAGTGATCCCATGGAGGTGAATCATGTCGAAAGTATGGCCTACGAAACTTGTGATTTTCACCCTGCTTCTCTCAGTTTTGGCCTGCAACCTGCCGTTGCCAACCAGCCCTGCTCCAACCATGCCAGATGGAATACCAGAGCCCGAACCGACCCTTCCATCCCCCACACCAACACCACCAGCCGGCGTCTACGCTCCAGCCTTCGCCAGTTACAACAAGCAGGCTGTATATCTGCCGGAGACATTCAGCAGCTATAGTCTACCCTTTGACATTTCTACGCTGCCTGCCATAGATGACTTCGAATTATCACCCGAGCAGAACGATCTGCTCGCTCAAAACGGCTTTGTTGTAGCCGCTCCAATCCCGGGGGAGTTTCGCGAGTTCTACCAAATTTACGAGCAGTGGCGTTACCGCGAGAAGCCACTATTCATCACCACTGACAGCGTGCTGCATATTTACCACCTCCTGTTTGACAAGACCCTGCGCGATCTGGAGACTCGCATCTTTATCCCAATCCTCGAGTCCCTTTTATCCACCATGCTTGACGCCTGTCAGGCGCAGGTTGCGAATGTAACCGGCACCTCACTAGAAGAACCCGCCAGGCGCAACCTGGCTTTCTTCGCCGTCGCCGCTCGTTTACTCGAGATTGATGCCCCCACACCTGCGGAGGTCAGTGATCTAGTAGAGGCCGAACTGGCAAACATCGAAGCTCATGCCGGTCCAGAGATCTCGCCGATCTGGGATCGGGATGACCTTCCGGCAAATAAGAAGTTGATAGAGGATTACAGCCAGTACATCCCTCGCGGTCACTACACCCGCAGCGACGATCTGAAACGCTACTTCAAGACCATGATGTGGCTCGGGCGTTTGACATACCGTCTGCGCGACCAGTTTGAAACCCAACGCGCCCTGCTGGTGACGCAGACCCTACGCACCGCCGTCGCCGCTGACGGAACACCGGCACTGACCCTCTGGCAGCGGATATACGAGCCGACGGTTTTCCTGGTGGGGAAGACCGACGATCTATCGTATTTCGAGTACGGTTCACTCTCCGACACAGTCTTCGGTCCCGACGCGCCCCTAGATGCTTTCGCCGACCCGGACCTGTTGGATGCATTCCTCGAAGCAGCCGAAGAACTTCCGCCGCCTCAGGTGAATTCGATGTGGGTGTGGATTACAGAAGACAAGGAAGAAGCCACCAAGGGTTTCCGCTTTATGGGCCAGCGGTTCACAATAGACGCATATGTCTTTGGCCAGATGATCTGGCGCAATGTCGGAACCCTGGACAACCCACGCGGGCTTCCCAAGGCGCTGGATTTCTTCGCTGCCCTCGGTTCGGAAGAAGCGCTCAGCCTGCTCGACGGTATGGGGGAAACGGCGTATGAGAACTTCGATAATCAGATGGTTAAGGTCCGTGGAGAATTGGCTGCCCTTGGAGAAGACACGTGGACTGAAAATGTCTACTGGGCCTGGTTATATGCATTGCATCCCGTAATCGATGTTAAAGATGATCGCTATCCGGAGTTCATGCGCACTCAAGCCTGGACCCGGAAAGACCTTAACACGGCACTTGGATCCTATACCGAACTCAAGCATGACACCATCTTGTACGCCAAACAGGTAATGGCTGAAATGGGCGGTGGTGCGCCAATGGAGGTTCCCAAGGGCTATGTCGAGCCCAATCCCGAGGCCTACGCCCGTCTGCAGGCTTTAGCTGAGATGACGCGTGAGGGGTTGCAGAACCGTGACCTATTGGACGAAGCCATGTCCGGCAATCTGGATAATCTGATCGACATGCTGGCATTCCTTAAGAACATCGCCGAAAAGGAACTCGGCGGCCAGCCACTTACCGAGGATGACTACATCCGCATCGAGTACTTCGGTGGTGAACTCGAAGCGCTCACCATTGCTGCCGCCGATTGCGACGAGGGTGGCCCAGCCTGCCGCGACCTTCAAGACCAGAAGGCGGCGCTTATCGCCGATGTCGCCACCGGCATGCGTGCTGGAACACCGGGTCTTTTAGCTCTGGAAGAGGCCATCGGCCAACCAACGATGATTTTCGTCGTGCTGCCCGACACACCATACCGCCTGTCTGTTGGGGCTGTTTTCACCTACTACGAATTTGACGTTCCAGCAGGATCGCGGATGACAGACGAGGAATGGCAGGCTCAGGTTGAGGCCGGCACCAACCCGCCCCCGCCTGAGTGGACCGAGGCTTTCATGGTGCCGTGAAACGATCCCTCTCACTGGGGGTGCTGACGCTTGGGGTGGCTCTGCTGGTGATTGCTGTGTTTCAACCAGCGGAACACACGGCGACGCTGGCGTTCACCGGCGATGTCATGTTGGGGCGGTACGTGGCCCAGTCCAACGCGCAGGGCGGATGGGATGACACCCTGTCCGCCCTGAACCCTTGCACATCCGCAGCCGATATCGCCTTCGCCAATCTTGAGTCACCCCTCACCACGGCACCTTTGATAGAAGACGCTCTAGACTTGCGCGCACCGCAAGCGGCTAGCCAAGCTCTACAGGCCTCTTATTTCGATCTGGTTTCGCTGGCCAACAACCACGCCTTCGACGCTGGTCTCCAGGGTTTACACGATACCCAACAAGCACTATTAAAGGTCGGGATACAGCCCATCGGTCCGGGTGAGGAGCCTTGGGTAACCCAAGTGAATGGGTTGATCCTCGTCTGGTTCGCCTTCGATGATATCAGTGCGCCGCTCAATATGAAGATGGTCCAGGAGGCATTGGAGACCTACCGTTCAGATGCCGACCTGATTATCGTCTCGATTCACTGGGGGAGTGAACTTAACTCCGCACCCAACTACCGCCAGCGTAGCCTGGCATCAGGGTTAGCCGCTGCCGGAGCCGATCTCATCGTCGGCCATCATCCACATGTCTTGCAACCAGTCGAATGGATATTGGGCTCCAAACGTGAGCGATCGACCTTGGTGGCCTTTAGCCTGGGAAACGCCTTGTTCGACCAGGCTTCACCCCCTGCCGTCCGCTACGGCGCCATGTTGTTAGTCGATGTCGGTTTATCCGGAGTGAAAAACGTGTGTGCGTTCCCCACCCAGGTGGACCCCAGGACTTGGCGGGTTATCCCTGCCAGCCCATCAGCGACAGAGGCTATTAAACGAAATCTAGGTTTGGACTGTATATTGCCTCCAACCTGCCAGGTAAAGGAACAATAAATGGATCATAAACCCCCAACGAGTAAGTATCCTCTCGCTCCCAGCGGGTCTGTGACCCGCTGGCCTTGCGCCCGGCATGATGCATCGGGGGTCACAGACCCCCGATGAGCAAATATTCTCAAATTCCCAATCGGTTGGATCAGTTGAAAATACCGAGGAATTCTTTACAGCACAAGACGTAAAATAATACGCAGCCCAAACCCAATCACAACCATATTCCCCATCAGACTGGCGAACAACTGGAAGCGTGGAGAGAGATTTCTGCGAGCCGTGGCTCCCAAAGCTGCTAGAAGCGTCTGCCATGATAATGAAGCCAGACCTGCCCCGACCACAAAAGCAGCCCGTTCCCCAAATGTGATTGCATAGCTGACTTCCCTACTTAAGATCAGCGCGCTGAAGTATACAATCGTCAGAGGGTTTATCAACGTCAGTCCAAGGAACTGCGCATAAACTCGTAGCTTCCCCTCGATGAGTATTTGCTTTGCCCCACCAGTGGTGGAGGTTTTCCTCACTCGCCAAAGCCCAAAACCACCAATGCCAAAAAGCAGCAGGGCACTGATCAGACCCAGCACATCCTTGTACGGGGAAAGTGCGAGCACTAACGCTTCACCCGTCAAGGCTGCCACACCGGCATAAAAGAAGTCAGCTGAAGCTACGCCGGCACCCGCCATAAACCCGGACTGGAACCCGCACCTCAGTCCCACGTCAACAATCAGTAACGCAATTGGACCAACCAGCATCGCGACGCCAAGACCGGCAATCACTCCTTCCCAAAATGCTACCAATGCTCACACCTGTGTCTTCTGAAATGAGGGTTCTCTTCATTCATTGTTTTCGGTTGTACCTGTAAGATCGTATGGTAACGCGCTGGTGATTCGTACTGGGACCATTTCCCCCACCGGCACCTCCCCTTCGACAATCACCATTCCGTCGATCTCTGGCGCGTCACGGTAAGAACGCCCCAGCGAGAGGTAATCCCCTCTCCCCTCGATCAGCGTCTGCAGCGTGTGACCAACTAATGCCTGATTCTTCTCCAATGAAATCCGCTGCTGCAGCATCATCAAGCGTCCTAGCCGCTCCTGCTTAACCTCAGGCGGGATTGGATCGCCTAGCGGTTCACTCGGCGTTCCGACCTCGAATGAAAAAGCAAAGACTCCAACCCGATCGAAGCGAATTTCAGTCATTAAATCGATCAACGCCTTGAACTCTTCCCGCGTCTCACCTGGGTAGCCAACGATGAAGGTTGTGCGCAACGCTAGATCTGGCATGGCGGCACGCATTTTACCGATTGTCTGATAGACCCAATCGACATTCGCCGGGCGACGCATTCGACGCAGCATCTCCGGGTGACCATGCTGCAAAGGCATATCCAGATAGGGTATGACCTGCGGGTGCGTCGCCATGACTTCGATGAGACGATCTGTAACACAACCCGGATAGGCGTAGAGGACGCGAAACCAATCAATCTCAGGCGCGACCCGCACCAACTCTTCTAAGAGGTAAGCCAAGCCGTCTACCATCCCCAAGTCATGACCATAGTCGCTGGTGTCCTGAGCTATAAGGTTGACCTCTCGTACCCCATGTTCTTGTAGGCGGCGAGCATCCTCTAAAATCGCCTCCGGCAATCGGCTGACGGCGGTTCCTTTAATCAACGGAATGGCACAAAAAGCGCAAGGTCGACGGCAACCATCAGCAATCATCAGATAAGCGCTAGTTCCCTGAACTGAAAAACGCGGCGTTCTGCTATCCTGCGTGTCGATCATGTGTGTCGTAGGCAGATGGCAAAAAGGCTTGGGTGGTCCCCCATCACGCAGCACTTGCACAACCTGAACGATATCTCTCCATCGTCGGGTACCTAATAGACCGTCAATGCCGGGCACTTGGCGGGTTACCTGCTCACCATAGCGCTGGGTTAGGCAACCAGCCGCGATAAGAAGCTGGTCCGGCTTCTTACCCTCCGTCAACCGGCGCAACTCAGCCAAAGATTCGTCCCTGGCCGGCTCGATGAAGCCACAAGTGTTGACGATCAGGATGTCGGCCTCCTCCGGACGCTCACAAATGTCGTAGCCGGCTTGGCTGAGCAGTACAGTCATTGACTGCGAGTCGACAGTATTCTTGGCGCATCCAAGCGACAAGATAAAAAAGCGCGGTTTCGGCATGGCTAACCGCCTGGAGTTGCGATCGGTGTGGAAGTTGAGGTTGGTGTCTCGCTCACCCGCGGAGTCTCAGTTGGCGTACGGGTCACTGTGGCGGTTGGCGTCAAGACCCCTTCCAGGGTCCACAAGCGGATAACCACCTGACCAACATCTCCTAGCAAGCCTTGGTCTTGCCCATTGTAGAACACATGCAGGCCGGCTCCGTTGCCAGTTGTCAGCTCGATCACCTGTTCGCCCTGAAATTCGAGGACCTCCCCTACGATCACCCGGTCGCGGAAAGTTTCCGAACCATCAACAACAACCCGTAGCCAAGTACGCGCCTCAACAACGATACCTAGGTTCACGCTGTCGGCCAGACCGAAGAAGATAGGTTGGGTGGGTATGACCGTCTGACCCGGCGGTACCGCCGGGTCAGACGTAGAGGCTGACGTGATGGGCTGAGATGTCTCGGCAAGAGTGGGGGTGAAGGAAGGTATGAGAATATCTGAAACTACTTCGGTAGAAACCACCTGCGGGCGTAAAATTGCCATCACCCGGTTGCCGCCCCAGATGAGGATTGCCAGAATTCCAAGCGTGATCGCCGCGGCAATGAAGAGATCGCTCGTCAACCAGCGTGGACGACGGGAATGCACCTGGACTGACGGACGGGTTGCCGGTTCCTTAAAGGTTGCTCCAGGAGCGAAACGTGTGCGGCGAGATTGTAATGTTTCCGCGTATTGAAGTAGGATGGCATTTGCATCTAAACCCAGAAAATCAGCATAGTTATTGAGGAAACCGCGCACCTGGACCGGGGAAGGAAGCGCATCAAAATCCCCGCGCTCGAGGGCCTGAAGATGGCTTGCGCGAATACGTGTCGCTCGTTCTGCCTCGTCCAAGGTCAAGCCCAGACGTTCACGAGCTTCCAACAGCGATCGGCCAATCTCTTCCATTCCCACCCGTGGATATGCAAAGCCACCGGCGAGCAGGAAATCCGCTCCCAGCCGGTGGCCAAATCTACCGCACGCTAAGCCTCGTCGGCGGTTGCTTCTTGTGACCCCTCATCAATTTGTTCATCCGCCGTTGCTTCAGCCTGCTTCGCCTGAGCCTCCAGTTCCGCCTCCTCAACCTCAAGCTTGGCCCGAAGATCAGCGAAGTCGCCCACCACTTCGGCTTCAACGATGGCTTCTTCCTCCAACGCGTATGCTGTTTCAGGTAACTCCCCCTCCCGATGAACGATGACTGTCACTTCGGGCACCAGATCTAATGTAAGCCGCACGCTCACCGAATACACACCCAGCATCTTGATCGGCTGGCTGTCAACCTGGCGGTGTTCGATCTTCACTCCGGTCGTCATTTCGATCGCTTCGGCGATCATGGAGATGGTAACCGAACCATAAAGTCTTCCCGTTTCACCTGCCTTGACCGCGAAAGTTAGCTCGAGCCCAGTCAACTGTTCAGCAACTGCACCAAATTCTTGATTAAGTCGCGCCCGTTCCCTGGAAGCATTCTCCCGGATGCGATCAGCTTGCTTGAGCACACCTGGAGCGGCCAATACTGCCAGACCCTGGGGAATCAAATAATTGCGGCCATAGCCATCGGCGACTTTCTTTACTTCGCCTGCCTGCCCAAGTCTGTGCACGTCTCTTAGCAACATTACTTTCATTGAGATTCAAGCCCTTTCTGCAAAGTTTGAGCGCCGTAGGCGGCGCTCAGGGGAGAAGGGTACAACACCCCGCGGAAAGGCATTTTACCAGAAGGTGATATATAGGTCAAAGGGTATGCTAACAGTGCCTTATTACATAATTGAAGCTTGGGATCGTACTACCAATCTCTTGTCTTATAAGGCGCATACACAGGTTGACTTGGTCTATAGACCACTCAATCTGAACCGAACTCATTTCAACCCACCTTCTCCATCACGATGGCATCCTCACCTCTGCGGTAGTACCGCTTCCAGATGTCAATCTCGACATAACCCATCTGTTGATACAGGCGAAGCGCGGCTTCGTTTGCGCACCGCAGGGTCAGACGGGTGCGTGGTGTTGCCAGCTCGCCCTCACATGCCGCCAGCAAGCTCCGCGCGATGCCGCGACGTCGGTAGTCTGGGTGAACACCGAGTGAGGCAATCCAACCCAGACTGTTCCCGCGCCGTCGGTCACCGATGATGAAGCCCACTACCCGCTCATCCACAATTGCCTTCAGACGGACAGTCTGAGGGAAAGTCAAAGCAGCCAATGTGTCAAGTAAGGGCCAGGCGTCACGACCGAAACATATCTTCTCCAGCACCAACAGCGGTCGGAGGTCCCGCCAAGTCGCCGGTTGGACGATGACAAACTGGTCAAGCGGACGCGGTTGATTCAGCACTCGGGTTTAATCCACACCTGTGTGAAGGTTATCCAGCGGGTTGGTGAACTCCTTGGGGAAGATGAGTCTGGGCGGATGGCGTTGGTTGGAAACGCCAGACCGACAAGCCCAACGGCCCCTATCAAGCAGGACGACGGAAGTAAATCCATCTCACTATCCTGCTTGACATCGATCAAGGTGATTTATTATACCTTCTGCGTCCTTGGTGATAAAAATCGACTTATTAATCAAGCCCAGCGTGTAATGACTGGACCATGACCATCACACATAAGTTGCTCGGTTGTGACCTGAGAACAGGCAATGGTATCATTGCATTTAACACAAGGAGCGGCGTGTGCCGAATGCCTTCACGATGGTCTTCACGTTGGGTGTGCTGGTGAACTTCCTCTGGCTAGGATTGTCAGAACCAACCAGAACAGCGACCTCTCGACTGCCTGACGAAAAGACTTCCCCGACCACCCGTATTGATGCTGGCTTGTCGGCGCTGACAGCCGGGCTGATTGGTGCGCGTGCAGGTTTCGTGCTCATCCACTGGGGATACTACGCTAGTAGGCTCATCGAGACATTCTGGTTCTGGCAAGGTGGGTTGAGCTGGATCGGAGGCGTAGTCGGTGGTGTCATTGGGTTAGGGGTATACACCGCACTTTCCCACCGTCCCTTCTGGCCTCTGGCGGACATACTGGCTTTGCCAGGTGTCGTGATGGCTCTATCTTGCTGGACAGGCTGCCTGTTGGAAGGTTGTGCATACGGACGCCGAACAGATGCGGGCTTCTGGACCCCTCTTACAGTCGATATGTTCGGGAGTCGGGTCCCACGCTGGCCTACGCAGACCGTTGGAATAGTGCTCAATCTTGTTATTCTCGCCGTGTTGTATTGGCTGGCTGGCCGTCACTTACGACACGGCACTTTGGTCTGCATGAGTTTGTCTCTGATCGCTGTTAGTTCATTGGCCCTCACCTTCACTCGTAGCGACCCGGTCCTCCTTCTGGCCGGTTTGCGCCTCGACACAGTGGGAGCCGCTGTGATTCTGCTTTTGGCGCTCTGTGGTCTTGTCCTGTGCAATCTTCGAAGATGATCTTTCACGATCTACATCACGGAGCCAAGATCGGATGCCTGCGAGACCTGTATCGGATGATGGTCGGTGAGTAGAATGCAGGGCATCAGGGCAACTTGACACTTCGAGTTCAACATGATGGAACCTATTTAGAACCATATTTAATCGATTGGAGAACGGACACTACTATGGCTCAGGACCCAATATCACTTGAAATCAACACCGATCTAACCCGTAAGATCCTTACCGACTTCCTTCGCAGCGAGATCACCCGCGCTGGCTTCCAACACGCCGTAGTCGGCCTTTCCGGCGGTGTCGACTCTGCAGTCGCCTGCTACCTGGCAGCAGAAGCCCTCAAGCCGGAAAATGTGCTCGCTATACGCATGCCTTACAAGGCCTCAGCACCTGAGTCCCTCGAACATGCTGACCTGGTGATCCAGGCGAGCGGGGTGCAGGATATCACCATACCCATTACCGACATAGTCGATTCGCTCTTCACTCATTTGCCCGAGGTAGATCGGGTGCGGCGCGGTAACGCGATGGCCCGGGCACGCATGATTATCCTTTACGACCAATCGGTCGCCTTTAACGGATTGGTGGTCGGCTCAGGGAACAAAACTGAGATCCTGCTTGGCTACACGACCCTCTACGGCGACTCGGCATGTGCCCTTAACCCGTTGGGGGATCTGTATAAGACACAGATTCGACAATTGGCGCGTTCGTTAGGCCTCCCAGAGGTAATCATCGCCAAACCACCTTCGGCTGGCCTTTGGGTGGGGCAAACTGACGAGGAAGAATTGGGGTTCACATACCAGGAAGTCGATCGGTTACTGGTGCTGCTGGTGGATAGGGGTTACTCACCCCAAGCCTGCGTTGAGGCTGGTTTTGACTCAACCTTCGTTGAGGCTGTCATCGAGCGCATCCGACGAAATCAATTCAAGCGCGTTTTACCACCGATTGCCAAACTAAGTGATCGTTCGGTGAGTTACGATTTCCTCTATTAGAGAAACCAGGGTGATATTATGCACAAGTATTTAGAGATTGGGGATTAGGGAATATCGCTATCTGGTGATCTCGCCTCGCTTCTCGCCGGCCTTCGTTGGATGTTACCGCCCTCTCTCTCGGGGAATAGTGATTGCTCGAAACGCCCGCCATTCATCCTCATCGATAGCCATGAAGGCGTCCACAACCTTAGGGTCAAACTGCGTTCCGCAACAGCGTAAGATCTCCTGGTAAGCCGCTTTGAAGGGTTGTGCTTTACGGTAGGAGCGATCGGAGGTTATTGCATCGAGAGCATCCGCTACAGCAAATATCCGCGCTACGAGTGGAATCTGCTCCCCTTTTAAACCGTCAGGATAACCATTACCATCATAATGCTCGTGATGTGAGCCGATGATATCAACTGCTCCTTTGAAGAACATGATCCCTTGAAGGATACGTAGACCTTCCTCGGGGTGACGGCGCATCAGCACCCATTCTTCTTCAGTGAGTGGTCCTGGTTTTTGCAGGATGGCGTCGGGCACCCAAATTTTACCGATGTCATGCATCAAGGCGCCGCGACGAATCTCGAGTAGCTCCTCTTCCGACAACCCCATCTTTCGTGCTAAAGCCATCGAATAGAGAACCACCCGCCGGGTATGCTCCTGCGTTTCCCGCTCACGGGCATCAAGCGCAGCTACCAATGCCTCAAGTGTCTGATCATAGGACATGGACATGTCATTGAATAGCTGAGCGTTTTCCAGTGCCACGGCTGCCTGATTAGCAAAGGCAGATAACAGGAAGCGGTCTTTCTCGCTGAAGATCCCTTCCCGTATTCTATTGTCCGCATAGATCACACCAATCAGGTCATCCTTGGCTTTCAATGGAACACAAAGAATGGAGCGTAAACTATATGCGATAACGCTTTGCAATCCATCAAAGCGTGGATCCTCCTGAGCATTGGTGGTTAATATGGCTTCCCCGTGTTCCACAACTTGATTGACGACTGTACGGCTGATCTCATATTCACCAGACTTTAGCGACTCTCTCTCCCAGTTGCGAGCGACATAAATTTCCATCTCGTCCCGTGCGTTGCGCAACATTAAGAAGACCCGTTCGGCTCCGGTTAAATGGATAATGGTGTCTATCACTTCGTTCAGGACAGTCGGCAGATTAAGGGAGGAGTTGACCACATGCCCAATCTCGGCAAAGACGCGTAGGCTTCTCCGCTCCCCTTCGATGGTTGTGACCGATTCCCGCAGCGTGATGAGCTTTGCATTAAATTGGTGCAACCCTTGCAGCACGTCCTGCGGTAATACCAAGCCGGCGCGCTCATGGCGAGCCTGAAAGGAATCGAGTTGGGATTGGATAGTTTCAGCTACTCGACTTAGATCAACCAATTCCTCAATAACACTCGGGGGATCAGTGGATTCAATCAATTAGTCTATATCCTCTATTGGCCTATTTAAATCCATCTAGGACAATTGATTATACGACACGCAAACCACACGGACAATGAGAACAAAGTGTGAGAGACTGTTTAAACTATATTGTGGAAATACGAACCCCCTATGAGCAACCACTGCCATAACCTCAACTCATGCTCCCATCAGGTTATTGACCTTCCAACCTGGTCAGTGTACATTTACCGACCACCTCTCTAGCAGAGGGAGTAAAAATGAAACAAGTAGTCAGCAGAAATATCAACTACTCAAAACACGATTAGGCGATTGATAAAGCAAATAACCGTCCAAGCAGCAGACGCCGATGGAGATCTATGGGAAATCCTAAAAAACCTTCAGCTTACTACACTCGTATCTATGAGATTGTACAGGCTATCCCTCAGGGAAAGGTAATGACATATGGTGGCATCGCCGCCCTCATTCCACCCCCGGCGGAGGTCGATAGAGCGACCTACTTCCGCGCCAGAGCTCGTTGGGTTGGCTATGCAATGGCTGCCTGTGGCGATGACCTTCCCTGGCATCGGGTGATCAACGCCCAAGGACGGATCAGCGAGCGCTCCGGTCATGGTCCCCATCTCCAGCGTATACTGCTGGGCCAGGAAGGGGTGGTATTCGACCAACAAGGACGCATCGATCTAAAAACCTACCGTTGGCAACCCACAATTGATTGGTTGCTCGCCCACGGTTTGCTTCCTCCACCAACTGATGAGTCTCCGCCGAAATCCTCTCAGTCCAGATTATTTTAGAGGCAACAGACCAGAGGCCTTTTGAGATAGAAGGGGTTTAACTTAATCGAACAACCAACAATCAATTTGCAGGAACCGTGTAAATATCATTCGCCTTGGTGCCATAATGCCCCAGAACAACTTCATCCGACCGACACCTTGCCAGATGGCTAACGGAGTGACAGCATGGACGTAGTTGTCCTAGCCGGTGGCATAGCAAGCCCTGAAGATCCTCTCTACAACTACACCCAAGGCCGATCCAAGGCTTTAGTCGATATAGCTGGCGCGCCGATGGCTCAATGGGTCCTTGACGCGTTGGGTGGGGCAACTAGCATCGATCACGTACTCGTGGTCGGACTGGACCAAGATTGCGGCTTGACCTGCGCCAAGCCATTGCACTTTCTATCAGACCAGGGACACATACTGGACAATATCAAAGTTGGCTTGCAGCACAACAGCCAGCGTAACCCGTCTGCCAGTCGCGTTTTACTTGCCTCCTCCGACATCCCCACTATCACACCTGAAATTGTGGATTGGAGGGTGCATAAGAGCCTGGAGTATGAATCCGACATTGATTACGCAGTCGTAGATCGTAAGACAATGGAGACCCGCTTCCCCGGCGCCAACCGCTCTTATGTTAGACTTAAAGACTGTGAATTGTGTGGTGGGGACTTGAATGTCATACGGGTAGCCTTGATCGAAAAAGAACAGCTCTGGGCGCGACTCTTCGCAGCCCGTAAAAACGCACTTAAACAGACCGCATTGTTGGGCATTGACCTCCTATTACTTCTACTGTTAGGCAGGCTAAGCCTCAAAGATGCAGAACACCGGGCAAGCGAGCGGATAGGTGTGAAGGGTCGGGCGTGTCTCTCCCCCTACGCCGAAGTCGCCATGGACGTCGATAAGCCTCACCAACTTGAACTCTTACGCCAAGACCTAACAAACAGAGGCACACCCATTACGTGAACCGACAAGCTTTACTTGAAACGGACGCCCGTTGGTCTGCACGGCTGTGTATCGCCGATCAACCGGGACGATTGAGAACCCTGGCTGCCATCCTGGCTCATACAGGTGATTCGTGGTTTTGGATTGTAGGATTAGCCCTTACCTGGTGGTGGGGGGAAACTCAATTGAAAGCCTGGGCGTTGCGCCTGCTGGGGATGATCCTCGCCTTGGCACTTCTGGTCATGATAATCAAGTTCACCTTTCGCCGCCAAAGGCCTGAAGGCGAGTGGGGTGTGATTTACCGTAGCACCGACCCACACTCTTTCCCTTCTGGACACGCCGCCCGTGCCGCGCTGCTGGCGATTTTGACTATAGCTTGGGGACCACCCTGGTTGGGGGTTCTACTCGTCCTCTGGACCCCGCTAGTCTCGCTCGCCCGTGTGGCGATGGGCTTGCATTATCTTTCTGACATATTGGTCGGGATTTTCCTGGGTCTAACTGCTGGTATGCTCGGTCTGTTCATCCTCGGCTGACTTCATTATGGCGCAGGCAAGAGGATGTACACTACGCCTCACGCTTCCGCATAGAACACAGCACCGCACCAAATAGGATCAGACACTCCACTGCCAGAATACTAATACTCACCCCACTTCTCCACCCCTACCTGAGAGTATGTAAGCTAGCCCACGGTCGAGGTAGTAGGTCGTCGCCTCATTCTCCGCTCACTCCCAGCTTGGGTAGAAGCATGGGCCAATCGTATCCGACGATCAAGGCGACATCGATCTCAGCCTCGGGAATTGACTGGAAAAGAATTTGGCCCTGCGTTAGGTCCATCAATACCTTAAGGTACTGGGTTGTGTAGGGATTCCCGGTGTAGTCCACCACCCGGGTCGTAGGGTAGTCCATGCGATCAGCGTTCGAAACCTGGGTAACGTTAAAGCCAAGTTCCCGCAGAAGCTCGGCTGCCCGGCCAGCTAGACCTTCCTCACCGGCGCCGTTGAGCACCGCCAAGCGCGCATTTTCCTCATTCGCCGCGGTGGCCTCATTCTCATATGAGATCGAGGGACCGATCGCACCGGTTGCAGTAAAGATCTCGTCACGCAGGATACGGATTTGATTCGGCACAGGTTTGAGCACTTGTGCTTCCTCACCATCATAGTGGACCGTTTCCAGCGTCACCATCATAGGCGGACCGATCACCGCACGGCGGATGTCATCAGTCGATATCTGCAAAGCCAGTAACCCAAGCGAGACCATCTGATCCAATGAAAGGTTGGTACGGACGCCAGAAGCCAACTCCTGGTAGAGGATGGACACCTTTCCGACTAGGGTCGGAATCATACCGGGGTTAAGTACTTTATCGCGTATAGCCATTGCCACTTGCTGCTGACGGCGGGCGCGGTCGAAGTCACCTCCCTCGGTATGCCGAGCGCGGGCGTAAGCCAAAGTCACATCTCCAGAAAGGACTTGAACTCCGGGTTCCAGTTCCACCGTGTTGTGTGGCCCAATCGGATCGACTCTAATTTGCTCTGGAACGTTGATCTCAACTCCGCCAACTTCATCAACCATGCGCACAAAGGCGCCAAAGTCGATCTGGATGTAATATTGGATGGGCACGCCAAGAAGCTTTTCGACTGTCTTCACGGCCAACGCAGGGCCTCCACCAGGTAGGCGATCCTGCTCCCCAAGAGCATAGGCGGTGTTGATTCGACCGTGGCCATACGCGGGAATCTCCACCCACAAGTCACGTGGGATCGAGAGCATACCAGCAGTTTCACTGATCGGATCTAGTGTCACCAGCATCATTGTATCTGTACGGGGAGCGCCCTTCCCGCTTTCCCAATCGCGGTAGTCAAGGCCCATGAGTAAAATGGTCACCCGACTGGTGCCAGTCCAAGGTTCAGGAAGTTCATCTAGCAGATCGGCCATGGGTGTGGCATCAGGATCCAATGTAGTGATGGCACTCTGCCCACCAAAGATATTGAACGAGGGCAACCCCGTCCCGCTCCATGCAGCTGCCAGACCGTGTACTACTACATATACCAGGTAGCCGGACAGGAGCGCGGCAATAACAAACGCACCTGTCAGAACCTTAATCAACCAATGGGGGAAGGAGCTGCGACGTATTGGAGCTCGCTTAGAACCTGGATCCATGCTGGTATTTTATCTCCGGACGACGTTGGTACAAGTCCGGCGGATTATATCACGCAAGCACCTCATGGTTTGCAGCTTAGTGTAGAAGGAGGTTTTTGATAATCCACCGAATTCCAATATCGAATCCATTCAACAACACTCAGGCTTTCTGCCCGTCCCGTGCCAGACGTTCCCAGATGGCAACTTGTGCCTCTAAGTCAGCCTCCAACTCTGCATAACGACTTCCCAGCAACCGCACCTGTTCCAGATCATCGCCTGCCTGCTCCAACTCGTGAATAACCTGCGACAATTCATCTTCAAGCTCTTCAATCCGCGCTTCAACCGCCCTCTTTTCAACCGGGGATCTTGGCTTCATCTCCGTAGGGCGTCGGTTAATCCGGGTTGCAGGATGTGCTTTCCGTACTTCGGTTATCTGTTGCCGAGCTCTTAAATAGGTCTCGAATCCCCCCATGAAGACCTCTAGTGCGCGCGCTTCAGGCGTGATGACCCACACTTGAGTCGCTAGAGCGTCGATCAGGTACCTATCGTGCGACACGAGTAGTATCGTGCCTGGAAAAGTTTCAAGCGCCTCTTCCAAAACTTCTTGGGATGGGATGTCGAGATGATTGGTCGGTTCGTCCAACAGCAGGAAGTTCGCTCCCTCTAAAGCTAGCTTGGCCAACGCCACCCGACCTCGTTCACCTCCTGAGAGCACTTCGACTGGTCTATCGACAGTGTCGCCAGTGAACAGGAAACGGGCTAACAGGTTCCGCGCCTGTGATCGTTTTAACTTCGGGTTGACAGCCAAGATCTCATCCAGAACCGTGTGCTCAGGAACCAGGCCCTCGTGCGCCTGGGCGAAGTAGCCGACCTGCAGGCTGGCGCCCAATCGCACCTCGCCTGCCCACGGTTGCACTTCCCCCAACAGGGTCTTAAGAAAGGTAGTCTTTCCCGCTCCATTCGGTCCGATCAGAGCGACGCATTCTCCCCTGGTGAGCACAAGGTCAGGAACTTCGAAAAGAGGCTGGTTAGAGTCCGGATATCCAATTATTAGCTCACTGGTCTCGAGAACACGGTCACCTGACCGATCTATCCGACCGAAATCAATCCGCACTGTTCGCTCTACCTCCGGTCGAGCGATAGCCTCCTCACGCAGTAGACGCTCCAGCCGCTTTCGGCGACCCTGCGCCTGGCGAGTGTTTTGACCTGCGATGTTGCGATGGATATACTCCTGCTCGCGACGGATGTGGTCTTGTTGAGCCCCATAACGTACGCCGTGATATCGATGCCGTTCAGCGCGCTGTTGAACGTAGGCGGAATAATTCCCCCGGTAGGTTTCAACCCCCTTGGGCGACAATTCCCACACAGTATCGATGATCCGATCCAGGAGGTAACGATCGTGGGATACCACCAACTCCGCACCTGGCCACTCCCGCAACCATTCCTCCAACCATTCCACTGCTGTTATGTCGAGGTGGTTGGTTGGCTCATCTAAGATTAATAAGTCCGGGCTTTCCAAAAGAAGCCTAGCCAACAGAGCTCGGGTCCTCTCGCCCCCGGAGAGTTGCTCTAGGGGTCGGTTGTACTCATCAGGCGAGAAACCCAAACCATTGAGCACTCGACGTATTCGGGTTGGATAGGTGTACCCTGCCGCGCGCTCAAAAGCCTCTTGAAGCGGTCCATAGCGTTCGATAGCTTTATCCGCTCTACGCGGGTCAGCCATCGCCTGTTCCAACCTAGTTAACTCAGCCTCCTGCGCCAGGATGTCGGCGAAGGCTTCTAGACAGGATTCCCACAGCGTGTGTCTGATTGCACTCTTTGGTGAACGCGAGAAGCTGACCTCCTGAGGAAGATAGCCGATTCGCAACGCGCGCGCTCTCTGCAATTGACCCTGATCCGGTTTCTCCAAACCCGCCAGCAGCCGCAACAAAGTTGTCTTGCCAATGCCATTCGGCCCGACCAATGCAATTCGAGCCTGGTGGGGCACAGCGGCTGATACGCCCTCAAACACATCGTGGGCGCCATAGGATTTGGCCAGATTCGTGGCCGTAATAAGCGACATAGGACCTCGTGGCGCATTATACCTCAGGGTCCATATCTTCCCCCCAGAGGCGAGTTTCCACCCTGAAGGACGCTGGGCTATAATTCCAACCATGTCAAGAAAGACGCTGTAGAATGTCCGATCTGTCATCGCCTGATTACCGAAGTCTGATGATTGCTGCCATCATCTTGGCCGCCATCGGCTGGCTGGGCTTATACCTACTGCTGATAACCACCCTTCCAACAGTTGGTCCACGCTGGCTATTCTTCTTCCTGTGGACCATAGCCACCACTGGTACCGCGATTCCGTTTATTTGGTTGCTACATCGTCGATTTGGCGCAAGCCAACCTGCTCGCTCCTCGATCCTGCTACGCCAGGGATTGTGGGTGGGACTGTACGCTGCGATCTGTATTTGGTTACAAATCAACCGCAGCTTAACTATTCCGCTGGCTCTCCTTCTGGTAACCGGCTTGGTCGCAATTGAATGGTTCTTGCGGCTTCTGGAGCGTAGCACATGGAGGTCGGACCGGTGACCTTTCGAGATCTACCCTCAGTCGACTGTCTATTGCAGCACGAGGACATTGCTGAGTTGATAACCACATACGGACGTCCACTCACCATTCAAGCCATCCGCGACCAGTTGGATACCGCTCGCACAGCCATCCGCGATGGTGATCCATCACCCAATGAAGATGCCCTACTAGCCGGAGTGAGCACAACTCTGGAAGCCTGGCTGACACCCAGTCTGCGACCAGTGATCAACGCAACCGGCGTGATCATCCACACCAATCTCGGGCGCGCTCCACTCAGCCACGCTGCCCGACAAGCGATGCAGACCGTTGCCCAGGGTTACAGTACGCTTGAATACGATCTCAAGCGAGGGGTGCGCGGAAAGCGTGAACTACACACTGAAGAGCTACTCAAACGTCTCACCGGCACCGAAGCCGCGCTGGTGGTCAACAACAATGCCGCCGCCGTACTGCTTGCGCTTACCGCCCTGGCACGTCGCAGGGAAGTGATCGTCTCTCGTTCGCAGTTGATCGAGATCGGCGGTGGTTTCCGTGTGCCGGATGTCATGAAACAATCTGGAGCCAAATTAATAGAAGTCGGTACAACCAACCGCACCCATCTGGAAGATTATGAGGCCGCTATCCATACGCGCACCGGGTTGATCCTTCGGGCACACCACTCAAACTTCAAGATCATCGGCTTCACCACCGAGCCTACTTTGGCGGAATTGGTCACATTGGGTGAGCGTAATAACGTGCCGGTGGTGGACGACCTGGGTTCTGGTGCGCTGCTCGACACCGCGCAGTTTGGGTTGGGTCACGAGCCGACGGTACAAGAATCACTTCGAGCAGGCGCTTCGCTGGTCACCTTCTCAGGCGATAAACTACTGGGCGGCCCACAAGCCGGTATCCTGGTTGGTGAGAAAGACATCGTTGGTCGCCTGCGCCGCCACCCTTTAGCACGCGCCGTCCGACCCGACAAGCTATGCCTGGCAGCGCTGACAGCTACTCTGACTCACTATCTGAAAGGCGAAGCCTTGCAAGAAATTCCTGTCTGGCAAATGATCGCCGCACCAGCTGAACAACTGCAGGTCCGCGCCGAAGCATGGATGGCGCGGATCGACCAGGGCGAGGTCATCCCGGGGAACTCAACCGTTGGCGGCGGTAGCCTACCGGAGGAGATCCTACCCACATGGCTGTTGGCGTTGGCTGTAAAGCACCCCAACGCCTTCACTTCCCGCCTACGTAAAGCTGACCCTCCGATCATCGCCCGCATTGAAGACGACCGGGTGGTGCTAGATCCGCGCACGGTGTTGGAGGAGCAGGATGATGCTCTGCTCAAAGCGTTGGAGAAGTTGTTGAAGGGATAAGGTATAAGAGATCATGGATTGGGAAACTACAATTTGGAGGGTACACTTATCCCTGATCCTATTCTCCAGTCCCTTGGATTGTTGAAATTTGACACCCGGAGCACCTAACATGAAAACCGACATCGACCACCTGATGAAGGATGCCAACCTCGACGGCTTGCTGGTAATCGGTCCCGCGGGCCACAACCCCTACATGACCTACTTCACCGGTCTTGTCCATGTGACTCGCGGCTATTTGCTCAAGAAGCGCGATCATTCGCCAGTCCTGTTTCACGGATCCATGGAACGCGACGAGGCCGCCAGCACAGGCCTGCAGATAAAAAACCTAGATGACTATGACCCTCTCAAATTATTGGAGGAAGCGGGTGGTGATCCGATCCAGGCCAGCGCGATGCTCTTGCAGCGTATTTTCAAGGAGTTTGAAGTGCGCGGTCGGGTGGGTCTCTATGGCAAGACTGAGATCGGACCACACTACGCCACTCTTCACCTGGTGGGGGAAACCCTACCGGAAGTTGAATTAGTCGGTGAGGCGAGCAGCAGATCGGTACTTACCAAAGCCCGAACCACAAAAGATGAAGATGAAATTGCACGCATTCGTAAAGTGGGTGAAATCACCAGCACCGTGGTAGCCGACGTGGCCGGTTTCCTCACCTCCCACCAGGTCAAGGATGGCGTGCTAGTGGACCGCCAGGGCGAAGCGCTTACCGTAGGTGAGGTCAAACGTCGTATTAATCTGTGGCTGGCGATGCGCGGTGCTGAGAATCCGGAGGGTACCATTTTCGCCATCGGTCGCGACGCTGGAGTACCACACAGCGCCGGCACCGATGACGATCTGATCCCAATTGGCAAACCGATCGTATTCGACATCTACCCTTGCGAAGCCGGCGGCGGCTATTTCCACGACTTCACCCGTACCTGGTGCCTGGGCTACGCTCCTGACGAAGTGCAGGAGGTCTATGAAGATGTTCTCGATGTCTTCGAAACTGTCTACAAAGCACTGAAACCAAACACACCCTGCCGCGACTATCAAGTGATGACCTGTGAACTGTTTGAAGAGAAGGGCCATCCGACGGTGTTAAACAATCCCAAGACTAAAGAGGGTTATGTTCATAGCCTGGCGCATGGGGTGGGATTGGCCGTGCATGAAGGACCGTACTTTAGCCACGTGGAGAGCAATAAGGACCAATTGCTGCCCGGATCGGTGATCACCCACGAACCAGGACTCTACTATCCTGATCGAGAACTAGGCGTACGCATTGAAGACACAGTATGGGTGCACCCCGACGGGACCCTGGAGATTCTGGCTGAGTATCCAAAGGATCTGGTGTTAAAGATGTAAGGGGTGTAATAAAGGTGCTCGGGCACATCGGCACCTAGCCGCGAAAGTGATTCCTTGGTTCCACAGTGCCCAAGTACCGATAAAAATGGTAAACCCGGAAAAATCGATGAGTCAAAAGACGCGCATCCTGGGAATCGAAACCTCATGTGACGAAACTGCTGCCGCAGTGGTGGAGAACGGAAGACATATCGTCTCCAGCATTGTTGCCTCTCAGGTGAAAATACACGCCCGGTATGGAGGGGTTTTCCCTGAAATGGCCTCAAGGGCACACATTGAGACCATCCACCAAGTAGTCGCCAATACACTCTCACAAGCCCATGTCGGTCTGGAGGCTGTTGACGCTATCGCCGTTACCCGAGGACCCGGCTTAGCGGGTTCACTGGTAGTAGGAATGAATATGGCCAAAGGGCTGGCTCTGGGCTCCGGCTTACCACTGCTGGGAATCAACCACCTCGAAGCCCACCTTTACTCGATCTGGCTGGTAGAGGAAATGCCTGAGCCGACATTCCCACTCTTATGCCTGATCGTTTCTGGTGGCCATACCGAGTTGGTGTTGATGCGTGATCACCTAACCTACAAACGCCTCGGCGGCACGCTTGACGATGCCGCTGGAGAGGCTTTCGACAAGGTTGCCCGGCTACTCGGCTTGGCCTATCCTGGTGGTCCTGCGATCCAACAGGCAGCCGAAAATGGTGATCCCCAGTCTATTAAATTTCCCCGCGCCTGGTTGGAGAGTACATGGAATTTCTCCTTCAGCGGCTTAAAGACGGCTGTCTTACGTGAGGTACGGGAACGCCAACCTGAGCTTGAAGCCGGCGTCGAACCGCCTCGCCCAGGGCTTCCGATCGCCAACCTGGCAGCAGCTTTCCAGGCGGCGGTGGTTGATGTGCTAGTGGGCAAAACCCTGGCGGCAACCGAAGCCTTTGAGGCTAAGGAAATCCTGGTCGCCGGAGGTGTCTCGGCCAATCGGCCACTCCGTGAGGCATTCCAGAAACGATCCAAAGTTCCAGTTCAGATGCCGCCCCTGGATTTATGCACTGACAACGCGGCCATGGTGGCCGCCGTAGGGCACAGGCGATTCCTGGCCGGCCAGCGCGACGCCCTTGATATTGATGTGCTGCCAACCTGGCCACTAGCAGGGTGAGGAACTTGCAGCGTACTTGCGTTCAATGCTTTATCTGATCTATGTGGAGTCGCTTGTACATAAAGCAATAAACGTTCATTTATCAACTCCCCTGCGCGGGGGAGTTACGTTTTAAAAAAATCCACTATACACTGAAAATATAATGAGCGGGGGTTCACATCACCGTCTCCGGTTTAAAGAGATTACCTGTGTCCAAACCAATCCGACAAAGAAAATCACTACGCCTGCCGAATTATGACTACTCTCAACCCGGGGCATACTTCATAACAGCATGTAGTTATAAGCATTTAGCAATATTTGGGAAGGTTGTTAAAGACAATGTAATTCTGTCACCTGCCGGTTTTATCGTTCAAGACGCATGGCACGATCTACCCAATCATTACCTCAATATCCGCCTGGACAGCTTTATCGTAATGCCAACCCATATCCATGGCATTATCATAATTACAGTATCTTCTACAACAAACCATGTAGATAGGGGTAGGAAGGGCCGGTTGAGTTCCCGGCCCCTCCCCCCTCCGAACCGGACGTGCGGATCTCCCGCATCCGGCTCTCCAGTCGGTGGTTCACCTCCGAGAGGATTGACTGGCATCTGCAAGG
>Ga0209986_10001298_pt1 | contig 24050 bp, 21 predicted proteins | sample BlataG_FD_183168 | JGI IMG/M metagenome (GOLD analysis project Ga0209986, IMG submission 183168) | Deep subsurface microbial communities from Black Sea to uncover new lineages of life (NeLLi) - Black_00105 metaG (SPAdes) (version 2) | ecosystem: Environmental > Aquatic > Marine > Oceanic >... | reverse complement strand
CCCGAAACCTATCCGGAGCAGTGGGCCAGTGTCCAGCTCAACCTGGCCAATTCGCTGGTCTACACCCCCTCCAGTCACCAGGCCGACAACCTCGTCGAAGCGGTCGAACTGTATGAGGCCGTGCTGGCCGCCCGGGACCGCAACACCGATCCGCTGGGGCGGGCCCGGGTGCTGGCCAACCAGGGCAACGTGCTCGCCCACCTCGGCGACTTCGATCAGGCCAAAGCGAAGCTGTATGACGCGAGGTTCCTGTTCGAGGAACTCGGCGACCACGAGTCGGTCCGGACCGTTCGCGGCGTGCTCGACGAGATCGCCCGGCAGTCCGCCCTGACCCGCACCGAATCCGACGAGGACGCAAGCGATGACTGACACATCGACGCCCGACACGGCTTTCGAGGAACTCGCCGGGCGGGTCGATGCCGCGGTGGCCGCCCTCGACGACCTGGACCCGGCCGCGCGCACGGTGGCCGAGGAACTCAAGGCGGCGGTCGAGGCCATCCACCGGGCCGGACTGGTAACCATGGTGCAGGCCATGCGGGCCGACGACGGCGCCCGCGCGGTGCTGTTCGACCTCGTCGACGACCCGGCCGTGCACCTACTGCTGTCGCTGCACGGCATCATCCGGCCCGACCCCATCACCCACGCCGGTCAGGTTCTGGACTCGGTACGCCCGCAGTTGCACAGCCACGGCGGCGACGTGTCGCTGGTGCGGATAGAAGAGGGCACCGCGTTCGTCCGGTTGGAGGGGGCCTGCAATGGCTGTTCGATGTCGTCGGTGACACTGCGCAACCTGGTGGAAGAGGCTTTGGTGCAGGGGGTTCCGGCGATCAGCGCGGTCGAGGTGGTGGCCGCCGAGCCGACGCCCACCCTGATCCCGCTGGAGTCACTGCGGATCGGCCGGGATCCGTCCGCCGAAGGCTGGGCCAAGATCGGGCCGGCCGCGGGACTGGCGGTCGATGACCTGTCGACCACGATGGTCAGCACCGCGGCGGGCGAACGGATCGAGTTGATCGTGGTCAACCTCGGCCAGCGACTGTCGGCGTACCGCAACGAGTGCGCTCACGAAGGCCTGCCGTTGGACAACGCGGTGCTCGACGTCGGCAATGGCACGCTGACCTGTCCGTGGCACGGGTTCTGCTTCGACGCCTCATCGGGGGAGTGTCTCAGCGCCCCCGGTGCCCAACTCGAGGCGCTGCCGCTTCGGGTCGACGACGGCGATGTCTGGGTGCGCGTCGGGTGAGCCGATACACCGTCCGGCATAACGTCAGCGGGCTCGGGATGCGCCGCGATGTCGCCCCGGCCGTCGACCTGCGCGGCGGCTGGGCACCCGAAATCTGGCTGGGCGCACCGGCACCCGGTGGACTGGCGCTACCGTCCGGGAAGCCGTCGATGGCGTGGATGTACTCGCCGCGCGGGGTGTTCCTGGACGATCGGCATCTGGTGGTGGCCGACTCCGGCAACCATCGCGTGCTGATCTGGCACGGACTGCCGGAACACGATGAGCAGCCCGCCGATGTGGTGCTGGGACAGCCGGACGGTGAGACCGAGGGGCACGGCGCCGGCGGACGCGGCCCGGAGCAGGGAATGCACCTGCCCACCGGGGTGCTGATCCACGACGGTCGGCTCGTCGTCGCCGACGCCTGGCACCACCGGATCCTGGTGTGGAACAGCGTTCCCGAAACCAGTGATGTCGCGCCCGACCTGATTCTCGGTCAGTCCGGTCCGGGCGAGGTCGAGGTGAACCGGGGCGGGGACTGCTCGGCCTCCAGCCTGTATTGGCCATTCGGGATCGCGATGGTCGGTGCCGCCTTCTGGGTCGCCGACACCGGCAACCGCCGTGTTCTCGGCTGGCGCAACGGGATTCCGGATCCCGATCAACCCGCCGATGTCATCCTGGGCCAGTCCGACGGGTCGTCGCACGAGGAGAACCGGGGTGGCCCCGCGGGCCCGGCGAGCTTCCGGTGGCCACACGATATCGCCGGCCGCGACGACCTTTTGTTGGTCGCCGACGCCGGCGATCACCGCGTTCTGGGCTGGTCGCCGCAACCCGCCGGGGACACCGATGCCGATCTGGTGCTGGGACAGCCTGACTTCACCAGTGCCGAGGAATGGCCGTACGGGCCGCACACCAATGACAAGTTCCGCTTCCCGTACGCGATCGGCCTGGACGGCGACACCCTGGCGGTGGCCGACACCGCCAACAACCGGGTGCTGATCTGGGACGGCATGCCGGATGGACCGCATTGCCGGGGCGCCGACCATGTTCTGGCGCAGCCGGATTTCGGTGCCAACGGCGAGAACCGCTGGACCGCGGTGCAACACGACACCCTGTGCTGGCCCTACGGGCTCTCGCTTCGCGGCGACCGGCTTGCGGTGGCGGACTCCGGCAACAATCGGGTGATGCTGTGGAAGAGGTCAAGATGAGGCCGCGCATCGTGCAGGAGCAGGACCAGATCGGCTTCTTCTGGGCCACCCCGGCCGGCGCCCCGACGACCTTGCAGGCCCTCGTGGTCGACGACGACGAGCCCGACCGGCTGATCGCCACCCATCTGGAAGCGCTCGACGACGCGCTCATCATCGCCGCCGAGCGGTTCGGCGACATCCTCGGCGGGGGACGAGGTCCGGCTGACGCGGCCGAACGGGACGATCTGCTGGAGTTGCACCGCACTCTCGACCGTTTGTGCTTCGACTACGCGGCTGCGCTGGAGAAGACCGGACTGACCGCCGAGGTTCGGGCCGGCAAGATCGTCGGAACCGCGGCGCTGTTCTCCATCCGTGCGCGGCAGCCGCTGGGTCTGCTCGGCCCGGTGCCCTGGAGAAGACCGGACTGACCGCCGAGGTTCGGGCCGGCAAGATCGTCGGAACCGCGGCGCTGTTCTCCATCCGTGCACGGCAGCCGCTGGGTCTGCTCGGCCCGGTGCCCTTCGACGGTGAGCTCGACGAGCCGTCGCCGGGTGTCGTCGGCGGGTTCGGGGAGATGGCTCAGGTCGACCCGGACACGCCGTGGAAGGGCGGCCGGTGGGTGGTGCGAACCGAAGCCGGACAACGGTTTCCGCTGACCCTGTCGATGCTGTTCTTCGACAGCTCCGGGACGAACAAGGAGGCGGCGCGCAAGGAACACCGCGACGCCCTGCAGTCGGTGGTCTCGGCGTCGCGATCCCCGGACGCCGACCCGGTGACGGTGGCCTGCGCGGTGGACTGGCTGCTGTATGACTGGCTGATGGCCCACCGCGATGGACCCGACAGCGCGGAGATCGTCTTCCCGAAGGGCTACGAGGCCGATGGCGCGTTGGTGGTCACGGCCGCCGCCACCTCAGTTGCCGCCCGGGCCACCTTCGACCCGGGGCTGGTGCTGACCGGACTGCAGCGGGGGAGCTGACCGGAAGGCGGTCAGGTGATCTCGGCGTTGGAGCGTGGGAAGCCGCCGCCCTGCGGGAACAGCGGGAAGACCACGTCGTCCAGTTTCTCGGCGTCGCCGGCGGTGCGGTTGACCGTCGCACCCCAGATATTGCCGTCCGCGCCGACGCCCAGCGCCCAGGCGTGCCCGTGTTTGCCGTCCCGCACCACCTCGGGGTCGCCGGTGACCGCGCCGGTGGCCTGGGCCAGTTGCAGCGCCACCGTCTGCTTGGTGTTGACCAGGTTCACCAGCACGGTCCCGTCCAGCGCGACGCAACCGGCCACTCCGGGCCGATCCGGCCAGGTCCAGACCGTGGTGGCCTTCGAATCCGGGCCGATGCGCTGCAGCCGGTCACCGGCCGGGGTGCGGTCGGTGATGTAGAGCGACTTGTCGGCCGGATCGAGACACATGCCGCCGCCGGAACCCATCCCGCTCAAGGCAGTGGTGGGCGGGGCCTGATCCACCGTGGTGGGTTGCTCGATCCGGATGACCTTGCCCGCCAGCGACTTCGGGTCATTGGCCCGGGCGGGATCGCCGGCGTCGCCGGTCTGTACCACCAGCGTCGTCGGACTGGTAAAGATCAGCGACCCGGTGTTACCGGTGGCGCCCTTGGGGATGCCGGTCAGCAGGTCCTTGGGCACGTCGCCGTCGGCGATGCGGATCACCCGATTGTCGGTGGGGGTGCTGATGTAGGCGTACATCAGCCGGTCCTGGGAGTAGGTGGGCGACTTCACGATCGACATCAACCCGCCGTCCCCGCTGCCGTCGACCGGAATGACCATCTGGACCTTCGGTTCGGCGCTGACCGAAACCTCCTTGACCGCGCCGGTGGTGCGCTCGGCGACCAGGGCGGTCTTGGGGTCCCGACCCATGATCAGACCACTGGTGCTCTCCAGGCAGCCCTGCATGACACCGGGGGCCGGGCAGACCTTCGGGAACGGTTTGGCCGGCAGTGGCGGGGGAGGCGGCGGCGTCGACGGCGGACCGGGGACCAGTTTCGGCGGCTCGGTGAACGGCTGGGATACCGCGTTGTCGAACCGCGCGCACCCGGTCGCCAGCACTGTCGCCGCGCACAGCACGGCCATCGCCCGCATCGGGGTGCGTGATCGCATGCCAGCCAGGTTACGGATCGCTCGGTGCTCTCCGCCACGCCGGATACGCGCCGGGGCGTGCCACCGCGGATATTTGCCGTTCGCAGCACCCGTCAAATCCCCGATTTGCGCCGAAATGCACCTACGCTGAACCGTGTGACGAGCCAGAATCCCGATCCCGGCTGGCAACGGCCCGAGGACCCGGCGGGTCGCCCGGCGTCGGCCCGACTGGTCGATCCCGAGGACGACCTGGGGTCCGGTACCTACGGCGGCGACTTCGAGACCACCCGGATCGCATCCCCCTACGGTGCTCCCGCCCCCGGTGCGCCGATACCCGGGCCGGCGCCGTCCACCGGATACGGTCTGCTCCAGGACCCCGAACCGCTGCCCTACGTACAACCTCCCGCCGATCTGGCCCCGCACCCGATGGCCGCTCCGGTGGAGATCACGCCGATCGACGCCGAGGAACGCGCCAGGGCCGCCGCCCGGCGCGGCACCCAGGACCTGGGCCTGCTGCTGCTGCGGGTGGCATTGGGTGTGGTGTTCATCGCGCACGGTCTGCAGAAGGCGTTCGGATGGTGGGGTGGCTCTGGACTGGAGGGCTTCAGGGCGACCCTGGCCGAGGCCGGGTACCAGAACGCTGGCCTGCTGACTTACCTCTCCGCCGGCGCCCAGATCGCCGCGGGAGTGCTTCTGGTGCTGGGTCTGTTCACCCCGCTGGCGGCGTCGGTCGCCCTGGCGTTGCTGGTCAACAGCGTGTTGGCGGCCTTCACGGCGCAACGCGAGAACGGTGGACTGCTCGTCTTCGGGTCGACCGGGGAGTATCTGCTGGTGCTCAGCGTCATGGCGGCGGCGATCATCCTGGCCGGGCCCGGACGCTACGGCTTCGACGGCACCCGCGGCTGGGCCCGACGGCCGTTCATCGGCTCGTTCCTGGCCCTGGTCATCGGTATCGGCGGCGGCGTCGCCGCCTGGTTTTTCCTGCGCGGCAACAACCCGTTCGCCTGAGCCCACTCGTCAGCGCTGGTACGGGTTGGGGACCTTCCCGCCACTAGCCGCGGTCAGCACCGGCAACGTCGCGAAGGTCACCGCGGGCAACACCACGTCCCCATCGACCCGGCAGGCCCGCGCCCAGCGGCCCCGGGTGAATTTCAGCCCGTCGATCGCAGACCACGGCATCGTCTGGCTGCGTACCAGCGTGCGGGCGGTGACGCTGTCCTGATCGGCGGTGGTGCGCAGCCGTTCGATGGCCACCGAGATCAGGGCCGGAACGACCAGCAGTGCCAGGCCCGCCGTGCCGAAGGCGGGAAACATTGTCAGCAGTGCCAACGCCAGGAAGCCGGAGGCGAAGTGCGCCATCGGGGAGATTCGGATCACCGTCGGGGTGCTGCCGGATCGACGCGCCATGCCGCACATCATGGCACTACCGTCATCGCACCACCGTCGAGGCACGACCGTCGAAGCACCACCGTCGCGGCACCAGCGTTCCGGCACCACCGGGAATTTGACGCTTGACCTGTGCCGGGACTAACCTTCGGTGTTATGTCGTCCGGTGGAAAGCTTGTAGTAGGTCAGCGCGTTGGTGCCGCGCTTGCCCTCCGCCGGGTTTAGCCACACGCACCAGCGCGCCACCCTCGTACAGCCGCCCATGCTGACGGGGGTTTTTTCTTGTCAAAGCCGCATACCCAGCCCCAGAAGAACATAAAGCCCCAGAGATCGAGGACACCAGTGAGCGCACCCGCCACCCGGGCAACCGAGCCCGCAGCCGATCCCGCCCGGACCAACGGCGCCCATCACCGGCCCGCCGCGCACACCCACAATCGGGTTGCGCCCCAGCAGCTCACCGGCGCCGAAGCCGTCGTGCGCTCGCTGGAGGAACTCGGCGTCGACGTGATCTTCGGCATCCCCGGCGGGGCGGTGCTCCCGGTTTATGACCCGCTGTTCGACTCGAACCAACTGCGTCACGTGCTGGTCCGCCACGAGCAGGGCGCCGGCCACGCGGCCAGCGGCTACGCCCACGCCACCGGCAGGGTCGGGGTGATGATGGCCACCTCGGGTCCCGGCGCGACGAACCTGGTCACCCCGCTGGCCGACGCCCAGATGGACTCCATCCCGGTGGTCGCCATCACCGGGCAGGTGGGGCGTGCGCTGATCGGCACCGACGCCTTCCAGGAATCCGATATCACCGGTATCACCATGCCGATCACCAAGCACAACATCCTGGTTCGCGACGGCGACGATATCGCCCGGTCGATCGCCGAGGCGTTCCACATCGCCTCCACCGGACGTCACGGCGCGGTCCTGGTCGACATCCCCAAGGACGTGCTGCAGGGGCAGTGCACGTTCGCCTGGCCGCCGCAGCTGGAACTGCCCGGCTACAAGCCGAACACCAAACCGCACGGCCGTCAGATCAAGGAGGCCGCCAAGCTGATCACCGCGGCCCGCAAACCGGTGCTCTACGTCGGTGGCGGGGTGATCCGCGGTGAGGCCTGGGAGGAGCTCAAGGAACTGGCCGAGCTGACCGGCATCCCGGTGGTGACAACCCTGATGGCCCGCGGCGCCTTCCCGGACAGCCACCCGCAGAACCTGCGGATGCCCGGTATGCACGGCACGGTGGCCGCGGTTGCCGCCCTGCAGCGCAGCGACCTGCTGATCACCCTCGGTGCCCGTTTCGACGACCGGGTCACCGGCAAGCTGTCGACCTTCGCCCCGGACGCCAAAGTCATCCACGCCGATATCGACCCGGCCGAGATCGGCAAGAACCGGCACGCCGACGTTCCGATTGTCGGCGATATCAAGGCCGTCATCCGCGATCTGGTCGACATGCTGCGCCGCCGGCCCGCCGGGGACGACCGGATCGGCAACGAGGGCGTCGGCGACCCGGACCTGGCCGAGTGGTGGTCCTATCTCAACGGCGTGCGCGAGAAGTTCCCGCTGAGCTACGGACCGCAAAGTGACGGCAGCCTGAGCCCCGAGTACGTCATTGAACAACTCGGCAAGATCGCCGGCCCGGACGCCATCTACGTCGCCGGGGTGGGCCAGCACCAGATGTGGGCCGCGCAGTTCATCTCCTACGAGAAGCCGCGCACCTGGCTCAACTCCGGCGGGCTGGGCACCATGGGATACGCCGTCCCCGCCGCGATGGGCGCGAAGATGGCCTGCCCGGACACCGAGGTGTGGGCGATCGACGGTGACGGCTGCTTCCAGATGACCAACCAGGAACTGGCGACCTGTGCGGTCGAGGGCGTGCCGATCAAGGTGGCGCTGATCAACAACGGAAACCTGGGCATGGTCCGGCAGTGGCAGACGCTGTTCTACGGCGAGCGCTACAGCCAGACCGACCTGTCCACCCACAGCCATCGCATCCCGGACTTCGTCAAGCTGGCCGAGGCGCTGGGATGTGTCGGATTGCGGTGCGAGCGTGAAGAAGACGTCGTCGACGTGATCAACCAGGCTCGCGCCATCAACGATCGGCCGGTGGTGATCGACTTCATCGTCGGCGCCGACGCGCAGGTCTGGCCGATGGTGGCCGCCGGCACCGGCAACGACGAGATCATGGCGGCCCGCAATATCCGGCCGCTGTTCGACGAGGACAACTCCGAGGGACGCGCCTGATGAGCAGTAACACCGTCACCCACACCCTGTCCGTTCTGGTGGAGGACAAGCCCGGCGTGCTGGCCCGCGTCGCGGCGCTGTTCTCCCGGCGCGGGTTCAACATCGAGTCACTCGCCGTCGGGCCCACCGACGTCAAGGACATGTCCCGGATGACGATCGTCGTCACCGCCGAGGAGACCCCGCTCGAGCAGATCACCAAACAGCTCAACAAGCTGATCAACGTCATCAAGATCGTCGAGCAGGATGACGACAACATGGTGGCCCGCCAACTGGCCCTGATCAAGGTCCGCGCCGACTCGGGCAGCCGCAGTCAGGTCATCGAGGCGGTGAACCTGTTTCGCGCCAAGATCATCGACGTGTCCAACGAGTCGCTGACCGTCGAGGCGACCGGCACCGCGGAGAAGCTCGACGCGCTGCTGCGGGTGCTGGAACCGTATGGCATCCGCGAGACCGTGCAGTCCGGTGTGGTAGCACTATCGCGCGGCCCGCGCGCCATCACGAACTCGAAATAGAAGAAACAACAGAAGGAAAATTGCACTGTGTCTAGTTCTGCGGCAATCGAGATGTTCTATGACGACGACGCCGACCTGTCGATCATCCAGGGCCGCAAGGTCGGTGTGATCGGCTACGGCAGCCAGGGCCACGCGCACTCGCTGAGCCTGCGTGACTCCGGCGTCCAGGTGAAGGTCGGCCTCAAGGAAGGCTCGAAGTCGCGGGAGAAGGTCACCGAGCAGGGCCTGGAGGTCGACACCCCGGCCGAGGTCGCCAAGTGGGCCGACGTGATCATGTTGCTCGCGCCCGATACCGCGCAGGCCGAGATCTTCAAGAACGACATCGAGCCGAACCTGAAGGCCGGTGATGCGCTGTTCTTCGGCCACGGCCTCAACATCCACTTCGGTCTGATCAAGCCGCCCGCCGACGTCACCATCGGCATGGTGGCCCCTAAAGGCCCCGGTCACCTGGTTCGCCGGCAGTTCGTCGACGGCAAGGGTGTGCCCTGCCTGGTGGCCATCGAGCAGGACCCGACCGGCGAGGGCCTGGCGCTGGCGCTGTCTTACGCCAAGGCAATCGGCGGCACCCGCGCCGGGGTCATCAAGACCACCTTCAAGGACGAGACCGAGACCGACCTGTTCGGCGAGCAGGCCGTGCTGTGCGGCGGCACCGAGGAACTGGTCAAGACCGGCTTCGAGGTGATGGTGGAGGCGGGCTACGCCCCGGAATTGGCCTACTTCGAGGTGCTGCACGAACTCAAGCTGATCGTCGACCTGATGTACGAGGGCGGTATCGCCCGGATGAACTACTCGGTGTCCGACACCGCGGAGTACGGCGGCTACCTGTCCGGCCCGCGGGTCATCGACGCCGACACCAAGGATCGGATGCGCCAGATCCTGACCGACATTCAGGACGGCACGTTCGTCAAGCGGCTGGTGGCCAACGTCGAGGGCGGCAACAAAGAACTCGAGGGTCTGCGCAAGCAGAACGCCGAGCACCCGATCGAGGTCACCGGCAAGAAGCTGCGCGACCTGATGAGCTGGGTGGACCGGCCGCTCACCGATACGGCGTAGCGCTCAGCGCGCGTTGCAGCAGTTCAGCGTGAGGGGTTCAGATTTGGCGACGAGAGAACGGCGAGATCGGCCCTGAGAGCGGAACTCTCCTCATCGGGCAGCGAATCCCCATCCGCCATCGCCCGGATCTCGTTCAGCAGATCCGGCTGGATGGAGACGTGGCGCTCTACGGCCATGGCGGTCAGATCGACGACCGCCATGGCCGCGTCACTGCTGTTCGACAGCCCTCGCAGAACCGAATCGTCAGGCGCGACACAGGCGAGGAGTGCCTGCGCAAGTTCCTGATCAGTCATCATTCTCCGACTCTATTCGGGTCCGGATATGCAGTCCATATGCGCGGCGTGCCGGTCCGCCCCTTTACCCGCACGATGATCGGGATACCACCGATGTCCGCGCCGAAATAGAGCGTTGCGCCCTTTCTCTCAATCCGGAGATCGGGCGGGTTGCTGAGCACCTGGCTGACCGCATCGCTAATCCTCTGCCGATTCCAGTCGGCGGGGAAATTGGGCCAGCCGTTCTGCCCAGCGCCGTGGCCCCCGGTCCAGCCCCCTCTGCGGGTGGGTGTTCCGATGACAATGTGATCCAGGACTTCGTCGGTCACCTTAGGTCGAGCTTTCACGCTGAATGGCACGCCGCCACCACCGATCACATCCGGGTAGGTGCCCGTCACGCGGTCAGGATCGCCGAGCAAGCCTCGTTCCGCTAGTCAGCAGGTGGCGTTCTCAGCCGCCCTGGGCGGTGCGCAACGCGTCGCGGAACTGACCGACGGTCGCCAGGTCGGCGGCCACCGGTGCGACGATCTGGCTCTCGGTGACGTGGGCGACCTCGGCCCGCAGCGCGGCGCGAGCCGCCCGGGCCGCGCGCCTGGCACTGGTTCGGGCCAGCACCCTGCCGAAGCCGGCGAGCACGATCCCGCCGAGCAGGCCGACGATCAGTAGCAGTGTGGGCAGCGGGAAGCCCTCGACGGTGGGCGCCTGCGCGACATGGAACTGCAGGTAGGCCAGTCCTGCCAGGCCCAGCAGCCACAGCCCGCCGGCCACCGCGATGGCGAACAGCGCCCACTGCAGCACCCCGACGGCACCCCACCAGCGCGGGTTACGCGCGGGGACCAGCGGAGCGCGGGTGACGGCTTGATCCAGCTGGTCGGTCAGCGCGGCCGATGCGCGGTCAGCCACCGCCCGGGCGCTCTGCACCCACGCCTGCGGCGCGCCCGCGCTGGCTTTGTCGGCGTAGTCCATCACCGCGGTGTTGGCGCGGGCCCTGGCCACCGGATCGTTGGACGGCAGCGAGGAACGCACCAGCCGTGGGTCGACCCCTGGACGTTCCAGCCGGAGCTGGGCGACGGGGTCCTTCCGCAGACGAGCCAACCATTTCAGCGGCGGCCAGCCCACCGCCTGGACTGCCTTGTGGCGGCTGGACTTCTCGATCGCCGCGGTGATCACCGGTGCGCCGGCCGCCTCGGTGAGGGCGTCGGTCAGCTGCTCGACGTCGGCCGGACGGGACCCGACCACCGGCGTTCCAGGATCCTCGGCGGCCCGCGCCAGATCGTCGGCCGCGGTGGCGACGTCGGCGGCCGATCTGGCCAGCGCCGTCCGGCGTCCGGTGACCGCGCTGAGGATCCGCTCGGCCAGGGCCTGCAGGCCTTCGCCGCTGCGGTTCGACGTCGCCAGCACCACGGCGTCGGACAGGCCGTCCTCGGCCACCAGTCGCCGCAGATGCGACAGGCACTGCTGGGCCTCGGCGACGGTCAACCGGTCGACCTGGTTGAGCACCACGACGGTCACATCGTCGTGCCGGGAGAACCGCCGCAGGTACTGCTCGTGCACCAGGGCGTCGGCGTACTTCTGCGGGTCGAGCACCCACACCATCAGGTCGACCCGCTCCACGAAGTGATCGACGTACGCACGGTGCTCGGAGTGGGTGGAATCGTGGTCGGGCAGGTCGATCAGCACCAGGTCGGCCAGTGCCGACGCACCGTCGTCGACGACGTGCCAGCGGGTCACACCCAGCCACTGCAGCAGCGCGACGGTCTCCGGGCTCTCCTGCCAGATCGCCGCCAGCGGCTCCGATGTGGTGGGGCGCAGCACGCCGGCCTTGGCCACCTCCGCGCCGACGATGGAGTTGAAAAGGGTGCTCTTGCCTGCTCCGGTGGAGCCCGCGAATGCCACGACGGTGAGTTGTTCGGACAGCCCCCGGCGGGCCTGGGCCCGGTCGGCGACGGCGCGGGCCTGTTCCACCGCCGCCGGCGCCAACCGGCCGTCGCTGAGATCGGCGGCCTGGGCCAGCGCAGCCAGCCTGCGGTCCAGCGCGGCGCCGTCGATAGGTGCCGCTGTGTCGGCGCGCAGCGGGTTGAGTCGTGCGAACAGGTCCTTCATCATCAGCCGTTCCACCAATCGCGCACTTTGTCGCGCCAGTTCCGGCGGGGCGCCGACGGGTCTCCCGGCGCCGGGGGACTGTTGGGCAACACCGTCTGCGCGTCTTCGGACTGGCGGGCCTGCGCAACCTCCAGGGCGGCGGCCCGCAGCCGGGCCGGCAGCCCGGGGTCGAGTTCCAGGGCATCCAGGCGCGATAGGAAGCGCTGCTGCTCCTCGGCCATCAACCCGGCAACACGCTCCTGAAGTTTCTCCATGGCGCTCTTCGACATTCGCCGGACCCCGTCCTCGCCGAACACCGCCTCGAGCAGCTTCTGGGCCAGTGCGGTGGAGGCGCCCGCGATGCCCACCTCGGCTCCGGAGAGGCCGCCGGTGGTCGAGAACACCGCCACCATGAGCGCCAGAGCGATGGCGTTGACGCCGTAGGCCATCGCCCGCGCGGTCTGGCGTTTGTCGGCGCCCTCAGTCCGGATCATCTCGAGCAGATCGCCCTGCCAGGCGCGGACCAGTTCAGCGGCCCGGTCGCCGAAATCTGCCGAGGCGCGGGCCAGGTCGGACCCGCCGAGCAGGGCACGCCCGGCATCGTCGGCCCGCCAGTCGTGGTCCGCCTGCCGCGCGGCGTCGTTGGCGGCGTCGACGAGCAGGCTGGCCAGACCCGATTCGATTGCCTCGCTGACCCTTTCCGGTGGTGCCGGCTCGCCGCGAACCGCGGCGCTGATGCGGTCACGCAATCGGCCCACGCCCTCCTCCAGCCGTTTGAGCAACTGCCCGGTACCCACGAACTCCTGCCAACGGGCCAAAACCTCGCCGCGCATGAGAGAGCCGTCCGCGGCGGCCTCCTCCAACGTGGCGACTGCCTTCTCATACGGCACCGCGACCGCACCGCGAAGCCGCTCTGCGGTATCCACCTGTTGCGCAACGGCATCGGCGATGACCGGCATCTCGGCGGTGATGCGCCCGACGGCGCCGTCCACGGTCCGGCGAGCCACCGCCGCGCGCATGGCTGCATCGTCGACGAGATTGGCCAGCCAGGTCTGCATTGCCTCGGTGCGATCGTCGGGCAACATACCGTCGACCAATGGCGATTCGGGGATGACGAACAGCGGCGCGCCGCCGAGGCGTTCGTCGGCCAGGACCTGGCGCACATGCGCCGTCACTTCGGTCATGGCTTCGGGGGGTACCCGGTTGAGCACGATCACGACCGCGGCGTTGCGGTCGACAGCGGTCCGCAGTGCCGCCCACGGAACCGCGTCGGCGTACCGAGAGGCGGTCGTGACGAAGATCCACAAATCGGCCGCCGACATCAGCATGCCGGCCATCTCACGGTTGGCCGCCGACACCGAGTCGAGGTCGGGGGCGTCGAGAAGTCCTATGCCTGCAGGGACCTCATCGATGGCGACCAGACGTAAGCCGAACACATCATCGGTGCCACCGAGGGCGGTACCGCCGGTGATGCGGGGCAGGCGGGGCAGGATGCGGTCGGAGGCGAACCAGTCGGCGTCGGCAGCATTGTGGGCCAGCACGGGGTGCCGCGTCGTCGGCCGCAGCACCCCGGGAGTCGTCACCGGTGTGCCGACGAGACTGTTGACCAGTGTCGACTTACCGCTTCCGGTGGATCCGCCGACGACGGCCAGCAGGGGTGCGTCGGCGTCCCGAAGCCTCGGCAGCACGTAATCGTCGAGTTGGTTGGTGAAGGTGCCGGCGAGGGTCCGGGCGGCTTCCGCACCCGGGACCTGCAGGGGTATCCGCACCTGCCCCAGGGCCTTGCGCAGCGATTCCAGCGGTGGCAACAAAGGTCCGGACACCGGTACATCCTGCCGCACCGGGGCGGCCGACGGTGAGCGGTTGTCCAGCTAAGGCCGCAGGGGCGGTGTCGGTAGCCCGAACTCCCGCTTGAGCACCGTCCGTGCGGCGTAGTAACCGCTCATGCCATGTACCCCACCGCCGGGAGGGGTGGCCGACGAGCACAGGTAGGCCTTGGGGACTGGTGTCGTCCACGGGTTCACCCGCGGGGTGGGGCCGAGTAGGGCGCGCAGCACCGAGTTGCCGCCCACCCCGATATCACCGCCGACATAGTTGGCGTCATGCCCGGCCAGGCGTGACGCGGGGATGCCGCGCGCGGCGACGACGATATCGGCGAAACCCGGCGCGAAACGTTCCATCACGGCGGTGATGGTGTCGGTCTGGTCGACGGTGGACCCGGCCGGCACATGGGCGTAGGTCCAGAACGGCCGGCGATTTTGCGCGTCGATACGGCTCGGGTCGGCGGTGAAGGACTGCGCGGCCAGCACCATCGGCCAGTCGGCATGGTTGCCCGCCGCGATCTGCTTCTCGGCATATGCCATCTGGGTGCGGGTGCCACCGAGATGCAGTGTCGCAGCATCGGCGAGTTGTTGGTCTGACCACGGAATATCCTGGGAAAGAACGAAATCCACTTTGGCAACACCGGGGCCGAACCGGTAGTTGCGCAACGCCCGGGCGTAGCGGGATGGCAGTGCGTCACCGTAGATGTCCAGCAGCGCGGTAGGGGCGGTGTCGTAGAGCACCACGCCGGGTGGGGGAGCGGTGACGGTCACCCCGGCGTGCAGTTCGCCGCCGTGGGCACGCAGATCGTCCATCAGGGCGTCGGCGATCGACTGGCTGCCGCCCACCGGGACCGGCCAGCCCACGGTGTGGGCCAAGGTCGCCAGCAGCAGTCCGGCGCCGGCGGCCACCAGTGAGGGCATGCGTGCGATGGTGTGCGCGGCGACACCGGTGAATAACGCCCGGGCGTCCTCGCCGCGAAGCCGTCCCCAGGCGGGGCTGCCCTGCTCGAGCATCCGTTGCCCGAGCAGCACCGCCGCCGGGAAATCGGGGGGCAGGGACCGCTTGTCGCCGATCAGGAACGCCACCACATCCTCGCCGCGGGCGGCCAGTGGTCCCAGCAGATGCCGCCACGAGTCGCCGTGCTGAAGGCCCGCGCAGGTGCGTTCCAGATCGCGCCAGCCGATCGCGGCCGGGAGGCCCGGCAGCGGGTTGGCATAGGAGATCTCCGGCACGGCCAAACCCACGCCCCGGGCCCGCAGATCGAACTCGGCGAAGAACGGCGAGGCCAGCGCCAGTGGGTGGATCGCCGAGCAGATGTCATGGCGGATATCCGGGTACTCGGGGTCGGCGAGGGTGCGAGCACCCCCGCCGAGGGTGGGCTGGGCCTCCAGGACCTGCACTTTCAAACCGGCGCGGGCGCAGGTCACCGCCGCGGACAGACCGTTGGGGCCGCTGCCGACAACGGTGACGTCCATCTAGCGATTACACCCCATTCCCGGCCCTTTAGGCTGTCCCGGTGACTTTGCCCACCAACGCGCCCGTCGTACTCATCGCCGACAAACTCGCCCAATCGACCGTTTCCGCCCTCGGTGACCAGGTCGAGGTCCGTTGGGTCGACGGTCCGGACCGTCCCAAGCTGCTGGAAGCCGTCGCCGACGCCGACGCTCTGCTGGTGCGCTCAGCCACCACCGTCGACGCCGAGGTGATCGCCGCAGCGCCCAAGCTGAAGATCATCGCCCGGGCCGGGGTGGGCCTTGACAACGTCGACGTCGACGCGGCCACCGCGGCCGGGGTGCTGGTGGTCAACGCGCCGACCTCCAACATCCACAGCGCCGCCGAACATGCGCTGGCGCTGATGCTCTCGGCGGCCCGGCAGATCCCGGCCGCCGACGCCACGCTGCGGGACAAGACCTGGAAGCGTTCGGCATTCAACGGCACCGAACTGTTCGGCAAGACCGTCGGCGTGGTCGGGCTGGGCAGGATCGGCCAGTTGGTGGCTCAACGACTCGCGGCATTCGGCACCCACGTCATCGCCTACGACCCGTATGTCCCGCCCGCCCGCGCCGCGCAGTTGGGGATCGAACTGCTGCCGCTGGACGATGTGCTGGCCCGCGCGGACTTCATCTCGGTGCACCTGCCCAAGACCAAGGAGACCGCCGGACTGCTCGGCGCCGAAGCGCTGGCCAAGACCAAACCCGGGGTGATCATTGTCAACGCCGCCCGCGGCGGCCTCATCGATGAGCAGGCGCTGGCCGACGCGATCCGCAGCGGTCACGTCCGGGCCGCCGGCCTGGACGTGTACGCCACCGAGCCGTGCACCGACAGCCCGCTGTTCGATCTGCCGCAGGCGGTCGTGACCCCGCACCTCGGTGCGTCGACCTCCGAGGCGCAGGACCGGGCCGGCACCGACGTCGCCGAGAGCGTCAAGCTCGCGCTGGCCGGGGAGTTCGTGCCCGACGCCGTCAACGTCGGAGCGGGCGCGGTCAGCGAGGAGGTCTCGCCCTGGCTGGACCTGGTGCGCAAGCTCGGCGTGCTGGCCGGGGTGCTGGGCACCGAGCCGCCGGACAGCCTGTCGGTGCGGGTGTGCGGCGAGTTGGCCGCCGAAGACGTTGAGGTGTTGAAGCTGTCGGCGCTACGCGGACTGTTCTCCACGATGACCGACCAGCAGGTGACCTTCGTCAACGCCCCGGCGCTGGCCGCCGATCGGGGATTGGAGACCGAACTCGCCGCGGTCAGTGAGAGCCCCAACCACCGCAGCCTGGTCGATGTTCGGGTGGTGGCACCGGACGGCACCGCGGTCAATGTCGCCGGGACGTTGTCCGGCCCGCAACAGGTGCAGAAGGTCGTCTCGATCAACGGCCGCAGCTTCGACCTGCGCGCCGCGGGGATGAACCTGATCCTGCACTACGGCGACAAGCCCGGCGCGCTGGGCAAGATCGGCACCATCCTGGGTGCGGCCGACGTCAATATCGAGGCCGCCCAGTTGAGTCAGGATGCCAGCGGCGAGGGGGCCACGGTGATGTTGCGACTGGACCGAGACGTGCCCGCCGAGGTCCGGACCGCGATCCGCGACGCGGTGGATGCCGGGACGCTCGAAGTGGTTGACCTGTCATGAAACTGGCTGTGATTGCGGGCGACGGTATCGGCCCGGAAGTGATCGGCGAGGCCCTTCAGGTGCTTGATGCGGTGCACCCCGGTGTCGAGAAGACCGACTATGACCTCGGAGCGCGGCGCTACCACGCCACCGGCGAGGTGCTGCCCGACGGCGTCATCGACGAACTACGCGGTCATGACGCCATCCTGCTCGGGGCGATAGGGGATCCGTCGGTGCCCAGCGGCGTGCTCGAACGCGGCCTGCTGCTGAACATCCGGTTCGCACTCGACCACCACGTGAACCTGCGCCCGAGCCGGCTGTATGACGGTGTGCGCAGTCCGCTGGCCGGTGACCCGGCGATCGACTTCGTCGTCGTCCGCGAGGGCACCGAGGGTCCCTACACCGGCACCGGCGGGTCGATCCGCACCGGTACGCCGCACGAGGTGGCCACCGAAGTCAGCCTCAACACCGCCTTCGGGGTGGCGCGGGTGGTGCGGTACGCCTTCGAGAAGGCCCGCTCCCGCCGTAAGCACCTCACCCTCGTGCACAAGAACAACGTGCTGATGTTCGCCGGCAAGCTGTGGTCCCGGATCGTGGCTGAAGTGGGCGCGGACTACCCGGATGTCGAAGTGGCTTATCAGCACATCGATGCCGCGACCATCCATATGGTCACCGACCCCGGGCGCTTCGACGTCATCGTCACCGACAACCTGTTCGGCGATATCATCACCGACCTCGCCGCCGCGGTGTCGGGCGGCATCGGACTGGCCGCCAGCGGCAATATCGACGCCACCGGCACCAACCCGTCGATGTTCGAGCCGGTGCACGGCAGTGCGCCCGATATCGCCGGGCAGGGTATCGCCGACCCGACGGCGGCCGTGATGAGCGTGGCCCTGCTGCTGTCACATCTCGGCGAGGAGGCCGCCGCGGCCAGGGTGGACAAGGCCGTCGCCGACCATCTGGCCACCCGCGGCGGTGCCACGCTGTCCACCCGCGAGGTGGGCGAGCGAATCCGGGCCCGGCTCTAGGGCCTCGTCCCCTGCCGCGAGCGTGCGTGTCTGCCCGCCGACACGCCGGCTGGGTGCGCAGTCTGGGCACGGTCGCGGGGCGGTTACTCCCGTTCGGCGGGAACCAGCGGGATCGCGAGCACCGGGAACAGCGCGCACACCGCGAACGCCACCGGAAATCCGGCCGCGCCGATCAGCGCCCCGAACAGCGGCGGGGTCAGCCCCGCGGTCAGTAGTTGGCTGGTGTTCTGGGTACCCAGGGCGCGTCCACTCCAGAACGGTCCGGCGATCTCGGCGATGGCGGTGAACGCCAGTCCGTTGTCGCTGACGGTGACCACCGAGGCCACCATCATCGCGGCAATGCTCCAGCTCCAGTCCAGCGCGTCGGTGAGCGCCAGCACCGCCATGGTGGCGCCCGCCACCGCGGCGATGGTCCGGATCGGCCGCAGTCGGGAGCCCACCCGGTCCGACCACCGCCCCGCGGCAACCCGCCCCAGCGCACCGAGGATCTGGGCCGCCGTCACCAACGCACCGGCAGCGCCGGCCGACCAGCGGTGCTCGGTCATCAGCCACACCAGCGTGAACGTCCACACGACGGCCTGCGGAACGACCAGCAGTACCGACACCAGGTGGATGCGCGCCAGCGTCGAGGAATTGCGGTACGGGTTGGCCAGCTGCTCGGCCGGGGCCTCGGCGCGCGGCGGACGCGCCGGGTCCCGGACGCCGAGCGCGCAGACCACCGCCGCGGCAGCGCACACCGCCGCCGGGAACAGCAACGCCGCCCCGATCCCGCCGCTCTCGGCCAGCCGCGGAATCACCAAGGCCCCCAGGCCCACTCCCAGCGGTTGTGCCGTCTGGCGGATGCCCATCGCCAGACCTCGCTGCTCCGGTTCGAACCAGCCCACCACCAGCCGCCCGCTGGCCGAATTGCTGCTGGCCGCCGCCATCCCGCCGAGGAACAGAAAGACCGAAACCGCGACCAGCGATTGGCTCAGCGCCGCCGCCAGTGCCGCGGCCGCCGTCAGAGCGGAGCCGACGGCCAGTACCAGCCGCTCACCGAGCCGGTCGACCACGTATCCCCAGGCGATCAGCGTCAGCACCATTCCGAACGCGGGCATGGCCGAGACCAAACCGGCGCGGGCCAGGTCGAGGCCGCGCTCGGTGTTCAGGGTCGGGATCAGGAACGCCGCGCCGTTGATGAACACGTTGGCGCACAGCGTCGCGAACAGCCCGATACCCAGCATGGACCAGCGCCGGAGGGTGCTGACCGGCGTGGGGTTCACACGCCTTAGGCTGTCACGAATGCGCCTGGGTCGTATCGCCAGCCCCGATGGGGTCGCCTTCGTCAGTATCGAGGGGGACGGTGACCTGTCCAAGAACGAGGCCACCGCGCGGGAGATCGCCGAGCATCCCTTTGGCACACCGACCTTCACCGGCCGGTCCTGGCCGCTCGCCGATGTCCGGCTGCTCGCGCCCATCCTGGCCAGCAAGGTGGTGTGCATGGGCAAGAACTACCTGGCGCATATCGAGGAGATGGACGGTCTTACCGGTCCAGCGCCTGAGGATCCGGTCATCTTCCTCAAACCCAACACCGCCATCATCGGGCCCGGTGTGCCGATCCAATTGCCCGCCAACGCCTCTCCGGTGCACCACGAGGGTGAGTTGGCAGCGGTGATCGGCCGGCCGTGCAAGGACGTCCCGGCCGCACGGGCCGCCGACGTCATCCTCGGGTACACCATCGCCAACGATGTGTCGGCCCGCGATCAGCAGAAGGCCGACGGTCAGTGGATCCGGGCCAAGGGCCATGACACTTTCTGCCCGGTCGGCCCCTGGATCGTGACCGATCTCGACCCGTCGGATCTGGAGATTCGCACCGAGGTCAACGGCCAAGTGCGCCAACGCAGTCGGACCTCGATGATGATCCACGATATCGGCGCCATCATCGAATGGATGAGCGCGGTCATGACGCTGCTGCCCGGCGATCTGATCCTCACCGGTACGCCTGAGGGGGTGGGTCCGTTGGAGGACGGCGACACCGTCAGCGTCACTATCGAGGGCATCGGAACTCTGACCAACCCCGTCGTCCGGAAAGGCGTCCGATGACCGCGCAAAACTCTGGTAAGGCCGTACGAGTTCGGTTCTGCCCCTCGCCGACCGGCACCCCGCATGTCGGCCTGGTGCGCACGGCGTTGTTCAACTGGGCCTACGCCCGACACCACGCCGGCACGTTCGTATTCCGGATCGAGGACACCGATGCCGCCCGGGATTCCGAGGAGAGCTATGCGGCGATCCTCGAGGCACTGCGCTGGCTGGGCCTGGACTGGGACGAGGGCCCGGAAGTCGGTGGGCCGCACCTCCCGTACCGGCAATCGCAGCGCTCGGAGAGCTATCGCGACGTGATCGCACTGCTGTTGGAAGCCGGCGAGGCATACCCGGCCTACTCCACCCCCGAGGAGGTCGAGGCCCGCCACCTGGCGGCGGGCCGCAACCCGAAACTGGGGTATGACAACTTCGACCGCGATCTCACCGACGCCCAGCGTGCGGCGTATGAGGCGCAGGGACGCAAGCCGGTGCTGCGATTGCGGATGCCCGACGAGGACATCAGCTGGCACGATTTGGTGCGTGGCGAGACGACGTTCGCCGCCGGCACGGTGCCCGACTTCGCGCTGACCCGGGCCACCGGAGAGCCGCTGTACACCCTGGTCAATCCCGTCGACGACGCGCTGATGAAGATCACCCATGTCCTTCGCGGGGAGGATCTGATGCCGTCCACACCGCGGCAGATCGCCCTGCATCGTGCCCTGATCCGGATCGGGGTGGGGGAGCGGATTCCCGAATACGCGCACCTGCCAACGGTTCTGGGGGAGGGGACGAAAAAGCTTTCCAAACGGGACCCGCAGTCCAACCTTTTCCTGCACCGTGATCGCGGGTTCCTGCCCGAGGGCCTGATGAACTATCTGGCCCTGCTGGGCTGGGGGATCGCAGACGACCGCGACGTTTTCGACCTTGCGGAGATGGTGCGGGCCTTCGACGTGGTCGATGTCAATTCCAACCCAGCCCGCTTCGACCAGAAGAAGGCCGAGGCGATCAACGCCGAGCACATCCGCCGACTTGATCCGGCCGAGTTCGCCACCCGACTGCGAGCCTTCTTCGAGGCGCACGGTTATGACACCGGCCTGGACGAGGCGGGTTTCGCGACGGCGGCGGAACTGGTGCAGACCCGCGTCGTCGTGCTCTCGGAGGCGTGGAACCTGTTGAAATTCCTCGACGACGGCTCGTATGAGATCGACCCGGCCGCTGCGGCCAAGGAACTCGGGTCCGAATCGGTGCCGGTTCTCGACGCCGCCTGCGAGGCACTCGACAGCGTGGCCGACTGGAACACCGCCGGTATCGAAGCGGCGCTGAAGACCGCGCTGATCGACGGGCTGGGACTCAAGCCCCGCAAGGCATTCGGCCCGATCCGGGTGGCTGCGACCGGCGCGACGGTCAGCCCACCGTTGTTCGAGTCGCTGGAGCTGCTGGGTCGGCAGCGCAGCCTGCACCGGCTGCGCGAGGCCCGAGACGGGGCAACGCGGAATCTTTGGTAGTCTGCACAGCGTTGTTTGGAAGCCCGGCATAGTTGGTTCTGACCAGCTGTTATGGGTGCCCAATGGGGTATGGTGTAATTGGCAACACAGCTGATTCTGGTTCAGCCATTCTAGGTTCGAGTCCTGGTACCCCAGCCAATCTGCGGCAATTATGTCGGCCCTGGCCGTTCGGTTATGCTGTTGCTCGTTCTAGCCCCCGTCGTCTAGCGGCCTAGGACGCCGCCCTCTCACGGCGGTAGCGTGGGTTCGAATCCCATCGGGGGTACGTCCGCTCCTCGGCGAGCAGACACAAAACGTCCCGTTTCCCGGCGTGTTCAGGACATTTCGCGTCTGCTCGGGGGGATTCAGGAGGGGGCCGTCGAACCGGCCACCGGCATTGCGGGCAGGCCCAGCTTGTGATGATCCCAGGACCGCACCCGGTTGGGCGCGATCCGCACCGCGACGCGTTTGTTCATCATCATGTCCACCGCAGGCCTGAGCTCATCGGTGTAGGGCCCGTTGTAGCGTTCCCAGACGCTGACACCGACTGCGAAGATGATGTCGGGCTCGTCATGGATCTCGGCTACACCCTCGAACGACACCCCCATCAGGGAGTCGTAGGTCATGCCGGCCTCGATCATGAAGCTGACCCGGGGATTGCGCCGGATGTTCACCACTTTCTGCGACTTGACCTTCGTTTCGACCCAGATGTCACCGTCGACCACCGCGTACCACATGGCCACCAGGTGCGGCTGGGCGTCCGGGCCGACGGTGGCCAGGGTGCCGGTACGGCTGCGGGCCACGAAGTCGGTGATCTCCCCGTCGGTCATGACAATCTGACTGCGCTGTTTGGATCCCATGGCTGCCAGTGTCTCAGGCGTGAACCATCGACACTGCGTACAGATTGCATTCAAGGCGTGAATCGAGCGCTCTGGTCGCAGACTCGGCGCACTGGTCGCAGAGTCGTGTCGTTACAGCCGCTGAGTTAGATCGGCGGCGGCGGCCAGCAGGTCGGCCGCCCACCGTTCACCCGGTCGCCGGCCCATCCGGTCGATCGGGCCGGATACCGATACCGCGGCGATGACGGCACCGGCCCGGTCGCGCACCGGGGCGGAAACGCTGGCCACTCCGGACTCGCGCTCGGCGGCGCTCTGTGCCCAGCCGCGGCGGCGGACTTCGGCCAGGGTCCGCTCGGTGAACTCCGCCCGGGGAAGCACCGCCTGCTGGGTGGCGGGATCGGCGTAGGCCAGCAGCACCCTGGCGCCGGAACCCGCCGTCATCGGCAACCGCGCCCCGACGGGGACGGTATCGCGCAGTCCCGCAGGTGGTTCCAGGGCCGCGATGCAGACCCTGGTGGTGCCCTCACGCCGGTACAGCTGCACGCTCTCCCCGGTGATCTCGCGTAGCTGCGGCAGGGTAGCGGCCCCGGCGGCGAGTAGCGGATCGTTGACGCCGGCCGAGAGTTCGGAGAGCGCGGGGCCGAGTTCCCAGCGCCCGGCCCCGTCGCGGGCCAGTAGCCGATGGACCTCCAGCCCGGCGGCCAGCCGGTGCGCGGTGGCGCGCGCCAGTCCGGTGCGTTGGCACAGTTCGGCCAGACCGCAGGGTGACTCGGCGACCGCGTGCAGCACGCCCACGGCTTTGTCGAGCACGCCGATACCGCTATCCTGTCTCATATCCAGATACTAGCTTCTCAATATATGAGATGACGGTGGCCGCGCCACCGGGATTACGAGATGACGGTGGCTGCGCCACCGGGAGTGAGATGAGCTGATGGCAGAGCCTGACCGCCCCCTTACCCTCGCCGAGAAGGTGTGGGCCGACCATGTCGTCGTCGGCGGCTCCGGTACCGGCGGGGCCCGCGAACCCGACCTGATCTATATCGATCTGCACCTCGTCCACGAGGTCACCAGCCCGCAGGCCTTCGACGGCCTGCGTCTGGCCGGGCGTCCGGTCCATCGGCCCGATCTGACCCTGGCCACCGAGGACCACAACGTGCCGACGATCGACATTGACAAGCCGATCGCCGACCCGGTGTCCCGAATCCAGGTGGAGACGTTGCGTCGCAACTGTGCCGAGTTCGGCGTCCGGCTGCATCCGATGGGCGATCCGGAACAGGGCATCGTCCATGTCGTCGGTCCGCAACTCGGCCTGACCCAGCCCGGCATGACGATCGTCTGCGGTGACAGTCACACCTCCACCCACGGCGCCTTCGGTGCGCTGGCGATGGGCATCGGTACCTCCGAGGTGGAGCATGTGCTGGCGACCCAGACGCTCCCATTGCGTCCGTTCAAGACGATGGCGGTCAATGTCGACGGCCGGCTGCCGTCCGGGGTGACCGCCAAGGACATCATCCTGGCGGTCATCGCCAAGATCGGAACCGGTGGCGGGCAGGGCCATGTCATCGAGTACCGCGGCAGCGCCATCGAATCGCTGTCGATGGAAGGCCGGATGACGATCTGCAACATGAGCATTGAGGCCGGTGCCCGGGCCGGCATGGTCGCGCCGGACGAAACCACCTACGAGTTCCTGCGCGGGCG
>Ga0209986_10001297_pt1 | contig 24062 bp, 19 predicted proteins | sample BlataG_FD_183168 | JGI IMG/M metagenome (GOLD analysis project Ga0209986, IMG submission 183168) | Deep subsurface microbial communities from Black Sea to uncover new lineages of life (NeLLi) - Black_00105 metaG (SPAdes) (version 2) | ecosystem: Environmental > Aquatic > Marine > Oceanic >... | reverse complement strand
TGAAACTGAAAGTAAAGAAACTGGCGGAGATCATAACCTATGCAACGTCGCGTGACCGTGGCCTGGCCGCGGGAGAAGCGCCGAGATGCTGGCGGCGGCCGAAAAGAAAACCCTGTAAAGGCGTTTTGCAGATTCAATTTGAGATAGACGACCGAATCCACTGGTTTTGCCCCGAGTGTGAAGATGAAGGCATTCTTGACGGCTGGCAAGGGTTGATATGGGACATGAGTGATGGGATGACCGTCTGAACATCTCATAAATATGCCCGGCAGACCGGTTGTCCTGGGTTCCCGGAATTCCTTTCTTCTCCAAGCAATACGGAGGATTCAGCAAGAAAAATGCGGGGCGTTTATTGGATGTTCGAACGTGGGATGAAATGCCTTTGGTTGGAGGTAAAGAGAGAATCGGGTTTTCCCTGTTCACATGCGGAAATCACGGATCAAGGTGTGAGCCTGGGGCTGATTATAAATTGTTTTAGAACCAAGACCCCGGTTCCATATGCTCAGCCCTATATCAGCCACAGCTTTTTTTCTTGACCTCGAATCTTTTCAGGTTTAAATTGGTTGAAAAAAGCCTGTTATTTCTGAATTTTTCAACCAAAAAACAAAATGAATAATATTTATCCAACAAAACTGGTCCGAAAACTGACTGGATCGAGCCTTAATCAACTGAAATATTGGGTCAGGATTAATCTTGTTTGTCCAGAAAGAAAGGGGAAGTCCTCTTTGTATTCTTTTAAAGATATTATCAAATTACGAGTCTTGGTTTCATTGAAAAGAAGAGGGTTAAGTCTCCAAAAGGTGAGAGAAGGCATAAGAAATCTTTCTGCAATGTTACCGGATGATGAACCCCTTTCCCGCCTGATCATCTACACTGATGGGGTAGATATGATTGTCGTTGAGAAAGGTAAATACTTCAGTGCCATTACAAAACAGCAATATTTCCGCTTTGACACGGAGCAAATTGGCGCGGAGATAATCAGCTTACAAAATTACGACCGGGCATTTGTAAAGCAAACAGGCCCTTTAGTGGATGGAGAAACGGCCACTGCTTTCCCCCTTGTGTAACGGGATACGAGACAAATCAGCGGAGGCAGTCAAGATGAGCGTCTTAAGCACTATCCGCGATGAATTGAAAGGGTTGGGTTATTTACACAACCTATTGCAGGAAAATTATGCCTTCGATGATGCAGCCACTTCTGTAACTCAAGATCTGAATATCCGTTTAGCGGCATTTGCGCAATGGCCGCCTTCCTACCGTAACGCTTGCATCGGGGTTTTGACTGCAAACGGTAAGTCAGGTCCGAAGAATGTTTCGGCTTATCGAACCCTTGGCGCCCCGATGTTTTTCGAGGCTTTTCCAGATCATTTTAACCGTTACCGTATTCAGGCAACTGGAGAAGCCGTTTTATTAGAGTCAATCCCAGCCCGAAATATTAGACAGGCTTTTAAACTGAACAAAGATAAGTGGTGCCCTGAAGCGATTTTTCGCGCCAAGGCTATCACACCATTAACCGAACCTTATCAACTCGATTTTGTTGATGTGGGCCTCATCCCTGCTTTAAAAGGCATGATCCATGCAAAATTGGATCGACTGCTAAGAGATATTCTCCACGAAGCTACCATTTTTTACAAAAGCGTCGCAGGTAGTAAACCAGAGGAGGCCTCTCTTTTTCGTCTTGTTTTTCGTTTCCTTGCGGCAAAGATATTTAATGATAGAAATCATCCAGGAGATTGGTCCACTTCTGATGCAAATGCTATCATTGAAAGAGTCCAGAAGTTTTATAAGCCTTTTGAATCTGAAACCCAGGATACTCTCGATGAACCTAACACACAACAGGCTGTCTGGGATAGGTTCCGGAGTGCTTTTAACTTTCAAAATCTCTCAGTGGAAGATCTGGCTTTCATCTATGAAAACACACTCATTCGGAAGGAAACCAGAAAGCAGTTTGGTATACACAGCACACCTTCTGTGATAGCCGAGCTTATGGTAGACCGGCTTCCTTTTGAGTCACTGCCCCAGGAGGAGCGTTACGTGCTGGAGCCTTGTGCCGGCCATGGCGTTTTTTTGGTTGCCGCTCTTCGTCGTTTGCGGGAACTACTACCGGCTTCGTGGACAGACCAGCAGAGACATGGCTATTTGAAAGATCGATTGACGGCTATTGAGCTTGATACTTTTGCCGCCGAGGTTTGTCGCCTGTCTCTCATGTTAGGCGATTATCCCAATCCGGACGGATGGCATATCATAGATGAGGATATCTTTGGCAGTGATGCTCTTGAGAGGCAATTGAAAAAGTCCCGAGTCGTGCTTTGCAATCCCCCATTCGAAGACTTTACCATGGCCGAGAGGGATAGCTATGGGGATAATGTCCGAAATGTCCATAAGCCTTACGAGGTCTTGCGCAGAGTCCTTGATCACCCACCAGACATGTTGGGTTTTGTTTTACCAAAAGCTGCCATTTTAGGTGAGAAGTACTCTGATCTTCAAGACCTCATGGCCCGAAAATACAAAAACATAGAAACCATAGCTCTCCCAGATCGTATCTTCGTATTTTCTGATCAAGAAACCATGCTGGTCCTTGCTTCAGACAGAGACGAATCAACAAAAGCGGATATCTCTACTAGGACGTTCTGGGTGCGAGAAAACGATAGACGACCTTTCCTTGAAACGGCTCAGCTACCTGGGTCCGTTGGCAAGAGCGTAAATCGTGCCAGACATACAACACATATCTCTCTGTGGCATCCACCACTGTCTGAGATTTGGGATTATCTGAGGGCTAACCCGAGGCTCAAGGATATAGCCGAGATTCACAGGGGTATTGAATGGAATATTCCTCTCAGTGAAAACAGAAGCAAGTTAATATCTCTTAAAGAAAAGCCACAATTTAAAAAGGGACTGGATACGGTCCCGGGGAACATTGAGCCTTACCATGTACAGGGGCTGGTATACTTAAATATGGAGGATCGCTTTAAACGAACAAATGCGCATTCACTTCCATGGGATAGACCAAAAATAATAACCAATAGGCATATCATTAGCCGCGGACCTTGGCGGATTGTGGGTCATCCGGACTCGACTGGCTTGGTTTGTCGAGAAAATTTTATCGTTATCTGGCCCAAAACACAGTTAACGGTGGAAGTGCTTTCAGCGGTTATCAATTCACCGTTGGTCAATGCATTTCTTTTCGTTCGTGAGGAAAAGCGTAGCAATAGGAATGTTACATTACGCCATACACCTATACCACTCCCTGAATCTATTGATTCAGAGCGAATTACTCATCTCGTGGGATATTACCTTAAACTTAGACTTAGAATTACTGAAGCCTCTTCTAAGAAACTATCTTTACGGGAATATTTGCAAACACTAATGGAAATCGACAGCCTAATATTGAAAGCATATGATTTACCTCCAAGACTTGAACGAAAATTGCTGGAGTTTTTTAGAGGATACCCACGTCCGGTCCCGTTTGCTTTCCCTGATTATTTCCCGGAGGATTTCCGTCCCTGTATCCCATTACACGAATATATTGAAATGGACCTTGAACAGGCCAGTGCCGGACAACTCCTCAAGAAAATCACGCCCTTTGATTCTGAAGACATGCATGAATTTTTTATGGACATTGAGGCAACGCAATCCTGATGGACGGATACCTTTTTGATACTAACGCCGTCAGTGTTCTTTGGAATGTGCGGCATCCTGAACATGATACTATCAAAGTTTTTTTTGCAAGCGTCTCTCATTCCCCTGTCTGGCTATCCACTATAGTCCTGGCAGAGATAGAATACGGGCTGAAGATAACCCCAAAGATGGATATAGATAGTCAGAATCAAGTCAGACACGAAATGTCGAACCATCCCCTTATACTTAATATTGATAAGCACACCATCGGTCCCTATGCGGATTTACGGGCAGAACTGTTTAAGAATTATTCACCAAAAAAACGCCGGGGAAGACTAAAAGTGAGATGGCCGGAAGACCTTATTGAACGAACGAGCGCCAAAGAACTGGGTGTTCAGGAGAATGATATCTGGATAGCAGCACAGGCCATTCAATACAATTTGATACTGGTTACCGGCGATCACATGCAACGACTTGCCGATGTATCCGAGAACCTGGACTATCCGCTTCAAATCGCAAGTTGGAAATAGAAAGTCAATTGCACCGCTCTTAACCGGAGAAACCACATGACTAACAACATACGCTGGGGGCTGGATAACCCGCATCCCTTTTCTCAGATGAAGACGGAACTTATCTGGGAAGGGAAGTATGACGAGTACGGCAACCGGAGGACGGTGGACATTGCCGGATGCGCCATGCCCCTTCAGAAGATTGAGACCATTGATGAACCGGCCTCCTGGGCCATGGTGCAGGGTAATTTGTTTGATCCGGCCAAGGCCCATCGTGACGACTTCCGCAACAGGCTGATCTGGGGCGATAACAAGCTTGTGATGGCAAGCCTGCTCAAAGAATTCAAGGGCAAGATCGATCTTATCTATATTGATCCGCCGTTTGATGTGGGAGCGGATTTTACGATGAATGTGCCGATTGGCGAAGGAAAAGAGACAATAGGCAAAGACCAATCCGCACTGGAGATGGTTGCCTATCGAGATATGTGGGGTAAAGGAGCTGATTCTTACCTTCAGATGATATACGAGCGCTTGGTTCTAATGCGAGAGCTGTTGAGTGAGAAAGGGTCTCTTTTTGTACATCTCGATGAAACGGTGAGTCACTATGTAAAACCAATTCTTGACGAAATATTCGGGATTCCATCCTACGTTAACAGTGTAACCTGGAAACGATCTGATGCTCATAGCGACATTGGACAGGGTGCAAGGCATTTGGGGCGAATTTGTGACACAATCTTCATCTATGTGAAAACCCTGGGTGTCCATACATGGAATATGCAATATACACCGTTGCCAAAAAGCACTGTGGATCGGTGGTATCGCCATATCGAAGAAGAAACAGGCAGACGCTATAACAAAGCTGACATTACAGGCCCTGGCGGAGCTACAAAAGGGAATCCTGTCTATGAATGGAACGGTATCACTCGCGCGTGGCGCTTCAGCAAGAAGCGAATGGAGGAGTTAGATGCAGAGGGCCGCATAGTCTATTCCAAGACAGGTATGTCATATCTCAAACGATACCTCGACGAAAGTAAGGGGGTCCCGCTTCAGGATTTGTGGGATGACATCAAAATGCTTCGTGGTATCCATGGAAACTCTGAACTTCTTGGTTTCAAGACCCAAAAGCCCGAAGCGTTTGTTGAAAGGATTATGAAATTAGGCTCAGATGAAGCGGATCTTGTCGCCGACTTCTTCTGCGGCTCTGGCACAACAGGCGCAGTGGCGGAAAAACTTGGACGCCGCTGGATTATGTGCGATCTTGGCCGATTCGCCATTCACACAAGCAGGAAGCGGCTTATCGAAATCCAGCGAACCCTCCATAATGAGAACAAGCAGTACCGTTCGTTTGACGTTTATAATCTTGGCCGGTACGAGCGTCAGTGGTGGCAGAAGGAGCGGCTCAAGGGAGCGGATGAAGAGCATCGCCGGGTGGTCATGGAATTCTACAGGGCAGAGCCGCTGCCCAATGCCACGGGCTTGCTGCACGGGCGCAAGGGACAAGCCTTTGTGCATGTGGACGGTATTGACAGCATATTTTTACACGAGATGAGGTGCGGGCCGTTGTCAAGGCGGCACGGGAAGCCGGAGCCAGGGAGGTGCACTGCCTTGCGTGGGAGTTTGAGATGGATCTGCGCTTGGTCTGCCATGAGCTGGAAGCAGCAGAAGGCGTCAAGGTCAAACTCATCCCCATCCCACGCGAGATCATGGAGAAAAACAGGACGAATCCGCCGCCGTTTCTTGAGGTCGCCGTTTTGGAGGCTGAACCGGTGTATAGAAAGAAAGGCAAGAAGCGCGTTGTGGACATAAAGCTCAGCAGGTTCCTGCCGAGCCTTGCAGAGGTGCCGAGCAAGGAGTTGGAAGTCTTGAAAGAACGGGCCATTAAGAGCGGTTTTGACTTCATTGATTTCTGGGCCGTGGATTTTGACTGGCACGATGGCAAGCCCTTTGAGCATCACTGGCAGGATTACCGGACGCGAAAGGATAGGTCTCTCAAGACCGTCAGCAACTTCGGATATGACAAGTACCCAAAAGCGAGTTTGTACACCGCCTGTGTGAAAGTGATCGATGTCTTTGGATGCGATACGAGTATAACGGTAGAGGTCGATATTTAGTTCTATGACACGGAATTAGGTACTTCAATTTTAATTCCGATAATACTGATCCCTCATTGGGAAGAAAAATGAATGCGGAAGAATTAAAGGCACTTTTAGATAAACTACGTTTGCTGCCTTCTGAAACAGAGTGGGTGGAGTTTAAGAAAGCCGGAACCAGTTTTGATTTTGGCAAACTGGGGCGGTATTTTTCTGCATTAGGAAATGAGGCTAATCTTAAAGGCAAACCGTGTGGTTGGCTAATTTTCGGCGTGGAGGATAAAACCAGGAAAATTGTCGGAACGTATTATCGGTCCAACAGGTCAAACCTGGACAGGTTGAAATCAGAAATAGCTAACAAAACCACCAACCGTATTACCTTCATTGAAATCCATGAACTTCTACTGCCCAAGGGGCGTGCTATCATGTTCCAAATCCCTGCAGCTCCACAAGGCATCCCCATTGCCTGGGAAGGGCACTATTACGGCCGAGACGGAGAATCAATCGGTGCGCTAAACATTCAGGAAATCGAACATATCAGGAATCAGACCAGAGATTACGACTGGTCGGCTCAGATTTGCAGAAACGCAACATTGGATGATCTTGACCCTGCCGCCATCCAGTTTGCCAGAAAGCAATATAAGGAGAAACAGCCTGGGCACGCAGAAGAGCTTGACCAATGGGATGACCTGACGTTTTTAAATAAGACCAGGGTCTACATTAGCGGACAGATCACCCACGCAGCCCTTGTGCTTCTTGGCAGAGAGGAGTCCGGGCACTTCCTTTCCCCGGCAATTGCACATATGACGTGGGTGCTGAGAAATGCTCAAGGTACAGAGAGGGACTATGAACACTTCGGTCCTCCGTTGATTCTGGCGGTGGATCGGGTGTTTGCAAAAATCCGCAACCTCACGTATCGCTACATGCCCAATGCCAGTCTTTTTCCTATAGAAATCACCCAATACGACGCATGGGTCATCCGAGAGTCCCTTCACAATGCCATCGCCCACCAGGACTACACCCAGGCAGGTAGAATCAACGTGGTTGAAGACCCGGAATCCCTCCTGGTGAGTAATCTGGGGCATTTCATTCCAGGAACTGTAGAAGAGGTTATTCGTCGCGACGCACCGCCCGAGCAGTATCGGAATCCTTTCCTGGCAAGGGCCATGGTGAACCTGAACATGATCGATACTATTGGAAGTGGGATTAAAAAAATGTTCCAATTACAGAGAAAGAGAAATTTTCCACTTCCCGATTATGATTTAAGTAATCCTGATAAGGTCATTGTTAAAATCCAGGGTAAGGTTTTAGATGAAAACTATACCAGGTTGTTAATTGAGCACACTGATTTGGATTTAGCCACTGTAATTCTTCTGGATAAGGTACAGAAACAGATTAGGATTTCAAGAGATGAACATAGATTCTTGAAATCGAAAAACCTGATTGAAGGAAGATACCCTAATTTATTAGTTTCTTCAAAAATCGCTTCCGCTACGGCTGAAAAATCTAAGTATATTAAATATCGTGGCTTGGATGATACATATTACCAAAAATTGGTGATCTCATTTATCAGACAATATGGACAAGCTAGCAGGCAGGATATTGACGAACTTCTGTTGGACAAACTTCCAGACGTGCTAACCCCTCAGCAAAAAAAGAATAAAATCAACAGGTTGCTGTCATACAAGATGTCGAAAGAATTAAATCTGATAAAAAATGTCGGTTCAACAAAATCTTCTTCATGGATCTTGGTAAAAAAGGACGGATTAAAGTGATTTAATATGATTTTTTTCTCCAAAAAAATTAAAAAAAATTAAAAAAATACTGCTGACCAAACAAAATATCACTGCAATATCAATTGGTTACATTTAATTTTGGCAGTGACAAAAATTAATAACATGAGGGTTATCCTATGACCAGCCCTATCATTAACCCCACAGCCCTTGAGCCCCTTTTTGCACCCCATGAGGAGCCGAACTTTCACCGGGTACGGGCTGAGAAACCCGGCGATCCGGCTAAGGTAGTAAAGGGGAGAAGGCCGTCATCCATCACCGTGGCGAATAATCTCCGCTCCTTTGTGAAGACATGGCGGGAGAGTGAATATGCGGGTGCGTCCGATACCACACGAGAGCTTCTCTTTCACTGGTTCGAGCGGGATCACATGATTGAAACGCCCACGAAAGAACGCATTCCGTTCAGCTACTACTTCTGCCAGCGGGAGGCCATTGAGTCCCTGATCTATCTATGGGAGGTCCGGGGACTGAGAAGCCTTTCCAATATCATTTCAGAATTTGGAGGGGAGGACCGCGAAACAGCGGCCCTTGGCGTCAACCCGGACGAAGACCGTTGGGCCAGGTATGCATTCAAATTGGCCACAGGCACGGGGAAGACGAAAGTGATGAGCCTGGCCATTGTGTGGAGCTATTTTCATGCCCTTCGTGAAAGCGACTCTCCCATGGCCAGACACTTTGTGGTCATTGCTCCTAACCTGACTGTTTTTGAGCGACTCAAGGAGGATTTCGGAAACGGCGTTATTTTCGACAAAGACCCTCTTATCCCTGTGGCCTGGCGGGGTGACTGGAACCTTTCCGTGGTTTTACAGGGCGAGGCGGCAGGTGCGGCCACGGGCGGGACCCTGTATCTTACAAACATTCACCGGCTCTATGACATTAGCAAACGCAGGACAAAAAAGGAAGCTGAGACCTACGAATGGATGGGACCTCCCGTGTCCAAAGCAACCGCCCTCGATACGGGCAAGGAACTGCGGAAACGGATCACTGCCCATGACCGGGTTATGGTGCTCAATGACGAGGCCCATCACCTTTGGGACCCCGGATCTGCATGGAACGAGGCGATAAGTTTTCTTCATCAAGAAATCCGGAATAAAACCGAAGGCGGTCTCTGCGCTCAATTAGACTTTTCGGCCACCCCCAAGGACAATCACGGAAATATCTTCCAGCATGTGATATGCGACTCGCCGTTAGGAGAAGCGGTTGACGGCGGCATCGTTAAGATTCCCATCATCGGCCGCGGCGAGGGATTAAGCGAGAGGCCGAGCAAAGACGCATCCGAACGATTCGAGCAACACCTGATGATGGGCTATCAACGGTGGCTCAAATCCAGGGAGGAATGGGATAAGAGCGAAAAAAAGCCCCTGCTTTTTGTCATGACCGAAGACACGGAGGCCGCTGACCAGATCACGAGGCGACTGGATACTGATCCCCAGTTTGCCGAACTGAACGGGAGGACCATCAACCTCCACACGAACCTCAAGGGAAGGATCAAATGGATCGGCGGGAAAAAGAAGGGTTATCCGGTCTTTTTAGAAAGCGAGAAGGAGATCAGCGAAGATGACCTGAGGGCGCTCCGCGATCTCTCCCGCGATCTCGATTCCGGCAGAAGCCCCTATCAGTGCATCGTGTCGGTCCTCATGCTTCGCGAGGGCTGGGACGTGCGCAACGTCACGACGATTGTCCCGCTTCGCGCCTATGCATCCAAGGCAAACATCCTTCCGGAACAGACCCTTGGCCGGGGCTTGCGGCGCATGACCCCGACCGGAGGCGCTGCTGAACTCGTTACCGTTGTTGAACACAATGCCTTTGTAAGCCTCTACCAACAGGAACTCAGCCAGGAGGGGCTCCCCATTGAGGTCGTGGATGTTGACAAGGTTCCCAAGAGCACGGTGACCATATTCCCGGACAGGGAGAACAAGGATGTCAAGAGGCTTGATGTGCTTCTGCCCGCAGTCTCCGTGGGCTATACGCGCACCCCGAAGCTGGAAAACCTGGCTATCGGGGATATTCGCAAGGAGTTTTCCAAATATGGACATTTACCCCTTGGCAACAAGCGGGCAGAGGAGATCGAGTATGAGGGACGTCACCTCTTCACCAATGAGATCGTGGAAAAGATGAATATCCGGTTGCCGCTCCTGGAAAGCGGGATAGGCGCAGTCTCCTATTACCGAGAAGAACTTGAACACATCGCAGGGCTTCGAGGCACTCACAAGGTCCTGGCGCCTCTTCTTGAGACCTTCATAACGGAGATACTCTTTGAGGAGAAAGTCACCTTGTTCGATCCACGCCTTTTATGCCGGCTTGGGGACAGCGATGTGAGAGAACATATCAGGGCCGCCTTTGTGCCGTTGATCCTCTCCCGGACGACCGTCAAGGAAGAGCGTAAGCCATTAGGCGAAGGCGTATCTGTATCCGGATGGAAACCTTTTCAGGTCGCGCATTCAGAGAACCATCCGGCCATTGCCGCAGAACATACCCTCTTCAACCTTGTACCCTGCAACCGGGAATTTGAGGTGGCCATGAGCCAGTTCCTGGATCAGGCCGGGGAACCTGAACCGGGGGGAGAGAGTCAAATTTCGGTGTTCCTTTCCATAAACAGCTTTAAGGAACTTCCTTCCCGCTATCAGAAGGGTGTAGAGCAGGCAGTCGCTTTATACCATTTTTTGAAGAATAAGAACGAGGTATCCTTCGCTCCTGTGTTTACACCACTTCTTGGCCCATTGGATGAGGCTGCCAGGGGTATGATCCTGCGGGAGCTCAAGGATGTTATTCCGGCGGACCGCTCCGAACAGCACTCCTTTTTCCATCCTGATCTGACTGATTTGCCCACGGGGGAGGCAAACTACCATAAGCGGCAGGCTACAAACCTGGAAAGGACTCTGATGGATCAGAACGGCTTCATGCCCATAGGTCTTTTGCGCTGGTGTCTGGATTATGTGCGGACCACCCGGAGGAAGATCGGAGGCGTCTTTGAGGTTGTGCGTGCTCGCTTCGCCGATGTATCGCAAAGTAATTTGTATGCCGTGATAGATGCTATTTACAGCTTCCGAAATGAATACGTGGCCCATCAGGATCGTGAACTAAGTGATTCGGAACTTGCAAAAGAGGCACTCCAAGAATGGGCAAGAGGGCTTCATCGGATATGGAGTTGTCGTTGAGGAGGCCGGTTTTTCGATGAAAATATTGAAGAGAACGAATCGTTTTTATCACACAAGGCCGGAAGGATATCCACAAATCAGGGTATATCACAAGAAAGGGGCAGGGAAGAGAATGCCTCGATATCTTCTCAAATGCGGTTGTTGCGACGAGAAGCTGGAAATCTACTATGACGAAGAAGGGCTTGAGATAAATGGTGTGAATGGTTCGATTGAGGACTGGCGTGAAATTCTTCTTCCTCTTTTGCGGATTGAAAAGAAAGGCAACAGATTTGTCGCCAAATAAGGCTGTTCACCAAAAAACTTCTTGCTGCTAATGATTTATCACCGGTCCTTGAATGACATTGGCTCAACACAGAACAGATGGCAACCAGTCTCTTAAAGCTGTTGCTCAAAAGGTCAAATTAGGCCCTGATTCAGACCGGGCCTGCTGGGCCATACGCGAGATCAAGAGCTTTCTTGAGTCCTACCGGAAATGGGTCCACAGCTTGGTGCTATTTGGCAGTTATGCCTTGGGACAGGCTGCCTACCGCTCCGACGTCGACTTTCTGGTCCTGCTGAAAAGGGGTGACAAAGTCAGAAGAATCCGTTCGGTTCTTTTTGATTTCAAGCTAAACCTTGGACGTAACTACGAAGGCAAAGCCCCGGTTGAAATTCAGATAGTAGATTTCGATGAGAAGGGGATCGAGTATGTTTTCGAGCTTTCGACGCCATTGGCCCACGCTGTCCGGCACGGCGTGGTCATCCAGGATGATGGTTGGTTCAAAACGCTTCTTTCCAGGCCCTATCCCAGATGGCCTACGAAAGAAGCCGCACTTGAGGCCTTTACAAGGTGGATCGTGTGGCAGTACTACCGCTGCGCCGTGGATTTAAAACGAGAGATGCTCAAAGATCACGGGCCGGATGGGCTATGCACGCAGAATGGCAAATGCATGGGACACCTCAGCGGGGACATTCTGGCCAGAGTGATCTCGAGAATGCTCTATGTGACTTTACCTGAAAGGGGCTTTCTCCCTCTCTGTAAACGCGAGGCAGCAGCAATGGCATTGGAGGCTTACGGCAGGTCTGTATGGAGACCCGTTGCTCTGGCCATGAACGTGCTGAGGAACGACCGGGCCATCACCTATCACGAATTTCAGGTGATGTTCCCATTTGCCCGGGGGCTTTTCCGTGAATGCATGAGGATCTGTGGCCCCAGGAACCCTGAAGTAATCGAGGCCCTGCGATTTAATGCCAATATGTATAAACGTCTTCGAAAGGCAAAGCAGAAAAGAAAAGTTGTTAGTTTATGATCGAACGTAACCTTGATGAAGTCGTAAAAAGTCGACTTTTTACGAGACCGTCATTGTTTGCTTTTGAAAGGAGAAGGATTGTGGCATCAGATGTCAATGACATTACAGTAAATTACGAAGAAGGCGACATAGTCGTCGTCAAGGAATTGGACAAATCAGTCCTTTCCAAAGGCGCATGGACGACTATTATTTTCAGGTACCAGGAATGGGATCGAAAGAAAGAAGGGTACGGTCCGGATCGTTTTACTATTCGCCGGTATCGCAAGTTGAATGGCGAGTACAGACAGCAGTCAAGATTCAACATTTCCAGCAAGGATCAGGCGACGAAGATTATTGGTGCATTGCAGAAGTGGGTGGGGGAGTGATTTTGGCATTTCTGGATGGAAACTAGGTGGCAAGGCGGATGCGAAAATCCTCTAAGGCTTTTTGCAGCTTTCGCCGCACAAAAGCGCCTTTGTCGCCATTTGTTAGCGCGTCATACACATCAAAGTCGGGTTGAGCTTTCGAGAGTTTTGGGGGGGTTGCTTTGTTCTCGGCTTTCATCTCTTTGAAGCGCTGAACCATTTCAATAAGGGTATATTTTTCTCCGGGGAAACTGGTAAGCCATCCCAATCGACGCATCAATTCAAAGCGCACCTGATCTGCCAAGAAAAGGTGGATATCCACAACCATCATTTGATCCGTAGTCGGAAGATAGTAGAATTTTAGCGCTTTTCCAAGCCCAAGGATGCCCAGGATGAGCTCATAGAAGGCAACAGCAGTCTTCTCTCCAGGCAGGGCTAGTATGTAGAGTGTGCTGTCTGAGAGATCCGCAAGCTTGGTCTTTGCGCCATATGTTTCACCAAAGCGTTTGTGCCAGGCTCGGAAGCCTCTTTGCTCGACCGCCTTGATTCGATACGCTTGAAGATCAACGACTCTAGTCATTTTGGTTTAACCTGGGTCCACCGATGGTCTGCCTTGTATGGTGGACCAGAAAGTATTCGGGCTTCACAACCAACTGACTAACAGATGACCGCCCGGAGGTCAATCGCACCTTTACAAACCGGAACATAGGATTTAGTATTGAAATATCCGGGTGAGCCCCACTTGGCGTATGTTGTCAAGAACCCGGGAATGAAGGCTTTTTCTTTCAGGCGATATCAATCCGTCTGCGGCGGACCAATTATGCCCGAGCAGCGTGACCAGATATTTATGATTTAGGGAATACTGGAAGCATGGAACAAAGGAGTTATTCATGGAGTACATAAAAATACGCTTTGGGAAGGATCTCGGGCACATGCACAGCAGGCTGCAAAGAACCATAGACGAGATGTTCCGACAGGTCAACCCCATGCTCGTGCTGGCCCAACAAACGTGGCGTCCTCAGATGGACATGTATGAAACGCCTGAGGAGATTATAGTCGTGGGAGAGGTTTCCGGGGTGGACAAGGAGGACCTGGAAGTGGAACTTGATCAAAAGGCCGTGAAGATAACAGGTGTGAGGCGGGAAATTGCCCCTGTTTCAGGCATGAGATACTACCTGGCCGAAATCACCTACGGCAGATTTGAAAGGATTTTGCTCCTGCCCGTGCCCATAAATCCTGAGGAAGTCCAGGCCTCCTATACCAATGGTCTTCTCAAAATCACCATGGCAAAGCGGCCGTGTGAGCAGGTTCGTCAGATTCCTGTTGAGGGTGAGTAATCGGGAGGATTTGGAGATATCATCATGACAGCAGCGCAGAATGACCATGCTCCACAACAAGGAGACGAGACTTTCAAGATTCCTGAAGTGTTGCCGATCTTGCCGGTTGTAGACCTCACGCTTTTTCCTAAGATGGTCCTTCCCATTATGGTCGAGGAAGAAGGGTCTCAGAAATTGGTAGATGAGGCCATGGCCAAAGACCGTCTCATCGGAATCGTTGTTTCCAAAGAGAAAGACCTGAAGGCTTCTCACAAACCAGACGCCCTGTATAAGATGGGCACTGCCGCCCTAATCCTGAAGATGGCAAAACCCGACGACCACGTGACGCAACTCCTTGTGCAGGGCGTAAGCCGGTTCCGGATCGAGGAATTCATCTCCGACGAGCCATATCTTAGCGCGAGGATTAAACCTGTCTCCGAAAAAACCATCAAAGATATCGAAGTAGATGCGATGATGAGCAACCTGGTCGGCCTCTACCAAAAGGTCCTGGAGTTTTCTCCTTACCTTCCAAGGGAGCTGGGGGCCCTTTCAAGATCCCTGGATGAAGGTGGGATGCTAGCGGACCTCATTGCCTCAAGCCTGAACATAGGTAAAGACAAGAAGCAAAAGATTCTAGAGGCCGTGGACATAAAGAAACGCCTAAAAGAGGTGACACGGCTGATCAACCAGGAGCTTCAGGTCCTTGAGTTGGGACATAAGATTCAATCTCAGGTCAAGCAGGACATGGACAAGAGCCAGAGGGAGTTTTACTTGCGACAACAGCTTAAGGCCATAAAGGAAGAGCTGGGTGAACAGGATGAAAGCAAGGTAGAGGTGGAGGACTATAAGACCAAGATTGCCGAGAAGAATCTTCCCGAGGAGGCCAGGAAAGAGGCGGAGCGCGAACTGGGACGCCTGAAGCGAATGCATCCGTCTTCAGCCGAGTACACCGTGGCTTCTACGTATCTGGACTGGATCGTTGCCCTTCCCTGGAACGAAAGCACCAAAGAGATGCTGGACATAAAGAAGGCCCAGACCATATTGGACGAAGACCATTACGACCTCGAGAAAGTGAAGAAGCGTATCGTCGAATACCTCGCAGTTCGTAAACTCAAGCCTGACTCCAAGGGCCCTATCCTCTGCTTTGTGGGACCGCCGGGCACAGGCAAGACCTCCCTGGGCCGTTCCATTGCCAGGGCCCTGGGGAGGAAGTTTGTCCGGCTGTCGCTGGGAGGCGTGCGAGATGAGGCTGAAATACGCGGTCATCGTCGGACTTATGTGGGGGCCCTGCCCGGCCGTATCATCCAGGGAATCAGACGGGCCGAGAGCAATAATCCTGTTTTCATGTTGGACGAGATCGACAAAGTGGGAGCCGATTTTCGGGGTGACCCCTCTGCGGCCCTCCTGGAGGTCCTTGATCCAGAGCAAAACTACACCTTCTCCGATCATTACCTGGATGTTGCCTTTGACCTTTCCAAGGTGATGTTCATTACGACTGCCAACATCCTGGATACTGTTCCCGCGGCCCTTAGAGACCGCATGGAGGTGTTGGATCTTCTCGGCTACACGGACGACGAAAAGGTGAAAATCGCTCAACGCTATCTCATCCCCCGCCAGTTGGAGGCCCACGGTATCACAGCGGAACAGCTCACGATTACTGCAGACGCTATCCGGCGGGTGATATCCGGGTACACGCGGGAAGCCGGTTTGAGGAATTTGGAACGGGAGATAGCGACCACCTGCCGTGGTGTGGCTTGTGTGATAGCCGAAGGATGCAAAAAGGCCACACACGTCAAAGCAAAGGATCTGCATAAATTCTTAGGACCTGTGCGGTTCCGTTCCGAGGTGAGCGAACGGACCTCAATCCCTGGCGTGGCAGCAGGGCTGGCCTGGACTCAGGCCGGAGGAGACCTCCTTTTCGTAGAAGCCACCAAGATGAAAGGGAAACACCGCTTGACCCTGACCGGCCAACTCGGAGATGTCATGAAGGAGTCTGCCACGGCGGCCCTAAGCTTTATCCGTTCTCATACCAAACAGCTTGGTATCCCAGAGGATTTCTATGAAAACCAGGAAATTCATATCCATGTGCCGGCCGGAGCCATTCCCAAGGATGGCCCGTCAGCGGGTGTGACCATGCTGACGGCTCTGGCCTCGCTACTCACGGATAAGGCTGTGGTGAGCGACCTGGCCATGACGGGCGAGATCACCTTAAGGGGCCAGGTTCTTCCTGTAGGGGGCATCAAGGAAAAGGTCCTTGCCGCTCACAGGGCCGGAATAAAGCGGATCATATTGCCAGATTGGAACGAAAAAGACCTTGAAGATATCCCCAAGAAGGTGCGCAAAGCTATTCGATTCCATTTTGTGGAGACCATGGATGATGTCTTGAGGACTGCCCTGCCTGAGAAGTAGTTGAAGCTTCGTGTTTGAGAGCTTTTCGGCAACTACCATACTTTTCCCTTGCAAAATTTGGCGGTTATAGTAAAAAATTCAAGGGTGTCCGGGTGTTGCCGGCGCCCTTTTTATATGACCATTATGAGAATGGAAAAAACGGAGAACTTCTAAGAATATGAAGACATTTGAGCTAACCGTTGAGGGAAGAGACTATAAGATTGATATTGAGAAATTTGACGGTAAGCAGGCTGTGGTGAAGGTGGATGGCAAGCCCTATGAAATCGACGTAAGAAAGGCAGCAGAAGCAGTCGTTGCCCCTCGTGTGGCGCCACCCTTTCCAGGTGTTCCACAAGACAGGGGGCAGGCAACCCCTGAACCGCCCCTGGCGCCTGTGGCCTCGGTTCCGTCGGGATGTCAGGTTCTGGCGCCCATGCCGGGCCTCATATTGGAGGTTATGGTTTCCGTTGGGGATAGCGTGGCTGCAGGCACGCCTGTGATCAAGCTGGAGGCCATGAAAATGGAAAACGAGATTCCTGCTCCCGCAGACGGGACTGTGAAGGAACTGCGGGTCAAGGCAGGAGATCAAGTGTCAACTGATGATGTTCTTGTGGTGATAGATCAAGGATAGGGTGCGGAAGGCGTAGTTCGTCTTGGAGAGATATCATGGCAAATGAAGACAAGATTCAAGCGTTGATTGAAAAGAACGCGGAGGCCGAACTGGGTGGCGGCCAGGACCGGATCGACACCCAGCACAAGAAAGGGAAATGGACGGCGCGGGAGCGGATATACGGGCTTCTGGACAAAGACAGCTTTGAAGAGATCGACAAGTTTGTTCTCCACCAGGCCACAGATTTTGGTCTGGACAAAAAGAGGTTTCCCGGCGACGGCGTTGTGACAGGGTACGGCCGCATCAACGGCCGGTTGGTCTATGTCTTTGCCCAGGACTTTACCATACTGGGCGGCTCCCTGAGCCTTGCAGTAAGTGACAAGATCTGTAAGGTCATGGACCTTGCGCGAAAAAACGGCGCGCCGCTCATCGGCATGAACGATTCAGGAGGCGCTCGCATCCAGGAAGGGGTCTCCAGTCTGGCCGGATACGGGAACATATTCATGCGAAACGTCCTGTCAAGCGGCGTTATCCCGCAGATCTCGGTCATTATGGGACCATGTGCCGGAGGTGCAGTCTACTCCCCAGCCCTGACCGACTTTATTTTCATGGTGCAAAACACCAGCTTTATGTTTATCACAGGTCCCCAGGTCATAAAGACAGTCACCCACGAGGAGGTCACGGCTGAAAAACTGGGCGGCGCCCTGACACACAACACAACAAGCGGGGTCGCACATTTTGCGGGAAAAGACGATCAGGAAGTACTTGCCATGGTTCGTGATCTCTTGAGCTTCCTGCCTCAGAACTGCCTGGAGAATCCCCCTGCTGTTGAGCCTTCTGACGACCCGAACCGAATCGATATGGGGCTTCGGGAGGTTGTGCCGGATAATCCAAGACAGCCTTACGATATGCGCAAGATTATCCACTCGGTCATGGATAATCATTACTTTTTTGAGGTCCAGCTCAGGTATGCGCCCAATATCATAATCGGCTTTGCCCGCTTAAATGGTATGACCGTGGGGGTGGTAGCTAACCAACCCTCCTTCTTTGCAGGGTGCCTGGACATCAATGCCTCCATCAAGGGCGCCCGGTTCGTTCGATTCTGCGATTGTTTTAACGTTCCGCTTGTTACGTTTTGCGACGTACCGGGGTTTCTCCCTGGCACAACTCAGGAATTTGGCGGAATCATAAAACACGGCGCCAAGCTCATCTATGCTTACTGTGAGGCCGTAGTGCCCAAGATTACTGTGGTCACCCGCAAGGCTTATGGCGGGGCATACATCGTGATGTCGAGCAAACACCTGTGGGGAGATATCAATTACGCTTATCCTTCAGCGGAGATTGCCGTGATGGGGCCGGAGGGGGCGGTGAACATCGTGTTCAAAAAGGAGATAAGCGGGGCAGAAGATCCAGCGCAAAAGGAAGCTGAAATGATCGAAGAATATCGCAGAACTTTTGCCAGTCCGTATCGCGCGGCTGAAAGGGGATTTATCGATGAGATTATCTTGCCGGAGCAGACGCGTCCCAAATTAATCAGAGCGCTGGAGTCCCTCAAGAACAAGAAAGATCGCATGCCCCCAAAAAAGCACGACAACTTACCTTTGTAAGGTGGAGAGCCAGTGCCATGTATGATGCCAAGAGACTAAAGGAGATTGAGGGGGCGTCCGCTGGCTGGGCCGAGAAGACGGCAGCGCTTGTTGCTAAGCGTCCTGAGCGCAAAGAGACCTTTCAAACCCTTTCGGAAATCCCGCTGGAGCGTCTCTATACACCTCTTTCCGAATCTGACTTAGACTACATGGAGAGCCTTGGATTTCCTGGGAGTTATCCTTACACCCGGGGGGTTCAGCCCACTATGTACCGCGGTCGATTCTGGACAATGCGGCAGTATGCCGGTTTTGCCACTGCAGAGGAGTCGAACAAACGGTACAAGTATCTGCTTGAGCAGGGACAGACAGGGCTGAGCGTCGCCTTTGATCTTCCAACTCAGATTGGATATGATTCGGATCATCCCCTGGCTCAAGGTGAAGTCGGCAAGGTGGGCGTAGCCATTGATTCTCTGATGGACGTGGAGACCCTGTTTGACGGCATCCCGCTGGATCAGGTGAGCACCTCGATGACAATCAATGCGCCCGCTGCAGTTCTGCTTGCAATGTACGTGGAAACAGCGGCCAAACAGGGGGTGCCCTCTGAGAGATTGAAGGGCACCATCCAAAATGACATCCTCAAGGAATATGCAGCAAGAGGGACCTACATCTTTCCACCTGCGCCTTCCATGCGCATTATTACGGATATTTTCAGCTTTTGTTCCCAGCACATTCCCACATGGAATACTATCAGCATCAGCGGATATCACATCAGGGAGGCAGGGTCCACGGCCGTGCAAGAGGTGGCCTTTACCCTGGCCAACGGTATCGCCTATGTAGAGGCAGCCCTCCAGGCGGGCCTGAAGGTGGATGACTTTGCTCCGAGGCTTTCTTTTTTCTTTAATGCCCACATGGACTTTTTTGAAGAGAGCGCCAAGTTCAGGGCGGCTCGGCGCTTGTGGGCGCGGATCATGAAGGAACGATTCGGCGCCAAATCCCCCAAGTCTCTAATGCTCCGCTTTCATACGCAGACGGCCGGATGCACACTCACGGCCCAGCAGCCGCACAACAACGTGATCAGGGTAACCCTCCAGGCCCTCTCTGCCGTGCTTGGCGGTGCCCAATCTCTTCATACGAATTCCATGGATGAAGCCTTTTCACTCCCTTCGGAAGAGGCCGTTCAAATAGCCCTTAGAACCCAACAGGTTATTGCTTACGAATCTGGGGTTGCCAATACAGTCGACCCCCTGGGAGGCTCATTTTTTGTCGAGAGGCTGACTGACGAGATTGAGCAGCGGGCGCAGGCCTACCTTGACCAAATTGACAAAAATGGCGGGGCCGTGGCAGCCATTGAACAAGGATTCATCCAGAAAGAGATACAGGAAAGCGCCTATGCTTATCAACGGGCTGTGGAATCTGGCGACCAGGTAGTGGTTGGGCTCAACAAGTTTGAACAGGAGGAAGCGCCGCCCAGTAACCTCCTGCGTGTGGATCCTGCTGTCGGGGAGTCTCAAGTGACCAAGCTTAAGCAGGTCAAGGCACGGCGGGACGGTGCTGCCGTGGTTTCGGCCCTTGAAAAGCTCAAGAACTGCGCGCAGGGGAGCGATAACTTGATGCCGCATATTATTGCGGCTGTTAGATGCTATGCCAGCCTCGGGGAGATTTGTGATACACTGAGGGATGTTTTCGGAGAGTACAGGGCGGTGTCGACGTTATAGAGGGGTGAGGGTCAGCCGATGACAAAGAAAAAGATTCGGGTCCTGGCAGCAAAGCCAGGGCTGGATGGTCATGATCGAGGCATCAAAGTCATCTGCTATGCCTTGCGTGATGCCGGCATGGAGGTGATTTACACGGGTTTGCGCCAGACCCCTGAGCAGATCGTCCATGCAGCCATCCAGGAAGGTGTGGATGTAATTGCCATGAGCGTGCTGTCAGGCGCCCACGATTACCTCTTTCCGAGGGTCATGGAACTTCTAGAGGAGGCTGGCGCGAGCGATATCTTGGTCATTGGTGGCGGAATCATCCCTGAAGAAGATATCCCGGGTCTGAAGAAGGCTGGCATAAGGGCCATTTTCGGGCCCGGCACCCCGACAAGCGATACTGTTCGTTTCATAGAAGAAAACGTTAGATAGAACCGCTTCGCGATTTTAAGTGATCCCGCCGTGGGCGGGGCCTTGCCGAATTGCCCCATGCTTGAGGAAAGAACCGTGCCGTCAAATTTTTTTCCTAAGCACCATAGCCTGCCATTTGCATTATGTATTTCCCTGTTTTTCTTGTTCGGCTGTGCCACGCCGGAAAAAGAACCCCCTTCCCTTCCGGGTTATCCCGCCCCGTACAAGATTGGCAAACAATGGTATCAACCGGCAAAACATGCTCGTGGTTTTCGAGAGCGGGGGATTGCTTCGTGGTACGGGAAGAAGTTTCACGGCCGAAAGACATCCACCGGCGAAACTTATAACATGTACGCCGTGACGGCTGCGCACAAAACCCTGCCATTTGGAACTTATGTGAAGGTGCATAACTTAAGGAACGGGAAAAAAATAGTGGTGAGAATAAACGATCGGGGGCCCTTTGTCCGTGGCCGGATCATTGACCTGTCATACGGCGCCGCCAAGAAGATTGGCTTGGTGGGCCCGGGAACAGCGCCCGTGGAGATTGTGGCATTGGGGACACCGAAAAAGACCGCGGCAAAGGCCGATGGCAAACGGACTTATGTGGCGGGCAATTACTATGTTGGGGATTTTGCGGTTCAGGTTGGCGCCTTCAAAGAGAGGGCTAACGCTCTAAAGATAAAAAACAGACTGGCTCCGGCGTACAAGGACGTCCATATTGTTGCATACGAGAGCAAGGAGGGGACATTCTACAGGGTTCGTGTTGCACGGTGCACAACCCTGGATCAGGCCAGGGAGTACGAAAAAATGCTGGAAGCCGATGGATTTCCGGAGGCTATGGTAGTAGCTCGCTAGGAAGAGGCATTGACATTTTTTCTCAAAAAAATCATGGAACAATCTCTTAAGTTGAAGACAATTTTTCTGGACAGAGACGGGGTGATCAACCGGGATCGCGCTGACTATGTGAAAAGCGCGTCTGAGTTCGACTGGATACCGGGAAGCCTTGATGCCCTGAAGTTGTTAACCCTTAATGGGTTCCGCATTGTTGTAATCACTAACCAGTCAGTGATCAATCGTAATATCCTCAGCGAGGCCGAACTCCGAGAGATACATGAGAAGATGGCAACGGCCGCAGTCGCCCACGGCGGCAAGATAGAGGCGGCCTATTACTGTCCCCATCTTCCTGAAGACGGCTGCAGTTGCCGGAAGCCGGAACCCGGATTGATCTACCGGGCGCAAGCTGAGCACGGGCTGGATTTGTCTGAGGCGTGCATGATTGGTGACAGCTTCAAAGACATCCAGTGCGCCCGCCGGGCAGGGTGTGGGGCGGCCATACTCGTTCGCACGGGCCACGGTGTGGAGGCCGAACGTCTGTGCCAGGAAGGTGGCATGGTCCCGGATTACGTAGCCGATGATCTTCTGGCCGCTGTCAAGTGGCTGATTGGTGAAAGCTCATGAAGCTCAAGGCTCACCGCAGTCGTTTTAGCTCCAGCGGGTTTGACTGGACGGAGAAGGTGAAAAGCAGGCTTCAGCCCCCGTGATGGGTCTAGCACTGGTAAGACAGAGATAGACGGTCTGAGGGCATATAGATGGGGGCTTATTCGGGTGGACACGCTCGCCAGGCTAGATCTTATAGCGCCGGTACAGTTCGCCCCTCGTGGGACACGCACAAAAACCTTCGGTTGAAGTATACGGATAACAATAGGGACACGTTCTTTTTCAATGCAGGAGGTCTCAAGGAAACTCGGTGACCACTGGTTTAGAACGCCGCAAACAGGATAGGAGTCACTGTTCAAACAGGCAGAGTCGTGCTTACATTTCGTGGTCTGCTTCAGGATTTTGTCAGGTATCTTGTAATTCACCGTCTTGAGTTCAATATGACTTTGCAACGAAGCTCAAATCCCATAACGGGTGTACAGTTGATTCCTGGTAGGACATGTGCAGTATTCAGATTCACCAAGACGGACGTAATAGGGGCAGGAATTTACGCTTTTGGATTTTACGAGCATTACGTCCATGGAGGCTACGGGCCGTTGTACTTCACACATGTCGTGAATGTTACCAGTCAGACAGCCGAAAAGCTTGTGGCAGTTGGTGGTCTTTTTAAGAACATCTTCATCTACTTCGATGGTCATTGGAAGTTTCCAGGTTGTGGTTAGCAATTGTGGAACAAGCTTAACTGTAGCCCCAGACTATTGTCAAAGTTCAGACTTGTTCTGTCACCCTCGTATATCCGGTTCAAGTTATGGTGCCAGCCCAAAGATGTATTATTTTCTATACAGCAAGGTTAATGCCAGTCTGAACAGAGATCGATATCCTCTGTAATATTAAGGCGTTGTCTCACATGCCAAAGCATTGGCCCTGGCGGAACTGTAATAAAAGGTAACAATTTTGAGAAAAACAGGCGGGAAAAGTGTGTAGAAATTATACAGTTAGGAGCTATTGCCGCAAATGACAGTTGGCACTTATTTTGCGATTTCCCAAAAATAGGGTGGATATTTGTGTCCTTTCGGTAAGCGTGCATGAAAAACAGCGCAGGCTGAGGTATCATCGGTTATCTCACATTAACAAGGAGGATAATCGATGGAACTTACAGTCCGTTCAAGCAAAAAGCCCACCCAAAAAGCCCACCGTTGAAGAAATCCGGGACCAATTTGAAACATGGCGCAAAACCAGAGAAAAGCGAACACCAATCCCTGACGCCTTATGGGAAGCAGCGGTTTCTCTGTCTCCCCGGTCGTCGCCGCTAAGATTTTTTCCCCAGTTTGTGCTAACTTGAATTCCCCAGCTTGATGCGCATAGGTTTGTGATTTGATGTATGCATTCGATACCCTGCCTTATCCCGCCGATCCCCCCAAAATAGCCCGCCGGCTGTTTGTAGAGACTGCTTTGTACCTTGTGGAGGGAATTTGGTGGAGGATGATCAGAGCGATCGGTTTTGGATGCCAATAACAGCATTGAGATATCGAAGTTGCTCAAAGAGGCTCTCCATTTGCTGTTCGAGCCCTTCAATGCGTTTTATTATTGGGCTGCCGGGGTAGGCCTTGGGAGAGGCTGTTTCGGGGGGAGGAGGGGGCAATAGCTTCCTTTGATTCTGGTGATGCTTCCGGGGTAGGCGCAAGAGAGTTTTATCCAGAAGGGCGCCGACAGGAACTGGTTTTTTACATGGCCTGCGTTGCGTATTAGAATCAAAAACGTTGATATTTTCGTCAGTGTCTTGAAGCACAGAGGAAAGCAAATCGTATCGAGGTGC
>Ga0209986_10001296_pt1 | contig 24069 bp, 23 predicted proteins | sample BlataG_FD_183168 | JGI IMG/M metagenome (GOLD analysis project Ga0209986, IMG submission 183168) | Deep subsurface microbial communities from Black Sea to uncover new lineages of life (NeLLi) - Black_00105 metaG (SPAdes) (version 2) | ecosystem: Environmental > Aquatic > Marine > Oceanic >... | reverse complement strand
TACCGCTAAACCGGGAGCACAACTGTTAAGCATGGTTAATAGAGCAGACAATCCCTTAAAACTCGCCCCGTAACCTACGCTGGTGGGGACGGCAATTATAGGTTTGTCTACCAATCCTCCTACTACGCTGGGGAGAGCTCCCTCCATTCCCGCTACCACGATTAAAACATTGGCGGTTAACAATTTTTTTGAATTGGTTAAAAGTCGATGAAGGCCTGCTACTCCAACATCATAAAGGCGTTCCACTCTATTGCCCATCAACTCAGCAATAACTGCGGCTTCTTCGGCTACGGGAATATCTGCAGTACCACCGCTGACCACTAAAATGAATTTAGAACTGACTTTCTTCTTTTCTTCTACTGCTACAATCCTGGCCTCTTTAAAGTAAGTTACTTCGGGAATAATCTTTTTAATCTCCTGATATATCTCAGGGGTAGCTCGGGTTGCAACAATTTTACCTTTGGTTTCCTTTATTCGTTTTGCAATTTTAGTTATCTGCTCCAGGGTTTTACCCTGACAAAAAATAACTTCCGGAAAGCCTTTCCTCAATTGCCTCTGGGTATCTATTTTGGCAAAACCCAGGTCATCATAAGGGAAATGCTTTAACTCCTCTAACACTTCTTCTATTTCTATTTGACCGGATTTAAATTGCTGTAATATTTTCTCAATCTCTTTTTTATTCATTAATCATTCCTCGGCTTTCTCATTTAATTCTTCATTCATACTCCCGCTTCGGTATCCTTGTAAATCAAGGGTAATATAGATAAATCCTAATTTTTTTAATTTAGCGATTATCTTTTTTCTTAAATCTTCTTCCATTAAAAATAGAAGGTCTTTTTCCCCTACTTCAATCTTTGCCAGCTTATTATGGCACCTTACCCTTACCTGTTCAATGCCCAGATCATGAAAAAACCCTTCGGCTTGTTCTATTCTTTTCAACCTTTCTAAAGTTATCTTATCTTGATAAGGAATCCTGGTAGCCAGACAGGAATTAGAAGGCTTGTTCCAGGTGGGTAAATCCATTTCTTTAGAAAGAAAACGGATGTCATCTTTGGTAAGAAGCGCTTCCTGCAGGGGGCTCCTTATCTTTAATTCTCTAACCGCCTTCATCCCCGGGCGATAATCGCTAAGGTCATCGTAGTTAGAGCCATCTGCCACAAAATTCAAATTAAGTTCTTTAGCCATTTCACTTACTCGGCTGAATATTTCCTTTTTGCAAATATAACATCTCTCGGGAAGATTATTGACAAATTCTTTATTCGATAAAATATCAATATCCGTAAACAGATGCTTCACTTTAAATTTTTGCGCTATCATCTTAGCATCAGTTATCTCGCTAAGATGATGAATTTCTGACTTTACAGTTACCGCAGCAACTTTGTCCCCCAATTCTTCTCGGGCTACTTTTAATAAAAAAGTGCTGTCCACGCCTCCTGAATAAGCAATCAAAACACTCCCCATTTCAGATAATATTTTTCGTAAATTGTTTAATTTTTCTTTTTTAATATTCAATTCCTCTTCTCGCTTCTATCCCTTTTTGGTAAGGGTGCTTGATCTCTTTCATCTCGGTAACTAAATCGGCAATTTCTATTATCTCTTCTGGTGCTCTTCTTCCGGTAATAACTACTTCTACATTATCGGGTTTCCCTTTTAACTTTTCGATAACTTCTTTTAAATCTAATAACTCATAATAAAGTGCCATATTGAGTTCATCAAATATTACTATATCATAATCGCCGCTTTGCATCCCCTCTGCACCAAAAGAAAAGGCTTTTTCAGCTTCCTCATAATCTATCTTTTTTGCTTTCCCTTTATAGACAAAATCTTTAGTGCCAAAAGTTCTTAAAATTATATTAGGAATTAATTCAACCGAATGAAGTTCTCCATAATCCCATTTTTTCATAAACTGAACTACTAACACTTTCATATTCCTGCCTGCTGCCCTGAGCGCTAAACCTAAGGCGGCGGTAGTTTTGCCCTTCCCATCACCGGTATAAACTTGAATTAAACCTTTTATCATCTCACCAACTGACCTCCCATCTTTATAAGTCCAAAACATTTAAAATTATTATACCAAAATAATTAATAAAAAACACACTATATTAATATAGTATCAAGTATATACAACAACTGCAAAATATATTGTAATTTTCCGGTTAATATATTATAATTTCATTGATTGAAAATTAAATATTTAAAGATAAGCAGATTAAGGGAAGAGTGGTGAAAATCCACCGCAGTCCCGCTACTGTAATGGGAGACGAAAGCTGTAATAGGTCACTGTTAAACACTTATCAAAAAGTGATAAATGGGAAGGCACGGCGATTAGATTGACCCCTGAGCCAGGAAACCTGTCTGCTTAGACGAACCAATCACTTCTTCGTGGACAAGGAGGTGTTATTTTTGTTTATATAAAAGTGAAATTAAAAAACACAAAGTGATTTTAATAATTTTATTCTAACTAACTAAGTAACTAACTAGCCAAGTAACCAATTAACTAAACCATGGAGGTCAATCATGAAATTTTATAAAAGATCAATTTTAATATTAACTCTTTTATTTCTTATATTAAGTTCTTTGCTCTCATTCAGTTTCGCAGGAGCAAGCAATTACCCTTTAACCATAATCGATGACACCGGAACAGCAGTTACCATCCCCCAAGAACCTCAGCGTATTATTTCAACTGCCCCCAGTAATACCGAAATATTATTTGACTTGGGACTTCAGGAAAAAATTGTAGGAATAACAAACTATTGCAATTTCCCGGAAGAAACTAAAAATATTGAAAAAATCGGAGAAATATCTCCCTTGAATTTTGAAAAAATTATTTCTTTAAATCCGGACCTTATTTTAGCTTATGCTGGATTCCAATTAAAAGAAATCCCACGCTTGCGAGAACTAGGACTAAATACCATAGTTCTTGAACCTTTGACCCTTGAAGATACTTTTAAGAGTGTAGAAATGATAGCAAATGTTTGCGGAATATCTGATAAAGGTTCTTTGTTAGTAGACAATCTGACACAAAGGATTAATATAATTAAACCCAAAGTTTCAAAAATTCCTATTTCTGCCCGCCCTAAAATATTTGTCGGAGGCACTTTTGAGACTATCTTTACCCCGGGGGCAGGCACACTATTTAATGAACTGATAACTTTAGCCGGGGGGCAAAATATAGCTGCTGGTCTCTCTTTCTGGAAAAAAATAAGTCCGGAATTTGTTGCCCAGGCAGAACCGGATATCATTATTGTCCCTGTAGGAGCAATGAACCAGGGAGAAGAATCAAAGATTAAAAGCAACATATCCCAACGTTCTGGCTGGTCTAATATACCGGCTATAAAAAATCAAAAAATCTTTATAGTAAATGAAGACCTTTTTTATCGCGCTGTCCCAAGGCTTATAGACGGACTCGAATTATTATATGGAATTTTCTATGAATAAACCGTTAACAGAAATTGCCGGTTATACCAACTGGCGAAAAAAATTAATATTAATGCTTCTGGTAGGAAGTTTAAGCATCCTGGGAGTCAGCTTAATCTGTCTTAACTTTGGAGTGGTATCTATTAATCCTAAAGATATTATTTCTCTCCTCTTAAATGGCACACAGGATAAAACCAAAAATCTTATTATCTGGCAACTAAGGGCACCTCGAATCGCTTTAGGTGTCATTACCGGTGCTGCTTTATCTACCGTAGGAGGAGCTTTCCAGGGAATTTTAAGAAACCCCCTGGCTGATCCCTATATTTTAGGAGTATCTGCGGGTGCTGCTTTAGGAGCATGTATCGGTATTGCTTTACAACATGTTACCGGTTATCTTTTTGCTTCTTATCTTCCCTTATTTGCTTTTATCGGAGCAATGCTCTCTCTTTATCTGGTATATAAATCTTCTAAAATCAGTTATTCTGCCAATTCCACCGGACTGCTTCTTGCCGGAGTAGCTATCACTTTTCTCTTTTCTGCACTAATAACTATTCTTTTAGCTATCTCCAGAAAAGAATTACAATCTATGGTGTTCTGGCTTATGGGAGACTTATCTGCCGCTAACTGGAAAAAAATAAGCATAATTACTCTACCTGCAATAATTGGCTGCCTGCTGTTGTTCTTTTCTTCTTTAGATTTAAATGCCTTATCTCTGGGAGAAGAAGAAGCCCTTCATTTGGGAATTAATACGGGTAAATTAAGAATCCGCATCTTTCTAATTGGCTCTATAATTATTGCTTCCGTAGTCTCCTTTACCGGTCTCATAGGATTTGTAGGACTTGTAATTCCACATATTGCCCGGCTTTTAGTGGGACCAGACCATAGAATTATGCTTCCTGCGTCTGCCTTCTTGGGAGGAATTTTTCTTATTCTATGTGATGTATTAGCTCGAACTGTAATCGCACCAACTGAAATACCTATCGGAGCAATAACTGCTATAGTCGGCGCTCCTTTATTTATTTATCTTTTAAGGAGGAAAAATAAATAATATGGCTGATAACAACAATATTTTAACTTTAAAAGGAGTTCACTTCTCTTATAATGATAATCAGGAAATATTATCAGATATAAACTTTCATCTACCAAAAGGAGAGCTGTTAGGAATTATCGGGCCCAACGGCTCCGGAAAGACTACTCTTTTAAAGGTTATTTCAGGAATATTAAAACCAAAAAAAGGAGAAATATCTCTACTCAACCAAAACCTTAATAAACTTCCCATTGAACAAATTGCCAAATTCATCTCATTAGTACCTCAAGATACCTGGGTTACTTTTAACTTTAAAGCAAAAGAAGTAGTATTTATGGGAAGACTGCCTTACATTTCTCGAATAAAAGGTGAGACTATTGAAGATTATCAAATATCTCGAGAAGCAATGAAAAAAACCCATTCTTTATCCCTTTCTGAAAACAATATTCAGGAAATAAGTGGAGGCGAAAGACAAAGAGTTTTTATGGCTAAAGCCCTGGCTCAAACTCCACAGCTTCTACTTTTAGATGAATTTACTTCCCACTTAGATTTAAACTACAAATATGAGATGTTAAATCTCTTAAAAAAGGCTCTTAAGGAAGAAGGATTAACTATCATTTCTGTTTTTCATGACTTAAACTTAGCAAGTATCGCTTCTCATCGCCTTCTTCTTTTAAATGAAGGTAAAATAGAAAAGATAGGAGCTCCTCAAGAAGTACTTACCAAAGAAATTATACAAAAGGCATATGGAGTAAAACCAATACTAATAAACCACCCTGACCTTAAAGTTCCCCAGGTAATAATGTAAATATAATTTTTTATTTAATCCCTAAAATACAGACGGTTAAAAGAATAGAAACTTCAACTATTTCATTTATCGCTCCCAGTATATCTCCGCTTATACCCCCAATCTTCTTTTGGCAATATTTTAATATCAATAATACTATCCCTATTCCTATAATCACCAGAGGTAGAAAATATAATCTAAATAATAAAATACCTATAGCTGCCATAGTTAAACTGGCGAAGGTAAGCTCTCTCCAGCCAACATAATCCATAAATAATTTACCTATACTATTTTTAAATCGAGCTGGCTTGCCTAAAAAAGCGGCTATCACCATACTCCAACGTCCTATAACGGGAGTAAAAAACAAGGCTGCATCTTTTAAGAATAACGGCATCTCCACCAGAAGGACAAACTTCAACAACAAAAGAGAAACTAAGGCCACTACTCCTTTAGCCCCGGTAGCACTATCCTTCATAATATTTAGTATTTCCTCTTTATTGTGTCCCCCTAAAAATCCATCTACACTATCGGCAAAACCATCTAAATGCAGCCCTCCGCTTAGCCAGATCCAAACAATTAGAATTAAAGTATCACCTATAAGCGGAGAAACAGGAAGATAATAAAATATACGTCTCAAAACTACCAGCAATACACCTATTAACATCCCTACAAGTGGAAAGAAAGCCATAGAATTAGCAAAATTTTCTTCTAATACCTCTTCATTTTGATCAGTATTATTAGAAGGGGGAAACGAAATTACGGGGATAATAGTTAAAAACCGTATAGCCAAAGACAAATCTCTTAAAATTTTCATTATTTTATCAACCCTTTATCTTTAATGGTATTCCTGAGACCATCATAAAAACCTCATCAGCTTTATCTGCAATTATACTATTTGCTCTGCCCAGGATATCCCGATAAACTCTTCCCAGAGGATTATCCGGGACTAAACCCATACCAACTTCGTTAGATACAATTATTACCTGAGCAGGTACCTTGTAAGAAACCTCAGCTAATTTCTTAATTTCCAATAAAATCTCTTCTTTCCACTTGGAGTCTTCCACCTTATCCTCTTTTCTTAATAAGAGATTAGAGGTTAACAAAGTCAAACAATCTATAAGGATAACTTCTTTTTCTAAACCTAAACGACTTACCAATTCTCTAACTTCTATCGGTTCTTCATAAGTCTCCCAGGCGTTTAGTCTCTTTTCTCTATGCTTTTTTATTCTAAAAGCCATTTCTTCATCAAGCGGTTGAGCAGTTGCAAGGTAAGCTACCGATTTACCTGAACCAACAGCTATCTTCTCAGCAAAATTACTCTTCCCGCTCCTTGCTCCCCCGGTGATAAAGATTAATTTCCCTCTTGACATAAAATTCCCTCTTCTTTATTTGTCATTCCCGTGGAAACGGGAATCTATCTTTTTCCTGTCTACCTTGTTATCATTCGGGTTCGATGAATCGAACCCCTACCTCTGACAGGCGAGACGCCTGTCCTACGGAAAGGCTGGGGGATGTTTTCGCATCTTTAACATTCGTATTTTTTTCCCGCAATTGTTCCCCACTCCTATACGCTACCCGCTGTACGCTAATTTAATACTAACGACTATTCACTATTCACTAACGACTAATTTTATCTACTCCAGCATCTGCAAAAGTAGCCATTTGAGTTAATATTTTAACCCCGGCCTCAATAAAGCTGATACCCAAAGCAGCACCGGTTCCTTCACCGAGCCGTATACCAAGATCAAACATTGGAATTTTCCCTATATATTTCAGGGCAATTTTATGCCCTTTTTCCACTGAATTATGACTCGCAAATATGTAATCCTTTGCCAAAGGAGCTAACTTAATCGCAATTAAGGCACTCGCGCAAGGAATAAATCCATCAATTACAATGGGAACTCGATGGGAAGCTGCAGCTAAAATACAACCTGCTAACCCCCCAATTTCAAATCCTCCCACTTTTGACAAAACATCAAGACCATCCTCCTGGTCAGGATGATTAACCTCTATCGCTTGTTTAATCACTCTTATTTTATTTTTGAGTTGGCTTTCGTCTATCCCGGTCCCTCGGCCGGTGACTTCTTCAACTTTAGATTTAGTCAAGCAGGCTACTATAGCACTACTGGGAGTTGTATTGGCAATCCCCATTTCTCCTAATCCGATAATGTCGATTCCTTTTCTGTTTAATTCGTTTTCAAACACTTCAATCCCGGCAATTATTGCTCTTTCTGCTTCATCTCTACTCATAGCCGGTCCTTTGGCCATATTATTCGTTCCATAGGCTATTTTCTTTCTTATTATACCCTCTTCCAGGGGAAAATCTTTAGCCACACCCATATCCACCACCACAATCTCTGCTCCAATATGTCTGGCTAATACGTTAATACCTGCTCCCCCTCGAATAAAATTATACACCATTTGAAAGGTAACTTCCTGAGGATAAGCACTCACTCCTTCTTCGGCAACTCCGTGGTCTCCGGCCATTAAAAATATTACTTTTCTTTTTATTGTTGGGGAAAGAGTTCCGGATATTCCTACTATCCTCCTGGCAAAATCCTCTAATTTTCCCAGGCTTCCCTGAGGTTTGGTAAGATTATCCAATTTTTCCTGGGCTTCTTCCATTAGTTTAAAATTGACAGGTTTAATCTTTTGGATGATTTCTGCTATTTTTTCATTCATCTCTTTTCTCCTCTATTAATCCGCTTTCCCACCAGTCTTCAAGATGAGAAGTATCATTTAATAGTGAAATAAATCCTCTATTATCGTAATAATCTATAATATTCAAGGCAGTTGAATTTTGTTTTATATACCACAGATTTTTTAATTCAAGATTTAAAGCGTTACACAGAATAATTCGAATAGCTCCACCATGACAGACTATCGCTATAGTTTTATCTTTCTCTTCATTTTTATGTTCTTGTAATATCCTATTTACTTCAGTCATAACTCTCTCCTTTAAGATAGTTAAGCTCTCTCCTTGAGGGATAATGGTTTTTTCATCGGGATTTTCCATCCAGGAAGTAAATTTGGCTCCTTCTCTTAATTTAATTTCTTCAAATGTCATACCTTCCCATATCCCAAAATTTATTTCTCTTAGATTAGGACTTACTACAATATCTTCCCCTCGGTCTCCAAAAATAATCTCAGCAGTATGACGAGCCCTCTTTAAATCACTGCAATAAAATGCGTCTACTTGCACCCCTTCTAAACGTCGTGCTAATCTCTTCGCTTGCCATATTCCTTTTTCTGTTAAATTTACATCCTGAAAACCAGAAAATTTCCTTTGGGCATTACCATCACTTTCTCCATGCCGAATTAAAATTAACTTTATTGTCATATAACTATAGTACTCCTTTTTAGTAATCATAAAGAAATCTAAAAATAAAAAATATCACCCTCTTTCTCCACGAAGAGGTGATTTCATATTTATAAACAGACAGGTCTCCTGGCTCAGGGGTCAATCTAATTGCTGTACCTTCCCATCTATCACCAAAGTGAAAGTGTCTAACAATGGCCTATTACAGCTTTCGTCTCCCATTACAGTAGCGGGACTGCGGTGGATTTTCACCACTCTTCCCTTAGACTGCTTATATTTAAATATTTAGTTTATTTTAAAAAAATTATAGCTTAAAAAAAGAAAAAATACAATTTTTTGAATTCTTAAAATTGGGACACATCCTGTAGAATTCCTCTGAAATCGCTGTCAAATCGTTGGGGTCGGAATAATAGGGATACATTAAAAAGCCCCTCAGATCCTATAGGTTTTCCGCTAAAATTACCGAATTATTGAACTGATACAACGGTTGTCCCCTTGACATCCTTAGAATAGTAGTTAGTTATTCCAATAAATGTTTTCTGAGCCAATCAATGGAGTAGGGGACTACTTCATCTAAAAAATTAATACAAGCATGCTTGCCTTCAGGGTAGGATTTTAATTCTTTTTCTCCTATTGCCCAATCCATAATGTAATAAGCATGTTCTATGGGAATGACCTTATCTTCTTCTCCGTAGATTACAAGAAGGGGACGGTCAAGTTGTGGTACTTCTTTAATACTTATTTCACCCCATAAAGATTTAACTTCTTTTAGACTATTTACGCCTGTAGTATAAAGGAGTGCCCTTTTTACTTTTTTCAATTCTGAAAAACCGGGAGAATAGCCGGGTCCACTGATTACCACAGCACAACAAATTCTTTTATCATGGGCAGCTGCTCGAAATGAAAAATATCCCCCAAGACTTACGCCATAAGTTGCTATTTTTTTAAAATCGATATTATATTTATTATTTTCTTCAAACCAGTTAATAATAGTGCTAATGCTTTTTTCGTAGTCAGGGATCAATTTCATATTTTTCCAAATTTCTCCTTGGCCTGGGCCATCAAAAGCAAAAACATTAAAACCAGCCTCTAACAATAGATTCCCTAAATAATGATTTTCAATTTCTTTTATGCTATCAATTGAATTAATAAGGATTATAAGTGGTCTATTTGGATGGCTGCAAAGCTTTAGGTAACCGGGAATAAAAGTTTCTCGAAAGGGTATTTCTATTCTTACCGGCCTCTTTTCTTCATCATATAATTCAATGGCTCTTTTATAATTTTCTCTTGTTCTTTCCTGAGCCTCGTTCTTCTTTTTAATATCTATATAATAAGGAAGCTGGCCAACAAAAAAACACCCCGCTGCTTCATGAAATAAATATTTTGCAGTATAAATATTTCCTGCAGAAAGAGCTTCTTGAGCAAGATTTTCCAGATTTTCTCCTTCTTTTGACCACTCATCACACCAATGGTAAAAATTCTTTATTCGAGATATTACTCTCCGAGAGCGTTCTAAATCTACTCCACAATATAAAAATCTGTTATACCAGTATTTATAAGTATTTTTTTCATTTAAAATAAAACGATAAGCTATTTTTTCTTTAAGAGATAATTTTTCTATTCTGGTGGGTAGCGGCTCAATTTCTTTACTAACTGTGGGTAATTTTTCACTCGCCTTTTCTTCAAATTTAACCGAAGGTTTTTCTGCTATTATTTCCTCTCTGACTTTTTCGAGAAGTTCTTGAGTAAAACCATTATTATAGACTTCTTTGGCGTAATATCTTTGTTTATCTTCTGGCAGATTTTGTAATATGTCAATAAATCCTTTTTCATACTGGTCGAGTTCATCTAAAGAAGCAAAATAAATATTGTATATTACCGAAGGGAATTTATCTTTAATATAATCTTTTACATTGATGGTCTCTGAGGCAAGAATAGTAGAATTGGGGGAAGAAATTAAACCAATGGAGAAAATTAAGGTAATTGACAATCTTAAAAATAATTTAGTTAGAGATAACCTTTTTTCTTTTTTAAACATTTTGAAACCTTTTATTTTACAAATAAATTCATTGAAAAATTGTATAACTCCTATATCACATTTTCATAATCAATTAGCCATAATAAATGTATACCCTCTGGCTTAAATCCATCTCTTATTATAAATCCTCTTGGTAACCGGAAGGTATAAAGGGCAATATAAATCTTGTGCTTTCTTTCAATACTTTTCCATAAGTATTTGATAGGAATAACTTCAGCGGTTATTATTTTACCACGTTCCAAATCCGGTAGACACTGAGCATTATACTCCCCTATCAATATCATCCCAGAACCAGTTTCATCTTTCACAATAAGAGCACCATTAATAAAAGTGCTCCCCTCTGAGATATAAAATTCTTCTACCAATGAAGTTTTTATCTCGCCTTTCACCTTTATTAAGTGTCCCTGATAAGCCTGAAAATGCGGGATAATTTCACCTAAAGCTAATATCTCATCTTTACAAACTTTTACTTCCATCTGTTTGGAAAATACCCCTTCTTTGTCTCTCGCCTGTACCATTAAAGTATGATAACCTGCTTTTGCCTGAGTTGAATCCCACATCGCAGTAGCGGTATTCCACAATTTCTCTTTTCCAATTTTCATTGGAATAATATTACCCTGGTCGATCTGGTATCTTACTTCTTCAAGAGGACCATATTGGGTATAGATCTGGGCGGTCACCTCTGTTATTCCATCCACCAAAGGGCCTGGTGTAATAATCGTTATCTGCCTATCTGCACCAATCTCCTTATAGAAGCTAAAAATATTATTTCCTTCTACCTGTACAATGCGATAGCCACAAGGTTTGCCATCAGAGCAGTCACCACGCCACCACTCCCCACATACAGCACCAGTAACCTGTTCCGGGATGCCCTGGCTATCTAATAATATATCCATATGCCAATGTCCTGAGAACATTTTTGTTGAATGCTGATTGAGCAGGTTTAGGACATCAGCACGATTTTCCCATGACATAGTCGGCTCATGAAAAAATACTAATAGTGGTTCCCCTTGTCTATAGGATAAATCCTTTCGCAACCACTCAACTTGATAATCTGGTATCTTATAAAATTGATTACCATCTAAAAATTCATTTGGATCTAAAACGATACAGTGATATGAGCTCCAATCAAAGGAATAGTAGGCAGGTCCGAAGTAATCTTGATACATTTCCTTATTATATCCCGGCTCGTTGCTAATATCCTTCTTGTAACATATACCTACAACATCATGATTTCCCACCATATTAAATACCGGCACATCTAAATTTTTTATTGAATCAGAATAAATGTTATACCATTCTTTGGCCTGTGAAATCGTCGCGGATTCAGCCGCAAATACTAAATCACCTGTAACAATTACAAAGGCAGGATTTATTTTATTAATCTCTCTTATAGCTTTCTCAAAAAAGATCCTATGCTCCTCAATGGCATCTAAATGGATATCTGTTATTTGAACAAAGGTAAATTGCTTTGAATCTTTATCAGGTGCAAATCTTAAACCAAAGTGTAGATTATCTTCCAGTAAATTTTTATACCACGGAGTAGTAGATATATAATCAGAAGGTGTAGTTATGAAAATGAAATGACCTTCCCTCGGAAGTAGATAGCTTCCACTCTCGTCAGTAATAGTGGCTGTTAATCCATTAGAAACAAGTATGTCAGGTAAGCCCATTTCTCCTATATCCTGTATCCCATTTGCATTATGGTCTTCAAACACTATTCCTTTAACCTGGGAGATACCCTTAGATATGGGTGGTACAATGTCAGGTTGTATAGGGCTAAGGATACAACCTGCTTCTTCCTCTGATTTCTTCATCTGCGGTTCGGTGGTTACCCGAATAGTATTCCCTTCTGTATCTATTATTCTATAAATTGTTGCATGGACTGAAAATTCTCCGATTAAAAAAACTAAACTTAAAATAATAATTGCCAGTACTAAGAGAGAGGTTTTTCTCATAATATTATCCTTCCTAACAAATACAGGTTTAAGAACATGATTACTCAATGAATTGCCTTTGCCAAGAATCGTCTTTTTCTGATTTTTAATAGGAAAAATTGACTGAATAAGACTGAGCAAACTGCTGCCCCATATAATAGCCCACAATATGTGCTAATTAATTTTTGTTAAATGTGAAATTCTTTTATTAGATCTAAGACTCTTGGGATTTTTTTAGATATTTATTTGAAGATTTATGGTGGGAATATTGGAATGTATCCGACCGCCTTACCGTTGGTCTATAATTATAAAAATAAAAATTATTTCATTTATACTTTAAAATTAGAATTTTTAAGCTTTTTAAAACTAAAATTTTTTTAAAGAAAAAGGCGAGAGCTAACTTATTCATAATTAAAATGATTTTTTACATTTGATACTCCTCCTCATTGTTTTTAAACTTAATTTTTTACACCTAATAACTATATACAACAAAATTTAAAAAAATCCTTCTTTTTTATAAAAAAATTATTCCTGTCACTTTAATTCCCAGAAAACCTTCGGGGTCTATAATTAAAAAATGATTTAAAGTTGTCCTTTAGTAAAATGGGATGTGTCTCTATTTATTGTGAACTTGTGAATCCTGGTCCCATTATTTCTTCCTCTTTGGAAAACCGTGATAAAGCGAACAGGATTAGAAAAATAATTTTATTTTAAATCATTCATAGTTATTACTCTTCCCACACCAACATTTATAAAATTCTCACCATATTCTTCTTTAAATAATTGTCTTGCGGCATCTCCTGAACAATGGCAAGGACCGACATAGCTCACCCCTAATTTCCGGAAACTGGAAACAATATTTTCTATTTCACCTTTACTTTCTCCACCTAAATGGAAACCACCCATTACTAAAAGCACATCACCCTTAACCAAGTCTTTTGCCTTATCTACTATTTTTACAATACCAGGATGGGCACATCCGGTTATTACTACCAATCCTTTTTCTGTATAAATAACCAAAGATTGCTCCTTTATCCATATTCCAAGCTCACCGGTGGAATAAACTCCCTCGCAAATCTTTAAAGGCTCATGAACTTCAATTGTCTTTGCTCCATATTCCTTCACTCCGTTTTTAAAACCCTTCGGAAATGATTTAGGTAGATAAACAACCACTTCCGGATTCTTTTCCAAAAAGCTGGGCAATCCCCCCACATGGTCTCCATGAATATGAGAAAGCACAACCAAATCTATTTCTTTAGGATTAATGCCTAACTCTTCCATATTGGTTAACAATATTGAGCCATCTCCACCGGTATCAAAAAGAATAGTTTTTTCAGTTCCCCTTATAACACAGGAGAAACCCCAGGCAGTCGTTAATCTTTCCCTATACGGATTATTGTCATAACTAACCGTAATGCTTATATCTTTAGCAGCGGTTGTAGGAGTGTTTTCTTCGGCTAGCACAATTTGTCCTTTTCTACCCTCTTTATGTGTGGGGAAAATAGTTACACCTAATATTGTGCCAAGTGTTACTATTAAAATAACTAAAGCCCACATTTTACTCATTTTAACCTCCTTTATTTATCTGCTGACTCTACTTAAAAGTTATTTCAAATATCAAGATCTTTTGGGGCCATGCTTTGTTAGATAAAACGGCGACATGGTATTTAACCAACCTAAGATATAAAGTACGAATCACTTATCCAACAACCTTCTGTTCATCAAATCAATGACTCATACTTTCTGTTTGGGCCACTTCCATGCATACCAGAAGATCAAGGCTGGAAGTATAATCATTAAAATACACATCACTAAGTGATCAAAAGGTAGTGACCCTTTCATGAGATGCATAAATAAATGCCCGATGTAAAAGACTGTAAAGATTATGCCTAGAATTATATTTGCTTTACGATTTGCTACATCCTTCAGGGTTACAGACAAAAACGCCATGGCCAAGGGAATCAACCAGAAGAGTAAGAAAAATAATAATAATCCTGTAGTAATCTGCATCCCCTCCGCCCTCCCTGACATTATTTCATCTATAGCACCTGGGGCCATAAACCACAATATCATTGAAGCTGACATGCCCACTGCCAGGAAGATCCACAGTACGGCAATCTTAATCTTTAAAAGCAAAATTTCCATTTACTATCAACTCCTTTACTCTTTTATCGCCGTTTTATCTAATCTATACCGGATAAAATAATTTAATCGAAAGGGAAATTTGCTAAGAACAGAAATTATAAAGATCTCTTCTATTGCCTTCCTAAAGAATTACTATACTAAATTCAATCAAAAATGCTTTACGGAAGGTCTCTTAGTTTATCTATAGTTTAACTAATGGGATATTTTTGGTAGGTATATTGGGCTGTTTTAAACTATTTTCGGGGATTAAAAAATATTATAATCACTAGGTACTGTTTAAATATCTAATAGTACATTGTATCCTTATCGATCATTTGTAAAAATAGCATTACTTTATAAAGAAAAATCAACAGTTGGATTTTTACTTATAAATAAAAACTCTTACATTTTATCTTCCTCTTAATTATTTACAAAATTAACTTTCAACATCTTGTTATATTTACTATACTACAAATCTTTTAAAAATCCTTCTTTTTCAATTAAAAAAGACAAAGGGTGTGTTATTTTCTTGGCTCCCCTAACGTTCTCTATTTGGAAACAAATTATTGAAGAACTACGAAACATTTATATCTTAAAGGATTTGTAGAGATTAAACTTCAAATTTTAAATTCTGCCCACAAAATACGATGATCAGAAATATAATATCTCAAAAAAGATCTAAATTGCTTCTCGGTTTTGGCTGACACTTAGAGCAAACGACCAAGGGAAACATAGAATTCGCCAGCCAGTCGAATAAAATTTGGGCGAATGAAGTGAGCCTTTTATCTGTTGTTAGACAATAGTGCAAAGGAATGGGTATATTAATCACTTTTTCCTGATATCGGTATCCCTATATATCTTGGTGTTTTATTCATATAATCCTGATATTCTTGCCCAAACTTTTCTATATTTCTTTTTTCTTCCATTAGGACATAATAATGAGTGAAGATAAGATTTAAAACAAGATAAACCCACAAGACGATATATATAATTGATCCTAAGTTCCATCCCATGACAATCACGCCGAGGTTGGTGATGATACCTGCCAGGACATGGGAATGCCTGCTGACCTTATAAATACCCCAATTTACCACATTTTGCTTTTTCTCAGGATGCTCTCTCATAGCGATAAAACCCAGAACAAAGACCACTTCACCGAAAACAATAATTCCGATGCCAATCCAGAAAGCCAAATTAATGCTAAATGGGACAAACCACAGCAATACGACAAATACAATAAGGCCTATCATACTACCTATTATCCAAGGCTTGCCCCCTTCTGGAGCGGCCATTCTCTTTGCTTTTACAATCATTGAGAGGAGAAAACTGATAATAAAAACTAAAATGGGCACATAGAAGAGCCTGAAATACCAAGCCGTATCCATCATTTTTTATTCACCCCCTTTCTTAAATAATAGTTAGAGCCATTGTTTTTTATATCTTTCGCTTCGTAGTGTTGCATTTGCAACTTGAACCCAAGGTGTTCCTATTTATTCCCAATATTTATGAATTTTCAAATAAACGTAAATATTCTTTATAGATAAAAATTCGCTTATACTTTTTCTCTTTTTCTTTGGGTACTAAAAGATCCAGTTTAACAAATTTTTTTACTAATCTATTTGCCCCCTCTCGTGAAAGTCCAGTAAATTCCTCTACTTTTTTTACATTAATTATTGGAAGTTTATATAGATTTTTTAAAAGCTTAATAGCGTTTTTAGTGCCTTTTCCTAATTTCATTATCTTTTGTAGATCTTTTTCCCGCAATTCAATAATTTTATTCGAAGTTTCAATTGCTTCTTCCGCTACTTTTCCAACACCTTCTAAAAAAAATTCCAGCCACAAAAAAACATTTCCTTTTCTATATTCATCTAACTTAGCAAAATAAAGATCTCTATTCTTTTTTAAATATTCGGAAAGATATAATGCCGGCCTTTCCAATAATTTTTCCTGACAAAGATAAAGAGTAATAAGTAGTCTACCGGTTCGACCATTTCCATCAATAAAAGGATGGATAGTCTCAAATTGAGCATGAATTAAACCTATCTTTATCAAAATAGGAATATTTCGATAAGAGTAAAAAAAATTTTCTAAATCCGTCATAGCTGATGTTACATAATCTGGTGGCGGAGGAACAAAACGAGCGTTATTAGGACTGGTCCCCATTATCCAATTTTGGGTTTTTCTAAACTCTCCCGGATAAGGGAAAAAAGTACTTCTCGCTTCTGTTAATAATACTTTATGAATTTTTTTTATTAACCTTAAAGATAAAGGAATATTTTTTAATTCATTAAGGCCTATATTCATGGCTTCAATATAATGCAAGATATCATCAACGTCCGGGGGTAACTCAGGTGCTCTTTCAATTTCGGCATGTAAGGCATCAGTAAGCAGAGCTTTAGTTCCTTCTATTTGACTAGAAAGAGTGGCCTCTTTTTTAATATACATAAAAATAAAAAAATCTATATCAGGTACAAGCTTGGTTAATCCATCTAATTTTCCCAATAATAGGCTGGATGTAGATAAAAGTTGGATTAATCTTTCTCCCTGAAAAGACAAATTCTTAGGAGGAAATTTTTCAGGAATAAAAGCCTTATATCCCTCGATCTGTTTTATATATTTGCCAATATTTACCTTAGAATTTTTCCTATACATGTCAACATTCTATCATTAAAGTTGACATTGGTCAAATAGATGTCAACTTTCGTATAGGTTCCTCTCCTTCTTAAGAATTGGCACCTAATTTAATTAAAAAAGGGATGCATCCTATTTTTTTTATGGTTTAATTTTCCCTTTTACAAATTCTTCCTTTAGGATGTCTACCCATAATAGGTTTTCCTCTAAAAGTTACCGAATTATTGAGCTAATATACATGTCATCTTTATTTCATTTATTAGATCTTTTATTGAATTTTCCCAACGGGTGCCATATAAATGGTAAATTCCTCAACACCATCAATTCCAAGAATCTTATCTGCAAATTCTTGATCATAAGCGGCAATGGCACAAGTCCCGGCACCAATTGCTTCACACGCCAGGTAGAGGTTTTGACAAACATGGCCGGCATCCAGGGCTATCACTTTATAAGATGTTTGCTGTATCGCCATTCCATACGTGCCGGTATGGTGGTCCAAATGAAGGTCACTGCGCTTTTGCCAGCGAATGATTGGTCAAGAGCGGCCTGGGTTAGTAAACCCTCAAGATTTTGGTGCTTTATAACTTCAACCAGTTGATGACTCATCGGTAAATAACGATAAATCGCCTTGGGAATCCCCTCCACCCTGAAAGCCGCAATGTAGGTCTCCAGAGCATGTCTGCAACCGGCTGAGGGCACGGTTCTGTAATTTCTAACTGCAGACCTTTTTCCTCGAAGACCTTGAGTTGCCCATAGAAGAAAAGAAAGTTCTCCGAGTTTTATTGTATCTTCAGCGTAAGACCTTCTCGATCTCCTTTGGGCAATCGCAGCCTCAACACTTACTTCAGGAATTAATTTCCAATCCCCTGGTTTAATAAGGCTTATTCTTCTATCTTCAGGATTGCAAGGTTTTTCTGCCGGTGGCGGTTTGATACCTCTGCTCTGGTCTGTGGTTGAAAAATCAATCGTTTTCCAAATACTGCTTTTAATAAAGTCTCTAAATTTTTCAGACATAGAAATACCCTCTTTCAATTTTAATTTAAAATCTTAGTAACGCATATGAGACCTTCAGGGTCAGGCTTCACAAGTTCACATTTTTATCAATCTCCATACTCGATTTGATTATGAAATCATTTTCCTTATATCTTCCATTTAATACATTGGTTACTGTTGAACTTCCGATTTCAAGAAAATCGGCTATCTCTTTATTTGGTGTATCTGTATACTTTTTAAGATTTTTAATGTAGAGTTTTCTGATATCTGATATTCTTCTACTTTTTGTGTTCCCTTTTATTTTATCCATTTTTATTTCAGTGACTTCTTCAATGATTTTGATTAATGCATCCTTTGCCATTTTATGTCTTTCTTCTATATTTTTAACCACTTCTATTTCTTCTTCTTTGATTATTGATTTAACCTCTTTTGTTTCCATCTCATCTATAAAAGTCAGATATCTCTTGATGGCTTTGTTCTTATGGTGGGCAAACAAACTTAGCGGAAAATTTACATCGGCAAGTCCCGGATTTCCGATATACTCCTGGTGACTGCTCCATTGGTAATCGATGCCATCGGTTAATTTTGAGCGGATCGGGTTTTGATGAATATATCTGATTAATGAAAGTACATAGGCGTCTCTATCACATAAATAGGATTTATATCTTTGTTCAAATACATGACCGGTAGTTCTGTTCTTCCGATTGTAATGCTGAGTAAAGACTTGTTGGATACCTTGCATGATCTTTGATAAAGGAACATCGTAAACCTCTATTAACAGATGAGCATGGTTATCCATGATGCAATAGGCGTACAATTTGAAACGATATCTTTTCTTATATTTTGATACTATTTTTTTATATTCTTCTTTATTTTCCCTGTTCTTAAATATGTATGCGCGATTATTACCCCGAACAATAACATGATAAAATGCGCCCACGTAATGGATTCTTGGTTTTCTGGCCATATTTATCACCCATCTTCATTTTTATCTAGTATATCACTATTTTGTGAACTTGTGAAGCCTGACCCCATTTTCTCTGAGAAAGATGCTCTTAATAGCTCATGCTATGTATAGAGACAAGACAGAGTATATTGCTGTCTAGTTTCTTTAAAGTATTTAAATAAAATACAGTGTCAAAAGGAGAGTTTGCGGGTTGACTTTTAACACAGTATCTATCTATTCCCAACGGGGAAATGGGTTTCTGCTTTATTTTAAATAAGCAATTACTTCCAACTCTATATCTACACCATAATGGATATCTGCCCCGGCAATAACTGAACGAGCAGGAGGAATGCCTTTTTCTAAATAACGAGCATATACCTTATTTACCGTTTTCCATTGATTGATATCTCGAATAAAAATTGTTGCTTTAATTACATTATCTAAAGAAGAACCCGCTCTTTCCAAAATCGCTTTGATATTTTCCAAAACTTGAATAGTCTGTTTTTCTATGTCTCCTTTAATAAATTCTCCTGAATCAGGAACTATCGGAAGTTGCCCGGAAGTAAAAATAAGATTATCCACCTGTACGGCTTGTGAATAAAACCCCTGGGGTTTAGGAGCTAAATCAGTCTCTATCTTTTTTACTTGCATAATAATCCTCCCTCTTTTTTATTTTTCATTCTTTTAAAATCTTTATTTTATCAGTAGCTTTGAGCCCAAAGCCGGTCAAGATAACTACTGTGGAATCTGTCGGTTTTATACTTCCTTTATTAATCAGTTGAGAAAGACCGGCGGTAGCTGCAGCACTAGTAGGTTCTATATAAAAACCTAATTTTGATACCTTTTGCAGACTATCCCAAATCTCCCTTTCTTCCACTGCAATAATTGCTCCGCCACTATTTTTTACTGCCGAAAGAACCTTTGAACCGCGGATAGGAAAAGCAGAACTAATTCCTTCGGCAATGGTCTCTTTTTTTTGAATGGTTACTGGTTCAGCTAATCCTTTTTGGAAGGCCTGATAAAGAGGAGCACAATTTGCTGCCTGAACAGCAAAAATTCGTGGAATATTTGTTATCTCCCCTGCTGTTTTCAATTCATTGAAACCTATCTGACAACCTAATACCAGACTTCCCTGACCTGCTGGCACAATAATATTATCTGGTATTTTCCAACCAAGTTGTTCCCAGATCTCAAAAGCGATTGTTTTAACTCCGTGAAGAAAATAAGGATTCCAATTATGACTGGCATAGTAACAAATACGAGACGCCTGCATAGCAGCAGTGGAAGTATCCTCTCTACTCCCTGGAATTCTTCTTACCTTAGCCCCATACATTTCAATTTGCACTACCTTACCAGCAGAAGTATAATCAGGAACATAAATCTCACACTGTATACCAGAGTGGGCACAATAAGCAGCCAGAGACGCACCGGCATTGCCGGAAGAATCTTCTACTGCTTTTTTAATTTTCTGTTCCTTTAATTTACTGACAAAAAATGAAGTCCCTCTATCTTTAAAAGAGCCGGTAGGAGAAATAAAATCCAACTTAAATAAAATTTTTTGTCCTTCAAATAAAGCAGGAACAAGTGGAGTCATTCCCTCGCCAAGGGTGACAATATTTTCTTGGTTTGCTACCGGTAAAGCCTCATAGTATCTCCATATAGTCTTATTTCTAACTTTGATCTTGTCTCTGGGGAAACTAACCGACTTAGAAGGAATATAACCAAAAGGAGCCCCACAATTACATCTCCATAAATTTAAATCTTCCGGGTAAGATTGGTTACATTTATCACAATAAAACATTAAAATTATCCTACCTTTCTACAATCTTTCCTTTTAATTCTTTTAAACCGAGCATTTTGCTCACCTTTTAACTCGAAGCAATTTAGAAAAAGTTACCGAATTATTGAGCTGGCACAACCGTTTCCTGGTATTTTTCTTTAAATCTATTTCTATTTCTTTTTAAAAAGCTTATTAAAAAACACCAGGACCTCATCCAGATCAAACTTCTCATCCTTTCGAATCATTAAAACAAGATTTGCATTTATTGACCTTTTTAATTCTTTAATCGCCTGCTCCGACAAACCTAAATTATGAGAATAATCTCGTTCGTATCCATCAAGACGCAACTTTTTATCAACCATCTTCAAGAAATCTAACCGATTAAAATCAAATCCGTTTCGGATAAAATGCCATAGATCATAATAATCCCGAATCGCTGGTGTAATTCTTGAGATTGCAGCTTTTAATTTTTCCGCAACGCTTTCTTCCAACGTTAACGCCAAGACTTTTCCCTGCTCAATCAAATCTTCACCCGTAAATGGATCCTGAAAAAAATGTTTTATAGTAACTCGCTCGGGTTCAAGGAACGGAGGTTGTCTTAAGGAAATCTCAAGCTTAATATTTTCCTTTTTGTCCGATAAAACAGATTGATACTGAATATTAAAAAGATACTGTGTTGAATTATTGAATCCCTCTCCTTCGAGATTATCGCTGGTGAGTCCCAGCACATCCAAAAATGCCGGTATTTTTTCACGTATAGGCGTTATGGCTTTTGATCGTTTCCCGCGCGTCGATAGATCAGCGTCTCCTCGATAGGCAAAATCAAGATCCTCACTCAACCTGTGATAATTCAAATACACTTTGTTTAAAAGCGTTCCGCCCTTAAACACGATATCAATACTTAGATGTTTATTAACTCCATTAAGAATCTTGGTTAAATGAAAATCTTTTTCTATTACGGAAGCAACAAATCCCTGCTCATCCGAAAGATAATAAATAACATCCTTCAGTATTTTTTTATCCATTCAAGATAACCTTCCAATCTTGATTAATAGCACCTTTTCTTGATTTAATAAAAGGATTAAATGGAGCATACGAGTTTTCCTTGCCTATAGATGATTTCAATCGGCTCAGCTCCTCCATAGAAACACCCGCACGCTCAAGCATAAGCCCCGCACGTTTACGGACAGCAATAACCGGAAATTTAATCAAATAGCGTACGAACTTTCGTATATCGATCTTTTTAATTTGTTCGTTGATTACCTCTTGTACATTTTCCCACGAACCAATAGGATTAGAAACAAAATCGACAAGTGAGCGTTCTTTATTGCTAATTGAAATATACTCCTCATCGATCTTTATTTTTTTTATTCCATACATTTTCTTAGAAGATATCTTCATTGCCCGAAAACTTATTTTCCCAATCTTACGCATCCGATTTTTTTCTGTATTCAAAACAGTAACCTTCTGAGGAATCTGTTCTGTAAAACCCCAATAGTTATACATTGAGCTATAACCAACATAATAAGGAATCTCGCCCATCCATAAAGAAGCAACAACAAATTCATGCGGCATCCATCTTTGATTTGGTGCTTTTAGTGGCACAACAAGATATCTCCCTCTTTTTAACTGAATAAGACGGTTTCTTTTGGCAAGATTATTAAGTAGCCTGGTGACCTTTAAGTAATTACCTAATACCTTTACCGCATACTCGGTTGTAATAACTTTCTGCTTCTCGAATTCTGAACGAGAGAGTAAATAGACAGCATCTTTTGATAGCTCGGAATACCTGTTTTTTGTCATTGTCATATTATTTCCTATTTCTTTTTTAAAACGAATTAATGAATATATTGACAATATACTACAATACCCCTACTCTGTCAAATAGGTATATAAAAATATCATGAATATATTTTCTCAGTTTATGTTTTTTAGCCAACCCTAAATAACACTCCATCGTTTGAATAGCTCCAAGCCACTCGTCTTTAGTTTTTGGTTCATGAACTGTTACATCATTGATAAAATAGATGAATAAAAGATGGGCTTTAATCTGATTTTTTTCTCTTAAATAATATAGATGAGCTATTCGATTTACATATTGATAAAATGTTCCGGTCCAATCAATAGTGCTATCAATACTCAAATATTTTTTTACCTCATCAAGTGAATTTCTTATTCCATTAATTGATTGAGGATTTTTTGCACCAGTTCCGGGGCTTACCATTTCAGGGATATTTGCCTTCGCTTCAACCAGTATAATTTCATCATCGCTAACACCTAATGCATCCCATTGAGGTCCATTGTTAGGCCAAAAATCGCTTAACGAATATTTAATTTTATTTAATATCCCTAACGTTCTTAAAAAATCTTGATCACGATATTCTGCGTAATCATCTGACTGCAGAGGAGATTTCCAATCAATCTTCATTTGCTTTCCAATGACTTTAGAAATTTCAGCGTCCAAATATTGCTTTTTTACATTTATAGCAACCTGCAAGTCTTTAAGACTACCATGTGAATTGGAATCTTGAATAAATCTGCCCATTACACACCTTCCTATAATTTAAATGGGGACATCCTATTTTTTCTATGGTTTAGCTTTCCATTTTACGAGGTCTTTCCTTTAGTGCGTCTATCTATAATAATACCTAAAGCCTTAAACATCTGGTTAATAAACTTCTCAGATTTTATAGGTTTTCCGCTAAAAATTACCGAATTATTGACTTGATACACATTCTCTATTTATCTAATTTAAAAGTAAAATATTAATTGTCTAAGAAAAAGGTGTCCCTATTTATTAAAGCTTTAAAATGAGATATGTCCTTATTTTAATTTTAAATAAATTTAGCAACATCTTTTAGTGACTTTTTAGCTATTTTAGGTAAAACTGTATCTTTAGCTGGGTAACCAACGACCAGTATTAAAAAGGGTCTTTCATTGGAAGGCCGGGACAAAGTTTGATTTAGAAAACCCATCTTACTGGGCGTATAAGTTAAACAAACAAGCCCAGCATGATATACAGCAGCAATAAGCATGCCTGTGGCGATACCCACTGATTCATTGACATAGT
>Ga0209986_10001295_pt1 | contig 24080 bp, 26 predicted proteins | sample BlataG_FD_183168 | JGI IMG/M metagenome (GOLD analysis project Ga0209986, IMG submission 183168) | Deep subsurface microbial communities from Black Sea to uncover new lineages of life (NeLLi) - Black_00105 metaG (SPAdes) (version 2) | ecosystem: Environmental > Aquatic > Marine > Oceanic >... | reverse complement strand
TATGTTCAGTCCTGACCCGACATCAGTGAAGACCCGAGGTCTGCTCCCGAACCTGTAGCAGCACACTCCAACGAGCTCATCGGTCTGCCTAGCAAGGTCGCCATCGGTCTTCTGACTGTGCCCCGACACCCTTGCATAGACTGCACATGTCTTCTGCTCGGGTATGGCGTACTTCTTGTGTTCTGTCACCGGGCGGCCGGATAGAACCCTGTGTATCTCTGAGAGTGAAACACATCTATGACCGCCAAGAGTACGAGAACATTGGAGTATACCTTTTGAGTGCCATCGTCTAATAGTCTTCGGACACACCCCAAGTCTTGTGGCTGCCTGTGATACGAAGAACATGAAGAAACAGGATAGAGGAGACATCATAAGAATGAGGATGCTCTCAGAGTTGTCCAACTGTGTCCAAGTTTATGGCAGCTGTATGAAACCCTTTTGTGAGGGGAATCACGAAATCGGATGGTCTAGACATGTCCACTCTTAGCCTGAAAAAGCACGGGACCGGCATAGTTCTAGAGTATGGCAAAGTAAAGCTGGCACTTGACACCGGAGTGCAGGGTGCGACAACTCTTCTTTCTCATTCACACGCAGACCATATTGGCAGGCTTGACCGAGCGGACCAAGTCATTGGAACCAAAGGAACCTTTGACACCCATTCTGCGCGAGGAGGAAAACTGCCTGCTAACCGAATCGTTGTTGAATATCAGCAGATGACAGTTCTCAATGGAGTCAACATCACGGCTATCAATGCAGGACATGTACTTGGCTCAACGATGTTCCTGATCGAGTTTGAGAACGGCCTGAGAGCATTGTTTACAGGAGACTTCAATGTTGTTGATAGCATTGTGCACGAACGCGCTCGTCCCGTCAAGGCGGATGTACTGATTACTGAAGCGACCTACGGTTCACCCTCATGGATTTTTCCAAGCAGAGTCGAAACACATGAAAACATCGTGAAGGCCGCCGCCAACAGCCTTGCTGAAGGTGTCAACCCGTTGTTTAATGCCTACTCGTTGGGAAAAGCCCAAGAAGCAATCGCTCTTCTCCAACGTCGGGGGATAAGCGTGGTTTCAGGAAACCATAGCATTGACGAAGTATGTAAAGTATACAGCCATCATGGCTTCGACCTAAAACAGGTTCCCATCACTTCAAAAGACGTTGGCGATCTGATTGTGAGGGGCTGCGCAATCGTGACTTCCTCACCTCGACATACTGAACAGCATATTCGCAGGATGTTTGGTAAGATGGAGAGCAGAGCAATCATAGACAGAATGAGGCCCTACTCTCTTTCAGGTTGGACGCTTGGCAAGTTCAAACAACGCGGTTTTCCTTTGAGCGCACATTCTGACTATCTAGGACTCTTGGAATTCGCCAAGGGAGTTGATCCCAAAGTCGTCTACTGTTTCACAGAAAACGCGCGTGAGTTCTCGGGGCATCTTGCAGAAGCGGGGTTGAATGCAGTACCACTGGAGTAGGTGAATGGTTTGTTAAGCGAGCTTTCTGAATTGGTTGAACCGGTCCATGCTGAGTCATTCTTCTCGGTATCACGGACAGGAGAGATACACGAGAAACTCTCCTACGAATATGCTGACGCCGAAGGATACTATCGAAAAGTAGTTCGCGATCAGGGCCTCCTAACAAAGGAGGTTGAAAATCTGGCCGCGAACATGCAATTCTATCTCGACAAGGAGCGCGTCGAGATTAACGACGAGAAAGTTAAGTCGAAGGTCAGCATGTGCGACATTTTTCCCAAGGGTGCAACAGAGGTAGTTGCAGTTGTTTTTCTCATAGATTTCACGGGCAAGTTCAAGCCAAGCAAAAACAAGATTGTCACTTGGCTCGAGGAGGAAACCGCACCATATGACTTTGAGATTCAATGGCGATTTCCTTTGGGGACACGCATTGTCGAGATTGATACGCTACTTGAGTACGAAGTCTACGACGATATAGTGACGCTATGGGCTACTGAGGGACAAGATGTCGGAGGTTATGAACGCATGGAGTTCGTGTTGCCGGAGGTGTCGCTTGTTGCAGACTAGCGACTTATTCGGTATTATAGGGCTGTCATTAATCGTTCTAGGTATCCTAGCGATTTTTCTGGGAGTGGTCTTATTGATGCGTCAGTCGGACCAAGGAAACACAGAGGTCCAGAGAGAAAGCAAGGGCATAATCCTGTTGGGGCCAATTCCAATCGTCTGGGGATACGGAAAAAAGGGGTGGGCTGTGGCAATCATTGCGGGGATAATGCTCGTCCTTGTGTGGCTTGTGTTCCGTGGCTAGCCGATCCGGTGTATTCTTGGACATTATATTATCGTATGTAGGTATTACCTATGGAGTACGAAGCCTCATAGATAGAGAATAACTCTGTCTGTTGGAGACAAACTCTCATGATATTCAAATGCAGAAACTGCGGTGACACATCAGCTGACATCGATATGGTACTCGATGGCGCGTGCCATTGTGGATGTACCCACTTCCAGTTGGCTTCTGAAGACTTGCCCAGAGTATCCAAGGAGATTGAACAGAAAGAACAGATACGAAGAGACCTGCATCTCTGGGTGGACCTCAACCTAGATTCCATGGAGTCAAGTGATATCGGAAATATCCGAGTCGCTTTCGAGTGCGAGAATTCAAAGATAGCCTGAATGCGTGAGTTCTATTGTTCCGGCTTTTTCGGATTTAGAGGGCGTTCTATTCTGGAGATCTGCCCCTCTATTTCTTCATTAATATCGGTCTCGCCAGCAACAGCAGCGATTCTCTGGACTGCTTTGAGATTGTGAATCAAAGTGTCCAACCATGAGAAGAGGTCTCCAGGGTACGCCCACAGCTCGTAGTTCTCCAGCAATTCTTGGGCGATGCCTGATGGGTTAAGTCCCTTCTTTCTGGCATCCACAATCCATCGACCCAGCTTGATGTGACCGTGGCTGCACTCTGGGAAATCGCGACAGCCGCATCCAAAGAAATCCAAGGTCCATCGTCCGAACAACTCAAACACCCATTTCGGAAGCCTGGTGGCACCTCCACGTGGTTGCTTCATACTAGTCAGGTCTGAAAAGATGCCTGAGAAAAGGCGCGTTGGCATATGGGTCCTGAATGCTGAGTTAACTTCGCTCTGAAGTTTGGGGCTAAGATAGACATTCTCGAAGGGCTCAAGCAGGATGGCGATATCGAGCACATCCATTGAGGTCACTTGCTTCTGAACCTCAAATCCAGATGTAGGGGATAGGAATGACACTGATGTTGCCCGACCCAGCGCGGTCGGATGTGCGCCGCCCTCGCGAACACGAATCATATGTTTCCTTACAAGATGCTTCAGGGCATCAGAGGGGGGAATACTTCTTGAAAGCATCTTATTGTAGGCGCGGGCGACTGCTTTCAACTCCACCAGTCCCGTTGAGCATATTGTTGCAAGGATTTGCTCTGCGCAGGCTTCGGTATCCGCGAATGGTTCAACGTCCTCAACAACGCCTGCAAGCAACTCCGATGCTATTTCATCCTCAGTCTTGTTTTGTCCTCCATGGTACTTCCGCTCGGGCTCAACAAGGATGTACACTTTTCCTCGATCATGCTTGCCCAGCCTTCCTGCTCTCCCCAGCATCTGCTCAAATGCCGCTGTGGATAGCCATTCAGCACCCATTGCCAGAGATTCAAAGATGACCTGAGAGGCGGGGAGGTCAACTCCAGCTCCGAGAGCTGCAGTTGTGACAACGCATGTCTGCCGTTGTTTAGAGAAAGACCGCTCAATGCGCCTCCTCCGCGAGTACGAAAGACCTCCATGATATACAGCACTTGAAACGTGATGCTCCCTAAGCCAGTCACTCAAAGCTTGAGCTCGTCGACGAGAGAATGTGAAGATGATTGATTGCCCTTTGGCCCCCGAACTGCTTACGTGTCGGAACTCGTTTGAAACCAACCTTTGGATTATAGACCGCTTATCCACATCACTTCGAGCGAATACCAAGTGCCGCTCGAGCGGAACCGGACGACCTACGTAGTTGACGAGTTTCAGCTTCATATCCTTGGCCAGACGATCAGGAGACCCCACTGTGGCAGAGAGCGCGATAACTTGGGCATCAGGGGCATGGAAGTGCAGTCTTGCAAGCAGGCCATCCAACTCTGGACCTCGGTCCGGATCGGCAAGGTTCTGAACCTCGTCTACTATGATTGTGCCAATCGTTCCTAGTTCCTTGGATGCCCCTATTCTAAGGAGCACATCTAGCGCTTCGTAGGTTGCACAGATGATATCGGACCCGGAAACGCTAGTATCGACGATTACAGGATGTTCTTTACCAACAGCAAGGCGCGACATGCCAACGCGAATACCAACGCGGAGCCCGAGAGACTTGTAACGTTTCCTAAACAGCTCATATTTCTCATTGGTGAGGGCAACGAGCGGCGAGAGGTATAGCATTTTCGCGCCATTCATGGCTTTGGGTACTCCAGCCATCTCCGCAAGGAGCGTTTTCCCCGATGAAGTGGACGACACAATAAGCAAACCAACTCCATCAAGCAAACCTGCATCCACAACCATCTCTTGAACAGGTAGAAGATTCCTAAGCCCGTCAGAGATTAGGAGTTCCTTCAGTTTAGCAGGAAGTGCAAGCTCATCTACTCCCCTACCCTCTTTTACGGGCCCAACATCAATAGTGTCAATCAGTGTAAGTTCAGGCTCTCTTACAGGGTCGAAACCAGGAGTAAGGAGTCCCATCATGCGGGATACTGACTTAACGGATGCGAGTTGCTTCTCTAGGTGGTTGATCATTCCCTTTGAAAGGTGGATGCCAAGGCTCTTCATATCAGTTCGGAAATCTACTCGGGCACAAGTAATGCATGCCACCTGATCATCTGTCACTTTGATTGCATTTCGTCTAGTCAGTATGGTGAGCTGCTCTTTCCGCAGGCAGCCCTCGCATACTGGCACTACACGAGGCTCGATGGTTTGAAGGCGATGGAGGAGGTCTTTCAATTCGTCAATGAACGTGGGTTTCTGTTTCCGTGGGATGATTATGTTCTTGGCTTTCCGGAGAAACTGATGAAATTCCTTGGGTTGATAGTAGACAGGCTTGTTGTATTTCACAAACCATGCACGCTTAATCTCCAATAGGTCAGATGTTCGATACCCATACTCAACCATTCCCGAGAGTCGTGCACGCTGTCGATCAAGCAAAACGTCAGAGAAGACCTCAACTCTGGTCGTTAGGTCTTGGCGGCCTGCCCGGAAGACAATCGTGTAGGGTTTGGCCAGTTGCTGTTTAATATCCGCTTCCGCAACTTCCAACTGATGGACCTCAACATGTCCCGAACTTAGACACCAAAGACTCTTCCGGAAGAATCAGAGCTCATAGATGAATGCATCCGAGTCCTGCGTCACTACCGACAACGTAGACGCGTACTCTTCGTCAATTGCGGGGATGCCTACCTTATCAGTCCGGCCAGCTTTTTCCACTATCATCCACTCGCCCAGCACATCTTCATCCTCAAATGCGCTGAATTTGTCGAATGGGGTTGCCAAGACCTTGGAATTCTTTGCCCAATTGTACTTCCCCTTTTCAAATCGCTGAACAAATGGCCGATACAACGGACTATTGGTGCCTGCAAGGATAAACTTGGCGCGTTGCACACCCGATACATGTGTGATTCTTATCTTCTCCACTCTCTCATCGTAGTGCGCTGTTTCAGGCACACCCGCCCCATACTTGATACGAACGAGCGGGTCTGCAGCTAATACATTGCCCTTCTCAAGGATAAGCTTGCGAATTACGCTGTAGATGTCCTCAGGGCGCGCGGCAGAAAGCGGATCAATAACTTCAGGATTTACAATGTCCACGAAAGGCAAAGGTTCGTCGTATCTCATCTGGGTTGGGTCGAAAATCAGTGCCGAGATATATTCCAGAACATCAACTCTACGCGGGCCGCTTTCAGCCACACCTTTGAAGATGCCTGGCCCTACCAAGATTGAAACAACCTTATTGCCTCGAATTAGAGACCAAAGCTGTCGTGACACAATTAGTGCCCGTCCGGACAAGTCTGTATCCTGAAGCACGCCTGTGTCGAAGCCATGTGCCTTCACATCAAGAAGCCAGAATAACGCGCCTTGGTCCATCAACATAATCACTCCGAAAGGTAGTAGGTGTTTACAAAATCGAAGATTAGTTTAACGGCCACTGTGTTACGCTCCGGGGGTCCTACATCAGCCAGAGCTCGCTCAGCAGACTCATACTGCTCGTCCAATGAGATATTCTTAAGCCCTAGTCGGTCCATTAGTTCACTCAAACATGTTTTCACGACGTCCTGAATTGGACTGCCCTGGAATTTCAAGACACGAATCACTCTATCAATCCGCTCCATGAGAAACGTGGACTGTTCCTTACCGACTCTTCGTCGGGCCAGACGAACATCTCGCTCAAGGAAATCAAAAGGCGACGCCATGTCCGGCTCGATCTTGCTGCCTCTTGTCGATGCCATCCCAACTTGCACATAGCGCGACCTGTCACCACGACCCGTAGGACGTGGGGCCATATGAAGAATGAGATGAGCTATGGATTTGACAGTCATACCGCTGAGCGGGCTGTCCATGTTCTCGATCAAGGCGTCAAGCCACGTGATGGACATGTCAACCGTTGCAGATTCCGAAGCTGTCGATAGGATCTCGCGGAGTCTTCGAAAGAGCGCTTGGTTCCTTCGTCGCAAATGATGGAATTTCCCCTTGAGTGTTTCAGGTTTCCACTTGGTCACGGGGGGGCCGAAATACAAGAGCACTTCTTGGGAGGTGGATTTCAAATGCTCTTTCAACCAAGCCTGAAGCACTGGCACAATGAAACCTTCAGCCAGTTTGGTGCGAGCGGTGATAATGGAAATCGCTTTTTCAACGGTGGACGATTCTTCATCCAAGGTGCTCTCTAGGTTTGCCAAGTCCCTGACTTTCAACTCCAAGTCACGAGCAAATGTGCCATAGACGTATTCAATCCAACGACCCTCAGTTATGGCAAACTCCATGATGTTTCCCGGGATGTTCGGAACATCTTCGCCAATGGACGCCCGCCTTTGGAGCTCAGCACTTAGAAGGGCAATCGACTGCTTGAGGCTCTGAATCCCATCCATATGGATAAGATAGGCCATCATTGCTACCTCAAGGGGGGATGAGAACTCCTCAGCAATCCTCCGAGCCTCCTCAATAGGAACCCTTCGAACCCGCTCTCTTAGGTTTGCATACTTGTCCGCAAACTCCTGTGTGAGTCTTTGTCGACTCGCTACAACCAGCTTTTCAAGATCAGGATCAAGCAACAACCAAGAACACCTCTATACTCGTGAAGTCTATCTATGTGACATAAATTCAGTTAGAGTAAGTTCTTGTCAGCCCTCAAATATGTATTGCGCGTGTGGAATCGAGTTACTATTGCGCGCTCGACTTAGTCATGCGCCGCCGGATAGAAGCAGGAAATGAATGCCAAAACCTAGGAAAAGCGCTCCGAGTATTAGAGCAAATGCTGCTTTCATCTTTGAGAAGTGGCGACCATATTCAACATGTATTACGAGCCAACCAATAGACATGAGTCCAAAGACGATGAAGATGAGGGCAAAGTAGATGTTGAGTGATTCGACAATGATTTCAAAAGTGGGTAACTCGAACAGTTGCATCATTCGCCAACCTCATTTCTGGGTTATCTTGACCGCGGACTCCATTGGGGTTTTAAAGGTCACGGTAGTATAAGGTTCATGCCACGAAATCGTATTCACTCGTGTATTCCTTGTCATCAATGACTACGTTCCTCAGGAGCCTTGTACTCCGCTTGGCTAATTTCCTTTTCTCCGCAAATGATAGGTCCGGATCTTCGGGAATCTCGATGCTTTCAATGACTATTGTGTGCAGTATCTGCACATTCTTTGTCTTCGGACTTATTTCTTCCCGCAAGTCAGGAAGGGTTTCCCGAAGAATGAACTCCATTGCATCTGGAGTGTTAGCCAATGCGCCCTTACAAAAGATGGGGACTTTCGCTTTCGTTTCGCCTTCCTCAGCACCCTTGGGCGCCTTGGGGAAAGATGTCTTGGTTGTGATTTTCCATGGGGTCCCGGCTTCGCTTGGACTCATACTAAGCAAGAAGAAAGTCGTAGGTCCTTCATTATACACTAGTTGCTTGATGTCCTGAAGTGGCGCAATCTCCTTGAGTTTAGCCTTATGTGTTGGTGGCCCTTTCCCCCCGGACTTTTTCCATAGGAGTGGCATATTCAAGTTGGCGAACGCATCTGCCCGATCTGTGTAGGTAACTATCAATCCGGAAATTCTATGCGTTCCTTCCGGCGCTCCATCAACATAGCCTTGAATGAATGTGTCCTCAAAACCAAGGTCAACCTTGAAAGAGATTCTCTTCTTGCTGAAGGCTAAGTGCGCTCTCGGACCATGATGAGATCCGATGCCGTACTTTACCAACTTCGCATGCACGAATTCGTCGGGTTCGCCCCGTACAACCTTGGTCAGCCAATTCATCCTTATGGACCTCTTTGGAGTCCGGCAAACTGGGAGATTTAAACTTGCCGTGAAATCACGATGCGAAACTGATTATAGTATAACAATGCCCAATAATCCCCATATCCAAACTGCAATTACTGTCACAACTAGGACTGCCACCAAGTCGAGAACAAGTCCTGTGGTAATCATCTCCCTCATCGTCACTTTTCCTGTGGAGTAGGCAATCGTGGAGGGAGGTGTCCCAGTCGGTAACGCAAAGTCCATGGAAACCGAAATCGCGATTACCATTGTCACCAGCAGAGGATCTATCCCTAGTCCTATAGCCAAGGGGATAGCAACCGGAATGAGGATTACAGCCGCCCCTGTGTTCGAGGCAACCATCGTCACCAGAACTGCCACAAGCCCCAATATCACAACAATAAGGAGAGCTGGAAACATGCCTAGACCACTCATTTGGTGAGCCAAGTGGGCTGAAAGACCGGTGTCAATCATTGCACTTCCTAATGCGATTCCGCTGCCAAGTATTAGTAGAGACGACCAGTTAATTTCTGAGGATATGTCCTTCTCATCCAAGAGCCGAAGCACCAGAAGGGACAAGCCGCCCATCAAAGCGACGATAGAGCTTGATATCCCATGTCCAGACCAGTTGAGAGCAGAAACCAGGAAATCAGGAAGCCTCTCGGTGAGCCATAGTCCCACGACACCTGCGAAGACGATGATTACCATCTTCTGCTGCAATGGCATCGGTCCTAGTTTGAGGTATTCCTTCTCAGAGACCTCCTTGAGGTCTCGAATCTCCTCAATATCCCTCGGAAGCTTGAATCGGATTAGCAGCCATTGCCACATAATGGGCAGCATTATCAGCATCACGGGAACCCCAAACGGAAGCCAGCTCATGAAAGAGAATTCGATATCGAGAAAGGAATTGATGTATGTCGCCGCCAATGGATTCGGCGGCGAACCAACAAGACTGGCAACTCCTCCTAGAGTTGCTGCGTAGGCAACTCCAAGCACGAGAGCCTTCCCATACTTGCTTCTCGTTTCCTCATTCCGTATCCTTGAGATGACTGCAATAGCTATCGGAATCATTATTGCAGCTGAAGCGGTGTTGCTAATCCACATTGAGAGGAATGCAGTCACACCCATCACGGTCAACAGCAGACTAGAACCAGATCCAGTGCTTCTAGACAGGATTAACAGGGCTAGCCTCTTGTCGAGGTCATATTTGCTCAGAGCACGTCCGAGAAGGAATCCTCCTAGAATGAGCACAACTGCAGGATCGAAGAATGGAGCTAGTGCAGCCTGAGGAGTGCGTATCTCTGTAGTAACCAGCAGGATAGGGATTAGCATTGACGTAGCAACCAGACTGATTCCTTCCGAGAACCAAAGAATTGCCACGACTGCCAGTATCATCAGAGCGGCTCTTGATTTCACAAGAGGTTGATATGTAACTGTGAATGTCTGGCCGCTCTGCCGCGTTGGCCTAATCGTCTGATCAAACCCTGCTTCGTTCTGGAGACGAACCTCTATCTGATCTGCTGCTAGGGGCTCTCCTATCGCGCTTATGATGAAAGTCAGCCCACTGTCCGGAGCCAGGGGAACTCGAGTCATCACTGTGACCGTGATATTCGTTGTTGTGCCATTGAGGTTGTATACGCGTTGTTCCAGCTGTCCGCCCTCAGCAAGTGAAACTAGTACGGGGAGTTCCGCATCAATGCCTGGCGAAACAACAAAAACTGTGGTCTGATATTCGCCGGGTTGGAAATCCGGAGGGGCGAGATTGTAAAGCGCTACCCCAACAACTGCTGTCACGACCATTACAATCGCGGTCTTACGCGAAATCCGGTATGACAAAGCGCTTCTTCCTCACTCACGTTTTGTGGCATTCAAAGATTCAATCGATAGGACGCGTTTCAAGAATTCTCAACATCTCGCTAGAAGGCGAAACAAAGCCCTTTGTGCCTATAATCGTCCTCGTCTTCTCTACCAGATGACCGGTATGTCTGTCGAGGATGTCGACGGTTTCGTCAAACTTATCGAAGGGGCCTTCGAAGATTGTGAACCCTGTGAATGCGGTTCCAAAAGCACTGCCAGCCTCGGCCAGAATCTTGATTCCCGTGGGTAGTTTATTCCTAATATTGCCCCATTGTTTGAACCAGTCCCGCTTCTCTTCATCTGACATCGTGCGAAGCCGATACATTAGTATGTAATAAAAATCCGGGTGCCCGGAGTCACCGGGTTTCGTGCGGCCGGCCATACTCTAACGAACGTACTGTATAGCTTATAACGGTGATGTACCCTGAAACGCGAAACCTACAAGGAGCAATTCGTATGGGTCTGAGAGCGTCCGAGCACACAGGGAACCTGTTGGTTCTCTACTTCGTTACAATCATCATGCGTGCGTCATTCTACATTAGCATCGCCGTTATTCAGAGCTTGAACTACATGGGCGGAGGCTTGCATGAATGGGAAATTGCAGCCGTCATGGTTGTGTACCCTCTTGCAGAGCTTACCTCGGTTTCATTCTTTGGCTCATATAGTGACAAGATTGGCCGGAGGCCCATCCTGATTGCTAGTCTCTTCATCACGGCAGCTTCCGCATATCTCTTCGCCATAGCACCAACCGCGGTTATCCTGATTGCATTCTCAGCAGTCTTTGGAATCGGTGCCGCATCCAAGGTTTCCACAACTTTGTCGATGATTGCGGATATGTCATCTGAGCACGACCGAGCCCGCCTGATGGGGTACTATGACCTCTCCACACTCTCGGGTCTTGCCGGGGGTTATGGCTTGGGAATCATACTGCTGGAGATGACGATTGCTCCGAGCTCAATCCTCTTCATGGCTGGCACAGCCTGCGCTGTGAGCGGCATAGTTGCATTCTTTGCAATAAGGGAAACCCGAACTCACGTGCATGTTGACATGAGCACTCTCGATTTGATCAAGAAAGTCGCAACGGACCGGAAGATCCAGATGTTGATTCCGGTCTACGTTCCAATAATCTCAATGTACGGTCTGCTCATTGGATACGCAGAGAGGATAATCGAGGAACATTTCGATCTGCTGACTGGTACTGACCTGTTGTACCTCTTTGGGGTGCTCGGAGGCTCACTCATTCTGGGAATTGTTATCATGGGACACCTCTCAGATCATTACATGAAGCGACGGCCGTTTATTGTGGCAGGCCTTATTGGCTTCGGAATCTTAGGATACTTAATGGTTGCATTCTCCGAGAATCTACCGGGGCTATGGGCCATTTGGCCAGCGTTGCCCTTACTTGGCTTCATGGCGGGCGCATTCCCACCAGCGGCAATGGCATATCTCACAGACGTATCCGACAAGGAAGCAAGAGGAGCCACGATGGGTGTCTATAGCATCTTCTTCGGCTCAGGTATGATCATTGGACCGCTAGCTGGAGCGTTTGCTTACGGCAACTACGGGCTTTACGGGATGGCTATACTCGTGAGCATTTTCATCACTATCGCAATAGCTGGAACATACTTCATGCCTGAAAGACATCATAAGGAAGAAGGTCCAACGCAAGAATCCGCTGACTGAGCAAAGGTTAATAGCGAGCACATCCCTCAACGCGATAGAAGCTTATAACGGAGAGCGTAATCATGGCTAGGCTTACTACCATTGGTAATTTGGTCGCAGGGGTAGGTCTCGCAGTGTTGGCTTTTGCAGCCATACTGCACTATCTACTAGCAGGAATAACAGAGTTGGCGTGGGTTGCTATCATGACATGGACGGTGGCCGCAGGATTGCTTGTTTTAGTCTTAATCTTCGCCGTAGTCAACACATTTACGGAGGTCACAGGATTTGTGCATCCAGAAGACAAACTGGTCGCTAACATGTTTGTCTTCATCATGGCCATTGCAACTATTCTGATCTACGGAATCTTTCCCGACTTGGTCGTCCCCCAGGATAGCCTTTTCCGGATGGCTTCAATGATTGTGATAGCTTACGTGTTTCTGTTCGTTTTCACCTACTTTAGCTCAACAATAACTGAAGGTGCAGATATGTCCCAAGTGAAGGAGATGACTGCACGATTCATGCTTGTTTCGCTAATGCTAGGAGCAATCATGGCAGGGCTTATGGTGCTGCTTGATTGGATAATGTTCAGTCTCTCGTACGAGTTGGCGAGTGTTGCATTGGGTGCCTTCGCTGTTGGACTTGTATTCGTGATGGCATTCGCGTTGGGAAGAAAATACGAACCTGTTGGAGAGTAGAATCTCAATAAAGGGTGGTTCTTATTACCATCCTTCCCCCTTTGGGGAGTTCTGCTTTTTTCGAGTAGAACGTGAGATTAGTGCAATCTCTCAGCAAATGTATTAAATGCGGGTACATATCCATTGTCCGTAACTAGTTGAGGCAAGTGTTCTTCATGCCCCAACAAGATAGGCTGAAGCTGGTGTGATATATGGCAGATGGCAAGCTATGGCTAGGTTATCACCTGGATGAGGAAGGAAAGCGGACCAAAGACAAGTTCGAGATTAGTGTGGACCTTCTTCGAAGACATGGTGGCGTATTCGGATCAACGGGGTCTGGGAAGACGGTACTTAGTAAGGCCGTCATAGAAGAGGCCGCAATGCAGGGCATCCCCATTCTGGCGTTCGACCCCCAAGGTGATATCGCCTCGCTAATGCTACCTGGTGACCCCAAGGAACTCCAATCGAAAGGTATTCCACCTGAACGCCTGAAAGAGTACATGGACAAGGTCATAGTACGCGTGTACACCCCAGCAAGCAGCAAAGGATTAGCAATCTCTATCAACCCCTTGAAGCTACCTGACAGGAATGCGGATGAGGATGACGTCATAAGACTTCTCGACAACTCTGCAAGAACTCTCGTCAAAGTCTTGGCAAAGGTTGCAGGTCTCTCGAAGTCGTGGGAGAGCAAATCATTCGCGGCAGTCTACGAGCTCCTCCGAAGCATCTGGGAAAATCCCAAAAAAAATATTGGCGCCTTAAAGGATCTCGCGGACATGCTCGTTAAGGACAAAGAAGAAATCGGAGTCGATCTCGAACCCTACATGAAGCTCACAGAGAGGCAGAAACTAGCGTCTACAATTAGGGCTCTTACTGTTGGCTCATCCCAGCTGCTCTTCAAAGAAGAGGGCCAGATTGATTTTGACGATTTGATTAAGCCCGTAAATGGGAAGACACCAATCAACGTTCTGTTTCTGAAGACCTTGCGCAGTGAGGAGGAAAAGCACTTCTTCATCGCCATAGTTCTGAACCAGTTGTATTCTTGGATGCTAAGGCAAGGCTTCACGAGTAACCCCAGACTACTCCTCTTCCAGGATGAAGCGGCACCCTTCATACCAGCTGGAATGAGGGCTCCAGGTCCTAAGGAAACTTTCCTTCTCCTCTTCAGACAGGCGAGGAAGTATGGAGTAGAATGTCTAATCGCCACTCAGAGCCCAAAGGATATCGATTACAAAGCATTCGAACAATTCAACACAATTGCCTCAGGCAGGATTAGCAGCGAGCAATCACTGAAGGTACTGGAAAGAATTCTCGAACCCATTGCAGGTGAGAAGCAGTCTGAAAGCATAATCCGGGCGCTCCCAGGCCAGGAAACGGCGACCTTTATTTTCTCATCAGCAGAGATGAAGCCGAGGGTCAATCGTATCGGAGTGCGATGGCTGCTCACGAAGCACATTACGCTGACAGAGAAAGATGTTCAGAAACACATGAGCGAACTCGTCAAACAGCAGCAAAATATCTTGCAGGAGATGGAGCGCGTTCGTTTGGCAGAAACGGGAAGGAAGGAAGCGGAACGCCGCAGACTTGCAGACCAAAAGAAAAAGGGTGCTGAACAACAACGCGCGGATGAGGAAAGGAGAAAGAAGGAAGAAGAAGACCTTCGTCGAAGGGAGAAAGAGCTTGCAGAGAAGAAGGCCAAGTTCAAGAAAGCCTCTGATAATGATAAGGTGTTCTCAACTCGTGGTCAAGCGGGCACCGTTTCTTATGATGACCTCATCAACGGGTTCGTAGCAAAGATAGAAGCTGTCGCAAAAACTGCCTTTGGGCTCCCGTTCTTGAGGGAGCTCGTGAAGCGAGGAGAACTCAACTACGAGAAAGCCCTGTCCTTCTATCTAACAGAAACGAGAGCGGCAATTAAACAAGGCTTAGCCAAAAAAGAGAAGAAGGAAATCAAGAAACGCGGGAAAACCATGAAGGCCACGTACATCGTCTATGATTTCGAACATGTGCTCAGCAGGGTCATCCAAAGCATGGGCGTTAAAGAGCCCGATTATGTTGATGAAAAGAGGCTGAGAAATCGCTTTGAACAGCTGGTCAAGAAAGCCTCCAGAAACAGCCTTCTCCAGCGCATAGTATTGGGAGAACCGTTCCTCGAGTTCTAGTTGGAACTGAATGTAGTCCATCCCTTAACCGTACAAGTGACCCAACGGTCCACCATTCCAAGCGTAAGATTCGCTGCAGAGGTCATCATGTCAAGCGTTACGACCGGAGCCCCATAGATCAGGAGCAAAATGCTCTTGCTCTTTGGTGTAGCCTTCGTTCGCTCCGAATCATGCGTAGCGTACCCGAAGCAGATTATCTTCTCGTCATCAGCAAGAACAATCTCTCGCCCTCTACATACGAGCTGTTTGCCCCCAATCCTCTCGAAAACCTCTCCCTTGTGGGCAGTGCGCACAACTATGTTTCCGATAAGGGTGGTTTCATCAATCAGTCCTATCGGAAGCTTGTGATAGGCTGATGCGAGATTTGCCACGTCTACAAGAGTGGATATGCGCCAGAAGTTCAAGCCTCGTACGATCCTTCGCAGCAACGCCTCACTCGATACGCGAAGCTTGGTGGGATCCATTCCAAATGTCCAGTAGAGGTCGCGATATGACCTGAAAATCGGATCATCCTTTACGTCATCCAATGTTGTTCGAGACCGTATCTCACCAAAGAGCTCTTGCTCATACTTCTCGAAATCAGAATCGGATTTGCGTAAGTCCAGCTCAGTCAACCTTGCGACCATCAGACTGAGTCCTTCGCGTTGCACATCAAAACGCACAGCACGACTAAGAGAAATCCCCGTATGAAATCCCGTGTTGGATGGATACATATTTCTCACCCTGATTCTGAAGAAGCCTTGCTACAGCATCTCAATGACTTCCTGAAGGCTTTTCACCTCTAGGTCAGGAGTCTTATCCATCCCATCTGCATTGAATGGAACGATATCATCGGGATTTCGCCGAACAAGAATGGTTGCAAGGCCTGCCGCCTTTCCTCCGGCAATGTCGGAAGCAGGGTTATCTCCTACCATCACAGCATCGCTCATCTCGAATCCAAGAGTTTTCACTGTTTCAATCACGATCTCAGGGAGAGGTTTTCTTACCGCAATCGCCTTCACGCCAGTGGCATGCTCGATTGCAGCTACAATTGAACCCTCGCCGATGTAGATATCCTCGTTCCCAAGATACACCCCAGGATAGTCCCTACTTCCACTGATGCATAGAAGAGGTGCTCCTTGATGGACCATCTTGGTCGCGAAGTTGAGACGCTGAAAGGTGAGACCCCTGTCGGCTCCAACTGCCACGTAATCGATAGGGGGGTTGTTAGTGACATCAAGACCTCTTGCGACAAAGTCCTCTGTAGCACCTCCCTCGCTGATTACAAAGCATTTTGCACCAGGAGATCTATTGTGAATGTACGCTGCCGCGGCGGCACCAGCACTGAATGTGTTCTTGAGCCTGACATCAAAACCCGCAGAAGCCACAGCCCCGTGAATTTGCCGTGCAGAAAGCCGTCCGGTGTTAGTCAATAATGCAAGCGTTCTACGCTTTTCCATGAGGGCATTCCAGAGAGGCAAGGCATCGGGGAATGGCTCAGGATGTTCCACATCCTTTATGAGCGTGTTATCAACGTCGAAAATCCACAGATGCTTGCTACTGAAATCCATTGCAGTCACTATCTTGCTCCAGTGCGAAGCATCCAAAAAAGTCTGTCTAACGCGATGCATCTAGTCCTGTTCAAGGAGCGGAATCACGCAGATGAAAATGAAGGCTTCTTTCCCCTTTGTGTTGTCATACCCATGCTCAACACGGGATGGAATGAACACAACGTCATCCTTCTTTGCTGTAGCGCCTTCTGGAAAACCTAGTGCCTTAGCCTGACCATGAAGCACGAATATCTGGTGCTCTTCATCATGTGTGTGAAGTGGAATGATGCCGCCAGGCTGTATCTCGAAACGTCGCATAGAGTATGTCGTGGCTCCAGTCATCTTCCCAACTAGCCAGCGCATCGTGACCTTCCTGCTGTCGGGCATTGTGACTTCACACTCTTCGCGCTCTTTGTAGTTCACGATGTACATACGGAAGACCTCCAATATTGCCCGGAAAGCGCCGGATAAAGCGTTGTGCTGGCTCATAATATAATAACATTCGGTTATGACCATGTGGAATGAGAGGTTTATCGCAATGCTTGGACCAGCGGTATCATCGACTCACCACAGAAAGTTTAATCTTGGCAGCTCTCGTTTGCGAAACATCTAGAATGCAGGAGAGTTGGCCTGCGGCTGTGGATGGTACTATTCATGAGTGAAGAGGATACTTACCTTCGAGCAAAACTGACCGAAATCAACAGCTCCATCAAGGGCTTGACTGAGATGCTCAATCGGATGATTGACGTCATGTCAAAGATCAGCGAGGTCCAAGACGCAACCTCTGAAACGAAAGCCTTTGTAGCTGCGAATAGCCAGAAGCTCGATGCGCTCATGGAAAAGGTCGAAGGCATCACCGTGGCTGCTTCACCTGCTGTGAAACAGGCATCAATCGCAGAGAAAGGGGCAGTTCCTTCTATGCAGATAATACTCGACACGTTGGAGTCCCAAGTCAGAGAGGGAGTGATTGCGAGCGATTTATCTACGAAGATAAGCGACACAGCTCAAATCCTTGAACGAAAGATGGGCAAGTCTGGGCCACTTATTGTAAGGATGCAGCGGTGGACGCGTATTCTCAAAACATACGGGAGGGTTGACACCATCAGCCCCCAAGATCTCCAGAAGCTGCGCTTAGACATCAAGGAATGGGGCAAAGAGCTAGCGAAGCTGAGATAGAGCTTGCACCAGCTCCAAAGTGCCCTCAACAACTGTTTCCGTTGTGTAAGCTGTTCTGGTGCCTTTGAGTGACGAAAAACGTGGTGATAACGCTTATTTTGTGATTTAGGGGCAAGGAATACATTATCCTTATTAGGATGCTCAAGGCTTAATAACAGAGGAATCAGTTGAATCAGTAAGGGATTTTGCCGGGAGGCACAGGAGTTAGACTTCAAATGCTTGATGATAACTGGAAGAGCACTGTGGAGGAAACGATTGAGCGTTTCCCTGTCACGCATAGGGATACAATTCTCAAAATATGGTATGATTGGCTTGATACTAACCCCCAAGCTCCATTGTATGTCAGCTGGTCAGACTTCTCATCTCGGCATGACAATCAAGAGGCTCTGTACACAGAAACGAGAGTCTATCTGAAGAAAGTCGCGAATGAGCTCAGGGAGCGCGAAGTCCCACGCACCAACTGGCAGAAAATAGCGAAGGCTCTTGCCGCTGCTGCGAGTGTGCTCCTTGTCATATTCCTGGCGCTTTCGAGGGCATTCCGTGCGACAGAATGAATGATTTCGATTATTCCTCACACATTCAGAGCGGCCTACTTATAACAAAACTAGATGACCCACGCTAGGGAAACGATGGAGTCCATAGTATCAGCTCAGCCAAAAGCCATGCGCAGACTCTTCCGGAGGGCAGCCAAGGCCATTGGAGAATCCTCTAGAGTTCTTGCAGTATCTCATATCGATACTGATGGAATCACTTCACTCGCCATTGTGATTACCATGCTTCAAAGGGCAGAAAAGACAATTCACTGGCAGAATATTCACCAGCTCAACTCGGAAACGATTCTTGAAATCAAGCACCTTGTCAAAGAGCATAAGCCCGACCTTGTGATATTCTCGGACTTTGGCACTGGACAGATGCACTTGATAGAGGAGCACATCGCCCCAGAGAACGTTGAGAAGATAATCGTACTGGACCATCATCTTCCATCTGATAGCCGCCAGCACCTACCAGAGAGTTCTGACCAAGACAAGATCATTGAGATAAACCCCTGCCAACATAACATGAGTGGCAGCTATGATATTTCTGCTGCAGGGGTATGTTTTCTTCAGGCGTATACACTCTCGAAAGATAACGCAGGGCTCAGCGAGTTGGCCATTGTCGGCGCATCGGGTGATCTTCAGGATTACTACGGAAAGGGCTTCACTGGGTTGAACAAGGAGATAGTCAGTCTGGGAGCATCGGTAGGATGCATCCAAGTTGACAGAGACCTCACGTTCTTCGGTATAAATACAAGACCGTTGCCATTCCTGCTCGAGTATGCTACTGACCCATATCTCCCGGGAATCACCGGTGCACGCGAAGCGGTCTATTCATTCTATCAAGATCTGAAGATACCGCTCAAGACCTCAGACGACCAGTGGAGAATATGGGTTGATCTTAGTAGCGAAGAGAAGCAGAGAGTGGTTCAAGGTTTGATCGATGTGATTCTTGAAACCTACGAGAACCCTAGAGTTGCCGCGGGGATAGTAGGAGAGGTCATAACTCTCAAGAACAGACCGCGCAGGACTGAATTGCGCAGTTCGAAGGAGTTCTCCACTCTACTAAATGCGTGCGGGAGAAACCGGAGAGCTGAAGTTGGCGTCAGAATCTGCCTTGGCGACCAAGAGGCGCTCCTAGAAGGACACACGCTTCTGAACCAGCATAGGATGAATTTGGCAACAGCCTTGCGTAGACTGGAATCAGAAGGCTACGAAGAGAAGCCGGGCATGTATGTTGTGAACGACCCCCAGACTCCGGACACCATTGTGGGCATTGTCATTGGGATGGCGCAAGGCTCTCGGATAGTGCCGGAGGATAAGCCAGTGATTGGCGTGAGCACGAATACCACCGATGAAGGTCCAAGAGTCAAGGTTTCAGGTCGGTGTCGAAAATCCCTGGTGAAGAAAGGCGTCAACTTGAAAGAAGCGTTCACTGAAGTTGGGGAGTATTTGAACGGACAACATGACTCGCTCATCGTGGAAGCTGGAGGTCACCCAATGGCGGCTGGAGCGTTTATTCACCAGGACCACCTGGATGAATTCCTGACAGGCGTGTCAGACCTATTGGCAAGAATTCTTGGGTAGCTTCTCTTACGCTGTTTTTTCCAGTTCCTAGTAGTCTTCTTTGGTCAAAGAGGCTCCTATAATTCCAGGAATGCCGAGCAGAGCAATGGCTGCTCCAAGATCGATTCCAAGGTCAACTGCACTAGCAGAGATGGCTTCGAATGTGTACTCCACGCCCTGAACAAGGATAGCAAAACCTGCAAAGAAAAGACCAACGCAGATCAAGGAAACAATGATCATTCGCTTCCAATCCTTTGAGATAAGACCCGAAATAAAGCCAGCCACTCCAAGGGCAACGATTGGAGCGTAAGCCATCTCGTCTCTCGCGAGGGTGTAGGGACGCATCAACCCCTGGAACAATGCGGCTCCATATATTCTCAATGTGAGGATTATGTCACCGGAATCTGCAATCAGTTGAATTTCTGCCAAGCTCAAGCCCACAATCTGAAAAGCGCCGATGATTATCGCGGCACACAGGGCGATTAGTATTGCAATGACTGTTCTGAACATTTACTCATGCACATCCTATTTCGAGCACTGAGCTGTCTAAGGGATTACAGGAGTCCCTCTGAGCTCTTATATCTCTTGGCAGCTCGCTCAAGTATACGCTTGATATGGGATGATTAGTCACGAGTGGTCATTGATAGCATTCTTTCACGAACGCTTTCAAGAAGGTCCAAAATCCGTATCGGCATCTCTCCGAGTGGCAGTGAGTCAAGCGGGAACCAAGTCACTTCCGCGGCCAGAGCCTCCGGTCGAGTCTTCATCGTCAGGCCTCGTGCAAGATAGTGGTTCAAGAGATAATGATACTCTACACGTCCCTCTGAATCAAGAGTTACAAGGTCAGCCGTGGAAACGAGCTCCAGAACTTCACACTGTACTCCTGTTTCCTCCATAACCTCCCTCACAACTGCTTCCTTCTGCGTTTCGGCCAATTCAACCGCGCCGCCAGGTATGCTCCAAAGTCCCTTGCCAGGGTCCTTATCACGACGCACAAGAAGAAGACCAGAAGGTCCAACTACGACAGCTCCAACACCGGGGATTGGATGGCTGGGATACCTGCGATTATCCACATACGGCACCATCATTATTCGCTAATCAGTAGATAGCAAGACTTGCTGGCATTTGCATGGTTTTGCCACACTTCTCGCATGTCCGTGACTCTGATAGGTCGAAGTAGTGACCGTTCTCATAAGGTATTCTCGTGTCCAGCCCACAAGACGCGCAGTGAATCTTCACGTATCGTCTCAAACCAAACGAAATGCCCCAAGCATGTTCGGCATCCTCGGTTTTGCCCAGCCGAGTGTACACGTTAGCCAATGCAATCCATGGAGACGCCGACCCAGCGTCATCCAAAGTCCCACGCACTAGACAGTCAACCGCTTTATCATTCCAAGCCAGAAGATTGTAGATATAGTAGAGAGCACGCCACCCCTGCGGTGTGTCGACTATCGCTTCTTCGGTTCTTTTGATGTACTCATCACGCGCTTCGCTATCACCAACTCTGTGGGTGAGAACGGCAAGTCTAGCTAGCACAGGAGCATCAAGGGAGTCACTATCAGTGATTGATTGCAGTATCATCAGAGCTGCTTCATCCTCCCCCCGCTGCATATGCAGCTCGCTGCGAAGGATCTTCGGTCGATTGTCTTGGTCATCAAGCTTGCTCGCATGTGCTACAAATGGGTGCGCCTTATTGTGGAGTCCTTGAATCAAGAAATCGTGTGCACAGCTTACGGCAGCCATTAGCATGTCCGGACGAAGAGTATGCACCTTGGTCCACTCCTCGATTGAGGCTGTGTAGTCGCCAAGTCTGTGCAGACTCAGTGCGAATAGAGTTCGCAATGCAGCATCGCGCGGAAATCGTTCAAGCCCCTCCTTAGCAACATGAATAGCGGCTGCATATTCATGCTTAGCTACAAGTACGTCAGCAAGGTCGCGCCAAGCGTCCTGAGCTCGAGGGTCAAGTCGAACAGCTCGTCTAAGCTCAATTTCAGCTTCATGAAGATGCTCTAGAGCCTTCAAAGCTCTCCCTAGAAAAAGGGATAGGACTGAATGTTCTTCGACCAGCTCGCTCGCTTTCCTCAGTACATCGACAGCTTTTGCAGGCTCTTCCGTCTGCACATAAGCAATGCCAAGATAAACCAAGATATCGGGGTTCTCATCGTCGAGTTCCGCTAACCTCTCAAGGAGCATTATGGCTTCATCGAAGCGTCCTTCCTCTAGGGCTTCCAAGGCAAGACTGAGGTCTTCGTCATTCACGTCCAATCGTTGCTCCTCTACGGGCCCAAGATGACTTTTACTGACTGAGGTGGTCATCCGAGGCGAGGCGTTGTTCCGCACTCTGGTTATAAGTACCTCTCGTTATGGCAAAGATTGGTTGTCATGAAATACGCAACTCCTTTCCCAATACTCCATGCGGTAAGTCTTCTGAGCGATAGGTCACGCCTAAGCAAATTCCAGCGTGCACTTCAGAAGGTTGTGCGGCCAGAATCACGTGTTGTGGACATAGGAACGGGAACTGGCGTCCTAGCCCTTATTGCAGCTAGAGCTGGAGCGAAATCTGTTATTGCAGTCGATGTGAATAGAGAATCCTTGAACTACGCAAGAAAGGCCGCAGAAATAAACGGTCTTTCTCAAAGAGTCAGCTTCGTTGAATCACACTTTGAAGATTATGTACCTGAAAAGCAAGCGGACATTGTTGTCTGTGAAATGCTGTCCTCGATGCTACTCATTGAACAACAAGTGCCAGCCTGCGCGCATGCTGCCAAGAATATACTGAAACCTGGTGGAATCATCTTGCCTGCAAGCGCTTCAGTGTACGTTGTGCCTGTAGAATGCAATTCGTTATGGGAACGCTTCAGTCTATTTGACCTGGAATTTCCCAAGGTTCCGCAGACGCTTGGTAAAGGTGATGCTAAAGACCTGTCCGATGCCGTCTTGATAGCGAAGTTCGACTTCAGCACACCGGACGTTCCTACCGAAGTCAATGAAATGCTCGAGTATACGATTGTTGAGGAGGGTATGTTGCATGGCCTTGTTGGCTTCTTCAAAGCGAAGCTGTACGAGAACATCACTCTTGGCATGGATGATGGGTGGAGAGAACTCCTACTTCCACTAGCCGAGCCCGTTGAGGTTTCCAAGGGAGCCAGAGTTACCGTTCAAATCCGGTTCAAACCAGGTGAGTTTGATTCATTGAAACTCGGCAGACCCACTCTTAGCTAGCCTGTTGCTTTGCGGTCCATAGCTTCCGAGCGGTCCAGCTCGAAGACGACAGGATTGTGGGGATCAGGACACGCATGTAGCTCCTTGCACTGGTCTTTGAGCCATGGGAAGTACGAGTTATGCATCATGGCATATGCGACTGGAAGCATTGTGAATAGCGCATTGATGCATATGTCACCTTTCACCCCAAAGTGGTCAAACTCTATGATGTCGCCCACCTTGTGGCCAATAGCACAGTAGCCCTTCTGGCTTATCACTTTGGCAATGATTTTCCTTGGCTCCTTACCGACACACTTCTCTTCATCTGACATTGCAGGTCAACCCAGCAGTCCCCACGTAGCACCCTATTACTGTTCCTGACTAGCGGATTAGGAAACAAACTTTTAACGCACCTGTCGCGCTCAATAATGAGTGCGTGAAACACATGGAACTCAAAGGACCACTTTGCTACGTGCTGGATTGGGACGACATCTACAGCTATGCCTATCAGACTGCTCGGAATATCAGGAAGTCAGGCTGGAAACCTGACGCTATCGTTGGCATCGCAAGAGGGGGTTGGGTGCATGCACGGATCCAGTGTGATCTCCTCGGCGTAAAGGACCTCTTCAGCGTAAAGGTCGACCACTGGGGCGTCACTGCAACAAAGGACGGAAAAGCCAAGCTATCGTGTCCCCTTGTTGGTAACATTGATGGAAAACGCGTTCTCATTGTCGACGACATAACTGACACTGGCCAGAGTCTAACCACGGCGGTTAACCATGTCAAGGAAGTGGGCGATCCCATCGACGTGAAGACGGCGGCCCTGCTACACATTGTTGGTTCCAAGTTCGTGCCCGACTACTACGGCCTGGAAATCTCGTGGGCGTGGGAGATATGGCCATGGAACTTCTACGAGGATTTGACAGCACTTATCACGAAAATCTTCGAGGGAGAAGGAACGATGGAGCTTGGCACCCAGGAACTCAAGAAGCATCTCCGAGAGTACAATAATCTCGTCTTGTCTGATGAACAGCTCTCGAAAATCAAGTTGCACTTGGGATTCCTTGGCAAGATTGAATACCCGCTAGACAAGGTGTGGCGGTTCATCAAGTAGACGAAGGAGATGAGCAAGGAATGGCTTTCAAGGCAACATTAGCGTGTGCTCCTCTGGATAGGTCTCAGAAGGAGGAACTGGAAGCACTCCTACCAGTTGAGATTGGATTGTTTGGAGG